>Ga0187893_10000760_pt1 | contig 82442 bp, 79 predicted proteins | sample MA1701074metaG_FD_139574 | JGI IMG/M metagenome (GOLD analysis project Ga0187893, IMG submission 139574) | White microbial mat communities from a basaltic lava cave in the Kipuka Kanohina Cave System on the Island of Hawaii, USA - MA170107-4 metaG ... | reverse complement strand
ATACGTGCGGTAGTAGCCAAAACCCTCGAGCAGGACATAGCCCATCGGGTCCAGGTAGACCTCGTCCGCCTGCGCCGCCAGGAAGTACTGCCGCTGCGAATAGGATTCGGCGTAGGCGTAGACCTTCTTGCCGCCCTCGCGGAACCAGCGGATCGACTGCGCAAGATCCTGGAGCATCGGCAAGCCGGCGCCTTCGAGTCTTTCCAGGTCGAGCACGAGCGCCTGGATGCGATAGTCGTCCCGGGCCTCGTCGACGACGTCCACGAGGTCCCTGAGGCGCGTTTCGCTTTGACCGTTGCCGGTCGCGTGCGAAAGCGCGCGATCGAGCGGGTCGCCCGAAAGCTCCTCGACCAGGTAGCCCTGCGGCGTCAGGACGAGCGCCGCGGTGTCGGGCACGAAAGGCAGCTCGGACTGGCTTGCCGCCAGGAGTATTCCGAACAGCACGAGCAGCAGGATGAGGTGCAGGACCTTGCGCAGCCCGTCGAGGGCATACCAAATGCCCTTCAATACGGCCCACAGAGCATGGAGCACGGGCATACGCCTTCAGCCGCCGAGCTTTTCCTCGATGCGCGCGGACTTGCCCGAGCGGTCGCGGAGGTAATAGAGCTTTGCGCGCCTCACTTTGCCGCGGCGCTTCACTTCAATGTCCGCAATCGACGGGCTGTGCGTCTGGAAGACGCGCTCGACGCCCTCGCCATGCGACACCTTGCGCACGGTGAACGAGCTGTTGAGTCCGCGGTTCCGGCAGGCGATGACGACGCCTTCATAGGCCTGGACGCGCTCGCGGTCGCCCTCGCGCACCTTGACCTGCACGACGACGGTGTCGCCGGGCCCGAAGTCGGGCAGCTTGCGCTTCAGCGAGCGCGATTCCAGTTCCTGCATGATCTTGTTCATGTTCAATTCCCGATATCGGTCTGACACAGTTGCCAAAAAATCACCGCGGTGGTTCGACACCGGCCGCCGCGCAATATTCCTCGAGCATCGCCTGCTCGTCCGCCGTCAGTCGGCGCCGCGCCAGCAGGTCGGGCCTCTTCTGCCAGGTCCGGCCGAGCGCCTGCATCAGACGCCATCGCCGGATCGCCGCGTGGTTGCCGCCTAGCAGCACCTGCGGCACCTGGCGGCCGTTCCACACTTCCGGCCGCGTGTAATGCGGCCAGTCGAGCAGCCCGTCGTCGTGCGATTCCTGGCCGGCCGAGTCCTCGTTGCCCAGCACGCCGGGCAGGAGCCGCGCGACCGCGTCGATCACGATGAGCGCCGGCAGCTCGCCGCCCGACAGCACATAGTCGCCGATCGACAGTTCTTCGTCGATCAGCGCGTCCGAAACCCGCTGGTCGATCCCTTCGTAACGCCCGGCCACCAGCCCGAAACCCGGCAGGCCCGCGAGCCGGCGCGCCTCTGCCTGGTCGAACGGACGGCCCTGCGCCGACAGCCCGATGATCGGTGCCGCCGCCGTCAGGCGGGACTTGGCCGCGCCGACCGCCCTCGCGAGCGGCTCGGCCATCAGCACCATACCCGGGCCGCCGCCGAATGGCCTGTCGTCGACCGTGCGGCGCGGATCGTCGGCATGGCTCCGCGGGTTCTCGAGCCCGACTTCGAGCCGGCCCGTCGTCACCGCGCGCCCGAGGACACCCGCCGCGAGCCCCGCTTCCACCAGCTCCGGAAACAGCGTGACGACCTGAATACGCATCGGTCAGAACTCCGCGTCCCAATCGACCGTGATCCGTCCGCGCTCTCGATCGACTCGAAGCGAGCCGGGCCCTGCGGGCAACCAGCGCTCGCGCTCACCGACGACGACCATCACCGGGCTCGCCGGCATATCCAGGAAGTGATCGACGCGTCCCAGCAACTCGCCCGCGAGGTTCACGACCTCGAGGCCGATGAGGTCCGCGCGATAGTGCTCGCCTTCTTTCAGCGCCGGCAATTCCTGCCGGTCGATCCATAACTCCGACTTTGCATGCGCAATCGCCGCGTCGCGATCGTCGATGCCTTCGAGCTTCGCGACCACGCTCTTGCCGTGACGCCGGCCTTCCACGAGCCGCAATTCGCGGCTCGCCTGGCCCGGCAGGTCTGCCCGCCATCGCGGAAAGTCCAGGATCTGCTCGGGAGGGTCGGTGTACGAGGCGATCTTGATCCAGCCTCGCACGCCGAATGGCCCGGCGATTCGTCCAAGCACGACCCGAGTCATCGGAATCGCGCGAGCAGCGCCGGCCGGTCAGGCCGCCGCTTGCTTCCTGGCGGCCGTGACGAGCGTGCGCACGCGGTCCGACATCGTCGCGCCGGTGCCGGTCCAGTAGGCAATGCGCGCGAGGTCAAGCTCGAGCCGCGTGTCCTTGCCGCGCGCGACCGGGTTGAAGAAGCCCACCTGCTCGAGCACGGTGCCGCCCTGCCGCTTGCGGCTGTCGGTGACGACCACGTGATAGAAAGGCGAGTTCCTGCCGCCGCGGCGCGTCAGTCGGATCGTGACCATCGATTGAGTCCCTCGCAGCCTTGCTGCGTCAGTCCAGCGGGGCTTCAGGCCCCGTCAAAGAGCCGCGCATTCTACTCAAATCACCCGTTGAATGAAAGGCTTAGCCGACGAGCCGGCGGACTGCTCTCAGCGCGGCCCGCGACCGCCCGGAAATTGGCCCGAAAGGCCTTTCATGAGCTTCGCGAAGCCGCCGCCGCGCATTTTCTTCATCACCTTTTCCATCTGCATGAACTGCTTTAGGAGCCGGTTGACCTCTTGAACCTGCACGCCCGAGCCCGCCGCGATGCGACGCTTGCGGGAGGCCGCGATGATCGCCGGCCGCCGCCGCTCGCCGGGCGTCATCGAGTCGATGATGCCGAGCTGACGCCGGATCGCCCCGTCGTCCACCTGGGCGAGCGCTCCGGGTGGGAGCGCCTGGTTCGGAAGCTTTGAGGCCAGCGCCTGGATCCCGCCCATGCGATTGAATTCGGCGAGCTGGTCGCGCAGGTCCGTGAAGTCGAATCCCCGCCCCTTGGTGATTTTCTCGGCGAGCTTCGCGGCCTTTTCCTGGTCCGCCGTCGTCTGCACCTTCTCGATCAGAGAGAGCACGTCGCCCATGCCGAGGATCCGCGAGGCGATACGCTCCGGGTGAAAGGTCTCGAGCGCGTCGGTCTTCTCGCCGACGCCGACGAACAGGATCGGCTTGCCGGTGACATGGCGCACGGAAAGCGCCGCGCCCCCGCGCGCGTCGCCATCGGCCTTCGTCAGGATCACGCCGGTCAGGTCGAGCGCCGCGTTGAAGCTTTCCGCGGCGCGGACCGCATCCTGTCCCGCCATGCTGTCGACCACGAACAGGCGTTCGGTCGCGCCGACGACGCGGTCGATTGCCCGGACCTCGTCCATCATCGCCTGGTCGACGTGAAGCCGGCCGGCCGTGTCGACGATGACGACGTCGTGCTGGTAACGGCGGGCGTGATCGACGGCGGCCGTCGCGATCGCGACCGGCGAGGCGCCTGCAGGCGGATCGAAGTACTCGGCGCCGACCTGTCCGGCGAGTCGCTCGAGCTGGGTCATCGCCGCCGGGCGATAGATGTCGACGCTCGCGAGCAGCGGCTTGCGGCGCTGCTCCTCGATCAGGTGGCGCGCCAGCTTCGCGGCCGTCGTCGTCTTGCCCGCGCCTTGCAGGCCCGCGAGCAGCACGACGACCGGCGGTGTCGAACGCAGGTTGAGGCCGCGGCCCGGCTCGCCCATGACGCGCGTCAGTTCCTCGTGGATGATGCCGATGAAAGCCTGGCCCGGCGTCAGGCTCTTCATGACCTCGGTGCCGATCGCGCGCGCACGCGCCGCATCGGTGAAGGATTTGACGACAGGGACCGCGACATCCGCCTCGAGCAGCGCCATGCGCACCTGCCGCAGCGTCTCCGCCACGTTCTCCTCGGTGACGCGAGCGCGTCCGCGCAGCGAATCGACGGCCTTGCCGAGGCGGTTGCTGAGCATCTCGAACATCGGAATCCTCGATCGCGTGGCCGGTCCGCGGGCCGCCGCGGATTATAGGGCCGTGCGCGACCGCCTTCTCCCCGCCCCTGTACAATGAATCGGCGCGTCCCGGGAGTCGGCATTCTTGAGCGGATTTCTCGTCATCCTGCTCTATCTGGTGGCAGCAGCGGCCGCTTTGCACGCGGCAAGGCGCGAGGCCCCGCGACCCGCCTTTTACGAGCCCACGTTCTACCTCGCCGCCGCCGCGCTCGCCGCGCACGCAAGCTGGCTCGCGGACATCGTTGAACCCATCGGAGGGCTCTCGTTCGGGCTCGCGGACAGCGCGTCCCTGATGGGTCTCGCGGTCGGCAGTGGCGGCCTGCTCGCCGTATTCGCGCCGCGTTTCCGGGCGATTGCCGCGGTCTGCCTCGGGCTCGCGGCGCTGCTCGCGGCCGGTACCGGCAGCCTCCCGCCGCAGCAGGAAATCGCGGCCACGGGATGGCCGCTCGCAGCGCACGTCGTGCTCGCCATGGGTTCCGCGGGCATGTTCGCGATCGCCGCCGTGTTCGTGATCATGCTCGCGCTGCAAGATTCTGCGCTGCGCAACGGGCGCACGGGCGGCTGGCCCGCGACGTTCCCGCCCGTGGAGAGTCTCGAGCGCGCGCTTTTCTCGGTCATCGCGATCGGGACCGCGGCGCTCACGGTCGCGATCCTCGCGGGACTGCTGTTCGTCACCGACTTGTTCGCGCAGCACCTCGTGCACAAGACTGTGCTTGCGCTCGCGGCCTGGGCCATTTTTGCCTGCCTGCTGTTCGGCCGCTGGCGCTTCGGCTGGCGCGGACGCAAGGCGGCGCGATACACGATCGCCGGTTTCGTCGTGCTCGCGATCGCGTACTTCGGCAGCAAGTTCGTCCTGGAGATCCTGCTCGACCGGCACTGGGGTTGAGGCTGTGATTCTTATTGCGGCGCTGGCACTGGTCGCGCTCGCAGGCCTCATCGAGGCGGCGATGCCGGCCCTGCGCGCGCGCCGCGCCGCGCCCGCCTCGCTCGAGGAACCCTGGATCGCGCGTCTCGGCCGCCGAATGGCCGACGAGCCGCGGCGCACCCGGCTTGCGTCCGTGCTGCTTCGCGCGATCGTGCTGGGCGCGCTGCTTGCGTGCATCGTAGGCGCGTCGGCGAACGAGCAACCGGCCGTCGCCCTGGCCGGGGCGGTCGGACTGTCCCTCCTCGTCCTGCTCGGCGGCCTCGGCTGGCTGCGCCGCGACGGCTTCGTGCGCAAGCTGGCGGCAGGACTCGTCGCCTGGCTCGTCGCGCCTTTCTTCCTGTTGCTGCCGCGCCGCGATCCCGCAACGGATGCGCCGAGCGATTCCGGTGAATCGATCGAGGACCTCGCCGATGCGCTGGTTGCCGAGCCCGCGGAACGCCAGGGCATGGTCGAGGCCCTGCTCGGGCTCGAGCGGCGCCGCGTCGAGGACGTGATGGTTCCGCGCAGCGAGATCCACGGTATCGACGTCACGGCGGGCTGGGACGAGATCAGCAGGCAGATACGCAACACGCCACACACGCGCATGCCGCTCTTCGACGGCGATCTCGATCGCGTGCACGGCATCGTGCACATGAGGCTCGTCGCGAACGAACTCGCGGCCGGCCGGCTGACGCACGAACGGCTCCTGGAAATCGCGGCCCGGCGTGAGGCGCTCTTCACGCCGCAGGGCACGACCCTCTATGAGCAGCTGCTGCGCTTCAGGCGGCTCCGGCGCCGAATCGCCTTCATCGTCGACGAATACGGTGACCTGCAGGGCCTCGTGACGCTCGAGGACATCCTCGAGGAAGTCGTCGGCGAATTCACGACGCAGCTGGAAGCGCCGCTCGGCGGCATCGATGCGCGGGCCGACGGCAGCCACGTGGTGCCCGGGCACCTCAGCCTTCGCGAGATCAACCGGCGTCTCGGTGCGAGGCTTCCGGTCGATGGGCCGAGGACGCTCTCGGGCCTCATCGTCGAGCGCCTGGAGTCGATTCCCGAGCCGGGCGCCGTGCTGCGAGTCGGCGGCTCGTCGATCGAAGTGCTGCAGGTTTCGGGCAATGCCGTGCGCACGGCACGCTTGCAGCTCCTGCCCGCGGACGGGTGATCTCAGCGGAGCGCGGCGAGTGCGTCCGCGACCTTCGCCACCGCCGCGATTTCGATTCCGTCGATCGCCTGCCGTGGGGCGTTCGCGAGCGGCACGATTGCGCGGCGGAAGCCGTGCTTGGCCGCCTCGCGCAGCCGTTCCTCGCCGTAAGGCACGGGCCGGACCTCGCCGGTGAGGCCGAGCTCGCCGAATACCACGAGCTCATGGGGCAGCGGCCTGCCGTCGAGGCTGGAACAGAGCGCGGCCACCACTGCGAGGTCGGCCGCCGTTTCTGCAAGCCGGACGCCGCCGACGACGTTGACGAAGACATCGTGGGCGTGAAGCGCAATCCCCGCATGCCGGTGCAGCACGGCGAGCAGGAGGGCCACACGGTTCGACTCGAAACCGACGGCGACGCGGCGCGGATTCTCGAGCAGGCTCTCGTCGACGAGGCCCTGCACTTCGATCAGCATCTGGCGCGTGCCCTCGCGCGCGACCGTCACGGCCGAGCCCGGAACGGGATCCTTGCCGCGGGACAGGAAGATCGCGGACGGATTGCGGACTTCCCGAAGGCCGCGCTCCTCCATCGCGAAAACGCCGATTTCATTGACGGCGCCGAAGCGGTTCTTGACCGCGCGAATCACGCGGAAGCGGCTGCCGGAATCGCTCTCGAAATAAAGCACGGTGTCGACCATGTGTTCGAGCACTCGCGGGCCGGCGATGACTCCTTCTCGCGTGACGTGGCCGATGAGGAGAACGGCGGCGCCGGTCGTCTTGGCGTAGCGCACGAGATTCGCGGTCGATTCGCGCAGCTGGGTCACGGCGCCAGGCGCCGCGTCGAGACCGGCGACCGACATCGTCTGGATCGAATCGACGACGAGGACTCGCGTGCCGGCCTCGGCCGCGAAATCGAGGATCCGCTCGACGGCGGTTTCCGCCACCAGCTTGAGGCTCCCGGCGTCCACGGCGAGCCGGCGGGCGCGCTCGCCCACCTGGCGCACGGATTCCTCGCCGGTCGCATAGAGGACGCCATGGTCCCTCGCGAGCGCGGCGGCGCATTGCAGGAGCAATGTCGACTTGCCGATGCCCGGCTCGCCGCCGATCAGCGTGACGGATCCCGGCACCAGCCCGCCGCCCAGGACGCGGTCGAATTCCGCGTACCCGGTCCTCAATCGTGTTTCGGGCTCTGTAACGAGCCGCGCGATGGGCTCGGGCCGCGCCGCGGCGCCTGCGTCTTTGCGGCCTCCGCCGCGAACCCGCGCCTCGGCGAACGGCGCGAGCGTGTTCCATTCCCCGCAGGACGGGCATTGCCCGCTCCACCGCGGGGCATCGGCTCCGCAGGATGAGCAGACGAAGACCGTGCGAGGCTTGGCCATGGGTCGGGTCCGGACCGGGAAGCGGCGATGCTAGCACGCGATCCACCGCTCATCCGGGCGAAGCGGACTGCGGCCCAGGTCGCGGTTTGAGGCATAAGCTTTTGAAAATCCGGCCTCCCCCGGTTTCGGCCCGACCTAGGCCCGTTTATGATTCGTGGATCAGGGTGGCAACGGGTCGGACCTCGCATGCCTGACGATTCGAATCGTGGCGGTTGGCTACGAGGCTTGGCTGCAGGGTCAAGCCGGAAGCCGGGCGACTCGAGCCCACGCATCGGCAAGCCGCTCGAGGTCGCGGTGGCCGAGAAGCCGCCGGCTGCCGGCCAGCCGGCGCAGAGCCGCGCTTCGCGCGGACTGAGCTTCCGCCCCGGCCAGCTGTTCCATCATTTTCGCCTGCAACAGCAACTCGGGCGCGGCGCGACGGCAACGGTCTATCGCGCCGTCGATGAGCGCACCAACAGCGTCGTCGCGCTGAAGCTCCTGTCCCTCGCGGACGACTGGCCGGACGACCTGCTTGACGAGGCGAAGCTCCGCCTGCTGCGCGAGGCCGAGGCCGCCGGTTCGCTCGCGCATCCGGACATCGTCGAGATCCGCGAATCCGGCGAGCACGAGGGCCAGGTCTATCTCGCGATGGAATACGTCGAGGGCGTCAATCTTGCGACTCACGCGACCGAGGGCCGCATGCTGCCGCCGCGCCTCGTCTGCGAGATGTGCGCCCGCGTCGCGGACGCGCTCTATTTCGCGCACCAGCGCGGCGTGATCCACCGGGACATCAAGCCGGCCAACATCGTGTTCGACCAGAAGAACCGCCGCGTGCGGGTCATGGACTTCGGCGTGGCGCGGCTGGAGAACAGCCGCGCGACGCGCACCGGCGTGATTCTCGGCTCGCCCTCCTACATGGCGCCGGAGCAGCTCGACGCGCGGCCGGTCACGGCGCAATCCGACCTGTTTTCAATGGGCGTCACGCTGTTCCAGCTGCTGACAGGCATGCTGCCGTTCCGTTCCGATTCGATACCGGGCCTGATGCAGAAAATCTCGGCCGAACCGCATCCGCCGCTTCGGGTCGTGCGTCCCGACCTGCCACCCACCCTCGCCGCGATCATCGATCGCGCGCTGGAGAAGGATCCCGAGGTCCGCTACCGGAACGGCGCCGAGATGGCGCAGGCTCTTCGAGACTGCGCCCGCGACATCGATCCGGCGCTGCGTTGATGGGACGCTACGTCTCGCTCCGCAATCGCGTGCAGGCCGTCGGTTTGACCGACACCGGCAAGGTGCGCGAGCACAACGAGGATTCCATCGCGCTCGACGGCGATATCGGCCTCTACGTGCTGGCAGACGGCATGGGCGGCTACAACGCCGGCGAAGTCGCAAGCGGCATCGCGGTCAAGACGATCACGAACCTCGTGCGCGAGTCATTCGTCGCCCAGGAACTGAATGGGAACGACAAGACGACCGGGCTGCACCGGCCGAGCATCATCCTGCGCGACGCCATTGCGCGCGCGAACAAGATCATCCACCAGACCTCGAAGTCGCAGACCCAGTGCGAGGGCATGGGGACGACGGTGGTGGCGGCCCTGCTGCACGACAACCGCATCACGATTGCCCACGTCGGCGACTCGCGCCTGTACCGGCTGCGCAAGGACACGTTCGAGCAATTGACGATGGATCACTCCTTGCTCCAGGAGCTTGTGGACCGAGGCTTCTACTCGGCCGAAGAGGCCCAGCGGGCGACCAACAAAAACTACGTGACGCGGGCGCTTGGCGTCGAGGCGACCGTGGAAGTCGAAGTGCACGAGCTCCCCGTCGAGGCGGGCGACTGGCTCGTGCTCTGCTCGGACGGCCTGACCGACATGGTCGAGGACGAGGATATTCACTTAACAATCAGTACTTTCGGGGGTAATCTTGATACAGTCGCTAGACAGTTGGTACAGCTTGCCAATGATAGCGGCGGTCGGGACAACATCTCGGTCGTGCTGGCGCAGGTGGTCGAACTTTTCCCCGCGCGGCGCGGCATACTTGACAGAATATTGGCCTGGTTCGGATAACGGACTGCGAGGGAGACGATGGCGCGGCTTATCTTGAGTCTGGACGGTCAGGTCATGGCCGAATACAACATGACCAAAGAACGCTACACGGTCGGGCGGCTGCCGGATAACGACGTGCGCATCGACAATGCGGCCGTCAGCGGTCATCACGGCCTGATTATCAACATCCTCAACGATTCCTTCCTCGAGGACCTGAACAGCACGAACGGCACCTACGTCAACGGCAAGCTGATCAAGAAGCACGCCTTGACGCACGGCGACGTGATCACGATCGGTCACCACCACCTGCGTTTCGTAGACAGCCAGGTCGAGAGCTCCGAGCAGGACGAATTCGAGCGCACGCTCGTGATCCAGCCGGGACAGGTCAACGAGGCGCGGCTCAAGGCCGCGGCGGATTCCATCGCGCCGGCCCAGGCCGCCGCCCCAGTCGCCGAATCGCGTCCGTCCGCCCCGGCCGCCCAGGAAAAGGGCGCGCCGGCACGGCCGGCCAAGCTCCAGGTGCTCTCGGGCCAGTTCGCGGGCCGCGAGCTCGAGCTCGCGAAGACCCTGACCACGCTCGGGCGTCCGGGCGTGCAGGTCGCGGCGATCAGCCGCCGCGCCGATGGCTATTACGTCGTCCACGTGGAGAGCAGCAAGCCAGGCGACTTCCCGCTGGTCAACGGCCAGCCGATCGGTCCGCAGGCGCGCCGGCTGCACGACAACGACGTCGTGACGCTCGCCGGCGTGAAGATGGGATTCTTCGAGGCCTAGAGGGCCGCGAAGAGGCCGTAGACTCCGAACGCGAATATTCCCGCGGCGGCGGCGGCGCTCGCTGCACGTCGCCACCCTGCGCCCGGGATGGCCTCGCGGAGCGCCGCTCCGGCGCCTGAGATCGCGAACTGCACGGCCGCGCTCCCCGCGGCGAGCGCGAGCGCGAGAATTGCCGCATTTGCGAATGAGCCCGCGACCGGCAGCTGGGGCACGATCCCGGCGAACATCACGAGCGTCATCGGATTCACGATCGTCAGCAGGAAGGTCGGCACCAACGCGTGCGCCGCCGGTCTCGGCACTTCGGCCGCGCCTGACTTCCGCGATTGCCGCAGGAGCATGGACAGGCCGAGCCCGACGAGAAGCAGCGCGCCGCCGACCTCGATTGCCTGCGCATGAGCCGAGAGCAGCGGCAGGAGCAGCGCCCCGATCGAGAACGCCGCCAGCGCATAGAGGAAGTCGGCGAGAGCGGCACCGAGGCCCGCGAATGCGCCGGCCGCGAAGCCTTCCCGGGCTGCCGTGCCAAAGACCAGGAGCGCGATCGGCCCGATCGAGCCGGCCACGACTGCGCCGAAAACGAATGCCTTCCACATGGCGTTTTGCCGTCGCTGGCGAGTGTCTGAGGGACCGTGGCTCGGTCATCTCCCGGCGACGAGCGCCGCGCCGAGTGCAATCCAGTAGGCAAGCAGCGCGAACCAGCTGGCCGCGAAGGCGAATGCGGTCCCGGCGTAGAAAAGCGTCGGCGCCTCAAAGAGATTAGTCAGGTTCCGAGAGGCTGCCGCCAGCTCGGGCGGCTCGCCTTCCCCGCGGAACACCTTGTAGTAGCGCGGATCGACGCGTCCCGCGCGCGCCGCCGCGAAGCGCATCCGCGCAAGCCGCAGCACCGAAAACATCGTCAGCGCGAACAACGCGAATGCCGGCCACAGGATCGACATGACTGCGCTCCCGGGACCGCTAACCGTGCGCGATCGGTCCCTTGCTGAAGAGGTATTCCTTCATCTCCTTTGACAGCACGGGATCGTGACGGCGGATCCATTCGAGCACCATTGCGGCGTGCTCTTTCTCCTCGTCGCGGTTGTGCGCAAGGATCGCGCGCAGCTCGGGGTCCTTGCAGGCGTCGGCGCGCTGGTTGTACCAGTCGATCGCCTCCAGTTCCTCCATCAGCGAAACGATGGCGCGGTGCATGTCCCGCGTCTTGTCCGACAATTCTTCCACGGGCTCGTGGTATCCGACGCTCGACATCTTCATTTCTCCTGGGCGGAAGGCCAGCCTGCCTGCCGCCGGAACAGAGAGGGAAAATCGTGCACCGGACGGTAACCGAGCCCGGCGATGGCCTTGTCCACAACATAAACGCGGTCGATGGACCGTGGCAACAGCCAGGCGCGGCGCTCGAATTCGGCCGCCGTCCAGGGATGCCGTTCGAGGATGACGGACGCGGCATCCTCGAAGAGGCGCCTGCAGTCTTCCTGTGCGAATGGCGGCGGCGCGGAAACATTGAAGACGTCGTATGTCCCGCAATCCTGCTCGATCGCGAGCTCGTGCGCCTGGGCGACATCCTCCACATCGACGCCGCGGTACAGGCGGTAGACCGCGACGAGCTGCCGCTCCTCTTCGAAGCAGCGCGAAACCCTGAGGCTCACGCAGCGCAAGCCGTGTCGCGCGGCGTCCCGGCATGCGGATTCAGCAGCCAGCTTGGTTTCGTCGTAGATGTCGCGCGGCTGCGGCACCAGGTCCTCGGTGACCCAGACCGCGGCGCCCGCGTCCGGCAGCATCGCATCGCCGTAGAGTGAGGTCGTGCTCGTATACACGAATTGGCCGACGCCCGCCTCGCCGGAGGCTTGGAGCAGGCGCGCTGTCGCCGCGACGTTGACCGCCCGGAATTCCTCGCTGCTGCGCGCCGCAAGGTCGGGCACGTGGAGAGAGGCGGTGTGGATGACGGCGTCGCAGCCGTGGATGAGCGCAGCGAGGCGCACCGTGTCCCGCACGTCCGCGATCTCGGCCGTGAGAGCGCCGGGGAGCAGATCCACGCCAACCACCTGGTGGCGCAGCGTGAGCCTCGCGGCGATCGCGCCGCCGATGCGGCCCGACGACCCGGTAACCAGGACCTTCACGACTCGCGCGTGGTGAAGCTCACGCGCCGGCCGACGCGGCAGGTGAGCTCGTAGGCGATCGTGCCGGCGGCCGCGGCGACGCGCTCGACGGGCACCTCGCGGCCCCAGAGTTCGACCCGGTCGCCGACCGCGATCCCCGGGATTCCGGTGACGTCGATCGTCAGCATTTCCATCGACGGCCGGCCTGCCACGACGGCGGCCGTTCCGCTCACCGAAACCGGCGTGCCGTTTCCGGCCGCACGCGGGTAGCCGTCGCCGTATCCGACCGCTGCGACCGCGATCCGCGACGCGCGGGACGCGGTCCAGGCCCCGCCATAGCCGACGCGATCGCCTGCCGCGACGTCCTTGAGCGCGATGATCCGCGTCTCGAAAGTCATGACGGGCAACAGACCGAGTTCGGCACCGCTCTTGTCCGCGAACGGCGAGATGCCGTAGAGCATGATGCCGGGCCGCACCCAGTCCGCGCGCGCCGCCGGCCAGGCGATGAGGCCTGCAGAGTTCGCGATGCTGCGCTCGCCGGCAAGGTCCGCGGTCGCGGCCGCGAATTCCTCGATCTGGGACCGCGACTCCGGGCGCTCCGGACGATCGGCGTCAGCCAGATGGGTCGCGAGGGCGAATGGCTGCGCCACGTACCGGCAGGCGGCAAGTCGTGCAGCCGCCGCCGGGACATCCGCGGGCGCGAAGCCGAGCCGGTGCATGCCGCTGTCGATTTTCAGCCAGACGCGGAAGATTTGCGGGCCGCGCCAGGCCTCGAGGAGCGCGAGCTGCCAGTCCTGGTGGACGAATGGCTCGAGCGTGTGGCGCGCTGCGGCCTCGAGCTCGCCTGCATCGCGGACGCCTTCGAGCAGGACGATGCGCGAGGCGCATCCCGCATCGCGCAGCGCAACGGCCTCTTCGACCCGGGCGACGGCGAATGCGTCGGCCTCCGAAAGCGCCTCGGCGACCGTGACGAGTCCATGGCCGTAGGCGTTCGCCTTGATGACCGCGAGCACGCGGCAGCCGGGGGCAAATTCGCGGACCCGCGAGAGGTTGTGCCGGAGCGCCGCCGAATCGATGACAGCGCGCAGCGCCGCGCTCAGAACGCGCCCTCGCCGTAGGATTCGGCCACCAGGTTCTCGAAGCGCGTGTACTCGCCGAGGAAGGTCAGCTGGACTTCACCGATGGGGCCGTTTCTCTGCTTCGCGATGATGATGTCCGCGACGCCGCGGCGCGTCGTGTTCGGATCGTAGACTTCCTCGCGGTAGATCAGCAGGATCACGTCGCTGTCCTGCTCGATGGCGCCCGACTCGCGGAGGTCGGACATCACTGGCTTCTTGTCGGTTCGCTGCTCGACGGCGCGATTGAGCTGCGACAGGGCAATTACGGGCACCTGGAGTTCCTTCGCGAGCGCCTTGAGGCTGCGCGAGATCTCCGAGATCTCGGTCGCGCGATTCTCCTTGGTACCGCTGACCTGCATGAGCTGAAGATAGTCGACGACTATCAAGCCGAGCCCCCGCTCGCGCTTCAGCCGCCTCGCGCGCGCGCGCACCTCGGTCGGTGTCAATGCGGGGGTCTCGTCGACGTACAACGGCGCGACCGAGAGCTGCGCCATGGCACCCTGGATGCGCGACCAGTCTTCCTCCGAAAAGTTGCCGGTGCGCAGATGCGTCTGGTTCACGCGGCCGAGCGACGCGATCAGCCGAAGCGTCAGCTGCTCGGCGGACATTTCCATCGAGAAGATTGCGGAAGGAACGCCCTTTGCGATCGCGGCATTTTCCGCGATGTTTACCGCGAGCGTGGTCTTGCCCATCGAAGGGCGGCCTGCGATCACCACCAGGTCACCCGGCTGGAAGCCGGTCGTCTTCCGGTCGAGTTGCGTGAACCCGCTTGGAACGCCGCGGATCTCGCCGGGCGTCTGATGGAGCATGTCGAGCCTGTCGATCGTCTGCGGCAGCACGTCCTTGATTGCGATGAATCCGGACTTGCCGCGGCTACCGCGCTCGGCGATCTCGAAGACGCGCCGCTCCGCCTCGTCGACGAGATCCGTAGCCGCCCGGCCGCGGCTGTCGGTTGCCGCAGCCGCAATCTCGCCGCCTGCGGCGACGAGCTGCCGGAGAATCGATCGCTCGCGGATGATCTCGGCGTAGGCGCGAACGTTCGCGGCCGAAGGCGTGTCGCGCGCGATCGTGCCGAGGTAGGCGAGACCGCCGATTTCCTCGAGCCGGCCCTTGCGCTCGAGGTGCTCGGAGATCGTGACCGCATCGCATGAGCCGCGGATCTCCGCGACATCCACGATCGCCTCGAAGATGAGCCGGTGATCGCGGCGATAGAAATCGCCGGCCGCGATGATGTCGGCAACTGCATCCCAGGCATTCGAGTCGAGCATCAGCCCGCCGAGCACGGCCTGCTCCGCCTCCACCGAATGCGGCGGAGTCCGGACTTCATCCTGGCGCATCATCGCGACCATCAAGGATCCCCGATTTCCTTTCCCCCAGCATACTGCCGGGGCGCGCGCCGAGTCAGCCGTTATTCTTCGGCAATCACCGTCAGCTGCACCGGGATGTCGATGTCGCTGTGCAGGTGCAGCGAAATCACGTGCTCGCCGACCGTGCGGATCGGCCCGCCCGGCAGCCGCACTTCGGCGCGTTCGATGGCGTGACCGGCCTTGAGGCAGGCCTCCGCGATGTCCGACGTGCCGATCGAACCGAAAAGCTTGCCTTCGCTGCCGGCCTTGGCCGCGATGCTGAGCTTGAAGCCCTCCAACGCAGCCGCCCGCGCCTTCGCCGATGCGAGCTCGGCCGACGCCTTGGCTTCGAGCTCCGCGCGGCGGCTTTCGATCTTCGCAAGGTTCTCCGGCGTCGCGAGCGTCGCCTTTCCGCCCGGCAGCAGGAAATTGCGGCCGAATCCCGGCTTGACCTTTACGCGGTCGCCGATGTCGCCGAGGTTTGCGATTTTCTGTAACAGGATGACTTCCATCGACTTACACTCCTTGCCGCGGCGCAAAGCGCTCGCGAAAACGGACCCAGGTATCCGCGAAGCCGATGCCGACCAAAGCCATCGGCACCAGGATGACTGCAACGTAGGCGAGTATCACCGGCATGACGCCGATGACCTGCAGTTCGCGCAGGCCGTGCACGACGGCGAGCGCCTGCACCAGGAAAGCGGCGGCCAGCACGAACAGGACGTCGTCGATCGGCTGCCAGCCCGGCGCGAAATAGCGATTCGCGACGAGACTCGCGGCGAACGCGGCCACGAGCATCCAGGCGATGAATCGCCCGAGCCTGAGGCCGCGGAACTCGCGACCGAAAAGCCCCGGCTGCTTCAGGCGGCTGAATGCCCAGAGGCCCGCGCATTGCGCGACGAAGGCCTGCAGCAACACCATCCAGCCAAGGGTCGCCCAGGCGGCGCGGGCCGTCGCCACGCCAATCTCCTCGGGCGAGCTGTCAATCCCGAACTGCGACAGCGTCTCCGCCGTGCGGCGGAGCATCGGCGCGAGCTTCGCGATGAAGGGCTTCAGCACTCCCACGGGATCACCGAGCAAGCCGTGAATCGCGAGCACGAGCAGGCAGGACGCGACCGTCAGGGCCTGGAACACGAAGCCGAGGCTCCGGCTCTTCTCGAGCGCGATCGCCGCGAGCACCGACGGCAGCAGCACGACGGTCGCGATGACGATTGCCGGTCCCGCACCGAAAAGCGGCATGAACGCCCACACGAGGACGAGGGCCGCCCCGGCGGTGGCCGCGGCCGCAACGGCCTGGCCGCTCGCGAGGAGGCCAAGCACGATCAGGCCGGCCGGAAGCCAGGCCACCATCGGCAGGGCCAGCAGCGCGACGAACGACGAGAGCCCGGCCGCCAGGAAGGCCCGGACCGGATTCGCGGTCATCCATTGAAGCAGCGTCGTCATCGGATCGGACCGAGCCACGGGCTTGCGCCCCGCGTACTCAGTGCTGGTCGGTGTACGGCAGGAGCGCGAGGTACCGCGCCCGCTTGATCGCGACCGCAAGCTGGCGCTGGTAGAACGAGCGCGTGCCGGTGATGCGGCTCGGAACGATCTTGCCGGTTTCCGTGACGTAAGCCTTGAGCGTCGCCAGGTCCTTGTAGTCGATCTGGTCGGTGCCGTCGGCCGTGAACTTGCAGAACTTCTTGCGCCGGAAAAAACGTGACATCGTGGCCTCCCGCTCAATCCATGCCCATGGCGTCGCCCATCGAATCGCGATCGCCCCGATCGCGCTCGCGCTCTTCCGGCTCCTTCGCCATCGGCGACGGGTCGGTCACGGCGCGATCCATCTTGACGACGAGGTGCCTCAGCACCGCGTCGGAGAAGCGAAACGCCCCGGTCAGTTCCTCCAGGGCTTTCCCGCTGCACTCGACGTTCATCAGGACGTAATGCGCCTTGTGCATCTTGGCGATGGGGAATGCGAGCTGGCGGCGCCCCCAGTCTTCGAGGCGGTGGACCGAGCCGCCGTCCGCGGCGACGAGGCCGCGATACCGCTCGATCATCGCGGGAACCTGCTCACTCTGGTCGGGATGGACCAGGAATACGATCTCGTAATGCCGCATCTTGTACTCCTTATGGTCTTGGCCTCCCGATGATGCTGCTATCGGTGAGGTAAGGAGGAAAGCCCCGGAGGTCCGGGGCGAGGGCCGCGTAAGTTACCGGACCCGCTCGCTTTCTGCAACCTTGGCGCGGCGCTGGCGCAGGGCCTCGTACAGGGCGATGCCGGCGGCGACCGAGACGTTCAGGCTCGCGACCGCGCCCTGCATCGGAAGGCGCAGGCTGAAGTCGCAGCAATCCCGGGTCAGGCGCCTGAGGCCCCTGCCTTCCGACCCCATCACGATCGCGAGCGGCCCGCCGAGGTCCGCCGCGAAAAGATCCTGCTCTCCGTCACCGGCCGTACCTGCGATCCAAAGCCCGGCCTCCTTCATGTCGCGCAGCGAGCGCGCCAGGTTCGTGACCTGCGCGAAGGGCACGGTTTCAGCCGCGCCGGCCGCCACCTTGCGGACGACCGGCGTGAGGCTCGCCGCCCGGTCGCGCGGAGCGACGACCGCCGTCGCACCGGCGGCGTCGGCGGTGCGAAGACACGCGCCGAGGTTGTGGGGATCCGAAACGCCGTCGAGCACGAGCACGAGCGCAGGCGTCGCGAGTCCCGTCAGGAGATCGAGCAGGCCGTTCTCATTGAGCGGCACGCTCGGGCGTACTTCCGCGACGACGCCCTGGTGGGCGGCGCCACCCGTCTCCTGGTCGAGCGCCGCGGTCGTGGCATCCACGGGCCGGATCCCGCGCGCAGCGGCGATTTCGCGCAATTCCCGGACGCGCGCATCGTCGCGCGCGGCGGCGACCGAAAGGCGTAGCACGTCCTGCGGGCGCCGGGTCAGCACCGCCCGGACGGCGTGCAGGCCGTAAACGAGCGAACCGCTCACTTGTGCCGCGCCGGCGCCTTGGCGGGACGGCGCCGCGGGTGGTGATGGGTCCCGGACTTCGCGACGTGCTCGAAGTCGATCTTGCGCTCGGCGGAGTCCACGCGCACGAGCCGCACGCGCAACTCGTCGCCGATCGAGATGCGAAGCTTCGTGCGCTCCCCGACCAGCGTCCGGTCGCGCTCGTGAAAATGGAAATAGTCCGCGGGCAGCGCCGTGACGTGGACCAGGCCGTCGATCTGCATTCCCTTGAGCTGGACGAACGCGCCGAACTCGGCGACCCCGGTGACGACGGCGTCGAATTCCTCGCCGACCCGCGGCCGCATGTATTCGCATTTGAGCCAGGCGACGACGGAGCGCGCCGCCTCGTCCGCACGGCGCTCCCGCATCGAACATTCCTGGCCGAGAGCCTCCATTTCTCGCCCCGAGTGGACGAAATTCGATGCCGTACCGCCGGCGAGCGCGTGCCGGATTCCGCGATGCACGAGGAGGTCCGGGTAGCGCCGGATCGGCGAGGTGAAGTGGGCATATTCCGCGAGCGCGAGGCCGAAGTGGCCGATGTTGAGCGGCTGGTAGAGTGCCTGCGGCAGCGAGCGGATGATCGCGTTCTCCAGCACACCCGCGTCCGGCCGGCCGCTGATGCCGGCGAGCACTTTCTGAAGCCGCGCGGGCTTGAGGTCGCCGCCGATCTCGAAGTGAACGCCGCGCATCGAAAGGAACCGCTTCAGCTCCTCGATACGCTCCTCGTCGGGTTTTCCATGGATGCGGAAGAGCGCCGGCAGGCGGTGTTTCTTGAGAAAGCCCGCAGCCTCCACGTTCGCCGCGATCATGCATTCTTCGATCAGGCGGTGGGCGTCGTTGCGGGGGTATTCGCGAATGTCGGTCGGCTGGCCCGCCGAATCGACGAGCACCTTGACCTCCGGCGCCTCGAAATCGAGCGCGCCGCGGCGCACACGCTGCTTGCGAAGCGCCTGGTAGACCCGGTGCAGGCAGTCGAGCACCCGTGCGACCGCTGCCGGGCTGCCGCGTGACATGATCTCCCGGCCATCGAGGTGCGCAGCGACTCGCGTGTACGTGAGCCGCGCCACGGAGCGCATCACCGCCGGATAAAAGCGGCTCCGGGCGACGGCGCCCGTGCGCGTGACCTGCATGTCGGAGACCATGCAGAGCCTGTCGACTTCCGGCATCAGCGAGCACAGGTGGTTTGACAGTTCCTCCGGAAGCATCGGCAGCACGCGGTTCGGGAAATAAACCGACGTCGCGCGCTCACGCGCCTCAGCGTCGAGCGCGGTGCCCGGGCGCACGTAGTGGCTGACGTCCGCGATCGCGACGATCAGGCGGAATCCGCCCGCGTTCTCCTCGGCCCAGACGGCGTCGTCGAAGTCCCGCGCATCCTCGCCGTCGATCGTCACGAGCGGCGTGCTGCGCAGGTCCTCGCGGCCGGCGAGCGCCGTGGACGTCACCTCGCGCCCATGGCCGCGCGCATCCGCAAGCGCGTCCGGCTGAAACGCGTGCGACAGGCCATGCGAGGCGATCGCGAGGTCGATCGCCGTGTCGGCGCCGCCGCTTTCCGGAAGGACTCGCAGCACGCGACCGACAGGATCGCGATTGCGGCTCGGCTGCTCCGTGATCTCGACGACAGCGAGATCCCCGTGGCGCGCCGTCCCGGAGGCCTCGCGCGGCACGACGACACGCTGGCTGACACGCCGGTTGTCCGGCGTCACGAAGCCGACGCCGCCCTCGAGCGAGAAGCGACCCGCGACCTGCCGCGTCCGCCGCTCCAGCACTTCGACGATCGTACCCTCGGGCCGTCCGCGCTGATCGCGGCCGGTCACTCGCCCCGCGGCGCGGTCGCCGTGAAACAGCATCCGCATCTCGCGGTACGGGAGGAAGAGGTCGTCGCCGCCGTCGTCCGGCACGAGGAAGCCGAATCCGTCGCGATGACCGCTCACAGTCCCCACGACGAACGGCAGCCGCTCGATCAGGCAGTACTCGCTCGCGCGATTGACGAGCAGCTGCCCGTCCCGCGCCATCGCGCCCAGCCGCTTCGTCAACGCCTCCCGCACGGCTGCGTCCTTGATGCCGAGCGCGGCGGCGAGCGCGCCGAAGCCGAGCGGTTTCTTCGCCTCGGAGAGCTTCGCGAGCAGCAGCTCGCGGCTCGGGATCGGCTGCGCGTAGCGCTTCGACTCCTCGCGAAAACGCGGGTCTTCCTGCTGCCAGCTCGGCTTGCGACTCATGGGTTTCCCAAAATTGACATCGATCGGGTGCCTGCGTAAATTGACGCGCCCTCGCCGGGGGTCCCCGGCCGCAGCCTGTGCCCAGGTGGCGGAATTGGTAGACGCGCTAGGTTCAGGTCTTAGTGCCGAGAGGCGTGGAGGTTCGAGTCCTCTCCTGGGCACCATTCTCGCGCCCGCATTGTAGACGAGCGGCGACCGCCGACAAAGCATTCGAACCATTGGCCCGCAGGGCCGCGCGCGGGCGGCCCGTCCGGGCGGCTAGCCGCGCTTCGATCGCGAGGAGCGGCTGCGGCGAGGCTCAAGCGGCACGCGCGCGCCGGCGCGGCGGGCTTGCGACAAGCCGATCGCGATCGCCTGCTTGCGGCTCGTCACTTTCCTGCCCGAGCGTCCGCTGCGCAGCGTTCCGCGCTTGCGCTCGTGCATCGCGCGCTCGACCTTGCGCTGCGCCTTCCTGCTGTACTTCCTTGCCATCGTGAAACTCCTGCCGGTGCGTAATCCCAAGTACCGCACTCCGCTGCGGACCGGTCTGTAGGCGCGGTCCGCGTTCCACGATCAGCCGCCCCTCACCAGTGCACGCCTCGCAGCAGGGACGCGAACATCACAGCCTCCTTCGTCGGCGGCGCCTCCGGCTTCTTGTCGCCCAGCTCGCCTTTCGCCGCGGCCGAATCCGGGAACATGCGATAGGCGGTGTTCATCACGACCTCGGTGACGCGCGGGGCGACGAGGTGCAGCACCTCGGCCGCAATGCCGAGACGCGTCGCGATGCGCTTCGGCCGGTCGGTGATCGCCTCCGCCACCATGTCCGCAGCGTCATCGGGCGTCGCGACCGGCATCTGCTCGTAGATCTTCGTCGGCGCGATCATCGGCGTGCGCACGAGCGGCATGTTGATGATGGTGAAGGTCACGCCGCGATCCGCGTACTCGGACGCCGCACAACGCGTCCAGGCCTCCATCGCCGCCTTGGAGGCCACGTAAGCAGAGAATCGCGGAGCGTTCGATAGCACGCCAATCGAAGAAATATTCACGACGTGGCCGCCGCGCTCGAGCAGCGACGGCATCAAGGCCATTGTCAGGCGCACGACCGCGAAGTAGTTGAGCTGCATCGTGCGTTCGAAGTCGTGGAATCGCTCGTGCGAGAGGTCGATCGAGCGGCGGATCGAGCGCCCGGCATTGTTGACGAGGAAGTCCACGCCGCCGTGCTCCGCGAGGAGCCGGCGCGCGAGGCCGTCGCAGGCGCCGTAGTCCGAGATGTCGCAGGCATATGCGAACACCTTGCCCCGTTCGGCAAGCTTGGCGCGTGCGGCTTCGAGCTTGTCCGGATCGCGCGCGACGATGACGACGGTCCCACCCGCGTCCACACAGCGCTCGGCAGCCGCGAGCCCGATGCCCGACGATCCACCCGTGATGACGACGACCTTGCCCCTGACTGCGCCCGCGAGGCTCCGATCGAGCGAGAGATCCGGGTCGAGATGCCGCTCCCAGTAGTCCCAGAGCCGCCAGGCATAGTCCTCGAGGACGGGCACGCGGATGTCCGTACCCTCGAGCAGGCGCTGCGTCCGCGTGCAATCGAAGCGCGTCTGCCAGTTGAAGAACTGCATGACGTCGCGCGGGATGCGAAGGTCCCTGAGAATCGTGTCGAACATCTGCTGCAGCGGCCGGTAGTTCGCCATCGAGGCGCTGACGCTGGCCGGTATCAGGTCGACCAGCTTCGGATCGACGCGAAACGCCATCATCGGCGCATGCCCGGCGCGCGCGAAGAGGTTCAGGACTTCGCCAACGCGCCGCTGGCGCGGGTCTGTCAGGTGGAAGCATTGCCCGTCCTGGCCCGGCAGGTGTGCGAGGTGATCCATGGCCGCGACGACGTAGTCGACCGGCACCAGGTTGATGTAGCCGCCTTCGAGGCCGACAAGCGGGAACCAGGGCGGCAGCGACTGCCGCAGCTTCTGGATCATCTTGAAGAAGTAGTAAGGCCCGTCGACCTTGTCGATCTGCCCGGTCTGCGAGTGGCCGACCACGATGCCCGGCCGGTACACGCGCCACGGGCGCTTGCAGCGATTGCGGACCAGCGCCTCCGACTCGTGCTTGGTGCGGAAGTACGCGTGCTCGAGTCCGGTCGCCTCCTCAAACATGTTCTCGCGGAAACTGCCCTGGTAGAGGCCTGCAGCCGCAATCGAGCTCGCGTGATGAAAGCAGCCGGCCTGCACGCTGTCCGCGAACTGGAGCGCATGATCGGTGCCGACGATGTTCGCGAGGTCCTGCTCCTCGCTGGTCGCCTGCAGGTCGTAGATCGCCGCCAGGTGGAACAGGTGTTCGACCTTGCCCGTCAACCGGCGCAGGTCCGCCTTCGACACGCCGAGGTTCGGCTCCGAAAGGTTGCCCGCGATCGGCACCGCGTGGCTCGCGCGCGCGCCCCAGAATTCGCGCAGCGCGTCGAGCTTCTGCATCGATTGCGGCCGCACGAGCACGAACACGCGCTCGCCGCGAGCGAGCAGGCGCTCGACGAGATAGCGGCCGATGAAGCCGGTCGCGCCCGTGACGAAGTACGCCATGCTCTGCTCCCCGATCGATTGCGGTTATCATTTACTGTAATCCCATGATCCGCGAAACGGAACGAATGTCGGCGGTCGACGCCGCGTGGCTGCGCATGGATCGCGCCACGAACCTCATGATGATCGTCGGGGTCGTCGTGTTCGATTCGCGGGTGGATTTCCGCCGCTTCCGGCGCACGATCGAGGAGCGCTTTCTCGCGTTCCCGCGCTTCCGCTGCCGCGCCCGGCCGGATGCGATCTCCGCGGACTGGGAGCGCGACGAGGGCTTCGACCTCGACCGCCATGTCGTGCGCGCCAGGCTTCCGGCGCCGGCGGACCAGGCCGGGCTCGAAGCCCTGGTCTCGGAGCTCGCGAGCGCCGATCTCGACCGCGGCCATCCGGTCTGGCAGTTCCACTTCATCGAGCGCTTCCAGGGCGGCAGCGCCGCGATCCTTCGCATTCATCATTGCTACGCGGACGGCATGGCGATGATCCGTGTCTTCCTGACGCTCACCGACGCCGAGGCGAACCCGGCCGCTGCTGCTTCCCCGGCGCCTGCCGCCCCGCCGAAGCCTCGCGCCGGCGACGATGCCGAGGCCTGGCTCGGCCGCCTCGCCATTCCTGGTGCAGGTCTTCTGCGCCAGGCCTATGCCGAAGGGACCGCATTCCTCGCACGCGCGGCCGATCTGACGAAGCACCCGGAGCAGGCGGCAGAACTTGCAGGACATGCGATCGGAATCGCGGGTGAACTCGCGCGCGTCGCGCTGCTGCCGGACGACCCGCCGACGCGATTCAAGGGCGCGCTCGGCACGCGCAAGATCGCGGCCTGGACCGATCCGCTCCCGCTCGCCGAAGTGAAGTCCGTCGCGAAGGCGCTCGGCTGCACGATCAACGACCTTTTGATGTCGACCGCGGCGGGCGCGCTTGGCGGCTACCTTCGCCAGCACGGCGAAGACACCGATGGCCTCTCGATCCGCGCCGCGGTGCCGGTTAACCTGCGCGACCCCGCCTGCGCGGCGACGCTCGGCAACTATTTCGGGCTCGTGTTCCTGGAGCTGCCGATCGGCATCCGCAATCCGCTCGAGCGCCTGTTCGCGGTGCACGCCGCGATGACCCAACTGAAAGGCTCCTACCAGCCGGTGCTGACGCTGGGGCTCATGGCGGCCCTCGGCCGCATGCCGGCGACCGTCGAGGCGGCCGCGATCGACCTGTTGTCGACCAAGGCCACGGCGGTCGCCACCAACGTGCCGGGTCCGTCGCAGGCCCTCTATCTCGCGGGTGGGCGCATCGGCCGGCTCATCTTCTGGGTGCCGCAGTCGGGCGACATCGGGCTCGGCATTAGCATCCTCTCCTATGCCGGCCAGGTGCAGTTCGGCCTGATTGCGGATGCGGGGCGCGTGCCGGATCCCGGCCAGGTGACGGCGCGATTCCGCGAGGAGTTCGAGAAAGTCGTGCTTTCGGTGCTGCTCGGTCCCTACCTCAAAAACGGCCGCTGACCCGGGGGCGCAGGGCTATTCGAGCTCCGCCTTCGCTTGCTCCACGTCGAGTCGCTCCATCGCGTCGGCCGGCTTGCAGGCGGCCGCCTTGCGATAGAGTTCCACCGCCTGGGTCTTCTTCTGTTCGCCGTGGAGCATCAGGAGGCCGTTCGCGTATTCCATGTGCGCGATCGCCGAGCCAGGGTTGAGCTTGACCGCCATTTCGAAATGCTTGAGCGCCGTCGCCGCGTCGGCGCCATAAGTGAGGCGGCCCGCAAGCGCACCGACCTTGTCGATGATCTCCGCGTGATACAGGCCGATCGCGATGTGCGCGTCCGCGTGCTTCGGTTCGAGTTCCAGCGTGCGGTCAAGCGCATTTCGTACCTTGCTGCCGATGCCTTGCGCCAGCGCCTTGACGATCGAGACCTGCTGCGCATATCGGCCGATGACGAATGCCAGCATGTACCAGGCATTCGCATGACCGGGCAGCTTCCGTGTCGCTTCCTCCGCGCGCTTCGCTGCTTCCTCGAGCAGGCGCAGTGCGCGACGGTCGTCGTCCTCGAGATACGTTGCGGCGACCGCTGCCGACTTGCTTGCGACAATCGACCCCAGCGCGCCTTGTCTGATGCCCTGGGAGATCGCATCCGAAAAGTCGCCGCGATGAAACGCGCGCCAGGCTTGTTGAAGCGCCGCGGCCTCGGGATAAGGTTCACGGTCCCCTCGATGCAACCGGTCCCAGGCCTTCCGCAATTCGGGGCCGTTGTAGACATAGGGTTTCTGTTCGTAGGGGAATCGGGGCGTCTTCGCGGCAGCCATCCTGAACTCCTGTCGGGAACGCGGTATTCTGCCGCATCGACCGCGGGCAGCCCGCGGCAAGGAGAGGATCATGGCGGCGAAGAAAAAGGGCAAGCTCGGCGGCGGGGGCGCGCCGAAGCCCGAGCAGGACCTGCTCTACTCCGCCCAGCAGATCTGGCAGGCCGGCCTCGGCGCGCTGGCAAGGGCGCAGGCCGGCGCGCCGAAGATCTTCGACGAGCTGATGCGCGAGGGCGGCAAGCTCCACGGCGGCGCGCTCGATGCCGCGCAGAATGCCGTCATGCAGGCGTTCCGCGGCGCGCAAAAGACGGTCAACCAGCGCATTGACAGCGTACAGGCACAGGCCGGCGAAACCTGGGACAACCTGGAGAAGATTTTCCAGACGCGCGTGCAGCGCGCGATGCAGCAGCTCGGCATGCCTTCGGCGGAAGAATTGGGCGCGCTGCGGCGCCAGGTCGACGAGCTGGCCGCGAGCGTCGGACGCCTCAGTCGAATGGATGGCGCGAAACGATCGTCTGGTCCCGCTCGGCGCCGGTCGAGATCATCGTGATGGGAACGCCGCAGGCCGACTCGAGCCGCGCGAGGTAGTCGCGCGCGGCAGCGGGCAGGTCGGCCAGCGACTTGAGTCCCGCGGTCTTTCCCGACCAGCCGGGCATCGACTCGTAGCGCGGAGCGCCGTCCGGTCCGTGGGCGACGCAGAGCTTCACCGGGTCGATTCCGTCCAGCACGTCCAGCTTCGTGACGCACAAGCCCGTGATCCCGTTGTTGACGATCGAGCGCGCGAGCGCCGCCGCGTCGAACCATCCCGTACGCCGCGGCCGGCCGGTGACGGAGCCGAACTCCTGCCCGACGCGCGCGAGATGCCGGCCCACGTCGTCGCCGAGCTCGGTGGGAAATGGTCCCGCGCCGACCCTCGTCGTATAGGCCTTCACGATGCCGAGCACGTCGTCGATGTCGCGCGGCCCGAGTCCGGTCCCTACCGAGGCATATCCCGCCACCGTATTCGACGAGGTCACGAACGGGAATGTCCCGTGGTCGACATCGAGCATCGTGCCCTGCGCGCCTTCGAGCAGGGCGCTTGCGCCGGACTTGCGCAAGTCGTGCAGCTCCTGCGTGACGTCGCCGACGATTGCACGGATCCGCTCGCCCTGGGCGAGGCAGGCATCGAGCGTGCGGCGGAAGTCGACTGGTGCTTCGCCGAGGCGCTTTTCCAGCAGGAAGTTGTGGTACTCGATGAGCTCGCCGAGCCGCGACTCGAAACGTGCCGGATCCGCGAGCTCGCCGACGCGCACCGCGCGCCGCGCGACCTTGTCCTCGTAGGCGGGGCCGACGCCGCGACCTGTCGTGCCGATCTTGCGCTCCCCGCTTGCCCGTTCGCGCGAGCGGTCGATCATGGCGTGCGACGGCAGCACGAGCGGGCAGAGCGCGCTCACGCGCAGGCGCTCGAATACCGGTATGCCGCGCCCGGCCAGCATGTCGGCCTCGGACAGGAGCGCATCGAGCGAAACGACGACGCCGTTGCCGATGAAGCAGCGCACGCGATCGCGGAGCACGCCCGAGGGGATCAGCGAGAGCACGGTCTTCACGCCGCCGATCACGAGCGTGTGGCCCGCGTTGTGCCCGCCCTGGAAGCGCGCGACAGCGGAAACTCGCTCCGTCAGCAGGTCGACGACCTTGCCCTTGCCCTCATCGCCCCACTGCGCGCCGACGACGACGACGAAGCGGCCCACGGCTGCCCTCAGGACCGGACCAGCCAGAGCAGCGCGAGCCCGGCCAGCATGCTGGCCGCACCGGCGACGCGAAGCGTCGCGTCATCCATCGCGGTGATGCGCCCGAGCGCGCGCCGGATGCCGCCGGGATTCAGGAATGGAAAGATGCCTTCGATCACGAACAGGAGGCCGAGCGCGGCCACGAAGTCGGCCCATGCGATGTTCATCGCCGGCTCAGCGGCTCGACTGCTTCAGGTACTTGAAGAACTCGCCCTTGGGCGCGATGACCAGAACGTCGTTCGGCTGGCCAAGTGAATTCCGGTAGGCCTGGAGGCTGCGGTGCAGCGAATAGAACTCGGGATAGCGCTGGTAGGCGCTCGCGTAGGTAGCTGCCGCCTTGGCGTCACCTTCACCGCGGATCACCTCGGCATCGCGATTGCCTATTGCGATGAGCTCCGTGCGCTCGCGCTCGGCCTCGGCGCGGATCCGCTGCGCCTGCTCGTCGCCCTCGGCGCGTAATTGCGACGCCTCGCGTTTGAAGTTCTGTCGCATGCGGTCGTAAAACGAATCAGAAACATCCTCGGGCAGGTCAATTCGCTTGACGCGCACGTCGACGAGTGTGAGGCCGAGCTGGCCGACCGACTGACCGGCGACCTGGAGGATGTCGCCGATGAACTCCGCGCGCTCGGCGGCGACCACCTGCTGGATCGTGCGCTTCGCGATCACGCCCTTCAGCCCGTCCTTGACGATTTCGGCGAGACGGCCTGCAGCCGCTTCCTCGTCGCCGTTCGTCGCAAGGTAATAGCGTTCGACGTCCGACACGCGCCATTTCACGTAGAAATTCACGTTCAGGAACTTGCCTTCGCTCGTCAGGAAGGGCTCCTGCGGGTAGTTCCGCGTGAGGACGCGGCGGTCGAACTTCTGCACCGAATTGATCCACGGAATCATGAAGTGCAGGCCCGGCTCGAATTCCGTTCCGACGATCTCGCGGAGCCGGAACTTGATCGCGAGCTCTGTCTCCTTCACCTGGAACATCGAGGCGCTGAGGAGCCAGAGCGCGACCAGGGCGCCGATAATGGCCTGGAAGACGGGACGGTTCATCAGCGCTCCCTCCGGGCGCGCGGATCCTCGGCCTCGACCTCGCTGCCGTCTTCGAGCCGGATCGTCGGCGGTGCGTCAACCCCGCCCCGCGACGGGCTGCGCTGCTCGAGCAGCTTGTCGAGCGGCAGGTAGATCATGTTGCCCGAGCCTTCAACGTCAACCAGGATCTTGGATGCGGAGCCGAGTACCTGCTCCATCGTCTCGAGGTAGAGGCGCTCGCGCGTGACGGCCGGTGCGCGCTGGTATTCGCCGGCGAGCTGCAGGAAGCGCGAGGTCTCGCCAGCGGCGTCCGCGATGACCCGGCTGCGATAGGCGCGCGCGCCTTCGACGACGCTCACGGCGGCGCCGCGCGCCTTCGGCACGATGTCGTTTGAATAGGTCTGCGCCGAGAGGATCGCGCGTTCCTTGTCCTGAACGGCCTTGCTCGCATCCTTCTGCGCGGGCGCGACCTGCTCAGGGACGCCAACGTCCTGGAGGTTGACGCTGATCACCTCGATGCCGGTGTTATAGGCGGTGATGGTTCGCTGCACGAGATCCTTGGTCTTGGCGCCGATCTCCTGGCGGCCTGCCCCAAGCACGGAAGCGAGCTTGCTCTGGCCGACTATCTCGCGTATCGCGCTCTCGCTGACCTCGCCGAGCGACTCTTCCGGCTCGCGCACGTTGAAGGCGAACTTGACCGGGTCGGCGCGGCGATACTGCACGGCGAGGTTGATGTCCACGAGCGCCTCGTCCTGCGTCAGCATGCGCGTGCGCTCCGAGAAGCTCCTGAATTCGGTCACGTTCACGACCGTGCGCTGGTCGATCGGCCAGGGCAGCCGGAACTTGAGTCCACCGTCCGTGGTCTTGACGTACTTGCCGAAGCGCGTGATGACGGAGCGCTCCGCCGCCTCGTTCAGGTAGAAGCTTCCGAATACCGCCCAGAGCGCGACGATGGCGAGGAGGATGGAGCCGATGCCCATCGCGCGGGCGCCGCTCGACGTGCCGCCGCCCGCAGGACCGGAACCGCCGAACAGCGAACGCAGCCGCTTTTGCAGGCGGCGCAGGACCTCGTCGAGGTCCGGCGGGCCCTTTTCGGGCTTGCGCTGCCAGGGATTCTCGTTTTTGCCGGGCTCGTTCCAGGCCATTGATTGTGCTCGCCGTGTGCTCGGGAATTCAGGCCGCGGAACTCGCGGTGTCGCGCGGGAATTCTACGAAGCCGGCCGCAGGCAAACAAGGCGACACGACGGCGGAGAAGTCGACACCCGCTGCCCGGCAGAGGGCCTCGAGCTCCTGGTGCGAAGACTCGACGACGAGGCGCGTGTCGCCCTCCGGCAGGGACTCTTCCTCGCGCACGAGTCGAAGCTCGTAGAGCCGGGCGCGGAGGCGCCCCTGCGAAGGCGGCAGGACGACGGCAAGGCGCATCGCCGCCTGCCCGAAGATCTCCTGCAGGGCGCCTCGAAGCAGTCCAACCCCTGCGCCGGTCGCAGCCGAAAGCCAGACGGCCGCGGGTGCGCCCGCGGCATCGCGCGTCAGTTCCGGCGTCCGGCCCGTGCGGTCGACCTTGTTGTAGATGCGCAGCTGGGGGATCGCATCGGCACCGATGCTTTCAATGAGTTCGTCCACCTGCGCCACGCGTTGTTCGCGCTCCGGGTCGGCGGCATCGACGACATGCAGCAGGAGATCCGCGTCGCGTGCCTCCATCAACGTCGAACGAAAGGCCGCGACCAGCTCGTGCGGCAGGTCGCGCACGAAGCCGACGGTGTCGGCGATGACGATATCCGGCGTGTGCGGCAGTCGCAAGCGCCGGACCGTGGGGTCAAGCGTCGCGAAGAGCTGGTCGGCGACATAGGCGTCGGCACCGGTCAGCGCGCGAAACAGCGTCGACTTGCCCGCGTTCGTGTAGCCGATCAGCGCGACACCCGGAACGGGCACGCGCTTCCTGACCTGGCGGCCGGTATCGCGGCGCTGCGCGAGCTTTTCGAGTTTCGCGGTCAGCGTCCGGATCCGCTTTCCGATCAGGCGGCGGTCGGTTTCGAGCTGCGTCTCGCCGGGACCGCGCAGCCCGATGCCGCCCTTCTGTCGTTCGAGGTGGGTCCAGCCCCGCACGAGCCGGGTCGCAAGGTGCCGCAGCTGCGCCAGCTCCACTTCGAGCTTGCCCTCCGCGCTTCGCGCGCGGCGCGCAAAGATGTCGAGAATGAGGCCGGTGCGGTCGAGCACGCGCTGCCCGATCAGGCGTTCGAGATTGCGCTCCTGGGAGGGCGACAGCTCGTGATCCACCAGCACGAGGTCGGCCGCCTCGGACTTCGCGCGATCGCGGACCTCCTCGGCCTTGCCGCTGCCGACGAAATACCGCGGTTCCGGGCGGCTGCGGCTTCCCGTGACGGTCGCGACCGGAATCGCCCCCGCGGAGCGCGCGAGCGCGCCGAATTCACCGAGTTCCTCGGCGTCGGGCGCCTTGCCGAGACCGATGCGGACGAGGATCGCGCGTTCGCCGCGCTCAGGACGTTCGAACAAGGGATCCTGCCGGCGCTCCGGTCAAGCGGTCTCCGCCGAGACTGGCACTTCTTCCTCCGCCCCCTCAGCCGAAGGCAGGCGGACGTTCCGCGCCGGCACGACTGTCGAGATGGCATGCTTGTAGACCATCTGGCTCACGGAGTTCTTGAGGAGCACCACGAATTGGTCGAAGGAGTCCACCTGGCCCTGCAGCTTGATGCCATTGACCAGATAAATGGAAACGGGCACGCGCTCCTTGCGCAGCGCATTCAGGAACGGATCCTGCAACGATTGACCTCGGGCCATGGTAACTCCTTGTTTTTTCTAGCACTTTCATGCCGCTCTAGGTTTTCCGGCGGCTCAAACTTCTCGTCGTTCCGGGCCTTTGTGTGACGCAAAGGGCGTCGCCCGCATGGAGCGAGTCTAACACCTCCGGGTGGTTATTCATCGCTTCCGAAGCCATTCGGCAACGCGCCGGGCGATACGTTCCGGCGTCGTCGGATCGAGGGAGTCGAACCACTCCGCATCGGGTTCGGCGCGCAGCCAAGTGAGCTGGCGACGGGCAAGCTGGCGCGTGGCGGCGACCGCCTTCTGTACGGCCTCGTCAAGCGAACACGCGCCGTCCAGGTGATTCCAAAGCTGGCGGTAGCCGATCAGCCGCATGGCGGGCAGCTCCGCATTCAGGTCGCCGCGGCCGCGCAGTCCACGGACTTCCTCAAGAAGCCCGCGCCGCATCATGTCGTCGAACCTGTGCGCAATGCGCTCGAAGAGCACGGCCCGGTCCGCGGGCGCGATGACCACGCGCAGGTCACCGCCATGTGTGCCACGACGCAGGTCCTCGTCGAGCTGGGTCGAGAGCGGACGGCCGCTTCTTTCGATCACCTCGAGCGCGCGCTGGATGCGCTGCCGGTCGCCGGGGCGGATCCGCGCCGCCGAGGGCGGATCGAGGCGCTCGAGTTCCGCGTGCAGAGCCGGCCATCCCTCTTCCGCGGCGCGCGCTTCGAGCCGCCGCCGCAGTGCCGGGTCGGCCGCCGGCAGCCGCGCGAGCCCCGACTGTATTGCCCTGAAGTAAAGCATCGTGCCGCCGACCAGGAGCGGCGCGCGGCCGCCTGCCTCGATGTCCTCAATCGCGGCCTCGGCGTCGGCGATGAAGCGCGCGGCGGAATAGCTCTCGGCAGGATCGATCAGGTCGATCAGCCGGTGAGGCGCGCGCGCCAGCAGTTCGCGCGAGGGCTTGGCCGTGCCGATGTCCATGCCGCGAAAGACCATCGCGGCGTCGACGCTCACGATCTCGAGCGGAAGCTGCCCGACGAGCATGGCCGCCAGGTCGGTCTTGCCCGAGCCGGTCGGGCCCATCAGCAGGACGGCGGAGCTGCGCGTCATCAACGTCCGCGCAGGAAGATGCGGTCGAGCTCGGCCAGCGACAGGCGCGTCCAGGTCGGCCGGCCGTGGCTGCATTGTCCGGAGCGCTCGGTGCGCTCCATGTCGCGAAGGAGCGCGTCCATTTCGGGTATCGACAGCCTCCGATTGGCGCGCACGGCGCTCCGGCAGGCGATGTTCGCCAGCAGCTCGTTCTGGCTGCCGTCGATGCGGTGCGCCGTGCCGCCCGCACCGAGGTCGGCGAGCGCATCGCGAAGCACGCCTGCCACGTCATCGCCTGCCAGCGCGACCGGCACTTCACGGACCGCAAGCGTCGCGGGCCCCACGCGATCGACGGCGAAGCCGGCAGCGCTCAATTCGTCCTCGTGCTGCTCGGCCAGGGCCGCATCAGCCTCCGTAGTCTCGAGGAGCGCTGGAACGAGCAGTGCCTGGCGCGGGCCTCGCCCGGAATCCATCGCGGTCTTGAGCCGCTCGTAGAGGATGCGCTCGTGCGCGGCGTGCATGTCGACGAGCACCATTCCCTCGGCAGACTGCGCGACGATGTAGATGCCGTGCAGTTGCGCGATTGCATGTCCGAGCGGGAGGTCGGCATCGGGGGCGGGCCCTGAGACTCGCGCCTCTGCAATCGCGGCGAGCGCATCGATGGCAGGCGGCTCGGCGAACGACAGCGCGGCATTCGCCTGCGGTGCCCCACTCCACAATCCCGCGGCCGCGACCGGCGCAGATCCATCCCGGCCGTGCCCCGATTCCGCGAGCGCCCGCTCGACCGTCCGGAACAGGAAATCGTGGACGGCGCGCGAATCGCGGAACCGCACTTCGAGTTTCTGCGGATGCGCGTTTACGTCGACTTGAAGCAGGTCGAGCGTCAGGTACAGGAGCCAGGCCGGATGCCGTCCGCCGTAGCTGACGTCGCGATAGCCGAGGCGCACGGCACTGCCGAGCAGGCGATCACGCACCATGCGGCCGTTGACGTACAGGTACTGGCGGTCCGGCTGCGCGCGCGACTGCGACGGCAGGCCGATCCAGCCTTCGAGCGCGAGCCCGGCCTGCGCGTGCGTGATGTATCGCGACTCGCCGATGAAATCGGCGCCGACCAGCCGCGCGATGCGAGCCTCGCGCTCCTGCCGACCTGAGGCAGCCGGTAGCGCGAATTGCCCGCGCCGGTTGTGCGTCAGCGTGAACGCGACGTCAAAACGGGACAGGGCGAGCCGCGTGACCGTCCGCAGCACGTGCTGGAATTCCGTCGCTTCCGCACGCAGGAACTTGCGCCGCGCCGGCACGCGGTGAAAGAGGTCGCGCACCTCGACCGTCGTGCCTTGCGGATGCGATGCCGGCGCCAGGTTCCCGGGACGGCCGTCGATCGATTCGATTTCCGCCGCCTCCGCCCCGCCCCGGGCGCGGGAGGCGAGCTTGAGGCTCGAGACGGAGGCGATCGAGGGCAGCGCTTCGCCGCGAAAGCCGAGCGACCGGAGCTGCTCCAGGTCCTCAAGCGAGGCGATCTTGCTCGTCGCGTGGCGCGCGAGTGCCAGCGCAAGCTCGGCAGGCACGATGCCGTCGCCATCGTCGCGGACGCGGATCAGGCGGATGCCGCCGTGCTCGACGTCGATGGCCAGGCGGCGGGCACCGGCGTCAAGCGCGTTCTCGACGAGCTCCTTGACGACGGACGCCGGGCGCTCGATGACCTCGCCCGCGGCGATCTGGTCGACGAGCGGGCCTTGGAGGATCCGGATGGGCATGGCGTGGCGTGGCAACCGCCGCGCCAGTCTAGCAGCGGGTCGACTTCAGGTGCCGGCGACGGGAATCTCGAGGATCGTGCCCGAGGCGACAGCTTCGGTCTCGAGGTGATTCTGTTGCCGCAGGTCGTCGATGCTGACCGCGTAACGCCCCGCGACGTCGACCAGCGTCTCGCCGGGCGACACGACGTGGCGCAACGCCTGCCCGCGCTCACGCGCGGCGAGGATCGCGACACGCGAGCCCGGCGGCGGGTTGTCGTAGAAGTAGCGGCGCACGCCCGCATGGATCGCGCCCGCGAGGCGTTCCTGGTGCCCCGGGTCGCGGAGCTTGCGCTCCTCGTCAGGGTTGGAGATGAATGCCGTCTCGACGAGCATCGAGGGCACGTCAGGCGAGGTCAGCACGATCAGGCTCGCGTGCTGGACGTCGCTTTTCTTGAGCTGGCCGACGTGGTCGAGCTCGGCAAGGACGCGGCTCGCCGCATCGCGGCTCGCGCTGATCGCCGCGTTCTGGGAAAGATCGAACAGCACCGAGGCGAGCACGTCGGTCTTGTCGTGGAGCGATACGCCTCCAATGAGATCCGCCGCGTTCTCGCGGTCGGCCAGCATTTTGGCCGCCTCGCTGCTCGCGCGGCGGGTCGAGAGCACGTAGACCGACGAGCCGCGCACGCTCCGGTCCATGAAGGCATCGGCGTGGATCGACACGAAGAGATCGGCCTTGTTGTCGCGCGCACGCTTTTTGCGGTTCTCGAACTTTACGAAATAATCGCCCGTGCGCGTCAGCACGGCGCGCATGCCGGGCTCGGCGTTGATACGGTCCGCGAGCTTCCTCGCGACCGCCAGCGCGATATTCTTCTCCCGCGTTCCCGACTTGCCGATTGCGCCCGGGTCCTCGCCGCCGTGGCCGGCGTCGATGGCAATGACGAGATCGCGCTGCCCGTCGCCGGTCGCTACCTTGATCGGCTTCGGTGCCTGCTCGTGGCCGAGGTCGACGACAAGCCGGTGCCCATAGGCCTCGTTGGGCGGCGTCAGGAATCCCTTGGGCTCGACCGCCGCGCTGACGTCGAGAACGATGCGCAGGCCCGACTTGCCGCGCTCGCCGAGTCGCACGGCCTTCACGACGCCTGTTCCTGCCGGCAGCCGCAAGGACTTGATGTCCGCGTCGATCGGGTCGAAGTCGATGACGATGCGCTCAGGGCCCGACAACGTGAAGAGCGTGTAGCTTGCAGGAGCGGTGAGGTCGAACACGACGCGCGTCGAATCCGGACTCGCCCAGAGTCGGATGTCCCTGAGTGCTACGTCCGCGGCCGCCGCCGATCCCGAGGCGAGCAGCAGGACGAAGAGCCCGATTCCCCTCAATGGCCGCATGACTGCCGTGCACTCTGAAGTTCGCGGGTACTCTATCGACCGGTCATCTTTAATTCAACTATTTCAGCTAGATACACCACACTCTTCGAGTGCGGCGCGACTCGCGTCGAGCCACGCCTGCCCACTTTGCCCGGTGGCGGTGAGCGAAAGACTGCGGCCGGTACCCTGCAGTTCCAGCCGGGCCTGCAAATCCGGCGTGCCAAGACCCGTGCCCGCGCGTTCCGGCCATTCGACCAGGACGAGTCCCGGTTGCCCGCGGATGTCGCGGAAGCCGATCCCCTCGAGCGCGGGCGCTGCGGCCTCGAGGCGGAACAGATCGAGGTGATGGACGATGCCGCGACTCGTCTCGTACGGCTCGACCAGCGTGAATGTGGGGCTCCTGATGGTGCCGCCGACGCCGAGCGCCCGCAGCATGCCGCGCGCGAGCGTGGTCTTGCCGCTGCCGAGTTCACCCGAGAGCCCGATCAGGATGTTTTGCGACGAGACGTCGGGCAGGTTTCGCGCGAGCGCTGCACCCGTGCATGCGGTCGCCGATTCGTCCGCCAGGATCATTTCCATGGCAAGTTGACGACGCCCTGCAACTCGGCAATCAGGTCGCCCGCAATCATGCCGCGCACGCCGCGACGCGACGCGCGATCGCCCGCCTCGGCGTGCAACAGGACGCCCGCCGCGGCCGCAAGCGCAGGTTCGCAGCCGCCGGCGAGCAGCGCCGCGATGATTCCGGTCAGGACATCCCCGCTGCCGGCCGTCGCCATGCCCGGATTGCCGCGGTCGCAGACCCAGGGCAGGGAATCCGGTCCCTGCACCAGCGTATGCGCACCTTTCAGCACGCAGTTTCCGCCGAATCGCTTGGCGATCTCGCGCACGGCTCCGAGCCGGTCAACCTGTACGGCGGACGTGTGCGCGCCGAGCAGTCGCGCGGCCTCGCCCGGATGCGGCGTCAGGACCCAGTCATCGCGCTTTCGCGGCTGCGCGGCAAGAAAGCTCAGCGCATCGGCATCGACGACGAGCGGGCGGCCCGCGCTGACCGCGGCATCGAAGGCGCGCCGCGCCGTCCGGCCGGTCCCGAGTCCCGGGCCGATCGCGATCGCGCTGGAGTTCGCGAAGAGTCGAGCGGAGTCCTCGCCAAAATCGATGGCTCTCGCGATGAGCTCGGGCCGATCCGCGACGATCGGATCCACGCTCCCCTCGCTCGTCGCGACCGTGACGAGGCCCGCGCCAGTCCGAAGCGCCGCTTCGCCCGCCAGGCGCGCGGCGCCAGCCATGGCGAAGCCGCCGACGATCAGGACACGGCCGTGATCGCCCTTGTGCGCCGTTCGACGCCTCGCAGGCAGCGCCGCCGCCGCCAGCCGGCCGTCCATGCGCCGCATAACCGGCGTTTCGGCGCCGCGGACGTCGGCAGGAATCCCGAGGTTCGCCAGCTCGAGCACTCCGACGTATTCCGGCGCCTCGCCGAGATAGAGACCTGACTTCAACGCGATGAAGGCGAGCGTCCGGTTCGCACGGATAGCCGCGCCTCGCGGCAGACCCGTGTCCGCATCGAGGCCCGAAGGGATGTCGAGCGCAAGCACCGGAAGTCCCGCGCGATTGACGCCCTCGATGCATTCGAGATATTCGTCTTCGACGGGTCGGTCGATGCCGGTACCGAGCAGGGCGTCGACGACGAGCGCGCAGCCCTCGAGCGAGTCCTCGTCGAAGTCTGCAGCCCGCCCGCCATCGGCCGCGAAGGCCGCGTACGCGGTGGCCGCGTCGCCCTTCAGCCGCAGCGGATCCGAAAGCGCCATGACGCGCAGGTCAAGTCCGGCGGCGCGCGCGAGCCGCGCCAGCACGTAGCCGTCACCCGCGTTGTTGCCGGCGCCGCAGAGCACGACGAGGCTCGATGTCTGCGGCCAATGCCGGCGCAAGGCGTTGAACGCTGCGCTGCCCGCGCGCTGCATCAGCGCATAGCCGGCGATGCCGGCCCGTTCGATCGCGTGCCGGTCCATGGCCCTGACGGAGGCGGCCGAATACACCTCGGCGGGCAGCGGATCCATCCGCGCGATTATACTGGCCGTTCCCCGAGCAACCCTGCCCACATGGAAAGCACCATGACCGCCGAAGACCTCGCGCGACTGCGCGAGCGGCTCGACGGCTTCGCCCGCGAACTCGGATTTGACCAGGTCGGAGTCGCCGGCATCGACTTGTCCGAGGACGAGTCAAACCTCCGGCGCTGGGTCTCGGAGCAGCGCCACGGCGGCATGGATTACATGGCACGCCACGGGCATCGCCGCAGCAGGCCGGAAGAGCTCGTTCCCGGGACGATCCGCGTCATCAGCGTGCGCATGGCGGCCTCCGCGCCCGACGCCGAGCCCGCGGGCGACGTGCTTGCCGACGGCCGCAAGGGCTACATCGCGCGCTATGCGCTCGGCCGCGACTATCACAAGGTGCTGCGCGGCCGGCTTGCTGCGCTCGCAGCGAGGCTCGAGGCCGAGATCGGTCCCTTCGGCTATCGCGCGTTCGTGGATTCGGCGCCCGTGATGGAGAAGCCGCTCGCGCGCAATGCCGGCCTCGGGTGGATCGGCAAGCACACGAATCTCATCAACGAGCGCGCCGGCTCGCTCTTCATGCTGGGCGAGCTCTTCACGGACCTCCCGCTCGCCGTCGACGCGCGTGCACGCGACCGCTGCGGAACCTGCAGCGCCTGCCTGCCCGCCTGCCCGACCGGCGCGATCACGGCGCCCTACCAGCTCGACGCGCGCCGCTGCATCTCGTATCTCACCATCGAGCATCATGGCTCGATTCCCGAGGCGCTCCGTCCCGCGATCGGCAACCGGATCTTCGGCTGCGACGATTGCCAGCTCGTCTGTCCCTGGAACAAGTTCGCCAGGGTCGCGGCCGAGCCGGACTTCCGCGTCCGCCACCGCCTCGATGCCCCGGACCTCGTCGAACTCTTCCGCTGGTCCGAAGAGGAATACCTCGCAAAGAGCGAAGGCAGCGCGCTCCGCAGACTTGGCTTCCGCCGGTGGCTCCGGAACATCGCAGTCGCGCTCGGCAATGCGCCCCGGTCAGTTGCGGCCGCCGCAGCGCTCGCAGGCCGGCGCGACGACGCGGATCCCGTCGTGCGCGAGCACGTGCGCTGGGCCCTGGCGCGCCAGGAGTCTAGCCGCGGACCGGATTGACGTAATGCCGTCCGCTCGTCGTCCGGCTGATCGTCTCGAACAGGTCGTCGAAGTCGCGCGAATTGTTGGCCGGGTCGATCTCGGCCGTATTGACGATCAATAGCGGCGAGGCCGTGTACTGGTGGAAATAGCGCGTGTAGGCCTCGCCGAGCCGCTCGAGGTAGGCGGCGTCGATGTATTTCTCGTAGGGAATTCCGCGCTTGTCGATGCGCGCGAGCAGGATGTCGACGGGTGCCTGCAGGAATACGACGAGATCCGGCACCGGCGCATCCATCGAGAGCCGCTTGTAGACCTGGTCGTAGAGCTTGAATTCCTCGTCGTCGAGCACGATGCGCGCGAACAGCCGGTCCTTGTCCAGCATGTAATCGGCGACCCGCACCTGCGCAAAGAGGTCGTGCTGCCGCAGCTCCGAGAGCTGCCGCGCGCGCTGGAACAGGAAGTAGAGCTGGGCCGGAAACGCGGCCGCGCGCCGGTCCTTGTAGAAGCGCTCGAGGAAGGGATTCTCCATCGGCTGCTCGAGCACGGTGCCGGCGCCGACCGCTGTCGCGAGCTTGCGCGCGAGGCTCGTCTTGCCGACGCCGATCAGGCCTTCGACGACCACCAGCCGGTGCGGCCAGTTCTCGCGGTTTTCTTCAGTCGTCACCGGATCCCCGTGCGGCCAGCCGCTCGATTCCCGCAGCGGAAACCCGTTCACGGAGCCGGCAGACGCGAGCGAGTCCCGGCACCCAGAGCTCCGCGGCGATTTCCGCGAGAGGATACAGCACGAAATTGCGCTGGTGCAGGCCCGGGTGCGGGATGACGAGTCCGGGCTCGTCCACCTGCAGGTCGCCGAACACGAGCAGGTCGAGATCGATCAGCCGCGGGCCCCAGCGCACGACGGGCTCCACGCGTCCAAGGCGCCTTTCGATCGCCTTCAATTCTTCCAGGAATTCGCGCGGCGCGGCGGTCGTCACGAGGCCCGCCACGGCATTGACGAATTCCGGCTGGTCCTGCGGGCCCATCGGCTGGCTTCGCCACAGGCCGGAGCGCCGCACGAGTCTTGCGCCGGGCATCGCCGCAAGCGCATCGAATGCCTTCTCAACCTGCCGTTGCGGCTCGGACAGGTTGCTGCCGAGCGCGACATACGCGGGGCGCCAGGCCATCAGGCAGGCTCAAGTCTCGCTGGCAGGCGCCCGGTGACGCCGGCCGCCCCGCCGCCTGCGGCGACGCGGGCCTGGCCCGCCTTCGTGAGCGGCGCCGGAGTCGCTGCCGACGAGCTCGCGCTGCCGTTCCGGCGGTAGCGTCTGGATTTCGGTCCACCAACGCGCAACTGCAGGATCCTCCGCACCGGCCTCCGCGCGCAGCAGCAGGAAATCGTAAGCCGCGCGGAACCGCGGGTGCGCGAGCAAGCCGAGCGCGCGCCGCCCTTCGCGGCGATGGAAACGCGGCTGTATGGCGAGGAGCTCGCGCATCGGGATCGAAAAGCGCTTCGGAATGCCGATGCGGCGATTCTGCGCCGCGACGACCTCGTCGACGGCTTCAGCGATCGCCACCCCGGGATTCACGCCGGCTTCGAAGCGGCGCTGCGCGGCGGCCGACACCGGGCCGAACAGCAGTACGGCGAACAGGAACATCGGCGTGACCGGGCGGTCCTCGGCAACGCGCTTGTCGGTGTTCGCAAGTCCAGCGCGGATGAGCGTCATCGCTATACCGTCCGTGGCATTCGCGAGGTGCTCGGCGGTCGCAGGAAAGAGGTGTTCGAGCAGGCCGTGATCGCGCAACAGGTCGAAGGAGCGCTGGCCGAACCCCGCCAGGAAAAGCTTCTGGAACTCGTCGAGGAGCCGCGCGGGCGGGATGTGCTCGAGCAGCCCTGCGAGCGTCGCGAACGGCGCCCGCGCCGACTCATGAATGGTGAAGCCGAGCTTCGCCTCGAAGCGCACCGCCCGGAGCATCCTGACCGGATCCTCGCGATAGCGCGTTTCGGGATCGCCGATCAGCCGGATCGTGCGGGCGCGGATGTCCTCGACGCCGCCGACGTAATCCCAGATCGAAAAGTCCTCGATGTTGTAGTAGAGCGCATTGCAGGTGAAGTCGCGGCGCCAGACGTCCTGGTCGACCGTGCCGTAGACGTTGTCGCGCAGCAGGCGCCCGTGGTCGCCGTGCACGCGATCGAGCGACTCCGGTTCGTCCTCGGGCTCGATCTCGGCCGCGCCCTCGGCATCCTCGGATTCGCCGTCTTCCTCGCCCACGCCTTCCGGAACCATCGGCACGCCGGACGCGCGGAATGTCGCCACCTCGATGACCTGCTGCCCGAAGCGAATGTGCGCGAGCCGGAAGCGGCGGCCGATCAGGCGGCAGTTGCGAAACAGGCGCCGTATTTCTTCCGGCGATGCATCGGTCGCGACGTCGAAGTCCTTCGGCACGATGCCGATCAGGAGGTCGCGCACGCACCCGCCGACGAGGAAGGCCTGGAACCCGGCGTCCTTCAGTCGATAGAGGACCTTGAGCGCATTGCCGGAGATCTCCGAGCGCGAGATCGGATGATCCGCGCGTGCGACGATCACCGGCGCCTGCGCCCGGTCGTTCTGCTGGTCCAAGGAGTTCGCGTCCGCTTGAGGTCGAATGATGGGCCGATATAATAGCCCCCTGGCGGGCCCCGGCCGGATGCAAAGGCTTCGCTCCCATCGTCTAGAGGCCTAGGACACAGCCCTCTCAAGGCTGGTACGAGGGTTCGAATCCCTCTGGGAGCGCCATTCAATGCTGCACGAGACTCCGCAACCGATTCCCGAGTGGCGCGACGTCGACGCGACGACGTTCCATGACGAAGTCGCCACTCAGTACCGGCCCGCCGTGCTGCGCGGCCTGGTCAGGGACTGGCCGGCAGTTCGGGCTGCGATCAGGTCTCCCGCGGAAGCCAGCCGCTACCTGGTCGCTTTCGACAATGGCAGCCCCGTGGACGCCATCCTGATGCCGCCACAGGCCCGCGGAGAAATCTTCTACAACGATGCGATGGATGGCTTCAATTTCGCCCGCAACCGCCTGCCGGTGTCCGCCATCGTCGAGCAACTGTCGCGATACGCCATGTTCGAGGATTCGCCCTCCGTCGCCGTGCAAAGCGCGCTGATACCGGATTGCCTCCCGGGCTTTGTTGCAGAAAACAAGCTGCCGATACTCGACGAAGCCGTGGCACCACGGCTCTGGCTCGGCAACCGTGTCACGGTGCCCGCCCACTTCGACGAATCGGACAATGTCGCCTGCGTGGTGGCAGGCAGGCGCCGTTTCACGCTGTTCCCGCCGGAACAGGTGGCCAACCTTTATATTGGACCACTCGACTACGCCCCGACCGGCGCCGCGATGAGCATGGTGCGATTCGCCGATCCGGACTTTGAAAAGTTTCCGCGATTCCGGGAGGCCCTCTCGGCGGCGCTCGTCGCGGAGCTCGAACCCGGCGATGCGCTCTTCATTCCGACCTTGTGGTGGCACCACGTCGAGTCACTCGACCGCAAGTTCAACGTCCTGGTCAACTACTGGTGGAATGGCGCCCTCGGCGCGGTCGGAAGGACGGCATCCGCCATGGACTGCCTGCTGCATGGCCTGCTGAACATCAGGCCATTGCGGCCGGAGCTCAGGACGGCGTGGGCATCCCTGTTCCATCACTACGTCTTCGGCGCGAGCGACGACAAGCACGCGCATATCCCGATGCACAGGCGCGGGGTGCTTGCGAACCTGTCGCCGGAAGCCGCAAAGCGGGTCAAGGATCTCCTGATTGCGAGACTTCAGCGTTGACTCGCGGCGGAGACCCTTACCAGAAATAAATCTGCAAGGATTCCTCGTCGCGTCGCGGTGGGATGGATTCCAGCACTTCGCGCTGGTCGCGGAAATTGCGGGCACTGCGCTCCAGAAGATTGTCTATTTCGGCCATGTTGAACCGCTGCTCGCGTGGAGTCGGCGGCCGCAGCGCGGCGGGATCGGGAAATATTCCCATGCCCGCCATGATGCAGTACCAGGAGAACAGCGGATAAGCCCGATTCGTGCTCTGCGGACCCACTTCGGCGGCAATGCTGTTGCCCGACATCCACAAGTTGTAGAGCCGCTGCAGGGGTTCCGAGATATTGAGATTGGCCGCGTTGGCGCGCCAGTAGTCCGTATCGGTCCGCGAATTCGTCTTGTAGTGGGTCACGATGTAGTCGCGGGTGCCTTCGAAGTGATCGTTCACCTGGGCGTTGAACCGATCGTGTGCGGCCTCGCTAGAATCGCCGCGATCGAGGTATTCGACGATGGCCATTGCAGTTTTCTGGATGAAGAGCAGCGCCGTCGCCTCCAGCGGTTCAATGAAACCCTGCGACAGTCCGACAGCCAGGCAATTGCGGTTCCAGTGCCTCGAGACGCGCCCGATTCGCATCTTGAGATGGCGCGCGGGCGTGTCGGAATCCAGCAGGCCAAGCGTTGCGCGGAGTTCCCGCTCAGCCTCGTCGGCTGTGCAGAAGCTCGAGCTGTACACGTAGCCGTTGCCGTAGCGATTCGTCAGCGGGATTTTCCACGCCCAGCCGTGCTTCATGGCGGTGGACGTGGTTTTCGGAGGGATGAGCCGGTCTATCGGCGTCGGCATCGCAACCGCGGAGTCGTTGAACAGGTTGCTCGAGAAGCTTACAAATTGCGTCCCGAGGGCCTTGACGGTCAGGAGCGAGGCGAAACCAGTGCAATCGACGAAAAAGTCCGCGGCGATCGTTTCACCCTCGCGCGTCGCCACCGACAAGATGTCGCCGCGCTCGCTCAGGTTGGCGTGAGTGACGTGGCAGCTCCTGTACCTGACCCCGCGTTCGACCGCTTTTCGATGCAGGAATTTTCCAAGCAGCGCCGCGTCGAAATGGTAGGCATACCAGACGTCGAACGGAAAGCTGTCGGCGGGAATGGGCGCCTTGTGCCCGTCGGCAAGGTGCGTTGCGATGAAGAACCGGTTCGGGTGGGCGTAAACATTCGCGCCGCGCACCCTGGCCCGCGCGTTGTGCACGAACTGGGTCATCGTCAGGTTGTCAAGCATCGAAGCAAACGGATGAAAATAGCTTTCGAAGCCGGGCTTGGTCGACCATCCGTCGAACGCGATTCCGCACTTGTAGGTGGCATTGCACTCGGGCATCCACTCGAACTCCTCGATGCCCAGGCTGTCGAAGAATCCCCGGAGCCACGGCGTCGAGCCTTCGCCGACTCCGATGATGTCCACGCTGGGAGATTCGAGCAATGTGATGTCGACGCCCTTCCTTGCCAGGGCATTCGCAAGTATCAGTGCCGTCATCCACCCGGCGGTTCCGCCGCCAACGATAACGATGCTCTTGATCGCAGCGGGCGAGTCGGCAGGCCGGCGCGCTTCCCTCGATAGGGTGTGCCGATACGATTGATTGAAAAGCGTGGCGGTCAACCGGGTGTTCGTCCGTCGATCCAGGTCTTCTTGACGAGCATCTTTTCGTCGGCGAGCACCAGGTTGGCGCGATAGCCCGGCGCGATCCGCCCGAGCTCGCCACCCAGCCCGAGGAACTCCGCCGGGTACTGGCTGGCCATGCGCACTGCCTCGGGCAGCTCGATGCCCAGCAGCTCGACCGCGTTCCGCACCGTCGTCGCCATGTCGATGTCCGAGCCGGCAAGCGTGCCGTCCTCGTCGACGAGCACGCCGTTCGTGACGGATATCGTGCGGCCCTGGAGCATGAACGACTTTTCGGCCGTGCCGACGCTTGGCATCGCATCCGTGACCAGCATGAACCGGTCGCGCCGCTTGCAGCGCAGGGCGATGCGCAGCACCGTCGGATCCACGTGGCGCCCGTCGACGATGATGCCGCACCAGCTGTCCGGGTCGTCCAGCGCGGCGCCGACGACTCCCGGCTCGCGTCCCGTGAGCTGCGACATGGCGTTGAACAAGTGCGTGAAACCCCTGAGTCCGTGTCGCAGGGCAATCTGAATCTCGGCATAGGTGGCGTTGGTATGGCCGGCCGACACGACGACGCCGGCTGCATTGAGCTTTGCAATGATTCCGGGAGTCGTCATCTCGGGCGCCAATGTCACCAGGGTCTTGCCGCCGCGAAGGGAGGTCAGGAGTCCAATCGCGCCTTCGTCGAGACCGCGGAATTTTGCGGAATTGTGGACGCCCTTGCGTGCGACATTGAGATACGGGCCCTCGATATGGATTCCCAGCACGCCGGGAACCTCCGCGTCGATCGCGGCCCGCGCGGCTGCCAGCGCGCGTGCGACCACATGCAGGTCATCGCTGATGAGCGTCGGCAGATATCCCGTCGTGCCGAACCGCCGATGGGCCTCGCCGATCGCGCGGATAGCGTCGACGGTCGGCTCGGCATTGAACAGCACGCCGCCGCCGCCGTTGACCTGCGTGTCCAGAAAACCCGGGAGCAGGAGCAGGCCGCCGAGGTCGTGGCGATCGGCGTTCCTGCATCGCGAGTCGTCGTCGGCGACGACGTCGACAATCCGTCCCGCGTCGAGCAATACGGCACGACCCTTGAGGAATCCGGAGTCGCCAAGCACCCGGCCGTTGACCAGCGCGACGGGCATCAGACCGTTTCCGTGACCTTGCTCAAGTGGGGCGGGCGATCCGGATCGCGGCCGCGCGCGATCGCAAGCGCATTGGCGAGCCGGTAGAAGCTCTGGATCATGAGCAGCGGTTCGATCGCGGGATGCGCGCGCACCACGGGCAGGGAGAGCGATCCCGGAATCTCACACCCGGCCAGCACCACGTTCGCGCCCACACCCGCCAGTTCCCCTGCGAGCGCCGCGATCCCGTCTCGTGTCTCGTCCTGCTGACTGAAGGCGAGGACCGGAAATCCTGCGCGCACCAGCGCCATCGGACCGTGCCGCAGCTCCGCGGCGCTGAAAGCTTCGGCGTGCAGGCCGCAGGTCTCCTTGAACTTGAGCGCGGCCTCCTGCGCGATGCCGAGCCCGAGTCCGCGACCGATGACATAGAGGCTTTCGGCCGATCGAAAGCGCGCGATCGCCGCGCTCCAGTCGAGCTGCCACGCCTCAGCGAGCTGGTCCGGCGCCAGATCCAGCGCCGCCTCGAGGTTCCTGTCCTCGGTCCAGCTCGAAACCAGGTGCACGATCGCGGCGAGCGAGGCGATGTACGACTTGGTGGCTGCGACGCTGGTTTCGGCTCCAGCTTGCAGTGGAATCGCGTGATGGGCGGCTCGCGCCAGCGGAGAGGCTTCGTCATTCACGATTGCTAGCACGTGCGCACCGGCGTTCCTCGCTGCCGTTGCGGCGGAGAGCAGGTCGGGACTGGCGCCCGACTGGGAGATCGCGATGAACAGGACCGCTTTGAGGTCGGACTTGGTCGCATAGAGCGAGCTGATCGACGGTGCCGCGGATGACGCAAGCAGGCCGGTGCGGGTCTCGATCAGGTATTTCGCATACGTCGCGGCGTGGTCGGAACTGCCGCGCGCACAGGTCACGACGGCGCGCGGCGCCAGGTTGCGCAATACGCCGCCGAGGCGCTCGACCAGGCCATGATTCGCCTTCAATTGGCGGCGGACCGTCGCGGGAGCGTCGGCCGCTTCCCGGAACATCCGGGTGTCGGAAGTCACGAAATGTCGCTTAGCTCGGCGACGAAGTCGTAGGTGTCGCCGCGATAATAGGACTGCGAGAACTCGATTGCGCGGCCATCCTTCAGGAAGCCGAGCCGCTCGACCAGCAAGCCCGCATCGCCCGGCTCGGCGCAGAGCAGCCCCGCCTGCTCCGGCGTCAGCAACACGGCCCGCAGGCGCTGCAACGCGCGCACCGGCCGGTTGCCTGTCTGTTCCAGCGCCAGGTAGAGCGAAGATTTGACGGCATCGAGCGACGGCAGGCAGTCGGCGGCGATCGTCGCGTACTCGATCGACATCGGCGCGTCGTCCGCGAATCGCAGCCGGTGGAAGCGGTACACCGGCGTGCCCGGGCTGGAGCGCAGGCTGAGAGACTCCTCGGGCGTGACGGTGCCGGTCGATCGCTTGAGCCAGTCACTGCGCGGATTGCGGCCGCGCGCGCGCATATCCTCCGAGAAGGAGGTCAGCATCGAGAAATTCTTCTCGACACGCCCGCGCACGAATGTTCCCGAGCCGTGGCGGCGCACCAGCAGGCCTTCATTCACGAGCCCGTCGATAGCCTTGCGCACGGTGATGCGCGACACGCCGAACTCATCGGCGAGATCGCGCTCCGGCGGAAGCGCGTCGTCGGCGCCGAGGGTGCGCCGGTCGATGGCCCCGCGCAGCGCCCGCTGCAACTGCTGATAGAGCGGCAGATTGCCCGATGTCGGGAGCGGTCCAATGGCTTTCGAGATCCGCGCCGATCCCTTGCGCCTGTTCCGAATCGGTGCCTGAGTTGATACCAATGCCATACCACATGCTCCCTGGCGCGCCTATGCGTGGCTCACAAGCGATGATACGTGCAGCCCGTTACGGGTCTCTGCCCCATGATTCACGGCGCTTGCCATTCTATCAGAGGTGGTATTATATTGGCATCTAATTGGTTCTGTCATTGGGCTACACGGGTTGGGCCGGATGGCAGTTGTTCACGTTACCTGCGCGGAGCGGCCGCCAGAACCGAGCTTAGGGGGATCAGAGCACATGAATAGATCACGGTCGACCATGATCGGAACAGCCGTCGCCATCGCCCTGTTCGGGGACAACGACCCGGCGCGCGCCGCGGCGGACCAGGAAGCGAGCCCGGCCACGACGCCGGGCGGAACCGCCCTCGAAGAAGTCCTGGTCACGGGCATTCGCGTCTCGCTCGAAAAGTCGCTCGACGTCAAGCGCGCCTCGACCAGCGTCGTGGAAGTCGTCACGGCCGAGGACATCCAGAAGATGCCCGACAAAAACGTCGCGGATTCGCTGGCGCGCGTCACGGGCGTGACCACCAGCTCCGCCGGCGCCAACGAGGGCGGATTCGATGAGAACGACCGCGTCAGCCTGCGGGGGACCAATCCCAGCCTGACGCAAACCCTGCTGAACGGCCACAACGTCGCCGCGGGCGACTGGTTCGTGCTGAACCAGGTGCAGCAGGTCGGCCGCAGCGTCAGTTACACGCTATTGCCGTCCGAGCTCGTCAGCCAGATCGTCGTCCACAAGTCTTCGCAGGCGGCGCTCGTGGAGGGCGGCGTCGCGGGATCGGTCAACATCATCACGCGCAGCCCGCTCGAGCTCCCGGAGCGGATGACATTCGGCGCGTCCGTGGGCGGCGTGTATTCCGACTTGCCGTCGGAGTCGGACGCGCAGTTGAGCGGACTCTTCAGCTGGAGGAACGAAGCGAGCACCGTCGGCGTGCTGCTGCAGGCGTTTTCGGAGTCCCGGCACCTGCGTCGCGACGGCGTCGAGCTGCTCGGTTACGAGACGATCGCTGCGGGCAGCGCCATCGCCACCTCGAACCCGGACCTGGCGGGAGTCCAGTATCCCGCCCTCCTTGGCGCCGCGCTGTTCGAGCAGCAACGCGAGCGCACCGGCGGCCTCGTGGACCTCGAGTTCCGGCCTACGGACAACCTGAACCTGGGCCTGCAGTTCTTCACGTCCGATCTCGACGCGGCGAACTACAACCGCAACTACCTGCTGTGGAACACGCATTACATAGCCAGCGGCGCCGGGCAGGCGCCGGACCCGGGCTACGTCGTTACCAACAACACGCTGACGCGGGCCAACTTCTCGCCGGTGCCCGGCACCTTCTACGGTATCTACGACCAGATCTCGCGCCCCGACGAGAAGGCGAGCTCCGAATACGGCACGTTTGAAGCCCGCTACCGGGTAAATGACAGTTGGATCGTGTCAGGCCAGTTCGGCACCTCGACCGGCCATGGAGAGACGCAGACGCAGGACGTTTCCGAAACGCTTCCCGGCGCGGGCGCCGGCGCCGGTTGGTCGCTCCACGGCGTGGAAAGCGGTCCGTCTTTCAACCTGGGTTCGGCCGACAACTCGACGCCGTTTCCTGGTGGGGCGCCGGTCGATTTCGGCTGGATCTTTGGCGCACAGTTCGTCGACGTGGAGGACACTGAGGACTGGGCCAAGCTGGACGCCGAGTTCGCCACGGATGGCGGCGCCTGGACCGGGCTGAAGTTCGGCGCGCGTTACAACGAGCACGAGCGCGTGTCGCTCAACGCCATCGCGCAGGGCCCGACCTTCAGCGGCGGCCCGACCGGCGGCGGCGGTGTGGACACGGCCAATTACCCGGCCGACTTCACGCACTACCCGACCGACTTCAACACCTTCGGCGGCTCGATCCCGACCGGGATCTGGTACTGGACGCCCTCGCAGCTCGCCGGCTACAACGGCGAGGGCCTCGTGCAGCGCGATCCGACGGAGCGCGCTTATTACCAGTTCTGGTTCCAGGTCAAGGAGTCGAACTCCGCCGCTTACATACAGGCTGAGTTCGCCGGCGAGCGGTGGAGCAGCAACATCGGCGTGCGCTACGTGCAAACCGAGGAAGACGTCGTCAGCTACACGCAGAACGACGGGACCGATCCGGACACGATCACGGGCTCGCTCTTCGGCCCGTTCGTCGGCATCCCGGTATCCAACACCTACACCGACTGGCTGCCGAGCGCCAACCTCAAGTGGGATGTGAGTGACGATGTGGTGGCGCGCTTCGCGGTCGCGAAGACCATGACGCGCCCGGACTACTCGGCGCTGGGGGGCTTCACGAATCTTTCGCCGCCGGCGACACCGGGCGGTACGGGGACGGGTTCGGGTGGCAACCCGGAACTGGAGCCCATCCGCTCGACGAACTACGACGCCGGGATCGAATGGTACTTCGCGCCGAGATCCCTGCTGGCGGCCGGCCTGTTCTACATGGATCTCGACAACTACGTGACCTTTGGCAGCCAGGTCAACACGTACTTCACGATCAGTCAGCAGTTCCCGAACGGCCAGGACGTCCCCTACCTGCTGACCGTGCCGGTGAATGCCTCGGGGCGGGTCCAGGGCTTCGAGCTGACCTACCAGCAGGCCCTCACGGACAACATCGGGGTCGCGGCGAACTACACCTACGCGGATGGCAAGCAGACTTCGGAGGTGACCACCGGAGACGACCGCCTGGTCGGCACTTCCAAGAACACGTACAACGCCAGCGCGTATTACGAGAACGAGCATTTCAGCGCGCGAGTGGCCTACACCTACCGTTCGGCGTTCTTCAGCGGCCTCGACCGGAATACGGCGTTTTCACAGGATGAGATCGGCACCCTGAGCGCGTCGCTCGGCTACACGTTCAACGATAATTTCTCCTTGACCCTGGACGGCCAGAATCTCAACGATCCGACGCTGGTGTATTACGCACTCAACAAGGACCAGCCGCGCGCGTTCTACAAGAATGGCGTGCAGTACTACCTGAACGCCCGCATCAAGTTCTGATCCGGCAAGGGCTGATGAATGAACGGGGCGGAGGAGGCAACTCCTTCGCCCTTGTTTTAAGGTGCAGGCTGTCATGATGTCCGTCATGGGCAGGCTGCGCCGGATCCTGGTCCTGTCGGGTGCGACCCTGCTCGTCGCAGGATGCCACCCGCCGGCTGCGGTCCGCCCTCCCCCTGCGGCTCAGCCGGCCGTCATTCCAGCGCCGGAACGCGCCGAGCGCCTCGGCGGCGAATTCAGCTTGACGACGCAGACGAGGATCACGAGCGGCGGCGGCGCGGACAGCCAGCGAGTCGCCCGCTACTTTGCGGACCTGCTACGGCGTTCCCGTGGATTCCGCCTTCCGGTCGGCGAGCAGCCGGATCCGGCGCCTGCGCAGGGCGGAATTGCCTTCCACATCGACCGCGATGCCGATGCGTCGCCCGAGGCCTACTCGCTTTCAATCCAGCCGCAGGGCGTGACGGTGTCCGCGCCTGACCCGCGGGGCCTCCTCTACGGGGCTGTCACGCTCTGGCAACTGACAAGGCCAGGAGCCGGCGATGCGGCGCCTGTTTCGATTCCGGCGATGCGCGTCACGGATGCGCCGCGATTCCGCTGGCGGGGATTGATGCTCGATTCGGCAAGGCATTACCAGTCGCCCGAGTTCATCGAGCGGCTCATCGACTGGATGGCGCTCCACAAGCTGAATGTCCTCCATTGGCACCTGATCGACGACCAGGGCTGGCGCCTCGAAATCCGGAAGTACCCGCGGCTGGCGCAAATCGGCGCGTGGCGGGTTCCGGCCGGCGCGGGACCGGCTGCGGACATCGACCCGTCCACCGGAGAGCCGCGGCGCTATGGCGGCTATTACTCGCAGGACACGGTGCGGCGCATCGTGCGGCACGCGGCTGCGCGCAACGTCACGATCGTTCCAGAGATCGAAATGCCAGGGCACGCGACTGCCGGTCTCGTCGCCTATCCGGAGTTCGGCGTCGACGGTCGCGCGCCCACCGCCGTGCCGGCAGACTGGGGCATCTATCCCAACCTCTACAATGTCGAAGACTCGACCTTCGAATTCATCGAGGACGTCCTGAGCGAGGTCCTCGAGCTTTTCCCGGGCGAGTACATCCACGTGGGCGGCGACGAGGCCGTGAAGGATCAGTGGCAATCGTCACCACGCGTACAGCAGCTGATGCGCGAGCGCGGCATCCCCGATGAGCATGCGCTGCAGAGCTACTTCATTCAGCGCGTGGGCCGGTTCCTTTCGGCCCAGGGCCGTCGGCTGGTCGGATGGGACGAGATCCTCGAAGGCGGCCTGGCGCCGGACGCGACCGTCATGTCCTGGCGCGGCATCGACGGCGCGCTGGCCGCCGCGACGGCCGGGCACGATGCCGTGCTGAGCCCATGGCCGACCTTGTATCTCGACAACCGCCAGGGCGCGGGCGTCACGGAGCCCCCCGGCCGCGGCCGCATCGTCAGCCTCGAGGACGTCTATCGCTTCGACCCCATGCCGGGGCAGCTCGCGGCCGGGAAACAGCGCCATATCCTGGGGGTGCAGGCGAACCTGTGGACGGAGCACATGCGCACCGAGGAGCGCGTGCAATGGATGGCCGTGCCGCGCGCCGCGGCAATCGCGGAAATCGGCTGGTCGCCGCCCGGGCGGCTGGATTTTGCGGACTTTCGCGGCCGGCTCGATACCGCGATTGCGTGGTACCGGGCGCTCGGTTTCGGCTACGCCGATACGGAGTTCCGGGCGGAGCCGGCACCGCCGCCGCGCCTGCGCCACAGCCAGCAATTGAAGACCTGCAACGAAAAGCTCGTGCTGAATCTCGAGGACGACGCGCCTCTCCACGGCGAGCGCGCGGTCTTCCTCGTCGACATCCTCGAGCCCTGCTGGATCTTCGAGGGCGCGGAACTGAGTGGCATCACCTCGATCGCCGCGACGGTCGGGCAATTCCCGTTCAACTTCCAGATCGGCAAGGACCGCGATGCGATCCGGCTGCGGGCGCCGCGCGGCGCGGACGGCGAGCTTGAAGTCCGCGTCGACGGTTGCGAGGCTCCGCCGATTGCGGTCATGCCGCTCGGGCCGGCCGTCGGCAACATGGGCGTCACGCGGCTGCCCGCTGCCGCGATCACGCCGCACGCCGGCACGTACGATCTATGCTTTACGTTTACGGGTGGCACGATCGATCCGATGTGGGCGATTGAATCGATCGAGCTCATGCCGTGAAGCCTCCGCCCTCGCAGCTGCTCCTGACCGCGCCGGTGCCCGGCTGGGTGCTGCCGCTGGCCGAGGTTCCCGACCCGGTCTTCGCAGGCGGCATGCTCGGCGACGGCGTGGCGATCGATCCGACCGGCGGCGAGCTCTGCGCTCCATGTGACGGCGAACTCCTCTCGGTCGCGCCGACGAAGCATGCGCTGACACTGCGCGCCGACAACGGCGCGGAGTTGCTGCTCCACGTCGGCATCGACACGGTCGCCCTGAAAGGCCGGGGATTCGTGGCGCACGCGGCGACGGGCGATCGCGTGCGAGCCGGCGACGTCCTGCTTGGCTTCGATCTCGACGCGGTCGCTCGCGCCGCGCCGAGCCTCATCACGCCGCTCATCGTCACGAACGGCTCGGGGTTCGAGATCATCCGCCGTCACCTCGGTCACGCGGTGGCGTCGGGCGAATTCCTGATGGAACTGCGTGCCCTTGCGGCAACCGCCGACACGGCGTCGCGCGCGAATGGCCCCGTCGTCAACCGCGAGCTCAGGGTCGCGCTGCCGCATGGCATCCATGCGCGTCCCGCGGCACTGATCGCGCACAAGCTCCGGGAACTCGAGGCCGAGGTGCGCGTTCTCGCGCATGGCCGCCAGGCCAGCGCCAAGAGCGCGGTATCCCTGATGTCGCTGGGCGCGCGCAGGGACGACGAAATTGCATTGGAGGCAACGGGCCGCGACGCCCAGGCGGCCGTCGATGCGATCGAGGCGCTGCTGGGCCACGCCGACACGAGCCCGCCCGCCGCCATCGCCGCGCCGGGACGGGGAAGCGCGACGCAAGACGGCGCGGCGTTGCGTCCGCCGGCGGGCACGAGGCTGCCCGGCGTCGTCGCTGCCCGCGGGATCGCACCTGGCATCGCCGCGAAGATCACGCGACCCGAGCGCGTGGTCGCCGAAGCCGGCGCCGGCGTGGCGCTCGAGACTGCGGAGCTTGCCCGGGGTCGCGCCACGGTCCGGGAATCGCTCGCGATGCAGGCGGGAGAAGCGACCGGACCGCGTGGCGAGATCATTGCGGCGCATCTCGAGTTGCTCGATGACCCCGCGCTTGCGGCCGAGGCCGCCAACCTGATCACACGGGGCAAGAGTGCCGGCTACGCCTGGCGCAGCGCGATTCGCACGAGCGCCGGTGCCTTGCGCGACCTCGGAGACGCGCGACTGGCGGAGCGTGCCGACGACCTGCTCGACCTGGAATCGCAGGTGCTGGCCGCGCTCGCCGGCGAGACCCGCACTCCGGATCCGCGATTGCCGGAACGGGCAATCGTATTGGCGGATGTATTGCTGCCTTCGCAACTGGCCGCGCTCGATCCGGGACGACTCGCCGGGATCTGCACGGCCCGCGGCGGGCCGACATCGCATGTCGCAATCATTGCTGCGGCAATGGGCAAGCCGATGCTGGTCGGCGTGGGAACGAGCGTACACGGGATCGAGGCCGGCACTCCCTTGCTGCTCGACGCCGAGCGCGGCGCGCTCCACGTCGATCCTCCGGACGGAGAGTTCGCCGCGGCGGAGCAGGCCCTGCGGCAGCGCATCGAGCGCGACGCAGTCGAACGGGCGGCTGCCCGGACCGACTGCAAGATGGCCGACGGCACGCGAATCAGGGTGTTCGCAAATATCGGATCCGCCGCCGAGGCACGGGATGCGGTCGCGCTGGGGGCCGAAGGATGCGGGCTGTTGCGCACCGAGTTCCTGTTCCTCGAGCGCCGGAGCGCACCGGATGCGGCATTGCAGGCCGGGGAGTACCAGCGTGTCGTCGAGGCATTCGGCGACCGGCCCGTCGTGATCCGGACGCTCGATGTCGGCGACGACAAGGCCATTCCCTTCCTGCCGCTGCCGCACGAGGACAACCCGGCATTGGGACTGCGCGGCGTGCGCGCCGGCTTCTGGCGGCCAGAGCTGCTGCGCACCCAGCTCGAGGCGGTGCTTTCGGTACGGCCGCTGCTGCGCTGCAGGCTGATGCTGCCAATGGTGCATGAGCCCGCTGAAATCCTGCGCGTGCGCGCGCTGATCGAAGAGATCGCCGGCCAACTCGGGATCGACGGACGCCCGGCGCTTGGCGTGATGGTCGAGACGCCGTCAGCAGCCGTGATCGCAGACCGGATCTGCGAGGCGGCAGATTTCGTGTCGATTGGCACCAATGACCTGACGCAGTACACGCTCGCGATGGACCGCACGCATCCGGAGCTCGCCGCGCAGCTCGACGGGCTGCACCCGGCGGTGCTGCGGCTCATCGCGGGAACGGCGGCCGCGGCCGTCGCGCGGGGGCGCCCGGTCGCCGTATGCGGGGGACTCGCCTCCGATCCGGTCGCAGTGCCCCTGCTGCTGGGCCTTGGAGTGCAGGAGCTTTCCGTCGTTCCGGGCGCCATCCCGCACGTCAAGGCCCTGGTCCGTAACGTCACGTTGACGCAGTGCCGCGGGCTCGCCGGCCGCGCGCTGGAACTTTCGTCGGCCGCGGCCGTACGCGACCTGGCGCGCGCTGCCGCGGGCGAACCGCAATGACGGCCGGCATCGGACGGGTGACCCCATGAAGAATGCATTCGCCGGGCTGCAGCAACTCGGTCGTGCGCTGATGCTGCCCATCGCGGTGCTGCCGATCGCGGGCCTGCTCTTTCGACTGGGTCAACCGGACCTGCTCGGTCTGCCAATGCTCGCGGCTGCCGGAAACGCCGTGTTTTCGAACCTGGGAATCATTTTCGCGATCGGCGTCGCCGTGGGACTCGCGCGCGAGAATCACGGCGCGGCCGGGCTCGCGAGCGTCGTCGGGTACCTGGTGGCGACGAAGGGCGCCGAAGCCCTGATCGCGGTACCGCCCGAGGCGCTCGCGGGGCTGGCAGACCAGGCCCGGGACCTTGCAGCCGCCGCCTACAAGTCGCAGCAGCTCGCGAAGCTGAGCGTGCCCGCCGGCATCATTTCCGGACTGATCGCCGGAATGCTCTACAACCGCTACTCCGAGATTCGGCTGCCGAGCTACCTGGCATTCTTCGCCGGACGCCGCTTCGTACCGATCGCGAGTGGCTTTGCCGGCCTCGCGGTCGCGGCCGCCTTCGGCTACGGCTGGCCCGTGCTCGAGCGCGGAATGGATGCTCTCAGTCGCGCGGTGCTCGGCTCCGGCGAGCTCGGCCTGTTCGCGTACGGCGTGCTCAACCGCGCGTTGATCGTCACCGGACTGCACCACATCCTCAACAACATCGCCTGGTTCCTGCTCGGCGACTACGGCGGCGTGACCGGCGACCTCAAGCGCTTCTTCGCGGGCGACCCGGCGGCGGGTGCCTTCATGTCCGGCTTTTTCCCGGTGATGATGTTCGGACTGCCTGCCGCCTGTCTCGCCATGTACCACGAAGCGAAACCGGAGCGCCGTCGCGCAGTAGGCGGGCTGCTGGCGTCCATGGCATTGACCTCCTTCCTGACCGGCGTGACCGAGCCGATCGAATTCACGTTCATGTTCCTTGCACCGCTTCTCTATGCACTGCACGCCGTCCTGACCGGAATCGCCATGGTGCTCATGGACGTGCTCCAGGTGCGGCTGGGTTTCAGCTTCTCCGCCGGCCTGTTCGACTACGTGATCAACTTCGGGCAGGCCACCCGCCCATGGATGTTGCTGCCACTGGGGCTCGCGTATTTCGCGCTCTATTACGGCACGTTCCGGTTCGTCATCCGCCGGTTTGCGCTGCCGACGCCGGGCCGCGAAGCCGAGGCGCCGATCGCTGCCGCGCCGGTTCCCGAATCTGACCGGGCGCGCGCGATGGTGACGGCGCTCGGGGGTGCCGCGAACCTGGTCTCCGTCGACGCGTGCACGACGCGGCTTCGCCTGGCCGTGACGGATCAGTCCGCGGTCGACGAAACCGCCTTGCGCGCCCTCGGCGTCCGCGGGCTGGTTCGTCCATCGGCGAATCTGCTGCAAGTCGTGGTGGGCCCGATCGCGGACCAGCTGGCCGGCGAAATGCGCGACGCGCTGCGAGGCACGTCGTCAGCAGAACGGGAGAATCAAGCCGTAGGCGAGCCAGTTGATGCGGATCTGCTGTCCCGGCTGCTGAAGGCACTTGGGGGCCGGCGCAATTTGATCTCGCTCGACACCAAATCGACGCGCATCCTCGTCACGCTGCGTGAGGCCGACGTGGTCGATTTGCCCGCGCTCGAGTCGCTGAGCCTGCGCGGCCTCGCGCGGCCCGCGCCGACCAGCCTGCATCTCATCGTCGGTCCGAATGCGTCGGCGACCGCAGATGGCCTGCGCCGCCTGATCGGTAACGAAGCCTGAGCGGCAGGCAGCGCCCGGGGCTTATGGTCTCTCTGGTTCGCGCCAGTCGTCCGGCGGCGTTGGATCAAGGTCGTGAGCAATGAGTTGAGCGATCAATGCATCCTGCTCACGGGCATGTAACTTGATCAGGCCCAGGTAATCCGCCGCGTTGGCTTCATTCCAGTCTCTAGTCGACTCAAAATTACTGAGTGCCGCGCTGCGGTATCTGTACACGCGCCGGGCTTCCATCGCGGATTGCCATTGCGAGGAGTCGACCGGCCAGGCGCGCTGCGCGATGGCCACGCCGATCATTTCCGCAATGACCGTGTCTCCGGCCATCAGCGACGCCGCGAGCTGCCTGCAGGAATCGATCAGGCCCGGTCGCTGCATTCGCTCGACCGCACAGCCCCTCGAAACCGCCGCGTAGTTCGGCATGCCGAATCCCGCGATCTCTCCGGATACGGCGATAATCGCGTCATTCAGCGGCATCGAATTCGATTGCCCAGTCGCCTCGCTGAGGCGCGCCACGAGCGTGATGAAGTAGTTGTTGAATTGCTTCGCCCGACCGGCAGCCGCGATCGCGGCATCCAGCGCGTCCTCGTCTTTCGCATCGTAGGCGCGAGCGAGTTCGCCGTACCAACCGATGCCGTTCTCCGGATCCTGCTTTCGCATCTCGGACTCGATCGGCTTTGGATCACATCCGCTCGCACTCGTGCAGATATAGACATGCAGCAAGGTGAGTTCCGGCCGGTCGCGGGCAGCCGACCTGGCCTGACCAATGAGTCGCAGCGCATCGACAGGATCGTTTCTGACTGAAAAGAGCGCAGCCGCCGCGAGGGAGTCGGCATCGCCGTGCTCGCGCAGGTTTTTGGCCGCACGGAGAAGGCTTTGCTGGTAGACGGCCAATTCCTGTTGATACGCGGCCAGCTCCCGCTCCGGCGTTTGCGCGTGCGCCACGATCGGGAAAGCGATTGCCAGCAACAGGCAGGTTCGCGAAATCCTACTCATCGTGTCGCCGAGTATATGATTTCGCATGACCCGAATTGCCATGTGGTCCGGTCCGCGCAACATCTCGACCGCGATGATGCGCTCCTTCGGCAGCCGGCAGGACACCGCCGTCACCGATGAGCCCCTCTACGCGCACTACCTGAAAGTCACCGGAGTCGCGCACCCCGGCCGCGACGACGTCCTCGCCGCGCACGAGTCGGACTGGCGCAAGGTCGCGGAGCAGCTGACCGGACCGGTGCCCGGCGGACGTTCGATCTGGTACCAGAAGCACATGGCGCATCACCTCCTTCCGATGATCGAGCGCAATTGGCTCGATCGGCTCACGCATGCCTTCCTGATCCGCGAGCCGGACGAGATGGTTGCCTCGCTCCTGAAGACGTTTCCCGGCGCAGGGCTCGCGGACACCGGCCTGCCGCAGCAGTGCGAGATTTTCGATCGAGTCGCAGGCCGGATCAATCGCGCGCCGCCCGTCGTGCTCGCGAGCGACGTCCTCAAAGATCCGCGTGCGCAGCTCGAGGCGCTCTGCGAGGCGCTCGGCATTCCGTTCCTGCCCGCGATGCTCGCCTGGACCGCGGGACCGCGCGACACGGACGGCGCCTGGGCCCCGCATTGGTACGCGGCGGTCGAAGCCTCCACCGGCTTCGAGCCCTTTCGGGGACGGCGGGTCCAGCTCACCGCGGCGCAGGAGCGGCTCGTGGACGAATGCCGGCCGTGGTATGAGAAGCTTTATGCCCTGCGCCTTTGCGCCTGAGGTTTGCCGATGCAGCAGAAATTCGACGAGCGCAACCGCGACCTGGTCGTCAACGTGAACGGCAAGCTCGCGCACCGCAACGAGGCCGGCGTGAGCCCGTTCGACAGTGCGGTCCAGGGCGGCGACGCCGTATGGGAAGGACTGCGGCTCTATCAGGGCCGGATCTTTGCGCTCGATGAGCACCTCGCCCGCCTGCGCTCTTCCGCCCTCGCGCTCGCCTTCGAGGGCATCCCGTCCAATGACGCGATCGTGAAGGAGATCCGGCGCACGCTCGAGGCGAACCGGATGACGGACGGCGTCCACATTCGGCTCACGCTGACTCGCGGCGTGAAGATCACCTCCGGCATGGACCCGCGGCTGAACCAGTCGGGACCGACACTGATCGTGCTCGCCGAGCACAAGCCGCCGGTGTACTCGAAGAGGGGGCTCAAGCTGGTGACGAGCAGCCAGCGCCGTTCGCCGCCGGATTGCCTCGACCCGAAGATTCACCACGCCAACCTGCTCTCCTCGATCCTCGCGAAGATCCAGGCAAACGCGGCAGGTGCGGACGACTCGATCATGCTGGACCTGCGCGGCTTCATCGCAGAGACCAATGCGACACACTTGTTCATGGTGCATGCGGGAATCGTGAGCACGCCGACGCTTGCAGCCTGTCCCGAGGGCATCACGCGCGCGACCGTCCTCGATATCTGCCGGACGGAGAAGATCCCTCACGTGGTCGGGGACCTTTCGCTCACCGAGCTCTACCGCGCGGACGAGGCATTCTGCACGGGCACCATGGGCGAGCTCGCGGGCGTGACGGAAGTCGACGGTCGCAAGATCGGCAATGGCAGTATCGGCCCGATGACGGAGCGGCTGTCATCGCTTTACTCGAAGCGCACGGCGAGCGGCGGCATGCGCGTGGTGGACTGAGTGCATCGAAGCAGAAATCCGCCTGCCTGGCTCATTTTCGCGGTCCTTTGCACGGGATGCGCAACGCAACCGAAGCTTCCGGAACCCGCGCCTGCGCCCGCCCCTGGCAGGAATGGCTGCGGAACGGCGCAGACCTTTGCCGAGGGCGGCGAGCGCGCGACGCTCTGGGTCCGCACGTCCGCGGAATTCCGCGCGGCGAGCGAAGCGACTTATCGCGCGGCACTGGCCGCTCTCGAGAAAGGGCTCGCGGATCCCGCCTGGACCGCAGAACCGACACAGGCCGATGAATTGTCGGCGTTGCCGCCGGCGGTCGTGATGGACATCGACGAAACCGTGCTCGACAACTCGGAGCCGCAGGCCCGGATGCTCCTCGACGGCACCTGCTTCGAGCAATTTCCGGTCGTGTGGGATGCCTGGGTTGCGAATCGCAGCGCTCCGGCTGTTCCGGGCGCGGCCGAGTTCATCCGCGCGGCACGCGCGATGAAGGATTCCAGGGGACGCCCGGTCCGCGTCTTCTTCATCACCAATCGCGAATGCGTCAGCCGCGCGGGGAGCAAAGACGCCTGCCCGCAGCACGCAGACTCGGCGGCAAACCTTCGTTTGCTCGGGCTCGACGCGCCGTCGCTCGATGAAGACCTCATGTTGAAAGGCGAAAGGCCGGAATGGGAAAGTGAAAAGCTTTCGCGCCGCCGCGTGGTTGCACGCGGCCATCGCATCGTACTCAACATCGGCGATGACCTCGCGGATTTCCTGCCGGACGTGCGCCGCGCCACGCCGCTCGCGCGCGAGCGGGCCCGATGCGCGGCCGAAGCGCGCTGGGGACGGCAATGGTTCGTGCTGCCGAACCCGATGTACGGTTCCTGGCTCGTCGCGCTCGGTCCTGATTTCGAGCCGGCGCTCGCGGCCGAACCGCAGGTAAAGCAGGGCTGCCAGGACCCCTGAGCGACTCGTCAGTGTGACGGGCGTCAAAAACTGCGGCGATTCTAGGAGCGCAGGCCGCGGCCGTGATTTATGTTGACTCGTCATGACGCCCGCCGACGACCGCGTACTGCAACTTCTGCAGAAATGGCAGAAGAGCCTTGACCTGCATGCCCGCTATGCGGACTTGCCGGAGGACCAGTACTGGCTCGTCCAGCCCTGGCCCAATCACCAGCGGCTGACGAAATGGGTGGTGGATCTCGCGCGGCAGCGTCTCGCCGATCTCCAGAACATCGTCAAGATGCGCCTCGCTGCCGCGGATCCTTCGCTCTCCGAGGCGCTCGAGCTCATGTCCTTCATGACGAACCTCGTCGGCTCGCAGCACGTCGAGCGCTTCGTCCCGATCGCCGAGCCTGAGCGCGAGCGCCACCTCGAGAAGGCGCGCGCGACGAATACGACGGGCGCGACCTCGACGTCGACGGTCTTGAAGCCGGCGCCGCCGCCGAAGCCCGCCCGTGCCGCAGGTGGAAAGCCAAAGGCCGCCAACAAGGCGCCGAAGCCCATCAACGACACGACCGTGACTTCGGTCGTCAAGGACGCCGCACGACTCCTCTCCTGGGGCCGCGACTGGCACGAATTGCCGGAAGCGATCGCGCGCATCGCCGGGAGACCCGCCATCCAGCAGGTGCGCCAGATCCTGCGCGGCAACAAGGACGAGATCGAGCAGCGCCTGGTCCAGCAGGACAAGCACTGACACATTAAGATCATCGTCCGCATGGATGATGAATCCACGACGGGCACGAAAGCCGGACTCCCCCGCCGACTCGCGGCACTCTTCTATGACCTGCTGCTGGTCATCGCCCTCGCTTTCGTCGCGACGTTCGCGATGCTGCCGCTCACGGGCGGCGAGGCGATTTCAACCTCGACGCAGGGAGTTGTCGGTCACCTCTATCACGCGGTGCTGGTACTCGCGGTCTTTGCCTATTTCGGCTGGTGCTGGACCCGCGGCGGCCAGACCCTCGGCATGAAAGCCTGGCGAATCCGCCTCGAACCCGCGGACGGCAGGCGCCTCAACTGGTCTGATGCGCTCGTCCGGTTCGTTCTTGGTGCCGCGACTGCGTGGATGGCCATGCTGGGTGTAAGGTATCTGCTCGAGCCCGGTGGGCCGCTCCGGACTGCCGGCGCCGTCGCGATGCTCGCGCCGCTCGTCGCCAATTTCGCGTGGATACCGTTCGATTCGGCGGGCCGGAGCCTCATGGATCTCGCGGTCCGTTCGTGCGTCGTCCGCTGCGGCTAACGCGTCCGCCAGATCGCGACCGCGGAAATCGCCGACAGGAGCAGCGTCGGCCCCCAGGCGACCATCAGCGGATTGAGGCCGTAGACCTGGCCGCTGTTCTCCAGTGTCTGGGTCAGCAGCACGAACAGCACGCCCGCCATAATGCCGATCACGGTGCGCGCGCCGGCGCCGGCCGATCGCAATGGCCCGAAGGCGAATGGGACTGCGAACACGCAAACCACGACGGCGGCAACGAGCCGCGAGATGCGGGACCAGAACGCCATCTCCCAGGTGGACGCGTCGAGGTCGTTCGACTTGAGGTGTTCCTTGTAGGCATAGAGATCGGCAACTGGCATTGAGTCCGGCTGCGTGACCGCGACGCCGAGGAAATCCACGTTGAAGCGCTGGTCAGTCACAAAGCGCGAAACGATTCGCGCGTCCACGCGCTCCTCGCCGAGGCGCGTCTCGGCGTAATTCGAAAGCACCCAGCGGCCGCTCTCGTCCTGCGTCGCAGTCTCCGCGCGGCCGACGAGTATCAGCCGCCGCTCGTCGTCGAGCTCGTAGACATAGACGCCGCCGTACAGATTCTCGGCGGCCTGCCGGCGCACGTTGATGAACCAGGGGCCCTCGCGAATCCAGGCGCTGCGGCTGCCGGTGAACTCGAGCTGGGAGTAGCGGCTGAAGATCTTGTACTGGCGCGCGTACTGGTCGGCCGGTGGCGCGAAATATTCGCCGATCACCCAGAGGAGCGCGGCGACGACGAGCCCCGCGAGCGCCGCCGACACCGCGATGCGGCCGATCGACACGCCGGCGGCACGCACGACCGTGAGCTCGCTGTCGCGCGCGAGCCCGCCGAGCCCGATGATCGCGCCGACGAGCGCGCCGATCGGCAGGAGCTGGTAGGCCTGTTGCGGCAACTGCAACAGCGTGACGAGGAAGGCGCCCGAGACGTCGTAGCTTCCCTGTCCGATGTCGTCCTGCTGGCCGATGAAAGTCACGAGCGTCATGAGCGCAAGCAGCACCGCCATGACCATGAGAGTGTGCAGGAGCACCGTTTTCGCGAAATAGCGGTCGAGGATCGTCACTTGGCGTACCGCGTGCGGTGGGCCCAGCGCGTGATCGGGCTCTGGCGGTGGATCAGGACCAGGCCGCCGGCCAGGAAGAGCGCATGCACCCACCAGGTGCCGGGTTCCGGCGGCAACCTTCCCTTTTCGATCCAGACCTGCGCCGCGGACAGCAGGTTCGCGTAGACGAAGTAGAGCAGGATCGCGGCTGCCACGCGTGCGTAGCGGCCCTCGCGCGGCCGAAGCGCCGAGAGAGGCACCGCGATGAACGCGAGCACGAGCACCATGATCGGCAGCGAGAGGCGCCGCTGCAGCTCGGCAATGTCCACGAGTGAAGTCGATCCGAAAAGCTCAGCGCTCGGCTTGCGCTCCGGCACCGTGCGGCCGGCGCCCGCTTCCGGCACGACCACGGGGATGCCGTGCTCCGCGAAGCGGATGCGCCGGAAGCCGGCCTGCCCCGGTATGCCCTCGATGCGCTCGCCATCGTGCAGGACGACGATCTGCGTGCGTCCGCCTTGCAGGACGCGCTGCTCCGCCCAGGCTGCGGTCGCGACCTCGACTCGCTCGCCCGCATTGTGCTGCATGAACACGTGGATCAGGCGGCCGTCGTCGCCGCTCTGTTCCGCGTAGAAGACCGCCTTGCCATCTGCGTAGGTGCGAAACGTGCCGGGCTTGAGCTGGCCGAACTCGGCATCGCGCAAGCCGCGGCCACGCAGCGCCTCGGCGCCATTCCTCGCATCCGGTCCGACGAAGAAAGTGAGCCAGGCAAGGGCAATCGCGACCGGCAGCGCGAGCGCATAAACGGACAGGTAAAGCCGTTCCGGGCCGATGCCGCAGGCCCGCACGGCCGCCATTTCGCTTTCGTGGTAGAGCCGCCCGAGCGCCAGCATCGCGGCAAGCAGCATGCTGATGGGCACCAGCACCATGAGGTTCTCGAGCGTGGTCAGCCCGATCAGCGCGAGCACGATGTCGTGCGGAAATCCGCGCTCCGCCGCGATCCCGAGGATCCGGGCGAGCTGGTAGCTCACGAGGATCGCAAGCAGCACCAGCGTGACGCCGGCGAGGGACATCGCGACTTCACGCAGCACGTAGCGGTCGATGGTGGCAAACAAGGCCGATTCTGCGCGGTTCCGGGGTGGTTTTCGATTAAAATGCCACGGACACGGTAAACCAGCGCGACTGCGCGCTCAACGTGCCCGCGCCGTCGCGGCATCCGGGGGATCGAGGATCATGCAATTTCATGTGATCAAGGCGGGTAGCGCGCGCCAGCGGACAGCCTGTGCGATCGTCGGAATCCACGAGAAGGCGACGATGACCGACTCCGCCCGGCAGCTCGACCGCGCGAGCGGTGGCGCGATCGCCCGCCTGCTCCGGCGCGGCGATTTTTCCGGCAAGAACGGCGAGACGCTGCCGATCGTCGCCGCGCGGCGCGGTCCCGCAGAACGGCTCCTGCTCGTGGGCCTCGGGCCGCGGTCCAGTTACGGGCGAAAGGCTTACCGGCGCGCGATCTTCGCGGCGACGCAATGGCTCGCGAAGAGCGGCGCGGCAAACGCGGTGTCCTGGCTCTCTCGGGAGCCGGTGCCGGGGCTCGATTCCTACTACGCGGCGCGCCACGCCGTCGAGAGCGTGAACGGCGCTCTGTATAAAATTCCCGACCTCAAGACGGTGAAAAAGCCGCCACGCCCGAAGCTCGCTCGCCTCGGCATCGCCGTGCCGGACGCGGATGTCGCCGCGGCAGGTCGGGGCATCCGTGACGGGGCCGGCATCGCCGCCGGCAGCGCATTCACGAAGGACCTCGCAAACCTTCCTGCAAACGTCTGCACGCCTTCTTACCTCGCGGATGCCGCGCGGGCTCTCGCCAGGGAGCACAAGAGCGTGCGGGCGCGCGTGTTCGATGCGCGCGAGATCAAGCGCCTCGGCATGGGCTCGTTCCTTTCGGTCACGCGCGGCTCGGACGAGCCTCCGAGGCTCATCGTCCTCGAATACAGCGGCGGCAAGAAGGGCGACGCACCCGTCGCACTCGTCGGCAAGGGCATCACGTTCGATTCCGGCGGCATCTCGCTCAAGCAGCCGCCCGGCATGGACGAGATGAAGTTCGACATGACGGGCGCTGCGAGCGTTTTCGGCACGTTCAAGGCGCTCGCGACGATCGGTGCGCCGGTCAATGTCGTCGGGATCATTCCCACTTGCGAAAACATGCCGGGCGGCCGCGCCACGAGGCCGGGCGATATCGTGACGTCGATGGCGGGCAAGACGATCGAGGTCCTGAACACCGACGCCGAGGGCCGCCTCATCCTCTGCGACGGCATCACGTTTGCGCGCCGCTTCAAGCCGCGCGCGGTCGTCGACATCGCAACCCTCACGGGAGCGTGCGTGATCGCGCTCGGCGCGCACTTCTCGGGCCTCTTCTCGCCTGACGACCAGCTCGCTGCGGCGATATCCGCAGCCGGCGATCGCGCGGACGACCGCGCATGGCGCATGCCGGTCGCCGAGGAGTATGCCGAGCTCCTGAAGAGCAATTTCGCGGACCTGGCGAATGTGGCGGGCCGCGAGGCCGGCGCGATCACCGCGGCCTGCTTCCTCTGGCGATTCACGGAGGGCCTGCGCTGGGCGCATCTCGACATCGCAGGCAGCGCCTACCTGACCGGCAGCCACAAGGGAAGCACGGGGCGGCCCGTGCCGCTGCTCGTCGACTGGCTGTTGAGCGGGGACTGAGGCGGTGAGCGGACCGCGCGTCGACTTCTACGTGCTGTCCGGCAGCGATCCCGAAGCTCGGCTTCGCTTCGCCTGCCGCCTCGTCGAAAAGGCCTGGCTGAAGCGGCACCGCGTGCGCGTGCAATTCGATCCGGGCGGCGAGCTGGAGGCTTTCGACCAGCTGCTCTGGACCTTCTCCGACCGCAGTTTCGTGCCGCACCGGCGCGCCGGCTCGCCCGACGACACGACCCCGCCCGCGCCGCCCGCAGTCGTGATCGCGGACACCGCGGACTCCGATTCGGCCGACGGCGATCTCGTAGTCAACCTTGCCGCCTCGGTGCTGCCCGACCTCGGGCGCTGGGAGCGCATCGCGGAGGTGATCGACTCGGACGCGGGCCGCAGGCAGCGCGGGCGCGAGCGTTTCCGCGCGTACCGGGACCGCGGCGTAGAACCCGCGACGCACGAGATGAGGAGCGAATCATGAGCAGGGACCCCGCGCGTGAACTGCCGATCCTGACCGACGTCGTCGAGCTCCACGCGACCGGCAGCTTTCCGAAACCCGAGCGGCCGCCGGAGCCCGATTCGCCCTACGCCTCCGGCCTTCTCTCGGAAGAAGACGTGGCGGCGCTGCAGTCGCTGCTCGTGAGCCGCACGCTGAACCTCACCGACGAATTGCTGCACGCAGCCGCGCGCGAGATCGAGGCCGTCATGTTCGAGCGCGTAATCGATCGCCTGCGCGCCGCGTTGCCGGAGCTCGTCGCCGCCGCCCTGCGCGAGCAGCTCACGCCAGGCGAGGACTGAGGCCGCCGCAACCGGGCGCATGGACAAGACCTACTCTCCCCGCGACATCGAAGAGCGAATCTACAGCCGCTGGGAGGCCGAGGGCCTCTTTGCGCCGGCCGGCGACGGACCGGCGTTCTGCATCGTGATTCCGCCGCCGAACGTGACCGGCACGCTCCACATGGGCCACGCGTTCCAGGACACGGTCATGGACGCGCTCACGCGCTACCACCGGATGCAGGGCGACCGCGCGCTGTGGCAGCCCGGCACGGACCATGCGGGCATCGCGACCCAGATGGTGGTCGAGCGGCAACTGAACGCCGATGGCCAGACGCGCCACCAGCTCGGCCGGGACGCATTCAACGAGCGCGTGTGGCGATGGAAGGAGGAATCCGGCGGCACGATCGCGCGCCAGATGCGCCGGCTCGGCTGCTCGGTCGACTGGAGCCGCGACCGGTTCACGATGGACCCGGGCATGTCGCGCGCCGTGCAGGAGGCCTTCATCCGGCTCCACGCCGACGGGCTCATCTATCGCGGCAAGCGGCTCGTCAACTGGGACCCGGTCCTGAAGACGGCGGTGTCCGATCTGGAAGTCCAGGCCGTGGAGGAGAATGGGTCCCTCTGGCACCTGCGCTACCCGTTCGCCGACGACAAGGGCCACGTGACGGTCGCGACGACGCGGCCCGAGACGATGCTCGGGGACGTCGCGGTCGCTTTTCATCCGGATGACGAGCGATACCGGGGCCTCGCGGGAAAGCTGGTCACGCTGCCGCTGACCGGCCGCCAGATTCCGCTGATCGCGGATGAATTCGTCGACCCGGCCTTCGGTAGCGGCTGCGTCAAGCTGACGCCCGGGCATGATTTCAACGACTACGAAGTCGGCCAGCGATTGGGACTCCCATTGCTCAACATCCTGACCGCGGACGCGAAGATCGGCGACGAGGCGCCTCTCCCCTATCGCGGCCTCGATCGCTTTGAAGCGCGCAAGCGCATCGTCCGTGACCTCGAGGCGGCGGGGCTCCTCGAAAAGGTCGAGCCGCACCGGCTCACGATTCCGCGCGGTGATCGCAGCGGCGCCGTCGTCGAGCCCTGGCTGACCGACCAGTGGTACGTCCGGATCGCCCCGCTCGCCGAGCCTGCGATCCGCGCCGTCGAGGACGGCCGAATCCGCTTCGTCCCGGCGAACTGGGACCGGACGTACTTCGAGTGGATGCGGAACATCAAGGACTGGTGCATCAGCCGCCAGCTCTGGTGGGGCCACCGGATTCCCGCCTGGTACGGGCCGGACGGCGCGATCTACGTCGGCGCGGGCGAGGACGATGTCCGCAAGCGTCACAAGCTCGCGGCCTCGCTGCCGCTCCGGCAGGACGAGGACGTGCTCGACACCTGGTTCTCGTCGGCCCTATGGCCGATCTCGACGCTCGGATGGCCGCAGCAGACGAAGGAACTGGCCGCTTTCTATCCGACGAGCGTGCTGGTCACCGGCTTCGACATTATTTTCTTCTGGGTCGCGCGCATGGTCATGTTCGGGATGCATTTTACGGGCCAGGTCCCGTTCCGCGAGGTCTACATCCACGGCCTGATCTGCGACCACGAAGGCCAGAAGATGTCGAAGTCGAAGGGCAACGTCATCGACCCGCTCGACATCGTCGACGGCATCGGGCTCGAGGACCTCGTTTCGAAGCGCACGACCGGCCTGATGCAGCCCCAGCTCGCGCCTGCGATCGAGCGCGCGACGCGCAAGCAGTTCCCGCAGGGCATCCCAGCGCACGGGACCGACGCCCTGCGCTTCACGTTCGCCTCGCTCGCGACGCTCTCGCGCGACCTCCGATTCGACCTCGGCCGCGTCGAGGGCTACCGGAATTTCTGCAACAAGCTGTGGAACGCGGCCCGGTTCGCCAGCATGTCGACGGAATCGGCGATTCCCGCGGGCGATGAAAGGCTTTCCGCCTACGACCGCTGGATCCGCTCGCGCCTCTCGGCCACGATAGCTGCCGTGCGCGAAGGATTCGCGGAGTTCCGATTCGATCTCGCCTCGCAGGCCGCATACGAGTTCACCTGGTACGAGTTCTGCGATTGGTACCTGGAGTTCAGCAAGCCCGTGCTGCAGTCGGCCGGAGGCGACGCGGCGGAACTCCGCGGTACGCGGCGCACGCTGCTCGAAACCCTCGAGACGCTGCTGCGCCTCCTGCATCCGCTGATGCCATTCATCACCGAAGAAATCTGGCAGCGCGTCGCGCCGCGCGCGGGAGCCTCCGGCAGTTCGATCATGCGCCAGCGCTTCCCCGTCGCGCAGCCGGAAGCCGCGGACGCCGCGATCGAATCCGAGATGCGCTGGGTCATGGACTTCATCCTGGGCGTGCGCCGCATTCGGGGCGAGCTCGACATAGCCCCTTCCGTGCAGCTCGGCGTGCGCTTGCAGGACGCCGGACCTGCCGACCTCGAACGCCTGGCGCGCCACGACGCCGTGATCCGGCGGATGGCTGGCATTGCCTCCGCAAGTCCGCTCGCCGCGGGCGAAGCGCCGCCGCAGGCCGCGGCCGCGCTGCTGGGCGACATGCGCATCCTGGTGCCGATGGCAGGGCTCATCGACGTCGCCGCGGAACTCGCCCGGCTCGGCAAGCGTCGGAGCAAGGTCGAACAGGAGCTCGCGCGCGCCACGGCAAAGCTTGACAACGCGAGCTTCGTCCAGAACGCTCCCGCCGATGTCGTCCTGCAGGAGCGCGAGCGACTCGAGGGGTTCAAGCGTGAACTGGCGCAACTTGCCGAACAGCACGAGCGGGTAGCCTCGCTGCGATGAACGCGCAGTCGCAATCGTCCGACACTGAGCGCAGCCAGCTCCTGGCCGCACTGGCGAGCCTGAACCAGGTGCTGCTCGGCAAGGACCGCGAAGTCCGGCTCGCGCTCGCCTGCCTCCTTGCGCGAGGTCACCTGCTCATCGAGGACATTCCTGGCGTCGGCAAGACGGTGCTTGCGCATGCACTTGCACGCGTGCTCGGCCTCTCGTACCAGCGCATCCAGTTCACCAGCGACCTGTTGCCCGCGGACGTCATCGGCATATCGGTCTACGACCGCGCCAGCGGCCGCTTCAAGTTTCACCGCGGCCCGGTCTTCGCCCAACTCGTGATGGCCGACGAAGTGAACCGCGCTACGCCGAAGGCGCAGAGCGCGCTCCTCGAGGCGATGGAGGAGCGCCAGGTCACGATCGACGGCGAGACTCATCCGCTGCCGGAGCCGTTCTTCATCGTCGCGACACAGAACCCTTCGTTCCAGATCGGGACGTTTCCCCTGCCCGAGTCGCAGATCGACCGTTTCCTGATGCGAATCGAGCTCGGCTACCCGGCGCCGGGGCACGAACGGCAGCTGCTGCGCGGCCGCGACCGCCGCGACCTGCTCGCGGACCTGCCCGCCGTGCTCGACCCGGTGTCGATCCCCGCCCTGCAAAAGCGCGTCGCCGAGATCCACGCGAGCGACGCCCTGCTCGACTACGTGCAGTCGGTCGCGCGGGCGTCGCGAGACGGGAGCAGGCATCAGGCCGGCCTGTCGCCGCGCGCCGTCATCGCATTGCTGCGGTCGGCGCAGGCCTGGGCTTTCCTGCATGGCCATGCGGGAGTATTGCCCGAGGACCTGCAGGCCGTGCTCCCCGCGGTCGTCGGTCACCGGCTGCGCATGCGCGATTCCGCCGATGCAAAGAGCCCGGGCGAGGTCGCGGCCGCGCTTCTGAAATCGGTGCCGATCCCCTAGGCGCGGCGCCCACATGCGCATTCGCGCCCGCCTCGATCGACTCACGCGCGAATGGATCCGCAGGCGCCAGGGACCCGACCGCGAGGCGGTGACGCTCCGGCGCGGCCGCATTTACATCCTCCCGACGAGACTCGGCGCGGCTTTCGGGCTGATGCTCTTTGCGATGCTCCTGGGTTCGCTGAACTACGCCAACAACTTGGGCCTCGCGCTGACCTTCCTGCTTGCCGCACTCGGCGTCGCCGCGATGCACGCCTGCCACCGCAACCTCGAGGCGCTCGTCGCGCGCGCCGCCGGCGCCGAGCCCCCGTTCGCAGGCAACGACGCCGTGTTCCGGCTCGCGATCTCGAATCCCGGGCGCGCGCCGCGCTGCGACCTGGAGGCTGTCACGACGGGCACTGCACATGCGCCGATGTCGGTCGCGGCGGGAGACGAATCGGTATTCACGCTGCGCGTACCGACGCGTCGGCGCGGCAGCGTCGTGCTCGACCGCATCGAGGTCGCGACGCGATTTCCATATGGCCTGTTCCGCGCCTGGGCGGTACTGCACCCCGCCATGCATTGTCTCGTCTATCCGCGGCCAGCCGCGGATTCCCCGATGCCGCCGCAATCGCCCGGCCTCGCGGGCGGCGGCACCAGGCGCCGCGGCGAAGACGACTTCGCAGGGCTCAAGGACTATCACCCCGGCGATCCGCCGCGTCACATCGCGTGGAAGGCCTTTGCAAGGTCAAACGAGCTCCTGGTCAAGGAATTCAGCGGCGACGCCGAGGCATTGCCGGTCTTCGACCTCGATGACGTGCCGGGGCCCGAGCTCGAGGCACGCCTGTCCGTGCTCGCCCGCTGGATCGTCGACGCGCATGCCCGCGGCATGACCTTCGGGCTGCGCCTGCCGGGCGAGGAGATTCCTCCCGAACCGGGCGATGCGCAGCGCCGCCGCTGCCTGGCCGCTATCGCGCGCTTCGATGCGCCTGCCCCCGATGTCGCCTGAGCGCGAAGCAGGCTTCCGGAGGCTCGCCTGGACGACCGCGGGCCTGGTCGCCGCCCTCGGCCCGCACCTCTTGCGCCTGCAGCTCTGGGTATCGGCATTCGTGCTCGCCGCCTGCGCCTGGCGGCTCGTCGCCGAGCGGCGCGGCTGGCCCATGCCGAGCGCGCTCGTGCGCGGCCTGATCGCGGCCGGAGTCACCGTGGGAGTCGTGCTGGGTTACTCGACGATCACGGGCCTCGATGGCGGCACGGCCCTGCTGGCGCTGATGTCCGCGCTCAAGCTGCTCGAAACCAGGAACGCCCGCGACCACACGGTCCTGATATTCATCGGCTGGTTCCTGTGCCTTGCCTCGTTTTTCTACGCGCAGGACGTTGCGACCGCCGCATGGGTCCTGCCGACCGTCTGGCTGCTTGCGGCCGCGCTCCTCGTGGTTTCGCGGCGCGGCGCCGAGGGGCCGGCGCTGCCGCCGTTTCGCACGACCGGCACGATGTTGCTGAAGGCAGTGCCGGTCGCGCTCGTGCTGTTCATGTTCTTTCCGCGGATCGCGGGCAGTTTCTGGGGCGCGCCATCGGCGGAGCGCGCGCTCACGGGACTCACCGAGGAAATGTCGCCCGGCGACATCTCGGACCTGACGCTCAACGATGTGGTCGCCTTCCGTGTCCGTTTTTCAGGAAATCCGCCGCCGCCCCCGCAGCGTTACTGGCGCGGACCCGTACTCAATGAGTTCGACGGCTATACCTGGTATCGGGGCCAGGTACAGTCGATTTACCGTCCCAAAGTTGCGCATCGCGGAGCGCCGGTCGATTACGCGGTGACACTCGAGCCGACCGGACAGCAGATGTTGTTCGCACTCGACATGGTCGAAAACTGGACGAGCGGATTTGCGCAGCAGTCCTGGGATTTCGGACTGCGCACCCGAAAGCCCGTGAATGCCGTCATCCGCTACGACGCGCGCTCCTACCCGACCTACCGCGCCGGTGAATACCTGTCCGCGGCACTCAGGAACCTGAGCCTCCAGCTGCCGCACAGCCGCAACCCGCGCACGGTCGAGCTCGCGCTCGGCATGCGAGGCGCTGCCGCGAGCGACGCCGCCTTCATACAGGCGGTGCTCAACCTCTTTCGTGAGCAGGAGTTCTACTACACGCTGACTCCGCCGGGCCTGGCGCGCGATTCGGTCGACGACTTCATGTTCAACACGCGCCAGGGTTTCTGCGGGCATTACGCGTCTGCGTTCACGACGATGATGCGCGCAGCGGGAATCCCGGCGCGTGTCGTCGGCGGCTACCAGGGCGGCGACTGGAATCCCGTGGGCGGCTACCTGATCGTGCGCCAGTCGCATGCGCACGCCTGGTCCGAGGTCTGGCTCTCGGGCGAGGGATGGCGGCGCGTCGACCCGACGGGTGCGGTCGCGCCGGAACGCATCGAACGCGGCATCGAGGCCTCGTTCGCGGAATCGGACCTGCTTCCCGGCGGCCTGATGCGCGACTCGCCCCTGTTTTGGCAGGCGAACATGCTCTGGGACAACCTGAACGCGCAGTGGAACGACCTGATCGTGCAGTTCGATCGCACGGCCCAGGACGAACTCCTGCTCAACCTCGGCTTCGACGATCCAGGCTGGCAGGCATTCGCGACGGCGCTGGGAATCGGGCTCGCGGTCGCAACGGGATTGCTCGCACTCTGGCTCGCCTTCGAATTCCGGCCGCGCCGTACCGATCCTGCGGCGATGGCTTACCGGCGCTTCGTCGGCCGGCTGGCGCGCCGCGGGATCGAGCGGACGGTCGGCGAGACGCCGCGCGACTTTGCGAAGCGGGTGCGAAGGCTGCGCCCTGACCTCGGCACGCCCGCGCTCGCGATTACGGAAACCTATTTGCGGCTGCGCTACGAACCGGCGCCCACGGCCGCAGACCTCCAGGTCCTGCGCGCCCTCGTGGCACACTTTAGGCCATGATCGCGAAGTTCGCTGTCATCGTCGTTAGCGCCATCGTGGCCGCACCCTCGACCTTGGAAACGCGGCCTGGCATTACGTCGCTGCTTGGACGGCCGCTGACTGCGCAGGCGCTGGCGCCCGAGGCCGAAGCGGAGATGGAGGCACAGCTCGCGGACGCCATTGCCGCGTGGGAGAAGGACCGTAACGACGCGGAAGCCCTGATCTGGGTGGGTCGGCGCACGGCATACCTCGGGCAGTATCGCAAGGCCATCGAATTATTCTCGGAAGGCATCGCGCGACACCCGACTGACGCGCGCATGTATCGACATCGCGGACACCGGTACCTGACCGTCCGCGAGATCGACAGGGCGATCGCTGATCTCGAAAAGGCCATCACGCTGATAGCGGGGCAGTCCGACCAGGTCGAGCCTGACGGCCTGCCCAACGCACGCAATATTCCTACCAGCACGCTTCACTCGAATATCTACTACCACCTCGCGCTCGGCTACTACCTCAATGGCGATTTCAGTCGCGCCGCCGACACGTGGACCAAAGCGCGCGATTCGGTAAGGAACGCCGACAATCTCGTGGCCGCCAGCCACTGGCTCTATGTTTCGCTGCGACGGGCGGGCAGGTCTGCCGACGCGGCGGCCGCCCTGCTGCCGATCACGGCGGATCTGGACATCATCGAGAACGGCGAATATCACCAGCTCCTATTGATGTACAAGGGCGAGCGGACACCGGAAGCGGTCCTGGCCGCGGCAGGCGCCGATGCTGGCGGCTCGGCCGTGCGTTACGGAGTCGGCGCGTGGTACTTCGTCAACGGCCGGCGCCAGGAAGCGACGGAGCTGTGGACGGCCATGCTCGAAGGTCCCGACTGGCCCTCGTTCGGCCATCTCGCGGCGGAAGCGGAAGTGGCGAGGACGCGCGGGCCGGACGCGAGCCTCAAGAATTGACCGGGCTCGCCTGCGTGGGCCCTGCATAGGCGGCGCTGAGCTCGCGGTAGTAGCGCGAATTGAAAGCGGCGACCGTCGTCAGCATGCCGAGCAGGCCGGCGACGACAAACACCAAGGCGATGCCGCGCTCCTGCCCGCGGCCGAACCAGTCTCCGATGGCCTCGGCGCCGGCGCCGGTCGTCATGAAGGGGATGAAGACGAACTGCGCGAGCGGCGCGATCAGGAAGGCGGTCAGGGGTGAGGCGGCGAGCTCGACCGTCTGGGCGAAACCGAATACCCGGCCCTGGCGCTCGTAAGGCACCACCTTCTGCAGCGTCGTTTGCTCGGCTGCTTCGGCATAGGGGCCGAGGAACATCCAGAGTACGCAGCCTGCCGCCAGCAGCGGTATCGAGGACTGGACCGTGAAGACGGCGGCAACCGCCCACATGATGAGATTGACGAGCAGCAGGGTGCGGAGCGGATTCTTGCCGAGGCCTTTTTTCGCGATGACGACGCCGCTCAGGATGAAGGCGCAGGAGACGACCGCCCAGAGCAGTCCCCAGGCTTCCACTGCCATCAGCGAGAGTCCGTAGGCGTCCAGCAGCGCCATGAATACTCCGCCCAGGAAATTATTGAAGGTGGCGAAGAGAATGAGGGCGAACAGGCCCGACACACCGGCGATCACGCGGATCGTTCCGGCGAGGTCGACCCGCTTCGGCGCGCCTGCCGCAGCGGCGGGAGCGGGCTCGTCGACCCGCACGAACAGGAGGTGGAGGAAGGCGACGAGCGTGAATGCAAGGGCAAAAGCGAGCGTCGCGACCATGCCGCCCCAGGCGACGAGGAACCCGCTGATCGCCGAGGTGGTGACGAAGCCGATTCCGGTGACCATGCCGACCAGGCCATTCGCCTTGTCGCGCCGGTCCTCCGGCACGAGCAGGGTCACGAGCGTCGGCAGCGCGATGCTGCGGACATTGCCGGCGATGACGCCGAACATCACGGCCAGTACGAACAGCCACAGGGCGACGTTTCCCGCGTCGGCAAAGCATTGCTCCGGAATCAGCAGGCTGGCGGCGAGGCAACCCGCATAGAGCGCGAAGGAAACGGCACTCGAGGCCATCATCACGGATTTCTTGCGGTGATGATCGACCAGGCTCCCGAGCCAGATGCCGAGCGCCGCGGTGAGCGCGAGATAGATGCCGGCGATCATCCCAGTCGCGAACACCGACCGCGTTTCCAGGAACACCCAGAAGGTCACCGCGAACCACACCGTGAAATTGGTGGTGCCTGCAACGAGGCTGTTGGCGAGGAAATGATGGAAAGGAGTCATTCCCTGCGCACACGCGCCAACAGGATCGCCCCGCCGACGAAGAGGACGATGATCGAGAGCATGCCGGCGCGCGTGTTGTCGGTCGCGAGCGCCGTGATGCCCACCATCGTGGGCCCGAGCACGGCGGCGAACTTGCCCATCATGTTGTAGAAGCCGAAGAACTCGCCCTGCTTCCCTTCAGGCACCAGCGTCGCGTAGTAGGAGCGTGACAGGGACTGGATGCCGCCCTGCACGAGGCCGATGACTCCGGCGAGCATGTAGAAATGCGCGATGTCCCGCATCCAGTACGCCGCGACCGTCGCGACCGAATAGATCGCGATCGCGACGAAGATGCCGTTCCGCGCGCCGATGCGCTTGCCGAGCCAGCCGAACCCGAGCGCCGACGGGAATGCCACGAACTGCGTGATGAGGAGCGCCGCGATCAGGCTCTGCTGCGGAAAGCCGAGCGACAGCCCGTAGTCCACGGCCATCTTGATGATCGTATTCACGCCGTCGATGTAGAGCCAGTACGCGAGCAGGAACCAGACCAACGGTCGATACCGGCGGATCTCGCCGATCGTCGCGCGCAGTTCCCGCCAGCCGGCCCGCGCAGCCGCACCGCCGGCGAGCGCCCGCGCCGGCTTCTGCTCCCGCACCCACAGTAGGCAGGGCACCGTGAACAGGATCCACCAGGCGCCGACCATCGGGAACGCGATCCGCACGGCGTCGGCGGCGCTCTCGAGGCCGAAGGTCGCGGGACTCGTGACCATTGCTGCGTTCACGACGAGCAGCAAGCCGCCGCCCGCATAGCCGAGCGAATACCCGAACGCGGAAACCAGGTCGTACTCTGCGGGATCCGCGACATCGACGAGCAGCGCGTCGTTGAAGATGACGCCGCCCCAGAAGCCGATGCCGGCAAGCGAATAGACGACGACGGCCGTGATCCACTCGCCCTGGCCGATGAAGTAAAGCCCCGCCGTCATCGCGGCGCCGATCAGCGTGAAGAATGCGAGCAGGCGCAGCCGCACGCCGCCACGGTCCGCCATGGCCCCGAGCAACGGTGCCGCGAGCGCGATCAGGAGGCTTCCGATCCCGTTTGCGACGCCGAGCCTGAAGGTGCTAACGGCGGCCTCCGCGCCCACGCTCCAGTACTGCTTGAAGAAGACGGGGAAGAATCCCGCCATGACGGTGGTCGCGAACGCGGAGTTGGCCCAGTCGTAAAGCGCCCAGGCGACTACCTGCCGTCTCCGCAGCGCGCGTATCACGCCGCGACCGCCAGGTGTTCGCGGGTTTCGCGGAACGCGATTTCGGGCCAGCGCTCCAGGGTGAGCGACAGGTTGATGCGGCTCGGCGCGAGGTAGACAAGCTCGCCCGCATGATCGAGGGCGAGGTGCTCGTGTACGCGCTCGCGGAACTGCTCGATCCTCGCGGAATCGCCGCCACCGATCCAGCGCGCGGTGACGACATTGACCGGCTCGAAGGCGCAGGTGACGCCGTATTCGTCGGCGAGGCGGAAGGCAACCACGTCGAATTGCAACGGGCCGATGGCGCCGAGGATCAGGTCGTTGTTCCTGAGCGGGCGGAAGAGCTGCGTCGCGCCCTCCTCGCAGAGCTGGTCGAGGCCCTTTTGCAGCGCCTTCATGCGCAGCGGGTCCTTGAGCACCGCGCGGCGGAAGAGCTCGGGCGCGAAATTCGGGATGCCGGTGAAGGTAAGCGCCTCGCCCTCGGTGAAGGTGTCGCCGATGTTGATCGTGCCGTGGTTGTGCAGCCCGATGATGTCGCCCGCCCAGGCCTCGTCCGCCTGCTGGCGGTCCGCAGCCATGAACGTCAGCGCGTCCGCGATGCGTACTTCCTTTCCGAGCCGCACGTGATGCATGCGCATGCCGCGCCGGTAGGAACCCGAGCAGATGCGCAGGAACGCGATCCGGTCGCGATGCCCGGGATCCATGTTGGCCTGGATCTTGAATACGAATCCTGCCAGGGCGGCCTCATCAGGCTCGACCACGCGCGTCGTCGCGAGTCGCGGCCGCGGCGTGGGCGCGTGATTCACGAAGGAATGAAGAAGCTCTTCGACTCCGAAGTTCGAGATCGCCGAGCCGAAATGCACGGGCGTCTGCCTTCCTGCCAGGTAGGCGCCGGCATCGAATGCGGGCATCGCGCCCCTGATGAGCTCGATCTCTTCGCGAAACGCCGCGGCACGATCGCCGAGCAGCGTCCCGGCTTCCTCGCTCGCGAGCCCCTCGATCGCGCGGTTCGTGCCGACACGGCCCCTGCGGTCGGCGTCGTAGACGAAGATGCGGTCTTCACCCAGATGATAGATGCCGGAAAGCTCGCGGCCCATGCCGATTGGCCAGGTCATGGGCGCGCAACTGATGCCCAGGATCCGCTCGATCTCGTCCAGCAATTCGACCGGCGGGCGCCCGTCGCGGTCCAGCTTGTTGATGAAAGTCATGATCGGCGTGTCGCGAAGCCTGCAGACCTCCATCAGCTTGATCGTGCGCTCCTCGACCCCTTTCGCGCAGTCGATGACCATCAGCGCCGAATCGACGGCTGTCAGCGTGCGATACGTGTCCTCGGAGAAGTCCTCGTGCCCGGGCGTGTCGAGCAGGTTCACGATGCGGCCGCGATACGGGAACTGCATGACCGAGGACGTGACCGAGATCCCGCGCTGCTGCTCGAGCCGCATCCAGTCCGAGGTCGCATGGCGCGCAGCCTTGCGCCCCTTGACGGCGCCCGCCATCTGGATCGCGCCGCCGAACAGCAGGAGCTTTTCGGTCAGGGTCGTCTTGCCGGCATCCGGGTGCGAGATGATCGCAAAGCTGCGTCGGCGGGCGATTTCGTCGTTCGTCGGGGTCATGTGGGCTTCGCGCAGGGCGCGCGATTGTAGCGGAATCGCCGGCCTTTCAGGGCAGCGTTCCGAGCTCGAGGCGATAGACCAGCGCGTCTTCGCGACCGTCCTGGGCCTGGTAGTAGCCGCGACGCGTTCCGACGCACTCGAATCCGAGGTCATGGTAGAGCGCGATCGCCGCGCGATTCGTGCGGCGCACCTCGAGGAAGGCGTCGCGGACGCCGCGGTCGCGCGCATGCGCGAGGAGCGCGAGCAGCAGGCCCCGGCCGATGCCGCGCCGGCGGCAGGGTTCGCTGATGCAGAGATTGAGGACATGCGCCTCCCCCGCTCCCATCGACAGCACGCCGTAGCCTGAGACGCCCTCTGAGGTCTCGATGACCACGCAGTGGTAACCAACCCGCAGGCAATCGGCGAAGATCTGGTCGTTCCACGGAAACACGTAGGATTCCCGCTCGAGCGCGGCGACGGTGGGCAGGTCCGCCTGCGCCATGGGGCGCAGCCGCCAGCTCGGCGCCGTCAGTTCTTCACGTGCCGTTGCCATCGGCAAGCACTCGGAGCGTGAATTTTAGGTCTTCCCACGACTTTCGCTTCTCGCCGGGCGAGCGCAGCAGGTAAGCCGGGTGGTAGGTCACGATCACCGGCACGCCGTCGAGCTGGTGCACGCGCCCGCGCAACCGCGCGAGCGGCAGCTCGGTTCCGAGCAGCCGCTGCGCCGCAATGCGGCCGACGCAGAGGATCGCCGCAGGCGCGACAAACTCGATCTGCCGACGCAGGTACGGCAGGCAGCGTTCCGCTTCCTCGGCGCTCGGATCGCGGTTCTGTGGCGGCCGGCATTTCAATACGTTCGCGACATAGACCTGGTCGCGCTCGAATCCGGCCGCACGGAGCATCGAATTGAGAAGCATGCCGGCACGGCCCACGAAGGGCTCGCCCTGCCGGTCTTCCTCGGCACCGGGCGCCTCTCCGATGACCATGAGCCGCGCTTTTCGGTCCCCGGTGCCGAAGACCGTTTGCGTGCGTGTCTCGCAGAGGCCGCACAGCCGGCATTCGCGCACGGTGCCGGCGAGCAGGTCCCAGTCCGCCTCCGATGGAATGCGCGCGGCGCGGGCCGAGGCCGGCGCCTTGGACCGTGGCACGTAGGCGTCGACGCCCAACGCATCCAGGATTGCGAGTTGCCGCGCTTCCATGCGCTCAGTTTCCCTCACTGCCCTGGACGCCATCGCGCGGCCGTCGCCGAAGCTTGAGCCAGCTCCAGCCGGTCGGCCCCGACAGCGCGTAGATGCTGAACATCGTGAAGAGAACGATCGGCGGGTTGATCGCGATCAGCGCAATCACGAGCGGCACCAGCAGGAGCTTTGAGTAGCGCACGCGCTCTCCGGCCGCGCGGTCCTTGAAGCTGCGATACGGAAACTTGCTGACCATCAGTGCGGCGGCCAGCAGCGTGATCACGAAGGCAAGGATGAGGCCCGGCAGTCCGGTGATGTCTTCCTGGTGCGCGAGCGCCACGAATGCGGCGACGATCGCCGCCCCTGACGGGCTCGGCAGGCCCTCGAAGTATCGCTTGTCCTGGGTCGCCGAGCGCGCATTGAAGCGCGCGAGCCGCATCGCCGTGGCCGCGGCGAAGAAGAAGGCCGCGATCCAGCCGAAGCGGCCCCAGGCCGAGCCGTATTCCGCGATGCGCGCGACCCCCCATTGGTAACAGACGACTGCCGGAGCAAGCCCGAACGCGACCATGTCGGCAAGGCTGTCGAACTCCTTCCCAAAGGCCGTCTCCGTGCCCATCAGGCGCGCGACGCGCCCGTCGAGGCCGTCGAAGATCATGGCGAAGAAGATCGCGATCGTGGCGCGCTCGAAATTGCCGTCGATCGAGGCGACGATGGCATAGAAGCCGCCGAACAGGCAGCAGGTCGTCAGCAGGTTCGGCAGCAGGAAGATCCCGCGGCGCATGCGAATTTCGTTGAAATCGACTTTCATGCTGATAGCGTGGCAAGGCCGGAAGGCAGCGCCTAAGATACCGCGGTTTGGGACCGGCGACACCCGCCGCCCACGGTGGAGCCAGGTTTCCTAATGCGCCTGTCCGCGTATCCGATCCAGAGCCTCAAGGAAGTCCCGGCCGACGCCGAAGTCGTGAGCCACCGGCTGATGCTGCGCGCGGGCCTCGTCCGGCGCGTCGCGGGCGGCCTGTACACCTGGCTGCCGCTGGGGCTCCGCGTATTGCGCAAGGTCGAGCGCGTCATCCGGGAGGAAATGAATCGGGCGGGCGCGCTCGAGATCTCGATGCCCGTCGCACAGCCTGCGGATCTGTGGGTCGAGTCCGGCCGCTGGGACCAGTTCGGCCCCGAGCTGCTGCGCTTCAAGGACCGCCACGACCGCGACATGGTCCTCGGGCCGACGCACGAGGAGGTCGTGACAGACCTCGCGCGCCGCGAGCTCAGGAGCTATCGCCAGCTGCCCGTCAACTTCTACCAGATCCAGACAAAGTTCCGCGACGAGATCAGGCCGCGCTTCGGCGTGATGCGCGCGCGCGAATTCGTGATGAAGGACGCCTACAGCTTCCATGCCGACGAGGCGTCGCTGGCCGACGGCTACCGGAAGATGTACGACGCGTACACCGCGATCTTCACGCGGCTCGGCTTGCGCTTCCGCGCCGTGCACGCCGACACTGGCGCGATCGGCGGCAGCGCCTCGCAGGAATTCCACGTGCTCGCGGATTCCGGCGAGGATGCGATCGTTTTCTCGGATGGCGACGACTACGCCGCGAACCTCGAGCTCGCGCAGGCCCTGCCGCCGCGCGAGCCGCGCCCCGCGCCAAGGGAAACAAAGCGCGAAGTGGCGACGCCCGGCGTGAGAACCATCGCGGACTTGTCCGCGTTGCTCAAGCTTCCCGCGTCGCGCCTCCTGAAGACCCTCGTTGTCGAAGGCGCGGATGGCGGAGTCGTCGCGCTCGTGCTTCGCGGCGATCACGAGCTGAACGCCCTCAAGGCGCAGAAAATACCTTCGGTCGCGAAGCCCCTGCGCATGGCCGACGCCGGCCGGATCGCGGCCGCCACCGGCTGCGAGCCCGGTTCACTGGGGCCGGTCGGGTCGCGGATCACGGTCGTCGCCGATCATGCGGCGGCCGCCATGGCGGACTTCGCCTGCGGCGCGAATCGCGTCGAAGTCCACCTGACGGGCGTCAACTGGGGACGCGATCTGCCGGAGCCTCTCGTCGCCGATCTCAGGAATGTCGTCGACGGGGACCCGAGCCCGAACGGAAACGGCCGCCTCGCCATTGCGCGCGGTATCGAAGTCGGCCACATTTTCCAGCTCGGCCAGAAATACAGCGAGGCGATGCGCGCGGCGGTGCAGGACGAGCAGGGCCGGGACGTCCTCATGTACATGGGCTGCTACGGCATCGGCGTCACGCGCATCGTCGCCGCGGCGATCGAGCAGAACCACGACGAACGCGGAATCATCTGGCCCGCGCCGCTCGCGCCCTTCGACGTCGTGCTCGTCGGGCTCAACTGGGAGAAGTCCGAATCCGTGCGCAAGGCCGCCCTTGCGCTCTACCGCGAACTCGGTGAAGCGGGCTTCGAAGTCCTCCTCGACGATCGGGACGCGCGTCCCGGCGTCAAGTTTGCGGATGCCGAACTTTTCGGTATTCCGCATCGCATCGTGGTGTCGGAGCGCGGCATTGCGGCTGGGCGATTTGAGTACCGCCACCGGCGCGCCGAGGCGAGCGAGGAATTTCCCGAGGCGCAGGCCGCCGAATTCGTGCGCGCCCGCCTCGCGTCGGGATGATGGGGCGGCGGCCGGCGGGCATGCGCGCCTTGCTGCCTGCGGTGCTGACACTCGTGACGCTTGCAATCGCGGGCGTCGCGCACGCCGACCGGCAGCAGGACCCTGGGCTGCGCAGCGTCATCGCGGCTGCCATCAAGGCAACAGACTGCTTCGAGAACAAGTACGACGATGTCGTGTGGTATGCGCTGATGCAGCCGCGGGTCGAGACGCGCCTGCGGCAGCAGCCCGCGGACCTCCGGCTCGGGAACGACACCAGGAAGGCCGCGGAGCGGATCCTGCACGCCGTGCATTGCGAATCGAGCAAGCACGTGATGTTGCGTGACCGCCCGCAGCTCGTGCTCGCCGTGATCGACGTCGAGAGCGCGTTCGATCCCTTCGCCGTTTCCTCGGCCGGCGCCGTCGGCCTCATGCAGGTCATGCCTTTCTGGCCTACGGAGCTGGGGCTGTCGAGGAAAGACCTGATCGACGTCGAGCTGAACATCCGCATGGGCACGAGCATCCTTGCCTATTACCTCGAGCGGGAGCGCGGCGATTACCGGCGCGCGCTCGGCCGCTACAACGGCAGCCTCGGCCGGCGCGAGTATCCCGATCTCGTGCTCGGACGGCTCAACTCGCGCTGGCGGCGCTGAGGCCTAGCGTTCCTGGAATCCTTCGGGCCAATCCTCGGACCCGGGTTCGATGTCCTCGACTTCGACGGCGTCGACGCGGGCCATCGGAGGGCCGCGGTGCAGCCAGTCGACGAGCTTCTCGAGCGCCGCGGGCGAGCCCGCTGCATGCACGAGCACGGTGCCGTCGGGCCTGTTTTCGGCGCGGCCACAGAGCCCGAGCGCATTGGCGCGCTGGGCGGTGCTGGCGCGAAACCAGACGCCCTGGACGCGCCCGCGGACGCGAACGCGGCGCGCCGCTTCGGGTGATGGCCTAGAATCCACGGCGCGCTCAGTCTGTGAGCACCCCCCGACCGAAGGCAAGCAGCGATGCCGGACATCCTCGTCCTCTATTACAGCCGTCACGGCTCGACCGCCGAGCTCGCCCGCCAGGTTGCCCGCGGCATTGACGGCGTTGCCGGTTGCCGCGCGCGAATCCGCACGGTTCCTCCGCTGGCGGTGCCGGCCGGAGCCGCGGCCCCCGCGGACGGCGCCGTCTACGCGACGCACGAAGACCTTCGCGAATGCGCGGGGATGGTGCTCGGTAGCCCGGTCCGCTTCGGCAACATGGCCTCGCCCCTGATGGCGTTCTTCGACGGCACGTCCAGTCTCTGGCTCACGGGCGTCCTTGCCGGCAAGCCGGTCGGAGCTTTCACCTCGGGCAGCACGATGCACGGCGGCCAGGAGACGACGCCGCTCGGCATGCTGCTGCCGCTGCTGCATCACGGGATGCTGATCGTCGGCATTCCCTTCACGGAACCCGGTCTGTCGGAGACGACGGGCGGCGGTACTCCATATGGCGCGAGTCGCATCGTACGGGAGGGCGAGCGCCGCGCGCTCACGGACGCTGAGCGCGCCCTCGCGCAGTCTCTCGGTGCGCGCGTCGCATCGATGGCTTCGCGGCTCGCCGGCGGGGCATGAGCGATCGCGCCGGGATTTCGCGGCGCGCGGTGGTCGCGGCCTGGCTCCTGCTCGCCGCATCCATTGCCTGGTGGCCGTTCACCGGCGCCGGCATCGGCTGGATGTCCGCGTCGCTCGCGTTCGCCGCGCTGCTGTTGCCGCTGCCGGGAATTTTGCGCGCCAGCAATCGGGCGCTGCGCGCCGCGCCGATGGCGCTCGCGCCCGCGCTTGCGCTCGCGATCACCGAGGTCGTCGCGAATCCCCCGGCACGGCCCTGGGCAGCGGCGACGCTTGCCCTCGCGCTCCTCGCATTCGCGGCCGTGCTGGCCGCGCTTCGAGCCGCGCCGCGGAGCTAAACAAAGGGGAACCTGATTACCCATGAGGCTCAGCCAGTGAGCCAGGGGTGGTAGCAAACTGGCATCGCTTGATTTCACAAGGAGATAGGCGATGCCGAAGAACCAGGTGCAGTTTCAGAAAGGTATGAGTCT
>Ga0187893_10000759_pt1 | contig 82525 bp, 78 predicted proteins | sample MA1701074metaG_FD_139574 | JGI IMG/M metagenome (GOLD analysis project Ga0187893, IMG submission 139574) | White microbial mat communities from a basaltic lava cave in the Kipuka Kanohina Cave System on the Island of Hawaii, USA - MA170107-4 metaG ... | reverse complement strand
GCTTCTCAAGGACGGAGTCAAGAGGCTCGTCCTATGAATCTCTGTGTCTCTGTGTCTCTGTGGCCAATCCCCGTTTTGGTTGTGGCCGAAGGCCACGCTAGGTTAGACAGCGACAGGGCGGCGGCGCAAAGGCGAGATTCAAAGCTGCTCGTGGACCGCTCGCCAGGCCTGGGCGAGCGCCGCCTGCATCCAGGGCGTTCCGCCCGCGTCGGCGCCCGCGAACGAAATGCGGCCCAGTTTCTGCCGACCCATTCGGTAGGGCGGATTCTCGAGCTTCTCCTTCGGCCCCGGCTCCTTGAAGTAGTTGTAGCCGTGTCCCCAGCGGTTCACGGTGATTCCGGCGATATCGCGGGCGGCGTCGAACCCGTGTGCCCCGAGGACATGGTTCAGCTCGCTCCGGATCTCCCGCTCGACCTCTTCGAAGCTCTTCCTCTCCATCTCGTAGCGGCCGAGCTCCATCTGCTCCCGCGGCTCGAGCCCCCGCCGATAGAGGTACTTGTACATGTTGAGGATGGTGGGTTTGTCGGGGTGGTACTCCGGCCGATACTCCCCGACGGAGAGCGGATCGGAAACGTGCATCCATGTGCAGTAGCCGGAGGGCCAGTACATCTCGAAAGCGCCGATGTCGGCGATGGGGCGCCACTGTTTCAGGAGAACGTTGATGTAGAGGGCGGAGCTGTACCGGTACTCCTCGAGCGCCCGCCTTTGCCCCTGCGGGAGGTCGGGCACGACGTGCTTCGCGACCGAGCCCCAGCCGGTCATGATGACGTGCCGGGCGCGCACACGATGAGCGCGTCCGTCGGAGCGTACGTAGTCGACGTCGACCGTCTCTCCCTTCTCCTGGATGCGCACCACCATGGAGGAGAGCCGGAGCTTCACCCGGTTCTCGCTCCGGTCGAGCTCGCCCGCGCGGAGCTCTCCGTTGAAGACTTCTTCCATGGTGTTCTCGCCGGTGATGGCACCGGGAAGAATGCCCTTCAAGAGTTGTCGCGCGATGGTGTAGTTCCCGTCGGGGTAGCGGTACAAGGGACGGTAGCCGTACTTGAGAATTCCACCGTCCTCGTAGAACCCTTCTCCTCCCATGCCGAAGAAGCCGGGGCCGATGGCGTAGCCCTCGAGGGCGGAAGCGGCATCGCAGCCGAGGCCGATGAGATCCGTCGAGTAGAGATCGACGAATCCCACCGCCTCGTCACCGAGGCCCATCTTTTCCCGCACGAACCTCTCCCAGCTCATGGAGTGGAGCTCGGCCTCGAGATCGCTCGCGCCGGGGAGGTAGTTCTTGCGCGTCGTGTAGAGCTCGACGAGATCTCGTCGCGCGGCTTCGCCCAGCGGCGCCCGGGCGAAGAACTCTTCGTAGGGAGTCTCGTTCCAGCGGTTCACCCAGGTCGTGCGGACACCGGGAAAGACCCGCGAATCGAAGACGACGGCCGGGGAGAGGCCGAATCTCTCGCGGAACTTCGGGTCCCGATACTCGAAGAGCCTCTGCGGATCGAGTCCGATGCGCCGGAAGATCTCGAGGGCCTCCTCCGGGGAGTCCTCGAGGTCTTCGAGCGCGAACACTCCGCCGGGGGCGATGAGGCGCGTCCCTCCGTATTCCATGACGTTCCTGCGGGCGTGCCCTCCGAACTCAGCGTGGTTGTCGAGCAGGAGAATCGAAGGCTCCCCCGGAGCCTCCTGATCATAAAGGTAGGCGGCGCCGAGCCCCGCGAAGCCCGCGCCGACGACGACGAGGTCGTACGTCTCGCCGGTTTCGTCGATTTCCGCGGGAATCTCTCCGTCTCTCACCCGATGGCCGAGAGCCATTGCCGGGGTGGTCTGTCCCTCGAAGCGATCGCCGGGCTGAAACCGGAGGCGGGGCGATCCCACAACGAGCGCGACACCCTGGAGAAAATCCCGGCGGGTGATCGCCCGGTCCATGCCGAGCTCGCGGTCTTTGCGGTTCATGGGCGGAGTCTATCGAGGAAATCCATGAGCCGCATTCCCAGATAGCCGCCCTGGAACCCGAGGTAGCGGAAGGGCTCCGGGGGGAGGGGAGCGACTGGGTCGTGAAGGTAGAGGAGGTTCTCCCACGCGGAATCGCGGCCCTCGATGAGATCCACGAGGACCCGGCCCGAGAGCGTCGCGAGCGAAACTCCCATCCCGGAATAGCCGAGGGCGTAGAACGCGCGGCCGTTCCGTCCCGTCCTTCCGATCTCGGGCGTGCGCCTCCACGTGATCGCGACCGGACCGCACCAGTGGTGGGTGATGGCGACGTCCGAGAGCGACGGGAACGTCATGAGAAACTCGCTTTTCAGCTCGTCGAAGAGCCGCTCGATCCCGCTCGGCGACTCGAGCCCGAAGTGATAGCGCACGCGCCCGCCGAAGAGGATGCGGTTTCCCGTGAGGCGGACGTAGTTGTGCACGCGCCTCTTGTCCGTGTAGCCCTGACGGCCCGACCAGCCGATCTCGCTCCACTGAGCATCGGACAAGGGCTCGGTTAAGAGAATGAAGGAGAAGAGCGAGACCGCCCGGTCCCGTACGATTCCGAGCCTTGCCGCGGGAAGGTATGCGTTCAGCCCGACGACGAGCGTTTCCGCGCGAATGCGGCCCTTTCCCGTCGAGACGCCGTAGCCACGGCCGTCGTCGACGACGCTCTCGACGGGGCTCCGCTCGAAAAGGCGCACGCCTTTCGCGAGCGCCGCCTTCTTCAGTCCGGAGACGTACTTTCCCGGGTGGAGGATCGCTGCCTTCGGGAAGTGGAGCGCCGAGAGAAACCTCTCGCTCCGGATGGTTGCGCGCATCTTCGCTCGATCGAGGAGCTCGAGATCGATGCCGACCTTGCGGCAGGCTCGGTCCTTCTCCTCGTTTTCGCGCTCGTGCTTCGGGTAGAGGGCGATCTCGAGGTATCCCGTGCGCTCCAGCTCGCAGTCGAACCCCTCCTCGCGCGCGAGGTCTTCGATCCAGTCGACCGTGCGGACCGTCTCGTCGTACGTGAAGCGCACCCTCTCGGCGGAGCACTTGCGCGCGCGCTCCAGGTGCGGCTCGTGGAGCGCCATCCCGCCGTTGCGGCCGGAGGCGCCGAAGCCGACGTAGCTTCCCTCGAGGACTGCCACCTCGAGGCCGGGATTCCTTTTTTTTAGGAGGTACGCGGTGACGAGGCTCGTGTAGCCGCCGCCGAGGCAGACGACGTCCGCCCTCCTCTCGCCCTCGAGCGCCGGCTCGAGATGCTCGCGATCGATGGCCTCGAGCCAGAAGCTCTCGTTGGGGGTGAAGCGGTTCTCTCTAGCCCCCATCCGTCACCGTCTTCGCGGTGATCTCCGAAACGGCGCGGTGGGCCTCGTCGATGGCGGCGTTGGTATAGGCGAAGGCGGCGGCATCCGAGTTCGCGATGTGGATCCTTCCGAAGGGCTTGCGTGCGATCTCGTACGGAGCCTGGCCCGGCCCGAACTCCGGGTCCCAGAGAGAGTTGTACTCGTACGCGTAGCCGTGGGGCCAGCGGTTCACGGTGATCGCGAGAATGTCTTCGACGGGATCGAAGCCGCCCGGCGCCAGAACGCGCGCGAGCTGGCTCCGGATCTCGCGCTCGAAGGTCTCGAAAGTCGTCGAGAGGAGGTCGTACCGTCCGGCCGCGTGCTGCTCGCGCGAGCTCCCTCCGGGGCTGCACGGAGTCCGCGTCAGGTGCAGCACCATCGGCTCTTCCGGGCTCCGCGGGTTGTGGTACGTCCCGAGGCTCACCGGGAAATCCAGCGTCACCCCGCTGTGGTAACCCGAGGGGCAGTACACGTTCTGGACGCCGAGCTTCTGGAAGGACGTCCAGTTCCGGATGAAGACGTTCGTGTAGACAAGAGGCACCTTGGGCCCATAGGCGAGAGCGTCGCGCTGCTCCTTCGGGATCTCGGGACAGAGATAGGGAACAACGGCGTTCCAACACCCCATGACCACGTGGCTTCCGCGCACCTTCTCGGCGCGGCCATCGCGCACGTAGACGACTTCGACGTCGCTCGCGCTCGAAGGATCCCCCCGGTGCTTCACCCGCACGCCGGTCGAGCTCAGGCGCACGCGGACGCGCGCCCCCGGATCGTCGAGGCCGCCGTAGTCCATCCGCGCGGTCACGATGTCTTCCATCGTGCTCCCGCTCGCGGAGCCCGGAACGAGGCTTCGGACGAGAAGCCGCGCGATCGAGGCATTGCCGTCGGGGAAATGAAAGATATACGGCTCTTCGGGCTTGGGCTTCGCCGTGGCCGAAAGGCCGGCGTGGTCGCCCTTCGAGAGACCCATCCCCTGGAAGCCGGGATAGCCGAGGCCCCAGAGGTCGAGCGCGGGAACGCCGTCGATGCCCATGGCGTAGAGGCCGTGCGTGCGTGCGGAGAACATCTTCGCGATCTGTGGATGGACCTTGGCGAAGTCCTGGAGAAACGCGAGATAGCTCGTCTTCGCGAGCTTTCCCTTCTTCTCCTCCTCGGTGAGCCCCGGCATGTAGTCGATTTCGTCTTCGTAGAGCCGCACCAGGTCCTTCTGCGCCTCCGGCACCAGGGGAGACGAAGCAGCGAAGTCCCGCCACGATGCGCCGCGCTTTCGGACGACGAGCCGATCCTCTCCGAACGTCTCGCGATCGAAGAATGTCCCGGAGGAAAGCCCGAGCGAGGCGTAGAGCTTCTGATCGAACGCCTGGTAGAAACGGTCGGTCTCGATGGCGAGCTCCTTCAGGAGCGACGCCGACTCCGGGCTGTAGCTCGCAGGGGTATCGATCGACTGCGTGCCTCCGTAGCCGATGAACGCGCGACCCTGATGCGTGAACTCGTTCCGTTTGGCGTGGCCGCCGAAGTCGTCGTGGTTGTCGAGGACGAGGATGGTCGTGTCGCTCCCCGCGGCCTTTCGATAGAAGTAGGCGGCGGCGAGGCCGGAGATACCTCCTCCGACGACGACGAGGTCAAAGGTCTCGCCGGTATCGGCTCCGTCCTCCCAGCTCGGTCCGTCGCGAAGGGAGTGCGCGACCTCCCAGGAGCCGTCGTGGCTTCCTCGAAGGCCGGTGAGAGCGGGCGGGTAGCGGCCGCTCTCGAGGAGCCCCATCGCCCGGGCCACCGGGCTCGAAAGGAGGCTCGCCCCGACGCCGACGCTCACTCCGTTCAGGAAATCGCGGCGGGTGATGCTGCGGTCCATGCCGAGGGTGCGATCGCGGCGTTTCATCCCGCAATCGTACCATACGGTTTTCCTCGCCTCGGACGCCTCCGGGTGTTATCATGTTTCTTTCGCCAAATCATCGAAACGGTGTTTCAAGGAGGCTGAACGCTGACCTTCTCCCCCAAGGTTGCATTCACCGCTACTCTCCTCGCTCTCGCGGGCTGCAAGCTCGAAGATCCAGCTCTTCCCCTCGGAAGCTCGAGCTTCGGAGGCAGTGCGGGCAACGTTCCCGGCACCAGCCCTTCCTCGACACCCTCGTCGAGCGGGACGACCCAGAACGGCCTCGGTGCTCCCAGCATCGTGAGCCCGCTTCCCGGAACGAGCTTCAACGAGCCGAGCCCGACGCTCACGGTGCGAAACGCCGCGACCTCGGAATCGGCGAGACCCACGTACGATTTCCAGGTGGCGACCGACGACGGATTCCGGGCCGTCGCCTCGGAGATCACGGGCCACCCCGAAGGCGGATCCGGGGAGACCTCGTGGCGGGTCACGTCCGCTCTCCCGAACGGGCGTTACTACTGGCGCGCGCGGGCGGTGGGCTCGCAAGGGCCCGGACCCTACTCTCCGATTTCCGATTTCTTCATCGGCGGGAGCGCGAGTCCCACACCGACTCCGCCTTCGTCGGGAGAGCTCTTCGATCCTCTCACCAACGGACGATCGGTCGGCGAACAGCACGGCGGCCGATTCAACTCCGCGGGCTGGCAGGTGGCGAGCCGCGGGGACTTCATCCGCTACGTCGTGCCCACCATCACGAGCGGATTCGTCGAGTGGGAGAACCTCGGCCTTCAGCGGTACAACCCGGCGCCCGACCTGTACACTCTCTTCGGGATGTGGGACCCTTCGAAAGGACCCTATCGCGAGAACCCCTATCGCGTGCACGTCCGCAAGCTCGATACCCAGGGACACAATCCTCCCTACGTCCGCCTCCGGTGGATCTCGGGAGGGCAGGAGTACAACGAAGGATTCGACTTCCTCGCCTGGAACCCGAGTCAGGCGTATCGGTGGCGCGTGGAGTGGGGGCGGGGGGGCAGTGGAAACGAGGCCCGCGTTCTCCTCGACGGCCGCGTCGTGATCCGAACGGGGTACGGACCGACGTACCAGCCCGCCGAGCACTGGATCGAGATGGGAGTGGAGGAGCGGGCGGAGTCGATCGTGGGCGTCGTCTATCGCAACGTGAGGATCGGCCGCCGCTGAGTCGATCAGAGCGGGGACTTCTCGTCGAGATGGATCCGCCGCACGTTCTCTCCCCACTCAGGGGGCACCTCGAGAACGAACGCGGACTCCGGCAGATCGCGGTTGACGATGATGCCGTCGGGACGGACGGTCACAATCAGAGAGTAGTCGTCGTAGGGTCTTTCGATCCGGACGCGGGCGGGAAGCGAGGGGCCACCCTCGGCAGGCGCCGGAAGGAAACCGTCGTAGCGGATGTCCGTTGCGAGGTACCCTTCGGAGTCGAAGACGCGCTGGCGGACGAGCGTCACCTGCCCTATGCGGTCGAACCAGAACTGCGCGTGCGGTGAGCGCGCTCCCCGGCGGACGGCGTCGAGCACGTAGTAGCTCTTTCGAACCTCGGCATCCCTCTTCGCGCCGGGGCGGGTGTCGCGCTCCGTGATTTGCTCTTCGTGCAGGAACGCCTGCGTCTCGGCGTCGATCGTCGCCGGGAGGAACGCTCCCGTGAAATGCTGGGGGCGGATGTTCAGGAGCGGCCCGGCCTTCGAGAGCGCCGGGTCCTTCTCGATCTTCGCCTTCTCCTCCCGATAGGAGGCGTCGTTCCTCCCTTCGATGAGCGCTCGATACTCCGGCGGATGGATCAAGAGCTGAAATCGCCTTCCATCCGACGCCATCTCCGCGATCGAAGCGCTCAGCACCGGTGCTTCGATGTTGAGGCGAATCGAGCTCTGCCGGCTCAGCACCAGCCGTCCGTTCGCGGTGCGGTACTGCCGGCCCTTTCCCTTCTCGGTTTCTTCCACGGTCTCGAACTGGAGATCGACGCGCAGCACGAGAGTCTGGACCTCGTCCCACGCGTTCACCCGGCGAACGAGCTCGTCGAGCGTCGTGGTGGCTGTGGGAGTGAGGAAGGGTACGACGTCGACGCCGCGCGAGATGCAGCCCGAGAGAGACGCTGCCAGGACGGGGGCGGCGAGGAAGGACGCTCTCACCTAACGGAGTATATCGAACTGGTGCGTGTACTTGACGATGAAGCTCCGGTTCTGGGGACCGATGAGGAGATCTCCCAGACCCTCCGTGTCGTTGTAGACGATGAAGAGGCCCGTTCCCGCCGTGTTGAGCCAGCTGAAGCGGATGTTCGAGGACCACGCGTCGGCGCGGTCGTTGTACTGGAGGAGGGCCTGGAGGTAGATCAAGGGAGTGAAGTTGTAGCTCACTCGAAGCTGGCCGAGGTTGGTGACGAAGCTTCCCTCGAGGAGGTCGATGTCGTTGTAGACCCAGGAGAGGGAGGTGATGAGCTTCGACTGGTAGCGGAAGCGGATGGTGCTCTCGTACGCGCGGCGGTCGCCGGAGAGGAAGCCCCCGTAGTCGAGGCCGCCCTCGTAAGCGAGGGGACGGGCGAGGTTCGTGTTCCAGCGCCACGCCGCCTCCCAGTGCGCGTACGTGCCCGGGGCGACGACGACGCCCGGATAGATCTCGAAGGGCCCCGTCAGTCCCTCCACGGTATGGTTGAACGCGGGGCTGAAGAAGGCGCCGTTCTCGAAATCCACGTGGCTATCGACGTGGAGCCGCTCCGTCTCTTTGAAGCCTTCGAAGTCCCAGAACCCCTCGTACGTGACGTGAGGCCGGAGCTCGCGGAGCCAGGAGATGTCGTTTCTGATATTGAGGAAGAAGCCCGTCTCGAGGCTTCGGTAGTCGTCGCGCGTCAGGAACCCCACCTCGGGATTGAAGGCGTCTCCGACCTCGGTGAACCCGAGCCATACGCGGCCCCGCCGCTTCTGGTACTCGCCCCTCAGGTTCATCGCGTGCTCGACGCCTTCGAGTCCCGGGGTGTCGGTCCGGGCGGCGAATCCGCTGAGGGTGAAGGGGTCTCCGATCCCGAGCTTTCCGTCGAATCCGTAGGTCCGGTTCCAGTCGTCGTCGCCCGCGAGGTCGCCGGTCGCGAGGCGATTCACGAAAAGAGCGCCGATGGCCGAGCGGTTCGGAAGCTCCCGGCTCACGCTAGCGACCGTATAGTTGTTGGCGGAATTCACTCCCGCCGCTTCCTCCGTCTGCATGTTGAGGACGCCGAGGTTGTACTGCCCGGCCTTCCCGCTCATCCGCGCGCCCCCGAGGATGGGAACGATCTGGCCGCTCGGCCCGATTCCGATCCGGCGGCTGAAGAAGAGCTCGACCGCCTGGTTCTTTCCCATGGCGAAGTTCCCCGCGTTCTCGAGGAAGAAGGGACGCTTCTCGGGAAAGAACAGGTTGAAACGGGTGAGGTTGATCTGCTGCTCGTCGACCTCGACCTGCGCGAAGTCCGTGTTGTACGTGAGGTCGAGGTTCAGGCTGGGAGTGACGCCGAACTTGGCGTCGACGCCGACGTCGCCATCGAAGTCGGTATCCGTCCCCGCCGCATAGTTCCTCTCGGATGAGCCGAGACCATAGGGCGTGACCTTGAAGTTCCTCGGGGTCTCGAGCTCGAGCCCGCGGAGCTCGCCCGCCGACGAGAGGCGATGGAGGCTGTAGATCCGGGAGATGGGGGACCAGTACGCTTCCTCGCGCTTCCGCCGCACGTTCCTCTGGAAGTTCAAGCCCCACACCTGGGGCTTCACGGATTCGTAGCGAAGCGTCCGGAGGGGAATCGCGAACTCCGCCGACCAGCCGAAGTCGCCGACGTGGCTCTTCACGACGAAGCTCGCGTCCCAGTTCAGGTTGAAGCCCCCGCCGGAGCCGGATTGCGCCCTTCGGAATCCGGGGCCGCCGCCCCCGCCCTCCCCTTCGTTCGTGACCTGGCCGTCGTACTCGATGCCGGCGGGGTTGGTGCCGAACACGAACCCGTTCTGGCGATCGAGGTACGTATCGAAGATCACCCGGAACGAGTCGGTGTCGTCGAGGCTCGAGTCGCGCCGCGCGTCGGTCGCGATGATGCCCCCGGGCTCGCTGTCGTAGCAGATGACTCCGAGATAGAGGTGAGTCTTGTCGTAGAGGAGGCGCACTTCGGTCTTCTCGGTCGAGGGCTCGCCCTCGTAGGGCTCCGCCTGGACGAAGTCGGTTGCGACCTGCGCGGTCGCCCAGATCGAGTCGTCGACGACGCCGTCGATGACGGGGGGCTCCTGGGCCGAAGCGGCCTCGGCGACACGCGTGCTGGTCGCGGGGGTTGCCTCGGTCGTCGAGGCGAAGAACAAGGCGGCGACGAGCGGGCGGCGCGCGGAGCGAGACATCCCCGCCAATGTAGACAGCGAAAACGACAATCGCAACTCCTTCAGCGATTGAGGAGCCGCGCTGCTTCCTTGGAGAAATAGGTGAGAATCATGTCCGCGCCCGCGCGTTTGATGGCGGTGAGGCACTCGAGGACCGCCCTCTCGCGATCCATCCATCCTCGTTCGGAAGCGGCCACGATCATCCCGTACTCGCCCGACACGTTGTAGGCCGCGATGGGGACGTCGAACGCGTCCCGGGCCCGCGCGATGACGTCGAGGTAGGCGAGCGCCGGCTTCACCATGACCACGTCCGCGCCCTCCTCGATATCGAGAGCGATCTCCTTCAGGGCCTCGCGCACGTTCGCGGGGTCCATCTGGTACGTCTTCTTGTCGCCCTTGCGCGGGGCGGAGTCGAGGGCTCCACGAAAGGGGCCGTAGAAGCACGAGGCGTACTTCGCCGAGTACGCGAGGATGCCGACGCGGGTGAAGCCGGCCTCGTCGAGGGCGTCGCGGATCTTCCCGACCCGGCCGTCCATCATGTCGGAGGGCGCAACCCAGTCCGCGCCCGCGTCCGCATGGACCACCGCCATCTTGCACAGCACTTCGTTCGTCTCGTCGTTCGCGACCTCACCCTCGATGACGAGGCCGTCGTGCCCGTGAATGGAGTAGGGGTCGAGGGCGACGTCGGTCTGCACGCAGAGCTCGGGAAGTGTGTCTTTCAACGCCCGGACGGCGCGCGGGACGATTCCCTGCGGGTTGTACGCCTCCGTCGCCTCTTCGTCCTTTTCCGCCGAGTAGCCGAAGAGGTTCACCGCGCGGACCCCGAGCTCCCAGAGCTCCTTCGCTTCGCGCACGGCCTCGTCCGGAGACAGCCGGCTCTGTCCGGGCATGGTGTCGATGGGCTCCCGGAGCCCCCGTCCGTCCTTGATGAAGAGGGGTGCGATGAGCTCCCCCGGCCGGAGGTCGGTCTCCCGCACCAGCGTGCGGATCGGTTCAGAGCGCCTCAGACGGCGAGGTCGGTATCGGATGTCCATGGGATTGGTTTTACCAAATGAGCTATGCTCCGCGCCATGGGAGAGGTGAAGCCCTATCAGGAGCGGTTCATCGATCTTCTCGCCGAGCACGACGTCATCCGGTTCGGCGACTTCACTCTCAAGTCGGGGAGGAGGTCTCCCTACTTTATCAATGCGGGCCAGCTTCGCACCGGGCGCGCCATCGAAGGGGTGGGGAGGGCATACGCCGAGCGCATCCGGAGCGCCGGGCTCTCCCCCGGCGTCATCTTCGGACCTTCTTATAAAGGAGTCCCGCTCGCGGTCGCGACGGCGATCGCCCTCTCGCGGGAGGGGCGGGACGTGGGCTTCTCGTTCGACCGCAAGGAAGCGAAGGACCACGGCGAGGGCGGGATCTTCATCGGAACGGAGCCGGCGGCGGGGCAACGCGTCGTCCTGGTCGACGACGTGATCACTTCGGGACTCTCGATCGAAAAATCGGCGTCCCTTCTCAAAGAGGCCGCGGCCGTAACCATCGCGGGAGTGGTGGTGGCGGTCGATCGCCAAGAGAGAGGCCGGGAGCGGTCGACGCTTCGGGAGCTCGAGGAGAGCCTGGGGGCGCCGGTGCTTCCCGTGGTGAACGTTCGCCAGATCGTGGACTACCTCTCCTCGGGGGGGAGGCTCGATTCCGGGCGCAAGGCGGCGATCGAGGAGCACCTCCGACTCTACGGCGCACCCTGATATCATCCGGGCGCGATGTCGAATGCCCGCGAGGTCCTCGAGGCAAACGAGCGTTTCTATCGGGCGCTGAACGCCCTCGATCTCGAGGAGATGGATCGGGTATGGTCGCACGGAAAATCCGTGCGCTGCGTTCATCCCGGCTGGGAGCTCATCGTCGGCTGGGAGGCGGTGCGCGCGAGCTGGGAGGGGATCTTTCGCGGGAGCGGCGGGAATCCCCATTCGGTCGAGGCGGCGGACGTGGCGGTGCACGTCGCCTCCGAGCTCGGTTGGGTAAGCTGCATCGAGCGCATCACCATCCCCGGGCGCGCGGGAGCCTCGTCGGCGGGCCTCGCGGTAGCGACGAACCTCTTCCAGCGTTCTCCCGAGGCGGGCGCGTGGCACATGATCCTCCACCACGCGTCGCTTCTTCCTCTCGTGGTCGCCGAAAGCGTGAGCACGCCGGAAGTCATTCACTGATGCAGGCTGCCGAAAACATGCATCCGCCGCCTGCGCGAGCGAGCACCAGATGATTTCCGAGCGCATTCTCGTCGTTGGAGGAAACGCCGCGGGCATGACCGCGGCGTCGCGGGCGAAGCGGCTCGACCCCTCGCTCGCGGTCGCGATCCTGGAAGCGGGTCCCCGCATCGCCTACAGCATCTGCGGGCTTCTCTTCGCGATCGAAGGGAAGGTCGGCTTCGAGGATCTCGTGCTCTTCACTCCCGAGAGACTCGCGAACGAGCGCGGAATCGAGGCGCGCGTCCACTGCGAGGCGATCGAGATCCAGCCTTCGCGAAAGAGGGTCGTCGCCAGGAACCGGAAGACGGGGGAGCGCGAGGCACACGCGTACGACAAACTTCTGCTCGCGACCGGCTATCGCCCACTTTCGCCGGGAGTCGAAGGGACCGAGCTTCAGGGGGTCTTCACCGCGAGCCGGCTCGAGGACGGCGAGGCGATTCTCTCCTGGGTCGGCGCGGCCTCCGCTCGGCGCGCGGTCATCGTGGGCGGGGGCTACATCGGACTCGAGCTCGCCGAGGCGCTTCTCACGCGTGGCCTCGAGGTCACGGTGGTCGAGCGCGCCCCTTCGGTCTTACACACTCTCGATCCTGACATGGCCCGGCTCGTTGAAGAGGAGCTCGAGCGAAAAGGAGCGCGAATCCTCACGGGGCGCATCGTGAAGCGCATCGCGGGAGCCTCCGCGCGCGTCGAAGCGGTCGAGCTCGAGACCGGCGGACTCCGCCTTCCCGCGGATCTGGTATTCGTCGACGTCGGGGTAACGCCTCGGGTGGAGCTCGCGGAGAAGGCGGGAGTTCGGCTGGGAGCCTCGGGCGCCATCGCCGTGAACGAGCAGCTCGAGACGAGCGTGTCCTCCATCTACGCGGCCGGCAACTGCGCCGAGTGCGTTCACCTGGTGAGCGGCCGCCCGATGGTCATCCCCCTTGGGACGGTCGCCGCCAAACAGGGGCGGATCGCGGGAGAGAACCTTGCGGGCCGGCGACGCCCCTTCACGGGTGCTCTCGGGACGAGTGTCGTGAAGGTGCTGGGCGTCACGGCGGCGTCGACGGGGCTGACCTCGGAGGCAGCGGAGCGCGAGGGATTCCGAACGGTGGCGACCGCGATCGAAGGCCGCTTTCAGGCGAGCTACTTCGATTCGGGCGCGCCCGGGAAGGTGAAGGTGGTCGCCGAGCGGGGAAGCGGCCGTCTCCTGGGCGCGCAGATCGTGGGGAGCGCTTCGGGAGCGATGCGCATCGACGTCCTCGCGGCCGCGATCACCGCGAGGATGACGGTGAAGGACGCGGCGCAGCTCGACCTCGCGTATGCTCCCCCCGCAGGGGCACTCTGGAACCCGATCCTGGTGGCGATGAACGCGCTCGCGCGCGAGATGTGATTAACGGACCAGCGCCGGCTTCGACTCGGCCGGGAACTCGCGCACCTCGTCTTCGAGGGGAAGCGTGTGGCGGTTGATGGGCGAGGAGAGAATCACGGACGCTTTGGTCGAGACGGTTCCGGGCGTGCTCTTGATTCTCTGAAGCACACGCTCGAGCGTCTTCGGAGAGCGGGTGAGGACGATGGCCACGTATGTCTCCTCGCCGGCGACGCTGAAGCACTTCTGGATCTCGGAGATCTCCTCGAGGTGTTTTTCGTAGTCGGCGGAGCCGACGCGGGCGTCGGTCACGATGTGCACGAGCGCGGTGATCTCGTATCCGAGCGACGCGGGATTGATGAGGGCGGTGTAGCCTTCGATGATTCCGCTGCGCTCGAGCTTCTTCACCCGATCGTGCACCGTAGGCGCGGTGAGGCCGACCTGGGCCGCGAGCTCGGCGAACGTGCTCCGCCCCTTCGAGAGGAGGGCCGACAGGATCTTCCTATCGGTGAAGTCGATCGTTCCGTTCAGGAGACTCACGGGGCACCACACGCCGTTTGAGGGGGGGGATCCTAGCCCCTCGGAAATGAGAAAGCAAACTGGGGTGGTGGCAAGGTGCCCCCCTGCCTCTTGTCACGGTCCGAGTTTTGTGATTTGACGTGAGCCTTGCGGAGGCAACCGTGATCATTGCGTGGATTGTCGCACTCGCGCTCGCCGGGGAGACGTCGGTTCTCGTCGTCTTCGACTCGCGGACGGGCCATACGGAGAAGATGGCGCGCGCAATCGGCGAAGGTGTCGCGCAGGTGGAAGGTATGCAAGCTGTCGTTCGAGGACGAGAGGAAACCCGCGACGAGGACATCCTCTCCGCCTCCGGAATCCTCCTGGGCTCTCCCGTGCACTGGGCGAGCCTCTCCGCCGAGAGCAAGTCGTTTCTCGACCGCGTCGGCCGCGTTCTCACCGAAGCGAGGGAGCTCGGGCCCGGCTCGACTCCGAAGACGCGCACCGCGGGCGCGTTCGTGACCGGTGGAGCGATCTCTTCAGGAAAGGAGCTCGCCCGGCTCGCCATTCTCGCCGCCTTTCTCAACATGCGCTTCGTGGTCGTGGGCGGAGAGGAGTCGGACGGATTCGGTACTCTCGGCGCCCAGGCGACGACGGGAGACAGCGATCCCGGACTGAGTGAAGCGGAGCTCGAGGAAGCCCGGCGGTTCGGGAAACGGTTTGCCTCGATGACGCTTGCGTTCGTACGGTAGCGGCCGTGACGAGCACCCGTGAGTACCTCGATTTCGCGACCGACGCCGCCTTTCGTGCTGGGCGGCTCGCGCTCTCCCATTTCCAGATCGGGGTCGAAGCCGATCGCAAGGCCGACCATTCCCCCGTCACCGTCGCCGACCGTGAGGGCGAGAAGCTCCTGCGGCGGCTCATCGAGGAGCGCTTCCCCCGCCACGCGATCGTCGGCGAGGAGATGGGAGTGTCCGGTGACTCGCGGTATCGATGGATTCTCGACCCTATCGACGGCACCCGTTCGTTCGTGCGCGGAGTGCCTCTCTTCGGAGTTCTTGTTGCTCTCGAGATCGAAGGCGAGCCCGTGGTCGGCGTCTGCTACGTTCCCGCGCTCGACGAGATGGTTGCCGCGGGCCGCGGCGAGGGCTGCCGCTGGAACGGGCGGCCGGCGCGCGTGAGCACGGTCGCGACGCTCGAGGAGGCGCTCGTCAGCCTCACCGAGCCGGCCGCGCTTTCGGATATGCACCCGGAATTCTGGGAAAGGTTGAAGAGGAAAGCCGGCCTCATCCGCGGATACAGCGACTGCTACGGGCACGTCCTCGTCGCCACGGGGCGCGCGGAGGTGATGCTCGATCCGGTGATGAACGTCTGGGACAACGCCGCCCTCATGCCCATCGTCGAGGAGGCGGGAGGGAGCTTCACGGACTGGAGCGGTCGCCGCACCATCGAGGGGGGGAGCGCCATCAGCACCAATGGCGCCTTACTGAGCGCCATTCTCGCGCTTCAGGGCTCGAAGACGCCGCGGTAGACTTCGTCTACGTCGAGCTGGCAATCGATCGACTGGAGACTCACTCGCCCTCCGGCGCGCCCCTCTTGGTGAATCCAGGAGTCGCCCTGTCGACGCCAGACTTCGATTCGAGACTCGTTCTGTGATACGAGCACGTATTCCTGGAAAGAGAGGATCCGCTTGTAGTGCTCGAACTTCTCACCTCGATCGTAGCGCTCGGTCCCTTCGCTCAGAACCTCGACGACGAGCGTCGGGTTCAACACTGTTTCCTGGCTTTGGGGATCCCGTTCGAGGGGACCGCAAACTACGGAAACATCGGGATACGTAGCGAGACCCGTTTCGACGACTCGGACACGGAGGTCGGAGCTGGAGACCCGACAAGGTTTACCCTCGAGCTGGGGCCGGAGCAAAGAGCCGACGGCCATTGCTAGAAACGCATGCTCCGGCGAGCCGCCCGCCATCGCATAGATCTCCCCGTCCAGATACTCGTGTTTCACGTTGCTGGCCGCCTCGTGAGCCAAGTACTGAGCGTAGGTGTATGCGTGGAGCCGCGCGCCTGAGATCATTTCAACTCAATCATAACGCACGAGAACGTTTAGCGCCTCGTCAAGGAGCTCTCCCGCTCTTTCGAACGCCGCAACGAGCTCCCTCTCGTAGCCCTCGATCTCCTCCCACGCCCCCTCGTCGATCGCTCGGATCCCGCGGGGTGAGGCTCCTCGGTGAGATAGAGAAGGTGCGCTCCGAAACCGTCAGGGGTGGGAATCGAGAGGAGAAGCTTCTCCGCTTCCTCCTGCTTCGCGGCGCTCTCGGGAAAGAAGCCGAGGGGCTGCACGAGAAGCAGAACCAAAAGGATCGTCATTGCCGCTCCAGACTTTTCAGGATTCTCTCTTTGAGCTCACGGGCCTTCGCGAGAACTTCCGCCTCACTGACGGTTTCCATGCGGCGGTTTCTCACGACGACCTTCCCGTTGACCACGACCGTCGTGACGTTCGCTCCCTTCGCGGCGTAGACGAGGTGCGAGTAGACGTCATAAAGGGGCGTGAGCTCGGGGACCCGGGTATCGATGAGGACGACGTCCGCGAGCTTCCCGACTTCGAGAGACCCGATGCGATCACCGAGCCCGAGGGCCTTCGCCCCTCCGAGGGTCGCCATGTGGAAGACGGCCTTCGCGGGCATCGTCGTCGGGTCCGCGCGCACGAGCTTGTGGAGTTTCGCCGCGGTGTCCATCTCCTCGAACATATCGAGGTTGTTGTTGCTCGCGGGCCCGTCCGTCCCGAGCCCGACGGCCACACCCGCGGCGAGGAGGTCGGGAACCGGGGAGACGCCCGACGCGGTCTTCATGTTGCTCTCGGGATTGTGTGAGGTCGAAGCTCCCAACCGCGCGATGGTGCGAATGTCCCCCTCGGAGAGCCAGATTGCGTGATGGAGGATTGTGCCCGGACCGAGGATGCCTGCGCCGGCGAGGGCATCGATGGTCCGCTTTCCGATTCTCTGCACCATCTGATCGTTCTCTTCGGGCGGCTCGACGGCGTGAATCTGGAGGGGAACGCCGAACTCCCTCGCGAGGTCCCGAGCACGCTCGACGATCGGAAGAGGTGTGGTGTAGAGGGCGTGGGGGGCGACCGAGGGGATGACGAGAGGGTGGCCGCGGTAGCGCTCCAGGAACGCCCGCGCCCCGGCGAGAGATTCCTCCGGTGTGCGGTAGTCGGGGACGGGGAACCCGATGACGCTCTGCCCGAGGACTCCGCGGATCCCGGCGCGCTCCGTCGCCCGCGCCGCCTCCTCTTCGAACATGTACATGTCGACGTAGGTCGTGGTCCCGCTCCGCGCCATCTCGATGCAACCGAGGAGCGTCCCCCAGTAGACGAAATCCGGTGAGACGTTCTTCGACTCCGCGGGAAAGATGTGCCCCTCGAGCCACTCGAGGAGCTTGAGGTCGTCCGCGATTCCGCGGAGAAGAGTCATCGCCGCGTGCCCGTGCGCGTTCACGAGGCCGGGGATGACGAGGTAGCCCGAAGCGTCGAGAGTCTCCCGCGCTCGGGGAAGGGGGTCCCCGGATTCGAGGACGGAGACGATGCGGTCACCCTGGATCGCGACGGAGCCCTCCGTGAGCACTCGTTCTCCGGCGTCCATGGTGACGACCGTGCCACCCCGAATCAGAAGGCCGACCTCCTGCTGCGGTGAGACGAGGCTCAACGCGATCACGAACAGCATCATTGAATCCACCCCTTGTAGCGGTAATAAAGCAGACCCACGCGCTCGTGGATCAAAGGGCCGAACGCGCGGACGCGGTCGTCCCCTTCAAAGCTAGACCTCAGGTTCTCGTAGTCGAACTGGGTCTCCATCGAGGGGACGGAAATCACGTTCACCCCTTCCGTTTCGAGCGCGAGCGAAGCGCGCAGCGAGTGACTGGGCGAGGTCACGACCAGAACCCGCTCGAATCCGCGCTCGCGGGCGAGAGCCCCGACGGCGACCGCCTCGTCATGGGTATCGGAAACGGGTCCCACCTCCAGGATCTCGTGGTCGAGGCCGAGAGCGCCCATGAGATTCGAAGCGGCGTCGCGATAGCGCTTCGACGGTGGTGGAAGCTCGGAGAGAATGAGACGGGGAGCGAAGCCTCGGCCCAGAAGGTCGAGTCCTCCGAGAAGCCGGCTCATCGCCGCGGTCGAGAGATCGCCGTCGCGCTGGAGGGAGGAGGCAAGTACAAAGACCGCATCCGCTTTCTCGACGGGATCGCGCCGCACGAGTCCCTCTCCCATCCAGTGGGTGAGCGGCGTAAAGGCGACGACGAGCCAGAGCGCGACCGCAAGGGCCGATGCTCCGGCCACCAGCCTCTCGAGCCGCGCGAGACCGAGGATCCCTCCGATCGCGGCCGCGGCCGGGACCACGAGCGCTCGGTCCCCGTGAAAGGAGACGAGCGTTCCGAAATCGAGCTCCTTGGCGACGAGCCCGAAGAAAAACCCGAGTGCGGCACCCGTGAGAAACCGGCGCGCCGGGCGCGTGTCTGGCATTCCCCGGAAGTCTACTCGATCCTCGATAACCCGCCCCCCTGGACGCCTGTGTTTTCCTTACCGCAAATCTCGAGTTCTTCTATGTCCTCACGGTCAAGAACTCGAACGCGGGACGACTGCGTCATCGGTCAACGACGAGCTGCGGAAGCGCGCCGCGAATGCTTCCGCGATGAAAGTGCAGGGAACGATTCTCGATCGCCAACCGAAGTGCGGCGGAGTCCCCGCGGAAGAGTGCGCCATCCCGGGAGATCACACACGTGCCCGCCTCCGCCGGAGGGAGGAGCGCGACAATCTTCTCGGCCTCGGCGAGCGACGCATGCCACTCTTTCGCGAGCGACGCGGGATCGGGAGCGGGCCCTTCGAACGCGAGGGAGAAGATTTCCTCCGCCGAATAGCGTCCTGAACGAGCGGCGTGCTCCAGAATGGCGGGAGGCGAAAATCCCGGGTCCTTGCCGCACGCCGCCCAGGCGAGATAACCCAGTGGTTGGAGCCTCGCGTTGCAGTGGATCACGTCGACCCAGTCGCGAACCTCGAGCCGCCCGATCAAGGCGAGGACCTTGTTGGTGGCAAGGTCGAAGGGATGCAGCACCAAGCCGAGCTCCTCATGCTCCACGAGGGGGAAGAACCGATAGGCGCTGTCGCGCACCCACTGCATGACGACGGAGTCGCCGTGGCGGCTCACCCGCGCTTCAACAAAGAAAGGCCGCTCCCGCAGCACGTGAACCTCGAAGGTATTTACTACGAGAAGATTCCGGTCCGACTCCCAGCTCGCCTCGAGGGCCTCGTCCGTATCGTGGAAAAGGCCGACGTCTCGCGAAAGCCGGGCGGCCTTCAAGAGCTCGTTGAGCGCGGCGGCCCCAGCCACGTAGCTTTCGCCGGAGGCAACTCGGTTCCCCGCTAGGAGGCGGCAGACCTCTCGCTGGAATGCTGTAAGAGCCATTGCCGTGCCTCGCCCGCCCGCTGGAAGGCGGCTCGATCGCCGTGCCGTTGAATGGAAGCGAGGACCCTCAGGCGCTCCTCGAACGTGCGTGGATAGAAATCGGGGCGAAGGAACCAGAGACACTGATCCCGGTACTCGTCCACGAGCCGGTCGATCGCCGCCTCTCCCTCGTCGAAGTTCATTGGATCTCCAGACTATCAGCGCTCCTGCAAGTGGGCAAGCCGGGCTGATCGCCTGTAACGCGCTCTCGCCATTCCGGCCGAAGCTCCCTTCCCAAAGACGCGGAGCTTCTGGGCGGCCGCTGGCTCGTTTCCGCAGGAGAGGATCCCCTGCGGGCGATGCTCGGCGTCAAATTCTCGTTCTGAGCAGGATCCGTCTCGTGCCCTCGTCGAAGACGTCCTCCGAAGCGAGAAGGCTCACTACCAGAAAGGCTTCTGCATCGAACCCGAAAAAGCTCCCCGGGTGGACGTAGACCGACTCGTCCTCGAGAAGCGAGAGCGCCCACTCTTCCGACGTTCGCACCGCGGGGATGCGCAGGGGCGCGTACCAGCCACCTTCGGGAATCGCGAGAGTCACCGCCGGGGCGGAGGCGACCGCGCGTCTCAAGGAATCGAGGTTCCTCCGCGTGCGCTCCGAAATGAGGCGGCGCGTTTCGGAGGAAAGCCTCAATAGCTCGGGTGCCGCCACCTGGACGGGGGTCCCTACCGAAAGGTAAGAGTCCGCGATGTGCTCGAGGCGGAGCGCAGCTTCCCGTTTTGCAGCTCGCTCGCCCGCGATCGCGATCCACCCGAGCTTCATCTGCGGGAGGCCGGCGAGCTTGGAGAGGCCGCTGAGGACGAAGAGGAGACCGCGTTCCGAGCCAGCGAAAGTCTCTCCGCCCCTCTTCGAGAGAGGAAAATCGAGGAACACCTCGTCCACGATGAGAGGGATTCCGAGCTCGAGAATGCGCTCGCGGTCTTCACGTGAAACATAGGACCCCGTCGGGTTGTTGGGATGCACGAGGACGAGCGCACGGCTCTTCGCCGAAAGGGAGACATCGAGAGCGCCGAAGTCGATGTGCCAGCTCCCGTCCAAGCGCAGGGGGTATTGGATCGGCTTCACCTCGTCGAGAGCGGCAAGGAACTCGAAGAGGGGATAGCTCGGCCGGGGAACGAGGACCTCGTCTCCCGCATCGCACAGGAGCTTGAAGAGAAAACTGTAGGCTTCGCTCGTGCTCGCGGTCAGGAAGAGATCCTCCGGGTCGACCTCGGCTCCGCGCTCGCGGTAGTAACCCGCCACCGCCTCTCGAGCCACCTTCCCTCCCCGTGGGTCAGGTGCGTACTGAAGGAGAGACTCGACAGCGAAGCTTCTCTGGATCTCTGCCGAGGACGGGTAGGGAATCGCAGCGCGCGTGGGGTTCGACTCCGTGAGGTCGAGGATCGAATCTCCGGCTGCCCTTTTTCGCGTGAGGGCGCGCGCGAGGTCGTTGGGCTCCAAACCCCAATGGATGCGCTTCGAGAACGCCGCCTTCACCACCAAGCCCTCAATTCGTTAGGAGAAAAGGGGAAATGGGGCTAAAATATAGAAATGAAGACATCGGTTTCTCAGCGAGTCCACCACGACAAGTATGGTCTCGGTGTGGTTTCCGAGACCGACTCCGAGTACACCGTCATCGAGTTCGACGCGCACGGAAGGAAGAAGTTCGTGACCCGCCTCGTCAGCCTTTCGTCGAGCGAAGAGCCGCCGCCGAAAAAGCGCCGCGCGCGAGCGGCCAAAGGCAAGGCCTGAAAGAGTTTACCTCGATCCGCTGGCCCGCTCGATTTCAGTAATAATGTAGGAGCCGCTCTTCTCGTCCTTTCGGATGTTGAAGAGCCCCATGGCGGCGCCGTCCTCGACGAGCTCGCTGAAGCTCGAGTAGCCGTACGCTCCCTCGCTGAAGGACGGCTGCTTGCGCTTGATGGTCTGCTTGATCATCGAGCTCCAGAGCACTTCCTTGTCCTCACGCCTCAAAGCCTCGATCGCGTCGAGCACCTGCTCGAACGCCTTGTGCTTCTTCTTCGGGAGGTTCGAGAGCTTCCCCGCCGCCTTCGACGCCGCCGGCTGGTTCACGAGGTCGTCGTAGAAGATGAACTCGTCGCAGTTCGAGGAGAGAAGCTCCGACGTCGACGAGCGGAGCCCGACGCCGATGACCGTCTTGTTGTTCTCTTTGAGCTTCGAGACCAGGGGAGCGAAGTCGCTGTCGCCCGAGGCGAGGACGAAGTAGTTGATGTGCTCTTTGGAGTTGCAGAGATCCATCGCGTCCACGACCATCTTGATGTCGGCGCTGTTCTTCCCGCTGTAGCGGCGCTGGGGGATGTCGATGAGCTCGATCCCCGCTTCGTGCAGGGGCTGCTTGAACTTCTTGTAGACGGTCCAGTCGGCGTACGCCTTCTTGACGACGATCTTCCCTTTCTCCACCAGCCGCTCCAGGACCCGGTGGATCTCGAAGTCCTCGAGCTTCGCCTGGGTCGCTCCGAGGGCGATGTTCTCGAAATCCATGAAGAGCGCAAGCCTGGGCTCGTCGGGCATGGAGCCTACTCTATCACCCGACGCGATTCGCTCAACCGAGAATCAGAAAGACGCCCAGGCCCATGACCGCGACGGAGAGCCACTCGCGCCATCCCACCTTCTCCCGGAACACCGCTCGTCCCAGAACCACCGCCATGAACGACCCCGTCGCCCGCTTGAACGCCTCGACGAGCGACACGAGAACGGAGCGGATCGCAAGGAGCTGGAAGGTCAGCGCCACGGTGATGCAGACGGTCGTAGCGACTAGATACCTCGCCTCACCGCGAAAGGAACGGAGAACGGAAATCCGCCCCTGCCAGGCGAGGGTCCCGAGCGCCCCGAGGCCGACTCCGAGGGTCATGGCCGTCGCGTGGAAGTACACGCTCGCATGCTCGATCGCCAGCTTGTCGAGGGGCCCGGTGACCGCCCACATCAGCGCCACGAGCGCCATGAGGAGGACGCCCTTTTCGCGCAGAAGGCCGCGCGCGATACCTCCGAGGGATCCGCTCGAGCTCAGCGACATGGCGCCCGCGACCACGAGCGCGATGCCCGCGATCTCCTTCGGGCTCGGCAGCTCGCCGAGGAGGGGAAGGGCGGTGAGGGCAGCAAAAACCGGCGTCAGCGAGAGAAGCGGAATCGTCTTGCTGAGAGGGGAGAGCTTGACGGAGTAAATGAAGGCGAGGCTCGCGAGAAAGTTCAGCGTGAGGGCGGAGAGCGCGGGAAGGAAGTAGCCCGCCTCGGGAGCTTCCAGGCCGTGGAAGGCGAGAATGCCGAAAAGGAACGGAACGGCGCCGAGCGACATGAAGAGCACGAGGGCAAGAGCGTCGATGCGACCCGCGAGGAGCTTGCGGATGAAGTCGAGCCCCGAGAAAGCCAGCGCGGACACGATCATGTACAGCACTGGCGGCCCGGGCTAGCCCTCGAAATCCTCGAGATTCCTCCGAATTCTCTCCAGGAACTGGAAGCCGGTGGCGCCGTCGATGACGCGGTGATCGAAGGTGAGGGCGAGGACCATGATCGGCCGGATGGCGATGGCGTCGTCCACCACGACAGGCTTTTTCGTCACCGCGCCCAGACCCAGGATCGCGACCTGCGGCTGCGCGATCATCGGAGTTCCCGTGAGCCCGCCGAACATGCCGGGGTTGGTGATGGTGAAGGTCGCCCCGCGCACGTCTGCGGGCGTGAGGCTCCGGCCGCGGGCGGCGTCGGCGAGACGATGGATGGCGCGCGCGAGCCCGACGAAGTTCATCTCGTCGGCATTCTGGACCACGGGCACGATGAGTCCTTCTTCGAGCGCAACCGCGACTCCGAGGTGGATGTGCCTTTTGAGCGCGATCTGATCTCCGACCACGGAGGCGTTGAAGATCGGAAACTCCTTGAGCGCCGAAACCGTCGCCTCGGCGACGAAGGGAAGGAACGTGAGTGGGACTCCCTCCGTCTCTTCGAAGCGAGCGCGGTTCTCATCCCGATAGCGCACGATGCGGTGCATGTCGCACTCGCTGAACGACGTCACCTGGGCCGAAATCTGCTGGCTCCAGATCATGTGCTCCGCGATCTGCTTGCGCATGGGGCTCATCGACACGAGCCGGTCGCCGGGCTCGGGCTGGTAGAGGTAGTGAGCGGGAGGGCCCTCGGCCGGCCGTGAAACCGCGGAAGACGGAGCGGCGGCCGGCGCCTGGCGCCTCGTGGTGGGGCGCTCTCTCAGATAACGCTCGACGTCCCGCCGGCTGATGCGGCCCTCGCGGCCCGAGCCTGGAATCTGGAGAAGCTCCTGCATGTCGAGACCGGACTCGGCGGCGAGAGAGAGCACCGCCGGCGACAGTTGCCGGCGTTTCTCCCCAGAGGTCGTGCCCGTGGGCGCGGGAGGCGGGGGCGGCAGCGTCCCGCGCCGCTCGAACGTCGTCGGTTCATGAGACGAGCGGAAGTGGCCGCCGCCGCCCGGAGGCGCCGCCGCGGCCGGACTCGGCGTCGCGGCGGACACCCCATCTCCGATCTCCGCGACCGTGGTTCCCACGGCGACGGTCACACCCTCGTTCACCAGGATCCTCTCGAGGATTCCCGCGGCCGGTGAAGGCACTTCGGTGTCCACCTTGTCCGTCGTGATCTCGAAGAGAGGCTCGTCGCGCTCGATCCTCTCGCCGGGCTTCTTGAGCCACTTGGTGATGGTGCCCTCGGACAGGCTCTCTCCCATCTGAGGCATGACGACGGCGATAGGCATGGAACTCAGTACTCCAGAAGCGAGCGCGCGGCCGCCTCGATCTTCGCCGCCGAGGGGAGAACGGCGTCCTCGAGCGTCGGGCTGAAGGGAATGGGAACGTCGAGAGAGCCGATGCGTCTCACCGGCGCGTCCAGGGACTCCCACGCTTGCTCGGCGATGATGGAAGCGACTTCACCCCCGAAGCCCGACGTGATGTGCGCCTCGTGCACCACCAGCGCACGGCCCGTCTTGCGCACGCTCTCGAGAAAGCACTCCCGGTCGAGGGGGACGAGAGTCCGCAGGTCGACGATCTCCACTTCCGCGCCCTCCTTCGAGAGACGCTCCGCCGCCTCGAGGCTCGCGTGCACCATCGCGCCGTAGGTCACGATGGTGAGGTCTCTCCCTTCGCGCTTCACGTCGGCGACCCCGAGCGGCACCTCGAAGTCCGTCTCGGGAATCTCCTCGCGGATGCGGCGGTAGAGGTGTTTGTGCTCGAAATAGACCACGGGGTTGTTGTCGCGGATCGCGGCCTTCAGAAGGCCCTTGGCCTCGTACGGGGTCGAGGGCTGGACCACCTTGAGCCCGGGGACGTGCGTGAACCACGCTTCGGGGTTCTGCGAATGGTAGGGTCCTCCGCGGAATCCGCCGCCCGAGGGCCCGCGGAATACGACGGGCACGGGAATGCCCCATCGGTAATAGCACTTGGCGGCGAAGTTCACGATCTGATCGAACGCGCACGAGAAGAAATCCGCGAACTGGAACTCGACCACCGGCCGGAAGCCCATGATCGCCGCTCCGCAAGCCGCTCCCGTGAAGCCGGACTCGGAGATCGGCGTGTCGATGACCCGCTCTTCGCCGAACTCCTCGAGGAAGCCCTTCGTGATCTTGAAGGCACCCCCGAAAACCCCGATGTCCTCCCCCATGAGAAAGACCGTGGGGTCCCGGCGCATCTCCTCGCGGAGAGCCTGGCTGATCGCGTCGAGATAGGTTGTGACCGCCATGAAGGCGGGAGTATATCAAACGCGCTTCATGCGGCCGCGCGCCGGGTTGAGGCGCCTGGTGCGAGGATTCCAGGTGAGGCGCATCCCCTCTTCGGCGACGGCGTAGTTCGAGAGCCCTTTCCCGTGACGCCGGTGCGCGCGGCGGATGTCGCCGTCGTCGTGGGCGGGCCCGTGGTGGGCGGCGAGAACGAGCGTCCCGGTGTGGCGTCTCGCGAGGGATGCGGCGTGCTCCTGAGAGCCGTGGCCGTAGGCGTGCTCGGCCCGATCGGCGAAATGGGCGTCGAGGACGGCGAGATGGGCGCCTTCGAGCATGCGACCCTCATCCCGCTCCGTCGCCGGCCCCGGCTCGTGGTCGCAGAGGTAGGCGAGGACGAACCCCTCGGGCGAGCGCAGCCGGTAGCCGAGAGTGTCGAGGCGGTTCTTGCTCTCTCCTCCGCCGCTGTAGTGGTTCAACGCGAAGGTCTGGAGCGTCCATCCGTGGAGCCGCCGTGTTTCGTCGACCTCGAGCGTCGTGAAGCCAAGCCGGCCAAGCGTGCGTTCCGCCAGGATCTCGAGGGGCACGTAGGCGGGATGGGCGTAGCCGCGGCGCACGGCATCGACCGCTTCTCCGGGGCCGAGCACCTGGAGCTCGAGACCGTTTCCGTTCGTCCAGAACCAATCTGCGTCCTTCAACCCCTCCCAGTGGTCCATGTGGGAATGGCTGAGGAGAAGGTGGACGCGCTCGATCCCCCGGAACCGGGCCTCGGCGGCGACCGCGCGGCTCAAGACTCCGAGCCCCCGGCCTCCGTCCAGGACGAAGAGATCGGCGCCGGCGCGAACCGAATAACAGGAGGTGTAGTTCGCGATCGCCGAATGCGGAGGCGCTAGGCTTCTCGATCCGCGGGCTCCCCAGATCTGGAACTCAACCGCTTGTGCGCTCATTTAACGCCCCCGGTCGCGATGGCCGTCATCCGCCGCAATCTACGGCAGAGCACCTGCATGATGCCGCTCACCACGCCCACGTTGTCGGTCATGAGCTCGAACAATGTATCCCGATCGAGACGGAAGAGGCGAGTTTCCTCGGCCGACTCGACCGATGCCGACCGCGGCTCCGGGTCGAGAAGCGCGAGCTCGCCGAAGATCTCCTGCTCTCCCAGGTAGTTGATGGTCTTGTCGCCGTCGAACACGCGGACGCGTCCCGAGACGACGATGAACATGCTGTTGCCGAGATCCCCCTTCGAGAACACGCGCTCGCCCGGCCGCAGCTCGACCTCTTCGAGGACGGAGGCCACGTCCGCGAGCGTGTCTTCGGAGGTGGCCGAGAACATCGAGACCCCTTTGAGAAGGAGGACTTTTTCTATCGTGAGCATCTTCTGACTCCCACCAACGCCGCGGCTCGAGACCCAGCGAGCGGTCTCGGCCACGAGCGGGCTCGGGTCGCGAGCGAGGCGCGCGAGCTCCGAGGTGAAATCCCGGCCGTTGAGCCGGGTGGCGCCGTAGATGGCGCAGGCCCGCGTCCAGTTGCGGATCGTGCCGTCCGTCGCGGACAGAATTTCGGCGAGCGATGCGGACGCCTCCCGCGGAGTCTGGACAAACCGGGGGCCCAGGCGCGCCAGGCAGTCCTCCGGGCTCGACCGATCGAGGAGCGGAAGCGCGAGCTCCTTGAGCTCCTGAGAGAGTGTGACCTCGAGGATCTCCGAAGCATAGGCGCGCCGCTCCTTCGAGGCGCTCTCGAGGTTGTCGCGGGCGCTCTCGACCGTCCTTCCGTCGTAGAGGAAGGAGAGGAGGTGAAACACTCGAGCGCGGCATTGCGCGACCTCCTCCCGCAGCGACTGCGAAAGGGATTCCAGGGAGGGATGGTCCTCGAGATCGCGAAGGATTCCGAGCTTCCAGGCCGCGTCTCGCACCTCGGCTTCGACACTCGAGACCACTTTCGCCGCGTCGCCCTCGCTCACGCGGTACTGGAGCGCGCCGAGCGCCTCGAGCGCCGCCTGGCGAATCGGGCCCGCGCCCGTCTCGTACGCCCGCCACAGCGCCTCCCGGTGACGGAACCCCGGAAGACGGCGGGTGACCTGCGCGATCCGCACTCGAAGCTCGGGCGGCCTCTCGGGATCGAGCAGCGCGTTCGCGAGAGAAGGACCGGCCTTCTCTCCGGCTTCGATGAGCGCGCGGGCGGCGTCGCCGCGGTAGGCCGGATCACTCAGGTGATCGAGGACCCGGGGAACGAGCCGCTCGTCCCTCCTGCGCCCCGCGGCCCGGAGAGCCGCACGCCGCACCTCGGGGTCGTCGTCGCTCAGCAGCCGGTCGAAGGGCTCGGGATCGGAAAGGTCGGTCTCTCCCAGAACGCGCGCGGCGAGGACGCGATCGGGAGCCGCCTCGGAACGGCAGAGCTCGAGCACCCGCAACCGGGCTCTCTCTTTCGCGCTCTCCTCGGGGCCGAGGAGGAGCCCGACGAGGGCACCGCGCTCGACTTCCCGGTCCGGATGCCCGAGGTAAGACGGGACTTCTCCGCGCGGATCCCCCAGGGCGGCGAGAGCCCGCAAGGCCACCGCCTGGACGCGCGCGTCCGTCTCGCCGGCCGCGACACGGGAGACCGCGTAGGTGATTCCGGGCGTCCGCCTCTTCTCGATGGTGAGAAGCACGTAGAACCGCACGTCGGGCGACGAGTGGGAAAGGAGCTCCTGAAAATGGAGGGGAAGGGAAGGGTGGTCGATCCTCTGCAGCAGGTCGAGGGCGAAGATGACCTCGTCGGCGCGCTCGCTCGAGAGCTTCGCGCGCACGAGGGTGATGCTCGCGTCGTCCTCCAGGGAGAACGACGTGCGGTCGAGGGTGCGCTTCTCAAGCGCCTTCACCAAGGCCTTGCGGTACTCGCGGAAGGCGAGGAGGGCGGCCGCCATCCAGCCGCCGAAGTTCACGAGCATGAGCGCTGCGAAAGGGGTGGTGGCCGCGAGCGGGAGGCGGCTCACGAGGATCATGAGCGCCGCCGCGAGCGCGATGGCGATGGGCGTGACGATGACCTCGACTCCGATCTGGGCGGCGAGCCGTTCGCGCCGGGGCAGAGGCTGGTACAGCACCTTGAACGAGGGGTTGTCGACCGGGTGCTTGAGCGTCTTGTAGAGGCCCTGGTTTCCTACCGCGAGCCAGAACACCGCTGCCGGGAACGGCACCGCAGCCACGAATACGACGGCGAGAGTGCAGAGGAAGTGGGCGGAGGGCAGCACGAGAAGGCCCACCAGGATCCCGAAGCGGTTGAGAAGGCGGCCGGAAACCAGGACCCGGACCGCGAGGTTCACCACTTGCGTGATGCCGGAGAAAAGGCCGAAGAAGCTCGCGAGGCGTTCGACCTCGCGCGAGCGCGTCTGCATCTCGGAGAGAAACGAGAAGTCGACGAAGTATTTGCCGAGGACGGCGAAGAACGCGACGAGGAAGACCGCCTTGAGGTAGGAGCTCGACCTGAGAGAGCTCATGGGGCGCCGGTCCGTCGCCGCCGTCTCCTCGCTCCCCCGGCTTTCCACTTCGGGGAACCGCTTCAGGATGAGGCCGAGAAGAGCGAGACAGGCGCCGATGCCGAACGCGGAGAGCCACAACAGGTTCGCCACTCCGAGAGCTCCCACGAGGAGTGGCACCGAGAACGCGCCGAGGACGCGCGCGGTGACCTCGCCCGAGCCCACGAGACCGAAGAGGCGTTTCGACTGGCGCACGTCGTAGAGTCGCGCGGCCACCGCCCAGTACTCCAGATCGGTGAGCATCGAGAGAAGGCGGTAGGCGATCATCATCGCGAACAGGAGCCACCCCGCTTCTCCCCACGAAAGCCCCACGCGGAGAACGCAGGTCATGGCCAGCATCAGGATCAGAGTTCCGGTCATGAGCGGGGCGAAAGCGACACGCTCCTTCGCCCGGGTGTAACCGAGGCCGGCGACGATGCTCACCATCGCCGCGAGCAGGTACACGTAAGGAAGATAGGAAGCGTCGTAATGGGCGAGGAAGAGAGCGCTCGCCGCCGTCTCGAAGAACACCGTCGAGATCCCGGTGAAAAAGGAGTGGAGAAGCATGAGGGACGTCGAAGGTCCCTCGCCGGGATGGACGTCGAGCCAGGTGTGGAGGCGCTCCAAGGGGTTCACGAATCCCTACGCGGACACCCCCGGGCTGGTAGCCTGCTGGATCAGATCCCTCATCTCGCGGATGAGCGCGTCCGGGCTCTGGCCTTTCTTGACGAGCACCGCGGAGGTGACGCCCTCGAGCCGGTTTCGATCGTCGCTCGAGATGTCTTTGGCGGTGAGGACCACCACCGGGATCTTGCTCCACTCGTCGTTGCGGCGAAGCTCCTCGATGAACCCGAAGCCGTCGAGCTCCGGCATCATCAGATCGAGGAGAATGAGGCTCGGCGGGCTCTCCGCGATCCGGGTGAGGGCCTCGATGCCGTTTGCCGCCTCGAGGACCTTCAAACCCTCGAGCGAGAGCGCGCGGCGGACGATCTCGCGCACGCTCGGGTCGTCCTCGACCACCAGGACGGGGCGGGTCGAGGCGTTGTTCCGGAACTTCTTGAGGACCTCGACCAGGAACTCCCGGTCGACGGGCTTGGTCATGTACTCCGCCGCCCCCAGGGCGAACCCCGTGGTTTTCTCGTCGACGTTCGTCATCATGATGACGGCGATCTGCCGGAGCTCCGGGTCCGACTTGAGGGTCTTCAGCACCTCCCACCCATCCATCCCCGGCATCTGGACGTCGAGGGTGATGACGTCGGGCCGGTGCTTGCGCGCGAGCTCCAGCCCCTCTTCACCGCTCGCGGCGGTCATGACCGAGACCCCCTCCTTCGTGAGCGAGCGCTTCACGACGTCCCGGACCGAGGGGTCGTCGTCGATGACGAGAACCGAGCTTCCCTCGGCGATGACCGCGCCCTTGTTCTCCTCGACCTGGAGAGTGACTTTCTTGGGATCGACGACCTCCACCGGGAGGTGAACGAGGAACGTGCTGCCCTTGCCGGGCTCGCTCTCGACTGTAATCTCGCCACCCATCATCTGGCAGAACTTGCGGCTGATGGCGAGCCCGAGGCCGGTGCCTCCGTACTTGCGGGTGGTGGAGGCGTCGGCCTGCGAGAAAGCCTGGAAGAGCTTCGAGAGCTGCTCCTCGTTCATGCCGATGCCGCTGTCCTTCACCGAGAACTCGAGCCAGTCCTTGCCCTCCCGCTTTTCCCGGGCGACGGCGAAGGTGATCTTCCCCTCCTTGGTGAACTTGCTCGCGTTCGAGAGGAGGTTCAGGAGCACCTGCCGGAGCTTGGTGACGTCGGTGTGGGAGGACCGGACCTCGGGAGGGCAGAGAACCTCGAGGGTGTTCCCGTTCTTCTCCACCATGGGAAGCACCGTCGAGGCGACGTCGTCCACGAGCTGCCGCACTTCCACGGGCTCGATGTAGAGCTCCATCTTTCCCGCCTCGATCTTCGAGAGATCGAGGACGTCGTTGATGAGCCCCAGGAGGTGTTTTCCCGCGCTGTGGATCTTCTTCAGGTCGGGGACGAAGTCCTCTTGACCCAGGTCCTCCGCTTCCTCACGGAGCATCTCGCTGTAGCCGAGGATCGCGTTCAACGGCGTGCGGAGCTCGTGGCTCATGTTGGCGAGGAAAGAGCTCTTCGCCGAGTTGGCCTGCTCCGCCGCCTCCTTCGCGACCCGGAGCTCCTCCTCCGCCTTCTTCCTGGCGGTGATGTCGTGGGCGACGCAGACGATTCCCTGCACCGCTTTGGATGCGTCGGTCAAGACGGACCCCGAGATGAGGACCGGGATCTCAATTCCGCCGCGGGCGATGACCGTGGTCTCCAGGTTGCGGATCGAGGATTCGGTCGTGCCGAGACGAATGATGGAGGGGAGGTTCACTGAGCTTCCGGTCGGCTTGACGAGCTTGCCGTCGTTGCCCAGGATCTCGAGGAAGCTCCGCCCCACGAGCTCGCTTTCCGTCAACTGGAGGAGCGATAGAGCGGCGTCGTTCACCGTCCGGATCTTCCAGTTGGAGTCGGTGACCAGGAGCGCGTCCTCCATCGACTTGAGGATGTTGTCGACGTACGATTTCGAGACCGTCGTCTCTTTCAGGCTTCCGGTCATGGTGCGGAAGGATTCGGTCAGGTCGCCCACTTCATCGTTGCTCTGGAACGGGACCTCGATCGAGGTTTCGAAGTGCCCGGCCGCGACTTCCCGGGTTGCGTGCGACAGGGCCACGATCGGATCCGTGATCCGCCGGCCGAAGTTGATGAGGATCATCAAAAGCACCAGAAACGACACCGAACCGATGGCGATGGCACGTTGCGATCGCGCCCGCATTTCCTGGACGGTCCGCGAGAGCGTGGCCGTAAGCTCGCTCCGGCCCCGCTCCACCAGCTCGTTGAGATCCGAATCGAGCTGGTTCTTGTAGCGGGCGACTTCCTGGAACAGGCTCGCCACCTCTTCGTCGTTGAGCTGGCTCAGCGCCTCCGTGGACTCGGTCTCCCCCTCCGGGAGGAGAAGCTGGTCGATGAGCTTCGACGCATGCGTGTAGTAGTCGTCGAAGAGCGCCCGGATGAGCGCGACCTGTTCCTGGGAGCTTTCGGGAAGCACGTCCTCCAGGCTCTCCAGGTCCGCAAGGAACAGCTCGCGCTCTTCCTCGACGCGCTCGACGAAGCTCTGCTCGCCCATGACCACCGTGTCCTCGATGAGGCGGGAGAGCGTGCGGAACCGCGTCTGGGCGGCGGTGATCTGGGCGAACTCGGGAAAGGAGTGCTCCTGCACCTCGGTGAGCTCGTCTTCCACCCGTCCGGCGGCGCGGAAGTTGATGAGGATGATCGTGCTGATGGTGAGCACGAAGCTCGCCATCAGAAGCCCGAATTTCCACTTCAGGGGGAGACGCATGGGTGCTAAGGCTGGAGCGCGATGAACTTCACGCGGTCGTCGGAGTAGCTCCCGTCCACGATCCCGATGGCGCCGGGGTTCGCGGCGACGAAATCCGCGACGAGCTTCGACGAGGCAAAGGTCTTGGGGGCGGTTCCCTGTCCCGAGAACAGGTGCCGCTTCCAGTAGGCGCGGAACTGGCGCACGGTCTTCTTGAGATTCTCCTCCAGAAACGACGCCGTGAGCTCCGATTCCTCGTTGAGAAGCGAAGGCTCGATGCGGGCGCCCGAGTCCCAGAACGTCTTCTTCCCCAGATAGATTCGAGCGATCTCCGCCTGGCTGATGGCCGCGACCTCGACGCCGTCGTTCACGATGACTCGGGTCTCCGCCGACGCGCCGGCGGAGAGCGCGAGGATTAGAAGAGCGGCGCTCCCGAGGGTGGCGGCCGCGGTGCTCGTCGGTCTTTGCATCCTCAGAACCCCAGGACGACGGCGGCCTTGATCTCGTTGTAGCTCGCGCCCGGAAACTGGGCGAGGGAGCTTTGAGAAGCGCCTTTGAAGGTATTGTTCTCGACCTTGATCATGAAGCCGCCCGAGACTTCGTAGTTCAGCCCGACGATGAAGTCGTATCCGTGGTCAGAGGCGACGTCGGTCGAGGGATCGATTCTCTCCACGCGGAAGTAGGGCGTGAGGCCGTTGTCGAACTCGTACGAGGGCTGGAGGTACCAGCCGATCTGGAGGATGTCGTCTCCTTCTTCGGGCTCGAGCCAGCCGAAATCGAGCTCCGCCCAGAGCTTCCAGGCCCGCGCCTGGTACCGGAGCTCGAGGCCGCTGGAGGTGAGCGAGCTCACGCCGTCGGAGTCGGGCTGGTCGAAGTAGAAGGAAGTTCCGACCTCGAGCGCTTCGGAAGGCTCGATGCGGAAGCGCCCGGTCACGGCCTTGGCACCGTTGTTGTCCTCCTCGAAGGGATTGGTCTCGCTCTGATCGCCGTTGGAGAGAAAGACGTCGTAGCTGAATCCTTTTTCGCCGATCAGACCGTCACCGTGAAGGGCGATGCCCGCGCCCCAGCGCGGGTAGAAGCGGAAGGCGTCCTCCACGATGCGCTCGGCCTTGTTGGTGCTCGCCGGCTCCTTTACGCTCAGGAACGCGGGCTTCGCGGTGTGGATCTCGTTGTAGATGCCAAAGGGGATGAACATCTTCCCCACCCGCACTTTCGCGAGGTCACTGACCGCGTACTCCACGAACGCGTACTCCACGGCGACGTTTCCGAAATCGTCCTCGGTCGCCGTCCCGTGCTCCCAGGTGAGATCCGTCGAGACCCGGATCTTGTCCGTCACCTGGAAGTTGAGGACGAGGTCGAACAGATCGGCGTCGAACGACCCGTTGGGATCGCCGTCGCCTTCCTCGTCGAGCTGCTTTTCGAACTCGAAGCCCGAGTAGCCGTTGATGGTGAGCTTGCTTTGGTACTGGGCTCGAAGGGGGGTGGCCTTGGCCAAGACGGCGGCGACGAGAATCGCCACGAGCGTCCATCTCATGGGCTTTCCTCCGCGTCCGATCGGCAGATCGGAAGCCTTCGTTTCCGAATCGGGAGTCGATTGTGAAATTTAACCCAGTGTAACATACCGATCCGGTTTTGGCAGGCGCGCGGCCGCGAAAGCGATTGAGTCCGGCGCATTACGGCGTTAGAATGAAATAGTTCTCAATCACAATCGAGCTCGAGTTCAGCCTCGCTCCGGAGCGGACGGTTCCCGTCGGCGCGGGGAGGAAGTGCATGCCGAGAATACTCCTGGTCGAAGACAACGAAATGAACCGCGACATGCTGTCGCGGCGGCTCATCCGGAAGGGCTTCGAGGTCCTCATCGCCGTCGACGGGCAGCAGGGGGTAGACAAGACCAGGAGCGAGAGCCCGGACATCGTGCTTCTGGACATGAGCCTTCCCGTCCTCGACGGCTGGGAAGCGGCGCGCCGGCTCAAGGCGGCGACGGAGACGAAGCACATCCCCATCATCGCCCTCACCGCGCACGCGATGTCCGGCGACCGGGAAAAGACGCTGGAAGCGGGCTGCGACGACTACGACACCAAGCCGATCGAGCTTCCGAGGCTCCTCGCGAAGATCGAGGCCCTGCTGAACGCGAAAAAACCGAATTAAGCCACGTCGTTCGCGAGCGTGCTCCGGAGGAAGCTCTTGATGTCCTCGGGCACGGAGGTGAACCGCAGGACGAAACGCGACTCCTCGCAGGCGGTCACCTTGGCGTAGAGATCGCCGGGGATGATGACTCCGTTCAGTCCCGTGAGCCGCAACCGCACGTTCGCGAGCTTCTCGAGCGCGCTGCCGGCGGTGACGGCCCCCTCTCCCATGGAGAGAGCGACGAGCTTTCCCTCGATCGCCTCTCCCGTGACGCTCTTTCCCTCGACGAGCTCGATGGTCAATGGGATCTCCCGGACCAGAGGACGGAGATCCTCCCGGCGCGCGGGAAGATGGAGGTCGTGCGTGGCGCCGATGCCGAGGAGCTCGTACACCGTGACCGGCTCGCGAAAGCCCTTGGCGCCGAGCTGGAGCTCGTCGCCGAGCTTCAGCTCGGCGCCAACGGCCTCGGCCGTCGCCTTCGCGATGAGAATCTGCCCGCCCACCGTATAGGACTCGATGCGGCCGGTGAGGTTCACGTGGCTTCCCACGACTCCGTACTTCGTCCGCTTCTGGGAACCGATGTTCCCGACGACGCACTCGCCGGTATTGATCGCGATTCCCATCTCGAGCTCGGGAAATCCGTTCTTGCGGTTCTCCTCGTTCACCTCGCGCATCGCGAGCTGCATCTGGAGGGCGCAGACGACGGCCCGCTCGGCGTCGTCCTCCCGGAGGACGGGAGCGCCGAAGAGCGCGAGGATCGCGTCGCCGATGAACTCGTCGATGGTGCCATTGTAAGCCGTTACGATCTCCGCCATCTTCCCGAGATAGTTGTTGAGGACGGCCACCACCTGCTCGGGGTCGAGCTTCTCCGAGAGCTGCGTGAACCCGCGCAGGTCGGACATCATGATGGTGATGTTCCTCTTCTCGCCTCCGAGTCTCAGCCCCTCGGGGCTCGCGAGCAGGCTCTCGACGACTTCCTTGCTCAGGTAGCGGCCGAACGTCTTCCGAATGAACTCATTGTGCCGCTCGAGCTCCGCCGTGAGCCTCCGCGCTTCCTCCATCGCCCGTTTTCTCGAGAGCTGGGTCTCGATGCGGGCGAGGGCGACGGGGAAGTCGATGGGCTTCACGATGTAGTCGTTCGCGCCCATTTTGAAGGCGCTCACGATGTCGTCGCCCTGATCCTTGGCGGTGGCCATGATGATCGGAAGGTCGTTCGGCGAGTGCGTCTTGCGGATTTCCTGGAGGACGTCGTAGCCGCTCACCTCGGGCATCATGATGTCGAGGAGGATGAGGTCGTAGGGCGTCGCGCGGATCTTCTCGATCGCCTCCTGGCCGCCCTCGGCGGTGTCCACCTCGAACGACTTTCGCTCGAGCCTCCTGGAGAGCATCGAGCGGTTCAGCTCGATGTCGTCGACAACGAGGATGCGGGTGGGGCTTTCTGGAGTGGCGGGCTTGGCGGCATCGGAGCTTCCGGCGGGAGCGACGTACTCGCCGCTCTTGACCTTCGGCGCCTCGCTTCTGGCTGCGTGCGGCGTCCCGGTGCCTGCCAGACCATCGAGGGGGAGAGAGTCGATCTTCGCGAGGAGGTCGCGGGCGGCGATTCCGATCTTCTCGAGGTCGGCGACGTACTGGGGGTGTCCCTCTGAGGTCGCTTCCTCGCCCAGGAGCTCGCTGAAGCCGATGATCTGGTTGATCGGCGTGCGCAGCTCGTGGCGCAGGCTCTTCGGCTGTTCCGTGGCGGCTTTTTCAGACATGCAATCGCCGCTGATGCTTCGAGGCGGAAGCAGCAGCGCTCGCTCTCGATTGTTGGGGTGCTTGATTCACTTATAGCAAAAAAAGCGGCTTCCGTCATCGAGGGCGGTGCACGAGGCGGAACCCGACGTAATTCACGACGAAGCTCGGGGAGAGCCAGAAGCGGTTGGGAGCCCGGGCGGTGACGGCGGGCAGGTTGTAGGCGCCTCCCCGGACCACCCGCATGTTCTGGTTCTGTCCGATTGCGGTCGCCGTCCAATCGCGGACGTTCCCCGCGAGACCGCGGACTCCGTAGACCGATTCATCGGTGAGGAAGGAATCGCTCGATTGGGGCGCCGCCTCTCCGGGAAGAGAGCCGCTCACGTTCGCGAGGCTCGGGTCGAAGCGGTTGCCCCAGGGGTACCAGCGTCCGTCGACGCCTCGGGCGGCTTTCTCCCACTCGAGCTCGGTCAGGAGGGCGTACTCGCGTCCATCGACCCTCGACCGGAACTCGCAGTAGGCGACGGCGTCGTGCCAGGAGATGGAGACGACGGGGAGCTCCGGGGAAAAGCGTGTAGCGCCCCCGGGAAGCACGAGCCGTCCGTCCGAATCCTGGCGGAAGTAGAAGCCGCCGTCCGGGCTCCGGCGGGGGGATCGGCGGAGCGCCTCCTCGGGGTCGCTTCGGGCGAGGTCTTCGAGAAACTCGAGATACTCGCGAACCAAGACCGGCGAGCGCGTGATGAAGAAGTCCTCGGTCTCGACCTCCGCTCCCGGAAGCGACCATCCCCGGACTTCTTCGTCCCCTCCGGCGCTGAAGCTTCCCGCGGGGACGTGGACGAAGCCCTCCCCGATCTCCCGATCCGAGAACAGCCGCACCGCGCCGCGCCAGTTCCGGTTGCGCGAGATTGCGATCGGGTATCGCGTGTCGCGCTGTCCTTCCTTCTTCAGCACCGCGAGGTAACTTCCCATGGGAAGCGCGAAGGGCTCGAGGGGCGTCGTTCCAATGGGTCTTTCGTCCGTCGCCTGAAGGACGAGGCCCTTCTCTTCGAACCGATGAAGGGTGACTTCGGCTCCGGGCGGCGATGATTCGACTCGGAGCGTTCCGTCGCCGCGGAGCTCTCGGGTGTAGCGTCCGTCGTGAAACGAGCCGACGAGCTTCCCGTAGAAGTCCCGGCTCGCGAGATCGCGGCGCGCCTCGGCCTCGCGGAAGCGATCCCAGTAGAAGTCCGCCATTCCGCTCCGGGCGTCGGGGTGCTCGGGATCGTGGCCCAGGGCGGCGGAGTAGGCCATCACGACTTCGGACGCCGCCTCGGCGAGAGCGGTCTCGAGGCTTCGGACTTCGTCTTCGGCATCGAAGAGGGGCGCTTTCTCCTCGACGCTCTGCCAGTCGTGGAACCGGTGCCTCAGGCTCTCGACGAGCGCTCGGGCCTCGACGACCTTTTCCTTCAAAGAGTAGAACTGATCCAGAAGGAGCTTTCCCTGAGCGGCGAGCTCACCCGCCCGCTCGCGCCTTCGGGCGCGGTCGGATGCGGATTCGAGCCACGCCTGGATCTCGTCGTGAAGCTCCCGCGCGGACTGGTGCCGGGCCTCCGGCTCCTTCGCGAGCGCCCTCAGGCAGGCCCTCTCGAGCTCGAGCGGGATCTCGCGCTCGGGAGCGCGCGCGCGCGGCGCCTCGGGGTCTTTCTCGAGGTGTGCCGTCATCACCTCCATGAGCTTTCCCCGGAACGGAGGCTCGAGAGTCAGGATCTCGTACAGCAGGATTCCGAGCGCGTAGACGTCGGTGCGGGCATCGACGTTCTCGCCCGTGACCTGCTCCGGCGACATGTAGGTGGGCGTTCCCACGGCGAATCCACTCTGGGTGATGTTCTGCTTCGCTTCCGTCGAGACCTCCGCCTGTCCGAAGAGCTTCGCCACTCCCCAGTCGAGGAGCATGACCTCGCCGTGCTCTCCGACCATGATGTTCGCGGGCTTGATGTCGCGATGCACGACTCCCTTGACGTGCGCGTACTCGACGGCGAGCGTCACCTGGAGGAAGACCTGGACGAGCCGCGTCAGGGAGAACACCCGCAGGTACGCCGGATCCTCGAGCGCGAGCGACGACAGGATCTGATGGAGCGTCTCCCCGCGGACCACCGGCATGGTGTAGTAGGGGCTGCCGGCGTGGGTAAGGCCCATCTCGTAGACGGGGACGATGTTGGGATGGCCGAGCTGGCCCAAGAGCTGGGCTTCCTTGAGAAAGCGCCAGATCTGGGGCCGGTCGGAATCCGCCTTCACCGTCTTGAGGGCGAGCTCGCGCCTCAAATCACGGTCGAAGGCGACGTAGACCTCGCCCATGCCGCCCTCGCCGAGGCGCGCGACCACTCGGTAGCGGGTCCGCTCGCCGAGAGGCTGGGGCAGCTCCCCGTTGGATTCCTCGGACACGAGGTCCGCGGGCAGGGAGTCGCCGACCACGGACTGAATGGAACCGATGGTGGAGAGCACGGCGGGTGTCGGGTCGTGCTCTCCTCTCGCCCAGAGGGCGAGGAACTTCTGAAGGCTGTCTCCGGAGGGACGGGCCGCGGGCGGATCCGTCGGGAGGGCCGCATCGGACGCGGCCTTCCTCTCGTCTTGATTCGACATGGAGGGCTTGAAATGAGCGTAGCATCCAGGCGGGAGGCTGTCGAGAAATGGCTCCGAGGCACACCCAGGGGGAGATTGACAAAGTAGCTTCTGGAAGCTACTTTGACCCTATGAGAGCCGTTGGTCTCAAAGTCCTCAAGAACCGGCTGAGCGAGTACGTACGCCTGGCGGCCGCTGGGGAAATCGTGCTCGTAACGGATCGCGACCGCGTCGTGGCGGAGCTCGTTCCTCCTCGCGAAGACCGGAGTCCGATTCTTGGCGACGCTCTTCTGGCTGAGGCGGTTCGCGATGGCTGGTTGACCCCGCCGCTTCTGGCCAGCAAGGTTCCACCACCCCGCGCTCCTGTGGCCCCGCTCGCCAGAATTCTGAGCGGCCTCGACGAGGATCGAGCCGACCGTTGATCTACGTCGATACGTCGGTGGCTCTCGCTTACTTGCTTGGCGAGGATCAGTCGCCGCCGGAATCGCTCTGGGAGGAGACTCTCGTCACGAGCCGTCTTCTCGAATACGAGTCTTGGGTCCGGATTCATTCGATGGGGCTCGGCGAGACCCACGGCGATCTCCTGAGAGGGTTGTTGGGCCGTTTCGCGTTCGTGGAGTTGACCCGGCCCGTGCTGGCGCGCGTTCTCGAGCCCCATCCGCTCGCGGTACGGACGCTCGATGCGATCCATCTGGCGTCCGTGGAGAGTGTGAGAGCGCAGAATCAATCGGTGGAACTCGCCACCTATGACCGGAGAATGAGCGACGCGGCGGAGGCGATGAAAATCCCTCTTTGGGGCGCTACCGCGAAGGCGGACGAGCCGAGCTCGTGATTGAAGCCTTCGGCTCCCGTTCTCAGGCCGACTTCGGAAGTCCGTTCCTGCTCACGTGCTCGAACACGTCGCAGAAGTAGTCGAGCTCGTCGAGCGTCGTATAGAGGTTGGGCGTCACCCGGATCCCCTGGTACTCCTCGTGCTCGATGGGGGCGACCATGATGTGGTGCTTGTCCCAGAGGTAGTCGGCGAGCGCCGGCGGAGGGATTCCGACGATCTCGACGTTTCCGATGGCGCAGCTCATCTTGGGGTCGAGCGAGGTGTGGAGGCGCACGTTCGGAAGCTCCATGAGCTTCTTCGCCCAGTAGTCCTTGAGGTACCGCAGCCGGGCTTCCTTGCGCTTGCCCCCTATGGAGTTGTGGAAGGCGATCGCCTCTCCGATGGCGAGGAAGGGAGCGAGGGAGTGAGTCCCGATCTCCTCGAACTTGCGGATGTCGTCGCTCATCTTCTCCGGCGCCGCCATCATCGGCCAGAGGCCCTTGATCTTCTCGCGCCGGACGTAGAGCATTCCCGTCCCCTTGGGCGCGAGGAGCCACTTGTGGAGGCTCGTCCCGTAGTAGTCGCAGCCGAGGTCGTCCCGCTTGAACTCGAACTGGGCGAAGGAGTGGGCGCCGTCGATCATGACGGGGATCGAGCGCTCGCGGGCGATGTCGCAGATCTCCTTCACGGGCAGGATCTGCCCCGTGAGGTTGATCTGGTGGGACATCAGGATCATCCTCGTCTTCGCGCTGACCGCCTTCCGGAAGCCCTCGATCATCTCCTCGTCGGTCCGGGCGGGAGTGGGGATGGTGATGTACTTGATCTCGATTCCCTCGCGCCGCCGCCTCTGATCGAGGGTGGTGCGCATCCGCCCGTAGTCCTGGGTGGTGGTGACGACTTCGTCGCCGGATTTCAGGTCGACGCCGAGGAGGAGCGTCTCCATCGCCTCCGAAGCGTTGCGGACGATCGCGACCTCCTCGGGGTCGCAGCCGAAGAGACGCGCTAGAGCCTGGCGAACGGTCTCGATCCGCGGCGGAAGGAGGCGGGCGATCACGTAGGAGGGCGATTCCTCCTGCTGCCAGATGTAGTCGATGACGGAGTCGGTCACGACCTTCGGTGAGGGACAGGTGAAGCCGTTGTTGAGGTCGATGAGGCTCCGGGAGACGCTGAACGCCTGCTGCACGTCGCGCCAGTAGGACTCGTCGGAAGCGACGTCTTCCGCCGGCAGGGAGGCGATGCGAGCGGTCGCGCGCTCGACGGCGCGGGTGGTCGCCGGATGGAAGAATCCGGCGGCCGAGGCTGCGCCCAGGGTCTTGAGGAAGCTCCGTCTTTTCATGAGGGGGAATCTATCACAGCCAGAACTCGGTCCGGATGAACCTCACCAGATCTCGCGTGAAGATGGTTCCGACGTTCGACATCCCGCAGTAGATCTTGGCAACGCCCGTCATCCCCGGCTTGAGGAGCTTCTCGCTGTTGTCCACGTAGGCGCGGACGAGCACCGTCGACGACTTCCCGCTCGGGGTCGCGATGGGCGCGATCTCGTCCACCTGGGCCTGAAAGCTCCGGAAGGGATAGCCCCGGACTTTGAACTTCACCGGCTTCGCCATTTCCACCACGTCCATGTCTTTTTCGGAGACCGGCATCTCGAGAACCACCCGGTCGTAGTTCGCGATCTCGCAGACGTCCGCCCCTTCCTCGAGGTAGTCTCCGACCTTCTCCTCGAACCGGTAGGTGGTGAGGGTGCCGGAGACGGACGCGTAGATCTTGGTGCGCTCGAGCTGGTCGTCGAGCCGGGCGAGCTCCGCCTCGAGCATCTCGATTCTCGCCTGCTGCGCCTTGTCGTTCTTGAGGTGGAGGCGCTCGATCTCCTCGGCGCGGCTGGTGGGGCTCAGCTTGCGCGCGAGCGCGAGCTGGGCCTCGGCTTCATGGCGGCGGGCGCGCGCTTCTTCGAGCGCGTTCTCCGCGTGGTCGAACGCCTGCTTGGAGATGACGCCGCTGGTCCAGGCCTGCTGGTCTCGGGCGAAGTCCCTCTGGGCTTTGTCCTCGACCTGTCGGGCCGTCTCGAGGGCGCTCTCCTTCACCCGGATCTCTTCGCGTGCCGCCGGGCTCGCTTTCTCCAGGATGGGAAGCTGCTCCTTCGCCTCCTCGAGCTCCGCCGCTTTGTTCCTGCGCTGGAGCTCGAGCTCCGTCGCGTCGTACTCGAGGATGAGGCCGCCTTTCTCTACGCGATCTCCCTCGCGCGCGTGGATGATGCCGATGCGCCCGCTCGAGGGCGCGCGCACGGTCTCCCGCTCGAGGGGGAGCACGCTGAGGTCGGACCGGATGCGGAGCTCCCAGGGGAAGAATACGACGACGAGGGCGACCACCGTCCACAGAATGACGAACCGGAAGCGCTTCTTGTTCTCGCCGAGCTTCTGCCACTTCTCCTTCCCCGCGTCTTTCGCCGCCGAGGCCGCGGTGAGCGCCGGCTTGTGGAGAAGTCCAGCGAGCGTCACGGTGTAGAGCGCGAGCGCGTCGGGGCCGAGGTTCTCGAAGACGTATCCTCCGGAATAGAGCGCGAGGGCGCCGGCGAGAAGAACGGTGTACAGGAGCGCTGCCGCTCCGAAGAGGGTGAGGAAGCGGTCTCCTCTCAATCCGAGGATGTATCTTTCGAGAAGCTCGGGGCTCGCGGGCTCGACGCCGAGGCCGCTCGCGCGCCTCAGAATTCGTCCGATGCCTGCGAACGCCTGCCGGCGCAGGTTCTTGATGCCAAGGGTTTCGGAGAGCATGAAGTACCCATCCATTTGAATCAGCGGGTTGAAGTTGAAGAGGCTTCGGACACCGGCGACGGCGGAAACGACGAAGAGCACGCGCGAGCTCAGAGTGCCCGGGGCGACCACTCGCCACCCGAGCACGGCGAGCGCCCAGAGGAAGAGCTCGAAGAATCCACCGGAGAAGAACACCCAGAGACGCTCGCGCTTTCCCCGGAAGAGGTAGGTATCGCCCACGTTGCAGTAGAAGCAGGGGAGGAAGTAGAGGAGGAGGAAGCCCATGTCGGTCACCCGTCCGCTGAAGTGGCGGCAGGTGAGGGCGTGGGCCATTTCGTGGAGGAACGTCGTGATCGAGATGGTGGCGAGGACGAAGAAGAGCCCCTCGAGGCTCACCACGCTCTCGAGGCCGAGGAGCAGCTCCTCGCCATTGAGAAGGAAGACGACGGAGGCGGCGACGAGAGTGAGGCACGCGAGGACCACGAAAGCCGAGGAGAAGCACCATCGAAACTTCGGGTAGAGCCAATCGATCAGAGCTTCGGGATTCGCGAGCGGAATCTTGAAGCGGAATAGGCTTCTGGACGGCGCCCTCTTGAGCGGAGCGGGCTCGTCTTCTCCGCCGCGCAGGAGGCCGAGTTCGCGGAACTTGTCGGCGAAGCGCGACAGGACCTCCTCGGAAACGAGGACGTTCTTCTCGTCGGAGGCCCGGCGGCGGATGGTCTCGAGGGAGGTCTTCCCGTCGAACTGAGTGATGAGGAAGTGCTCGAGCGGCTTCACGCGGAAGTAGCGGTTCGCGCTCGGGTCCTTGATGACGAAATACGACGCCCCTTCCTCCTCGATTCCGGAGATGACGAGGTCCGAGCGCAGCTCGAGCTCGACCCGGGGGGGCTCGGCACGGAAGGTATACCCACACGCGCGGCATCGGAAGAACGGGCCGCGGGAAAGAGCGGGCGAAGATTCGACGGGCCGATGACAACGCTTGCAGCGTATGCCTTTCGCGGGCACCTCTCCCTCCGTACGTCTTGGGGTTCCGACGGCGGAAACGGTTTGGCCTAAGAGGCGGTTATTCTAATCTAAAAGAGGAAGCGAACGGAAAGCTGAAACTGCCGGGGGGAGGCGGCCTGGACCACCTGCCCGAAGGAGGGAAGCGGCGCCTCCGAAGCTCCGTAGGTCTCGAGGACCTCGAGCGGGTTCATCCGGTTCGTGAGGTTGAAGACGTCGAGAGTGAGGGCGAGCCGCCTCGCCTCGGAGAGTTCCCACGTCTTGCCGAAGGAGACATCGACGGAGGCGGTCGAGCCCGCGCGAAAGCTGTTCCTCTCGAGAGCCCGGCCGGAGGCGAAGCCCCTCTCGCGGAGCTTCAGATCTCCATCGAGATCCGCCTCTGCGCGCGGGTCGAGAGTCTGGCCCGAACGGGCGCGCACCATCGCCGATAGGCGGAGACCCAGAGGCGCGTCCCACGCTCCGCTCGCGACGAAGGAGTGAGGGATGTCGAATGCGCTTCGCCCCCACTCGAGCTCGGGCCTTCCCGGATCCAGAGGAAGGGACCGCTCAATCCGGTAGTCATCCCCGTCGTTCGTCGCCCGCGACCACTGGTACGCTGCCCGGAGGGTGAACGAGGTCTGGTGGCGTTTGGTGGCCTGGACCTTGAGCCCCCAGAAGCGGCTCGAGCCTCGGGACTCGAGGAGGTAGAGGTCGCGGCTCACGCCGAACGGGCGGGTGAGATCCGCTACGGCGGAGGATCGCACCGCGCCCGAGGTGTAATCGAAGAACGAAGGAGCGTTCGTATCGAACGGAAGCAGGAGATCGGAGCCCCGGATGTAGTTGAGATCGACGGCAACCGAAAGCGTCGGCACGCACTCGCGCTCGACTCCGAGGCTCCACTGCTGCGCCCGGGGCGAGCGGCGCTCGGCGGGAGAGTAGAAGTTCGGCGCCGCTCGACCATCGGAGCGGGCGACGACTCCGACTCCGTCGCTTCCATAAAGACGTTCGATGGTGTCCACGATCGAGACGACGGCGCTGTAGAAGATTCCGTATCCGCCGCGTACGGAGGTGCGCCCGTCTTCCGTCGCATCCCAGTGGACTCCCAGCCGCGGCGCGAAGTTGTCGTTGTCGGGAACCGAAGTCTCCTTCTCCCACCGCAGGCCGAGGTTCAGCGTGACGTACGGAGAGATCGCCCAGTCGTCCTGGATGAAGGCGCCGAAGTGGCTCTCGCCGCGCTCGAGAAGGCCCGGCCTCCCCGGCGACTCCCAGAAGACGGAAGGAGCCCGCGGGGTCGACGGAACGAAGACGAGCCCGTCGCCGAAGCGTTCGAGCTCGCTCGCGCTCTCGATGTGAACGAAGCGGAATCCGGCCTCGACACCGTGCGCTCCCGCGGGGATGGTGAGGGTCTCCGAAAGCTCGAAGTGATCCTCGTCGGCGCGCTCGAATCGCGTGGGGGAGCCGACGTTGCCGGCGAGCGGGTCCCGGAGCGCGAACCCGAGAGGGGGTGCGCCGGCGGAGGAGCGGAATCGTTCGGATGCAAAGCCCACGCGGAGCTCGGAGAGCATCGACCCGGTGGACGAGACGAGAGTGCCCGCGATGGCGACATCGTTCTCGTCGGTGTCGAGGCCGTTCTCGAAGACGTCGTACCCTCCGACGCCTTCGAAAGATGACTCCGTGGCGAAAAGGGCCCGCACGTCGAGCTGGTGCCGCTCGTCGAAGATGTGAGAGAGTTTGAGGAGCGCCCGCACCCTCTCGCTCGGAAGCTCGAAGACTCCGCGGAATCGGCCCCCACCATAGGGCGCGGTCACCACCACGTCCTCGTCCTGGTTCTGGTACTCCACGGCGGCGAAGAGGTGCGTCTTCTCGCGGGCGAAAGGTCCTCCGAGAGTGAATCCCAGGTTCTGGCGGTCGAGAGACGTGTCCTCGGAGGTCAAAGGGTCAGAGGCTGCCCAGGCGCCCGGCTGGAAGAAGGCGAAGAGGCTTCCGTGCCAGTCGTTGCTCCCGGATTTCGTCGCGGCGGTCACGACACCGGAGAGGCTCCCTCCATCCTCCGCCTCGAACGGGCCGCTCACGACGCGGAACTCCTCGATGGCGTCGAGGCCGGCGTCCACCAGAACCGCGCCGTGCTGATCGCGTGTGTTCTGGAAGCCGTCGAGCTCGTACGCCGTGTAGTACGCGTTCGCTCCGTTGATGGAGAGGACCGAGTCCCGGCCCGTCTCGCGCGCCGACCCTTCGAGCGGGGCGAGCTCGAGATAGTCCCGCCGCGCGAGCGGAAGGTCGTGAAGCTCCCGCTCCTCGACCGAAAGCCCGACTTGAGACTGGCTCACGTTCAGGAGCGGCGCTTCGCCGGTGAAAGTCATCGATTCCTGCACCGCGCGCGGCCGCAGGGTGACATTGAAGATCGGCTTGGTGTCCGCGAAGTACTTGAGGCCCGCGTAGCGGATGGTGGCGTAACCGGCGAGGCGAATCTCGAGCGAGTAGGAGCCCGGAGAGAGTCCAGGAAAACGGTAGAGGCCCGTGTCGCCCGTTGTCACGGTGCGCGTGACACCCGTCAAAGGATGGACGAGAGTCAGAACCGCCCCCGGAAGACCGACGCCGGACTCGTCGACGACCGTCCCGGTAAGGTCGAACGTCGACTCGACGCCGGCAGCCCAGAGGAGGAGCGCCAGAAGTGGGAGCCGCATCATGGCGCCGAGTCTATGCGTTGGGTCCGAGAGGGATCAATACTGCTAATATAGAAGCGGTAATGGGCGCCTTCGTCATCCAGCAGCGTGTCGTCTGGTCCGACGTCGATCTCGCCGGGATCGTTTACTTCCCCCGCTACTTCACGTACTTCGAGAACGCCGAGCTCGAGTGGATCCGGAGCGAGGGCTTGAGCTACGAAGGCTTCCTCGACCAGATGGGAGTGTGGATGCCTCGCGTCGCCTGCCACGGCAACTTCCGCGCGCCCGCGAAGCTCGCGGAGCTGCTCTCGATCGAGATGCGCCTCGACCGGCTGGGAAACACGAGCTTCACCCTCGGGTTCGATGCGTTCCGGCTTCCGGAGAGGACTCCCGTCGCCGACGGCTACATCGTCATCGCGACCGTAGATCGCGAGAGCTTTCGTCCCACTCCCGTGCCCGAGCCCTTGGTGCGGCTTCTCTCCGCGCTCGAGCCGCGTGAGGCCGGAGCCCCGGCATGACCCCACGTCAGTTCCGGGAGCGCTTTCCGATCTTCGAGCGAAAGACTTTCCTGAACTCCTGCTCGAAGGGCGCGCTCTCACGAGAGGTCGAGGAGGCTTACGCGCTTTACCTCGAATCGTGCAGGAGCGGGGGCTCGCCCTGGGAGGAGTGGGTCTCGGTCCTGGAGAAGACGCGGTCGCGCTTCGCTTCGTTCTGCGGCGCGTCCGAGGACGAGATCGCGGTGACCTTCTGTGCTTCGATCGCCGTCGCGAGCCTCGCTTCCGCTCTCTCCTTCGGTGGCCCGCGCAAGCGTGTCCTCATCGGGGACTTCGAGTTTCCCACGGTGGTCCACAACTGGCTCGTCCAGCAGAAGCGCGGCTGCGAGATCGCACGGGTGCGCGCCCGCGACGAAAGGCTTCCCGTATCCGCGTATCGTGACGCTCTCGACGATCGCGCGCTCCTCGTTCCCGTGGCGAGGGTGAGCTTCCGGAATGGCTACCTTCAGGACGTCGAGGGCGTGGTTGCGGCCGCGCGCGAGGCGGGGGCTCTGAGTCTCATCGACGACTACCAGTCGACGGGGACCCGGCCTCTCGACGTCAAGAAGCTCGGCTGCGACTTCCTCGTTACGGGCACGCTCAAGTACCTCATGGGATCCTCGGGGCTCGCGTTTCTCTACGTTCGCCGGGAGCTCATCGAAAGCCTCGAGCCCCTTCTCACCGGCTGGTTCGGACAGGAGCGGCCGTTCGATTTCGATATCGAGCGCGCGACCTATCACCACTCGGCGCGCCGCTTCGAGACGGGGACACCTCCCGTCCCGAACCTCTACGCCGGCTTCGCCGGTCTCTCGCTCTTCGAGAACCTGAAGCTCGAGGACGTCCGGGATCACGTGGAAGGGCTCGCGACGACGCTGATCGCGGAAGCGAAGGAGAGGGGCATCGAGGTCCTGACTCCAAGCGAGCCCGAGCGCCGGGGTCCGCTCGTGGTTCTGGCGACGACGGATGGCAAGAAGCTCGTCGACGCCCTCGCGCGCGCGGGCATCATCGTGTCCTCGAGAGGGCCTGGACTTCGTGTGAGCTTTCACTATTACAATGTACCTGAGGACGTGAATGCAGTCCTTTCGGTTCTCGACCGCAATAGAGAGCTGCTGGTCAGGAGGTAGACGTTGCCCTTCGTTCTGGGATCGCGGTCCATTGAAAAGCTGGGCATCGTGGGGTCCGGCCAGATCGGTCCCGACATCGCTCTTCACATGAGCAAGGTGCTCGCGCCCGCGGGGGTGCGGGTGGTCGTCGTGGACATCGCGCCCAAGGCCCTCGACGCCGGCCGGGCGAAGCTCGCGAAGAAGATCGACCGCGGCGTCGAGTCCGGCGCCTTCACCTCCGAGCAGGGGGCGGCGATGAAGGCCAACGTGACGTTCACCGAAGACTACGGAAGCCTCCAGGACGCCGACTTCGTGATCGAGGCCGCGACGGAAGACCTGGAGGTGAAGCGGCGCATCTTCTCCCAGCTCGAGAACCTCGCTGCGCGCGACGCCGTCCTGGCTTCCAACTCTTCCCACCTCGAGCCGGAGAGAATCTTCGAGGAGCTCCGCGATTCCACCCGCGCATCTGTCGTCCACTATTTCTTCCCGGCGGAGAGGAACCCTCTCGTCGAGATCATCCCCGGAGAAGGAACGCTCGAGGAAGCCGTTTCCTGGCTTCTCGACTTCTACGAGGCGATCGGGAAGGTGCCGATTCGAGTCGAGAGCCGGTACGGCTACGCCATCGATCCCATTTTCGAAGGCCTGCTCCAGGCGGCGGCGCTCGCTGTCGAAGAGGGCCTCGGGACGACCCGCGAAGTCGACGAGGTGGCACGCGAGGCTCTCGGCCTCGGGGTAGGGCCGTTCACGGCGATGAACCTGACGGGCGGAAACCCCATCACCGCGCACGGGCTCGACGAGATGAGCCAGCGGGTCAATCCCTGGTTCCGCACTCCCGAGCTTCTCAAAAAAGCGATGGCGATGGGGACGCCCTGGGACGTTCCCGCGCGCGACGAGACGGTGGAGATAGCGCCCGAGAGGGCGGCCGCGATTCGCGAGAGGATGACGGGCGCTTATTTCGGGCTCGCGAACGAAGTCCTCTCGAGCGGCATCGTGAGCCTCTCCGACCTCGAGCTCGGATTGGAGCTCGGGCTCGTCATCCGGCCGGCGTTCGCCTTCATGAACCAGGTGGGGCTTTCCGCGGCGCTCGAGAAGGTCCGTGCTTACCAGCGGATGTATCCGAGCTTCCCTGTCTCCGAAGCCCTCGTGAGCCGCGAGGCGTCGAAAGAGCCGTGGGAGATTCCGTACGTCATCCGGCGCGACTACGAGGACATCGCCGTGCTCGCGATCCGCCGGCCGCAGGTGTTGAACGCGCTGAACCTCGAGGTCTATCGGCAGATCTCGAAGCATTTCGAGGCGCTCGGGCGCGACGAGAGCGTTCGCGGCGTCGTCATCACGGGCTTCGGCCGAAAGGCCTTCGTCTCCGGCGCCGACATCTCGATGCTCGCGAAGATCGGATCCGAAGAAGAAGGCGAGCGCACCTCCTGGGCCTCGAACGAGGTGATGATCCAGATCGAGGACTTCGGAAAGCCGGTGATTTGCGCCTACAACGGCCTCGCCCTCGGTGGTGGGAATGAGCTCGGCATGGCCTGCCACGCGCGGCTCGCGCGGAAGGGCCTCTCCGTTCTCGCCGCCCAGCCGGAGCCGAACCTCGGCATCATCCCCGGGGCCGGCGCCACCCAGAGGCTCCCGCGTATCGTCGGGCTCGAGAAAGCCTGGCCGCTCCTCCGCACCGGAAAGCCCATTTCGAGCCGCGAGGCGGTCGAGATCGGGCTCGTGCGCGAGGAGGTCGAGGGAGATCTGGTGAAGGCCGCGGTCGCGCTCGCCCGCGCCGCCGCCAGGGGGGAGGTGACTCTTCCTCGGATCCCCCGGGAGCCGATCGAGCTCCCGGCGTCTCTTCCCGATGTCGAGCTAGGCCATCTCTCCCGCGCCGTCGACGAGGTGATGCGAAAAGCGATCCTCGAAGGCGCGAAGCTCCCCCTCGTGGGGGGACTGCGGCTCGAGGCGAAATGCTTCGGCGAGGTCTGCCGCCTCGAGGATATGAAGATCGGGGTCTCGAACTTCGTCAAGAACGGCCCGAGGTCGAAGGCTCAGTTCATGAATCGGTGAGCCGCAGCGCCGCGAGGGCGTAGATCACGGCGCACTCCTCCAGGTCGCGGCGCTTCACGAACTCGTTCGGGCCGTGGGCCACGGAAAGCGTCCCCGGCCCGTAGGCAAAGGCGGGAACTCCCTTCTCGGCATAGAAGCGGATCTCGAGAATCCCGGGGCAGAGCTCGAGCCGCGGCCGCTTGCCCCTCACCTCCTCGATGCTGTCCGCGAGAGCGCGCGCGGCCGGATGCTCGGACGACACCCCCGCCGGGCGCGCCTCCTGGATGCACTCGAGCTCGAGCTCGACTCCCTCGGCGCGCGCCCCCTCGATGGCCTCGAGAATGCGCCTCTTCTCCGCGTCGAAGTCCTCCTCGGGATTCAGGCGCCGATCGATCGAGAAGCTGAAGCTCGCGGGGACGACGTTGAAGTTCTGCCCGCCCTGGACCTCTCCTCCCATCATCAAGATGGAACGCCGCGCATCCTCGGGCTCGAGCGGATCCCGGGTCGCGCGCAACTCGACGTCTTCCTTGATCGCCGACAGAGCACGCAACAGTCCGAGCGAGCGCTCGAAGGCGTTCGCCCCGCGGAATTGCAGGCCCACGTGGGACGAACGGCCCCGGACGCGGATGCGATAGGTCAGTGCCCCGCGGCTCGCGTTCCAGACGATGCCTCCCGTGGGCTCGGCGGTGAGCATCGCGCAGGCGTCGCTCCCGAAGAGGAGCTCACGATCGCAGAGCGCCCGTGAGCCCGAAGCTCCGCCCGTCTCCTCGTCGGGCACGATCCGGAGCGCGATTGGTCCCTTCGGGCGAAGCCCCGCGTCTTCGAGCGCCTGGATGGCGTATATCATCGAGACCAGACCGCCCTTCATATCCGTCGAGCCCCTCCCGAAGATGGTGTCGTCGGTGACCCTCGGCTCGAATTGCGAGGGATCCTGCGCGGGGACGACGTCGATGTGACCGTGAAAGTAGACGGCTTTCTCCCCCTCGCCCCAGTCGGAGGAGAGCCAGATGCGCGGGTGCTCTGGATCGCTCGCTCCCGTGGGGACAGCCTCGATGCGGCACGATTTCCCGAGCCGGGTGAGATGGTCCGAGACGACCTCGAGGCCCGCCTGGTACGCGCGGCCGGGCGGGTTCTCCGTGGGGACGGCGACGAGCTCGGCGCAGAAACGCGCCATCTCCTCGCGTCTCGACGCCACCGAGCGTCGCAAAGCTTCGATCCGGGAATCCATGTGTCCTATACTACCCGCCGCGAAGCGGCTGCGAGGAGAGTACGGAGACAATGGGCATCCACGCCAAGTTCCAAGGCTACAAGTCCTATCAATATCTGAAGGGTCCGAAGGACTACCGCGAGTTCGAGCTCGTCGAAGGAGAGGGGCTGTTCCCCCCTTACCTCCTGCCGCTCTCGAGCGAAAGGGAGAAGAGAGTCCAGACGCTCGCCGAGAGCTCCATCATTATTTCGCTCCACGAGCACCCGCACTTGATGCCGAGGGACATCCTCGAGTGCAAGGAGTACGACAAGCAGGGGCGGACGGTCACCGCGTACGAGGCCCTCGCCGATTCCTACTGGGACGCGTTCTTCGACAACTTCCAGGATGGAAGCGCCATCATCACCTCGAAGAACGGCTGGAAGTGGACGGACGTGATCCACGACGTGGGCATCCGGCTCTGCGACCTCGCCCATCAGGACCTGGTGACCAAGGCGGAGACGGTCACCGACATCTACCGGGCCCACGAAACGGGGAAGATCGCGCTCATCGCCGCCCAGGAGGGGGCGGCGATGATCGAGAACGAGCTCGAGCGCATCGAGATCCTCTACGGCATCGGGATCCGCGAAATGGGGATCACCTACAGCGAGTCGAATTCCCTCGGCACGGGCCTCAAGGAGCCGAGAGACGGAGGGCTCACGAGCTTCGGAAAGCGTGCGGTCGAGAGGATGAACGAAGTGGGGATGGCGATCGACTGCGCGCACTCGAGTCCGCAGACGACTCTCGACACCATCGAAGCGAGCGCGAAGCCCATCTTCCTCACCCACACCGGGGCGCGGTCGGTCTGGAACATCCGGCGCCTCGCTCCGGACGAGGTGCTGAAGGCCTGCGCGGGAAAGGGAGGCGTCATCGGGATCGAGGCGGCGCCGCACACGACGATGTCCACCAACCGGGCGGGGCACGATCTCGAGACCTACATGGAGCACTTCGAGTACATCCGGGACCTGGTGGGCATCGATCACGTCGCGTTCGGCCCCGACACGCTCTACGGAGACCACGTAGGGGTCCATCACGTGTATACCGACATGCTCTCCATCGAGGCTTCCCACCAGGGAACCTCGCCTCCGTACGAAGAAGTCGAGTACGTGAAGGGACTCGAGAATCCGACGGAAGCCTCGAAGAACATCCTGAGATGGCTCGTCGAGCACGACTACAGCGACGGGCACATCAAGAAGGTCCTGGGGGAGAACGTGCTCCGCGTGCTGAAGGACGTCTGGCAGTGAAGCCGAGACTTCCCTGGATCTCGATTCTGCTGATGGCGATTTTTCTCGTGGGAGGGAGCGTCGCGCTCGTCCTCGACTGGCCGCCCGGCCCCGCCCACCTCGACTGGGGCGTGTGGATCGTCGTCTACTTCGGCTACGTCTACGTCATCGCCGCCTCCGTGTTCTACGTGTTGACGGGCAGGTAGCGTGCACCAGCGAGTTCCGGAAATGCCGGCGGTATACTTGTTCGCGAAGGGACTCGAGAGAGAGTATGGACGTCAGCCGGCCTTGCGAAGAGCGGGGCGACTTGCGGTCGGGGCGGATCGATGCCAACAGTAAAGGACATAACGGGTCCTTATCGAGTCTTCTTCTACAGTTTCGATTGCAACGAGAGCAAGCATGTTCATGTTCGTCGAGAGAGGATGGTCTGCAAGTTCTGGTTGGAACCGATTGCTCTCGCGGCGAACCATGGGTTCTCCGCCAGGGAGCTCAACCGGATTCGTGCGATCATTGAAGAGAATTTGAGCACGATATTGGAGGCATGGCATGAGCATTGCGGTTAGTGCCGATGCTCGAGTCAAGGACGTTTCCGTGACCGACGAGCTCATCACTTTCTATCTGGTCGACGGCCGCGTGATCAGCGTGCCCATCGCCTGGTCGTGGCGTCTTTCCCAGGCCACGCCCGCGCAACGCGAGAACACCGAAGTCATTGGCGATGGGCACGGCGTTCACTGGCCCGACGTCGACGAAGACATCAGCGTGGAAGGTATGCTCCACGGGGTTCCCGCTCGGGCGCCGAAGAAGTAGCGACCGGTTGAGCGAGGCCGCCCAGTACGTCGTCATCCTGACGGCATACTTCCTCGCCATGATCGGGATCGGGGTCTGGTTCAACAAGAAGTCCCGCTCGCGCGCCGAGTATTTCATCGCCCGCGGAAAGCTCGGACCCGCCACCGTCGGGATCTCGTACTCGGCGACCCAGATCAGCGGGAGCTCCTATATGGGAGGGGTCGGGCTCGAGAGGACTCTGGGCTACAACGTCTCTCCCAGTGGCGTGTCCTCGGCCGCCGCCCCCTGGTTCACCTACATCCTGCTCGGAAGCCGCCTGCGCCGGATCGCGAGTCGGCTTCAAAGCGTCACCCTTGCCGACATCATGCAGGCTCGTTTCTACAGCAAGGCGGTAGGAGGTGCGGCGAGCGCGATCATGCTCATCGCCTTCATCCCCCTCATCGCCGCGCAGCTCAAAGCCGCGGCGAACGTCTTCGAGGTCCTCCTGGGAATGCCGTACTGGATCGGCCTCATCGGATTCGGAGGAGCGGTCATTCTCTATACCGTTCTCGGCGGAATGCTCGCCGTCGCCTGGACCGATCTGATCCAGGGCCTCATCATGATGGTGGGCTTCGCCATCCTGGCGCCGGTGGCGGTGACCGCGGCCGGCGGATTCTCCGAGATGCACCGCCAGTACGGCGAGCTCCACCCCGCGTCGATCTCGCTCATGGGCAGTATGCCTGCCCTCTGGGTGATCTCCGACTTTCTCGCGTGGGGCTTCTTCCAGATCGGAGGGGCTCCCGCGGCGGTGACGCGGTTTCTGATCCCCGAGGACGACAAGACCCTCAAGGGGGCGATGGCCTACTCCGTCGTGTTCCAGAGCTTCATTTACGTCTGCGCCACTCTCATCGCCATCGCGTCCGGAGTGCTGATTCCGAGCATCGAAAAGTCCGATCTCACCCTTCCCACTCTGGTCGCGAAGCTCCTCCCTCCCGTCTTCGGCGGAATCATCATCGCCGCCGTTCTCAGCGCCATCATGTCGACCCTCTCCGGAATCCTCCTGGTCTCGGGCTCGCTCATGGTCGAGAACGTGTACGTGAAGCTCATCGGCAAGACGGTCGGGCCGAGAGAGGGTCTTCGGATCGCGCGCTGGACCACGTTCCTCATCGGCGCCCTCGCCCTCGCCGTCGCCTTCCGTCCTCCGGCCGCCATCTTCTGGATCGTCACCACGGCGTTCAGCTTCATGGCCTCAGCGTTCACCTTCCCGTTCCTCCTCGGGCTCTGGTGGCCGCGGGCGACGCGCGAAGGTGGACTGACGGCAATGCTCGGCGGAGCTCTCGCCTGCGTCGTCTGGTACGTGCTCGGCTTCTGGCGCTACGGCACGCTCGACAACTGGCTCTTTGGCATCTGGCCGGCGTTCTTCGGACCGATGGTCTCTCTCGTTCTGCTGGTGACGGTCTCGAAGCTCACCTCCCCCCCGCCGGACGAGGTGACGGCGACCTTCTTCGCGGACTGATCTACTTCTTCCCCTCCACCAGGTGGTCCCACGCGTCGCGCATGTCGAGCCTTCGCGCGAGGCCTTCGAGCTCCGAAGCGACGCCCTTGTCGAAGGGAATTCCCGTCGCGCGCCTCTCCTGCTCGATCGCGAACTCCGCCTCGCCCGGGTAGTAGATGCGCGGGGCCCCGTGGGCCGGTGAGGTCGTAACCAGCCGCAGCATGTCCTTGAATCGGTTCCGGAACTTCACCCAGGGGCTGAAGGCGCGAAGGCGAATCACGAGAAAGAAGTGTCCGATGCCCGCGACCGCCGGGTGCTTGCCTTCGGCGCCCGCGAGCTCGCGGCCGAAGCCCGCTCCGGAAAGAGCTCCCGAGAGGGCGTCGATCGCGAGCGCGAGCCCGTATCCTTTGTACGAGCCCGTGTCCGCCTTGCTTCCGAGCGGGAGGAGCATCATCGCTTCGAGCGCGGTCCTGGGACTCCGGGTAGGCTCCCCCGAGGAATCGAGGGCGAGGCCGGTCGGAATGCGGACCTTGCGCCGCACGGCGTCCTCGAGCTCCGCCCTCGATGTCGCCGTCGCCGACATGTCGAGGACGAAGGGCGCGTCGTCCTCGGGGGAGGGGATGGCGATGGCCAGTGGGTTCGAGCCGAGCATCGCGCGCGTCCCGTACGTCGGAACCATGGCGGGGGCCGCGTTCGAGATAACGATCCCGATCATCTGCTCCGCGAGAGCGAGCCGCGCGTAGTAGCCCGCCATTCCGAAGTCGTTGCTGTTTCGAGCGGCCACGGCAGCGACGCCGTGCTCTCTCGCGAGCTCGAGGGCGAGCTCCATCGAACGGGCGCCGACGACGTGCCCCATCGCGTTGTTCCCGTCCACGATCGCCGTGGCCCGCTCCTGATGAACGACCCGCGTGTCGCCGGCGGGGTTGATGAGGCCGGAGCCGATCCGCGACGCGAAGAACGGAAGCCGGCTCGCTCCCTCTCCTTCGACACCAGCGAGGTCGGCGGCGACGAGGGCTTCGCCCACCTTGGAGGCGTGGGGCGCGGGCAGTCGGAGGCGCTTGAGCACTTCGCGGATGAAGTAGTGCAGGCGCCCGTGGCGCACGAAGAGGGTCTTGGGCATGGCGAAGCCAAGCATGCTAAACGCCGGCGCCGGCGCTCGTCAAAGCGTATGTAGGGAAGTGTCGCCTCCTGAGGGGAAAAGCCCATTCGAGCGATTGGATCGGATGCGGTGCAGGTGACCAAGTTCTTGTATCGGCGAGGGATTTGCCCGGGGAAACACGCGGCAATCGCTGGCATCGTGATTGCTTAGCGAGGAGGGGAGGCGAGCGTGGATCCACAAAACGGTCAGCTCCAAGCCGGCGCCAAGAACGTCCTCCTGCTCTCGACCGAGAAGAAAGTCTTCGGTTTCGACCTGCTCGAGACGTTCCGCGTCGCCATCGGACGCCACGATTCCAACGACCTGCGGTTCAACACGAGAAACGTGTCGAACTACCACGCGGAGATTCTGGTCGAGCCGGAGGGCCTCGTCCTCCACGACCTCGGAAGCACGAACGGCACCTACGTGAACGAGGAGCGGGTTCGGCGGCGGAAGCTCTGCCACGGGGATCGCATCCGCATCGGAAGCAACGAAATCACGGTGAAGCTCACGAACGGCGAGGGAGCGAAGGAGCCGGAGCCCAAGGCTCCCGCGATACCGGCCGCGGGAGAGTTCGGGCGCGATGGGCTCAACGAGGCCTCGCTCACGCTGAAGCAGCTTCTGCTGACCGTCAGCCGGCAGAATCAGTCCATGCGGCTGGTGCTGACGCGCAACAAGAGCGAGGTCGCCGTCTATCTCCACGAGGGCCGCGTGATCTTCGCCGAGTCGGGGAAGGCGCGCGCCGAGAAAGCGCTCTACCGCGCGTTCGAATGGCGCAGCGGGAACTTCAAGGTCGAGCCCTTTCCCGCGAACGACTCCGTTCCCCGGACCATGAGCGTTCCCATCGAGACGCTGGTCGATGAAGGCGTGCAGCAGGCGAAGGAGCTCGACGAGCTCATCACGAAACTCCCCCCGCCGGACGCCCCGCTGCGGCTCCGGGAAAGCTGCAAGATGCGGATCTGCGATTTCTCTCCCGCCGAGATGGAGGTGTTCCAGGGCCTCATCCGCGGCGGGACGCTCGGCGCGACGATCGAGGAGTCGACCATGACCGACCTCCGGGTGATGAGCACACTCCACGCGCTGGTGACGAAGCGAGTCTTCGAGGTCGAGGAGAACTCGTCGCTCCTCGAGCAGACCAACATCATCACCCGTCACTGAACCGATGGAAGCCGTCCTTGAAAGAGGACGGCGCCCGCACGCGCCCCTCCTCCAAGTGTCGAGATCGCCGAGGTTTACCGATCCGTGTCCTCTGGCATGTGAGCTGCAATCGCATGCACCTGGGAGGAAGAACGATGACCACCTGGAAGACCGTGCTCGCCGTACTGGCGCTCGGGGGCGCCGCCTGCGCTCAGAAGACCGTGAACCACGTTCTCGCGGATCCCGCGCGCTACGCGAACAAGGAGATCTCACTTTCCGGCCGCGTGGTCGAGAGCGTCTCCGTCGCCGGCAAGGGCTTCTACCGGCTCGAAGATCCCACGGGCCGCCTCTGGGTGTTCTCCCAGAGAGGAGTTCCTCGAAAGGGCGCGACGGTGAAGGTCAAAGGGAAGATCCATGACGGGTTCGACATCAGCGCCTTCGACTCCGTCCTCGATCTGCCCGAGCCTGTCCGGGAGCGCATCGAGAACGGCCTCCTGATGGTGGAGTCGTCGCACAAGGCCGATCACTGACCGGGAATATAATGCGCGACGCGTGAGCGGCAAACTCGACGCCTTCGCCCATCGATGGGGGCTCGACCGCCTCGCGTTCCGGATCTGGCGCTACAACCCGCGCGGACTTCTTCGCCTCTACCGGCACCACGCCTTCGACCGCGACCTCGGCGTCAACACGCGCGGCTACAGAGACCTCCGGTACGAGCCGACGCCTGCCGACGTCTTTCACGAAATGCTGTCGAGGATTCCCTTCGACCCCCAAGAGTTCGTGTTCGTCGACTTCGGCTCCGGGAAGGGGAAGGTCCTCATGCTCGCCGCGCAGTATCCGTTCCGAAAGGTCATCGGTGTTGAGCTCTGGGAGGATCTCCATCGAGTTGCAGTAGAGAACCTCGCGGCCTTCCTCACCCGCGCCGCCGGGGAAGTCCGTTCCGTGCTGATGGACGCGGCCGACTTTCCGCTTCCCGAGGAGCCGCTCGTGCTCTACTTCTTCAACCCGTTTCCAGAGCAGGTCCTTGCCCGCGTCCTCGCGAACTTGAAGGAATCGCTCGCCCGCGCACCCCGGCGGGTCTACGTGCTCTTCTACGCTCCTGTCCGCCGCGGAGCCCCGTGGGATCGCCGCGCGGTCATCGAGACGGCCGGTTTTCTACGCGTCCTCCACGACGAGCCGCGCTTCACGATCTACACCGCGAGCTGAATCCTCGAGTCGACGGCCACCGCTCCCCGTTCGAGCGAGATGAGAGGATTGACGTCCATCTCCGCGATCTCGGGGTGGGCGAGGGCGAGCTGCGAGAGCCGCAGGAGAGCGTCGACGAGGGCGCCGGTGTCGCGCGCGGGCTCGCCCCGGATCGCGTCGAGAAGCCGGCGCATCTTCACCTCGCGGATCATCACCTCGGCGTCGGCGTCGGTGATGGGGCACATCCGGAGGCCGCGGGCGCGGACGGCGTCGAGAAGGGCCGCCTCGCGGGCTTCACCCTCGCCTCCGATCTCCCGGAAGCCCGCGGAGATGACGACGAATCCCTTGACCCCCGCGTCGACGGATTCCTTCACGACCGCGAGCACGTGCTCCTTGGGAACGACCACCACCGCAAGGTCCACCGGGCCGGGCACCTCCCCGATCCGCGGGTAGGCTGCGATGGAGTGAATCGACGCCGCGTGCGGGTTGATCGGGTAAACGGGCCCCTCGAATCCGTGCCGCAAAAGATTATCGAGGATCTGAAAGCCGATGCTCGACTCCTTGCGCGAGGCGCCGATGACCGCGATCGACTTCGGCCTCAGGATGGGGTCGAGCGAATGCATGTTAGTAGACCACGGCGCCGCCGTCGATGTTGATGGCCTGACCGTTGATGCCGCGGGCTCCTTCGGAAGCGAGGAACAGGGCGGCGGCGGCAACCTCCTCCGCTTCCATCATCCGTTTCTGGGGGGAGAGATCCTCGAGCCAGCGGGTCGCTTCCGCCTCGCTCTTCCCCGTCTTGGCGGCGATGTTGTGGGCCGCTTCGCTCGACATGTCCGTGCGCACGAATCCCGGGCAGATCGCGTTCACCGTGACTCCCGACGTCGCCATCTCGAGGGCGAGAGCGCGGGTGAAGCCGATGAGCCCATGCTTGCTCGCGCAATAGGCGGCGGTGTAGGCGAATCCGACCTTGCCCGCCGTGGAGGCGATGTTGATGACCCGCCCCCACTTCGCCTTCGCCATGGGGGCGAGAAACGCACGGGTCACGCGGAAGGCCCCGGTGAGGTTCACGTCGAGGTGCTCGAGCCAGTGCTCGTCGTCCATGGCAAGCACCTTGACGCTCTTCGCGATCCCCGCGTTGTTCACCAGGATCTGGACTTCGCCCGCGGCCTCGCGCGCCTTCGCGACCGAATCGGGATCGGTAACGTCGAGACGAACTGCGGTCGCGTTTCCGATCTCCGTGGCGAGGGCCTCGAGCGAGGAGAGGTTCCGCGACCCGAGGACGACGGACGCCCCTTCCCTCGCGAACGCGAGGGCGATGGCGCGGCCGATGCCACGGCTCGCTCCGGTGATGAGCGCCTTCTTTCCTTGGAGCTTCATGACTCACCTCTCAGCTGGGACCACCATCCGTAGACCAGAATCACGACGATCGAAATCGGAATCACCCAGCGGATCCAGAAGATCCACAGCGAGCCCACCCGGACGCTGCTTCCGCGGTTCACCTCGGCGAGGGCGCGGCCGCGACTCACGAACCACCCGAGGGCGATGAGGGTGAGGGCGCTTCCGACCGGCTGCATGGTCGAGCCCCACACCCGATCGTTCCACATGAGGTAGTTGGAGCTGGCCATGGAGGGAAGCGACAGGAGGAGATCCGCGCCGACGAGGACCGCGATCGCGCGGCCGCGACTCCACCGGAAATAGTGCCGGGCCCCGTCCACCAGGACCTCCATGCCGGCGACCGCGGAGAGGAACGCGGCGACGAAGAACGCGGCGAAGAACAATCCTCCGGCGAAAGCTCCCCCGGGCATTTCGGCGAAGACCCCCGGAAGGGTGATGAACAGGAGCGAGGGGCCGCTCGTGGGCTTCACTCCCATGGCGAAGACCGCAGGCAGGACCGCGAGCCCCGCGAGAAGTGCCGCCGTCATGTCGCCGAATGCCGTTTGCACGGCAGTCACGGGAATGTTCTCGTCCTCGCGAAGGTAGCTTCCGTACAGGAGAAAGAACGTCCCTCCCAGAGAAAGGCTGAAGAAGACCTGGCCCATGGCGGCGAGCACCGTCGGCCCGTTGATCTTCGACAGGTCCGGGAGGAGGTAGAACCGGAGTCCCTCCATGGCGCCGGGGAGTGTCACGGAGCGGACGATGACGACGAGAAGCGAGAGGTAGACGAGAGGCATCGCGATGCGAGAGAGAGACTCGATCCCGCGGCGAACTCCGAGGTAGACGACTCCGCCGATTCCGAGAAACGTCGCCGAGGTGACCGCGAGGTTCCAGGAAGTGATGCCGCCGAGTGTGGACTGGTAAAACCCCTCCGGGTCCTCTCCCACCGTGCCGCCGAAACAGGTGTGAATCGCGTAGAAGAGCACCTGCCCCACGATGAGGGCGTAGTAGGTCATGGCCATGAAGACGGTGAAGAACAAGACGAGCCCGACAGATTGACCCCCCGGCATCCCCGCGCTGAGGAAGGCGCCCGCCGGACCCTGTCGCGTGAGCCTTCCCAACGTCCATTCGGCCATGATCGCGGGGATTCCGAGAAGGAAGTTGAGAACGATGTAAAGCAGAACGAACGCCGCGCCTCCGTGATTCCCCGCAAGGTAGGGGAATCGCCAGACGTTCGCGAGGCCCACGGCCACGCCGATGAGGACCATGAGCGAGCCAAAACGAGACCCGAAGGTCTCCCGCGCCTTCGTCGAGTCGGCCTCAGGCATGTTCCGGGGGCGGGGCCATTCCCACGAGGAGGACGAGACGATCGTCCGTCTGGTTCTCGACGCCGTGGGGCTCGCCCGGGCGCGCGAGGACGGCCTGGCCCGGCCCGAGGTCTCTCCTCTCTCCGCCGACCTCGAATCGAGCGTGGCCCTCGAGCACGATGTAGTACTTCGTGCTCTTCTCGTGCACGTGGACTTTCTGACTCTGTCCCGGCTCGAAGCAATAGACGTCGAGGAAGAGCTGGTTCGTCGCGAAGACGTTCACCTTCTGCATCTTCTCGGGAGAGAACCGGCGGGCGTCGAGAACCGTGCGGATGTCCATGGGAAGTCCTCCCCGGGAATCTACGTGCGGGCCCTCAGGGAATCGCGGGCCTCGAACGCCTGCCCGGTGACGGCACGGGATTCGTCGGAGGCGAGATAGACGAAGATCTCGGCGATGTCCTCAGGTGTGGGAAGCGTAACCGGATCCTCGTCTGGATAAGCCTCCGCCCTCATGTCCGTGCGCGTGGCGCCAGGGTTCACGCTGTTGACCCGGACTCCTTTGGGCTCGAGCTCGGCCGCAAGAACCTGGGTGAAGCCTTCGAGACCGAACTTGGAGACGGCATAGGCGCCCCAGTTGGGCTTTCCCTTGCGGCCGACGCTCGAGCTCACGTTGATGATGGAGCCCCGGCCCCGCGAGACGAGGTGGGGAATGAGCGGCCGCGTCACGTAGAACAGGCTCGAGGTGTTCACTCGAATCACCTCGTCCCAGGTCGCGACGTCGAGCTCCGCGATCGGGCCGCGTTTTCCGAGGATGCTCGCGTTGTTGACGAGGATCTCGAGATCGGGGAATCGTTCGAGAGCCTTCGCGACAAGCCGTTCAGCATCCTTCGGGTCCGAAACGTCGACCGCGAGATAGGAGACGTCACCTTCCATCTCTCCCGCCGCCTCGCGAAGCGCCACAGCTCCTCGAGCGCAGAGGAAGACCGACGCTCCTTCGCGCGCGAATGCCTTCGCGATGCCGAGGCCGATCCCCCGACTCGCTCCGGTCACGAGCGCAGCTTTGCCTTCGAGTCTTCGGCTCACGATTGATTCATTCTATACCTCAGGCATCCTTGCTTTCTCCTGGCTTCGGGAACTAACAACTAGGTTCGGCCCTTTAACCTTCTACGTCCCCGTCCGTCGTGCACCAGCCACGGAGCAACGCGCGAGGACAACTCCAGCCCCCACGGTGAGGAACAGCTCCGCGAGAAAAGGGACAACGAACGCCACCATGGAAACGACGAGATCCCTCCCGGCAACCTCGGTCTATTACCCCTCCGTGCGATGAACGGGTTCAAGGATTCGCTCTCGTGGCCACGTCGCCGCTGTAGGCGTGCGGGAGGAACGACAAGTTTCGTGCCGGTGTGCATCGTGACATAATCTAGAGTGTATGAGCACCACCGCTGCGAACAACGAGGCGGAGATCCTCTCTCGCATCATTGACCCGGGAAAGCCTGGAATTCCGGTGCATACCGCCGAGACGATCTTAGCTCTTGACTTCCCGCAAGAGGATCGAGAGCGAATGAACCAGTTGGCGGAAAGAGCGCGGGAGGGTTCGCTGACGCGGGAGGAACAGCTTGAGATCGACGCGTACGAACGGGTCGGCCATTTCCTGTCGCTCCTCCAGTCCAAAGCGCGCATTTCGTTGAAGAAAGCCAACCGCAAAGCCGAGTAACGAGTGGAGCGAAGGCGTTTTTCCAGGGCGTCGCTGATACTTCTCAAGAAATCAGGACCTTCTCTGTAACCTTTTCCTTCCGTTCCGTCATATACGCTCAGGCAGAAGACCGCGATGGAGAAACCCGCCCTTTGCCCGGACTGCGGAGGGGGTCTCGCCTCGGAGCCCGCGATCCAGGGTCTCTGCCCGCAATGCCTTTTGGGCTTGGCGCTCGAGGAGTCGGAGCTCGAAGGGCAGAAGACGCTGGATGGGACGGCCCTCGGCCGGGTTGTGGCCCACCGCTACCAGATGCGGGAGCTTCTGGGGCGGGGCGGCATGGGAGAGGTCTGGAGAGCGTTCGATCTGAAGCTTCGGCTCGACGTGGCGTTGAAAGCGCTTCGTCCAGAGCGCCTTACGAGCTCGAAGGCGCGGGAGCTCCTGAGACAGGAAGTGCGTTCGGCGCGCGAAGTGGTATCGCCGAACGTCTGCCGGATCTTCGACCCGGGGGTGATGCGAGCATACAGTTGACTTTAGATTAGTTCGACTATTATAAAGTCAACTATATGCTTGGGCGCTGGGTGACGTCGCGGTGGAGGCGGAAGCTGAGGACGCCCTATGTCCACTTGGTGTTCGGCGCGCGCCAGACGGGGAAGTCCACGCTTCTGAAGAATCTGCTCCCGGACGCCGGCCTCTGGCTGAATTTTGCTCGACCTGCACGAAAGGGGTACCTCGTCTGCCGCTGTTCCGCTCCGCTCGCCCTCACCGACCGTTTGACCGCGCTGCCTTGGGCCTGCCTCTGAGCTCCGCCGGACGCGAGCACTCTAGCGCAGGCCCGCGAGGACGGTGTGCATCCGGAAGTACTCGCCGTACTTCGCGAGGCCGAAGGCGATCAGGCCGGCGGCGATCATCACGGCCGCCGCCCGGCCCCAGCGGCCGCGGCGCCATAGGGAGTCGAGGGCAGCGCCGGCGGTGACGGCGACGAAGGGCCCGATGTAGACGAACTCCTTCAGGTCTTTGAACGTTCCCGAGACGGCGCGAAGGACGAGAAGGCCGAGAAAGCTGAGGCCATAGGCGGCGAGCACCCTCGACACCCACCTCTCGCCCTCCCGCCACAGCAGCAGAAATCCCGCGATCGCGATCGCGGGAAAGCCGATTCCGTAGAAGTACGTCACGCGGAGGAGCGCGACCGCGAGCCCTGCGGGACGGTTTTCGGTACCGCCGCCTTCCCCGCTCGCAAGAGCGGGGAGGATCTCGGTGAAAAACAGCATCGTGAAGGGCAAATAGACCAGGAGAACGGCCGCAGCCGCGACCAGACCCCAGAAGACGAGAAGAGCCGGGATTCGCTTCCGCTCGAACCAGGCCAAAAGAAGGGAGAACAAACTCAGATTGATGAGGCTCGAGAGATAGAGAATCCCTGAAACGAGACCGCTCGCTCCGTAGAGAAGCATCGGCCGCACGAACGAAGCGGCCTGCGCCATCCGCGCAGCGAAGTAGATCGCGAGGAGGTCGAAAAAATGCCCAGCCATCGTGGGCCACATCGCGTAGAGAAGGCGGTTGGTCACGAGCGGAAGGAAGACCGTGAGCAGCGCCGCCCAGAATGCGACGTCCGCCCCCACGAGGAGCCGCGCAAGCAGGAACACGAGAGGAAGCTCGAGAGCCGCAAAGACGAGCCCGACGTGCTTCATCGCCGCTTCGATCCCCCGCGCGTCGCGCTCGAGAAGCGTGAAGGGAAGATAGAACACCGGAGAGTAAGGGAACGCGTAGGCTTTCCCTGCGATGATGCGGGGATAGGCGGTCTCGGCGACTTTCTGGGCCGCGATTCCGCGCTCGAGGATTCCACCCGAAGCCGCTTCGAACGCCTCGAGGTGTCGGCGATGGAGCCGGACGTCGGGATAGAAGTAGCTCGGGTGGAAGAGGGCGGCGCCTTTCAGCATGTAGCCGAGGAGGAAGAGGAGCGGGACCCACCGGCGGAATCCGAACGAGAGCAGACCCGCGAAGACGAGACCCAGGATCGCGATCTGCGCCTCGGCGTGCGTCATTCCGAAGGGGTCTCTCGCGAACCAGACTGCCTGAGCGAGGGCCGTGGTTCCGCCGATCGCGATGGCCCAGCGAAGGGAGAATCCGAGAACGATGGCGAGAAGGAAGACTCCCGCAGGAAAGATCCGCGGTGCGTAGGCCGACCAGGGAAGCCGGAAGCGCGCGCCCTCGATCCGGATCCAGTCGACGGCGAGGCCGAGATTCTCGGGGCTCGGGTCGTCCACGAGGATCTCGATCCGCAGCGGACCGCTCGAGGATAGGCTCACCGGAACCTCTTGAGTCCGGAAGCGGCCCGGGCGGGCGGTAAAGCTGTCGGCCGCCTCGGCGTTCAGGAAGAGGCGGACGGAGGCGTTTGCCGGAATGAAGCGTGCGTAGCGGAGTTGGAGAGCCGCCTTCTCCGCCGTGCCTTCGAGAGGCACGAGAATCGAAGCGCGCTCCCTCGTCCACCGAAACGTGACGGGCATCCGCTCCTCGCTCTCGGTGAATCCCGGAAGGTAGGCGCCCGTCGAAGGGCCCACGTCGAAATCGAGCTGAGCCTGGGCGAAGGAGGCGACGTACAGCGCGGCCTCGCCGAGGAGAAGGATCAGAATTCCCGAAAGGGCGAGACGAATCCGTTCGCCCATGAGGGCGCTACTTCTTCCGTTCGAGGAGCTTTCGCAAGGTGTCCATCTCGGTCTCGAGCTTCTTCTGCTTCGAGGAGATGCTCAGGACGTAGCCGAAGAGGAGAATCCACACCACGGAGTAAGCGGCGAAGAGATAGCTCATGCGAGGTCGAGCTCCTTGTGCAACCGATCGACTTCCCCCTGGGCGGACTCGACGGCGAGGCGCTTGTCCAGGAGCCACAGGTAGAGGAGGAGAAACGCTCCGAACGCCATCATCAAGGCATGGAACATCTGCGGATGGAGCCCGGAGGACTCGCCGCCCATGAGGACGGGCTGGGGATGCTGGGTCCTCCAGAGTCGGATGGCGAGGAACACCACAGGAACGTCCACGAACGCGATGATGGCGACCACGGCCGCGAGCGTCGCCCGCTTCTCCTCCTCGGGGACGTAGCGCCGCAGCATCAGGTAGCCCACGTACATGAGCCAGAGCACGAGGGCGGTGGTGAGTCTCGCATCCCACGTCCAGTAGATCCCCCACGCCTTCTTCGCCCAGATCGGGCCGGTCACGAGGCCGATGGTGGTGAAGAGGACCCCGATCTCCGTCGAGGACAGGGCGACGTCATCGTAGCGCCGGCAGCCTTTCCACAGATAGCCGATGCTCGCGCTGAACGTCACCGTGAGGGCGATGAACGCCGCCCACCAGCTCGCGACGTGGAAGTAGAAGATGCGCTGGACCTCGCGCATCGTCTTCTCCTCGGGAGCGTAGAGGAACGCTCCCCAGAGCGCGACGAGCATGAAAACGAAGACGAGAACGGGCAGCGCTTTCGAGTACAAAGATTTCATGACGCGGGGGAATTATAATGCAGAGGGTCGTGAAAACGTCGAACCGCCTCACCGTCGCCTTTTCTTCGCTCGGCCATTTCCTCATCCACTTCTGCACCGCGTTTTTCTTCGTCATCGTTCTGACTCTCGAGGTGGAGTGGAGCCGCCCCTATCACGAGCTCGTTCCCCTCTGGACTCTCGGCTCGCTCCTGGTGGGGTTGGCGGCGCTTCCCGCGGGGCTCCTGAGCGACCGGTTCGGGGCGAGCGCGATGATGGCGGTGTTCTTCCTGGGCATGGGGGGCTCCTCGATCTGGGCGGGTCTCTCGTCATCGTCGCTGGGGCTGACGGTAGCGCTCACGAGCCTGGGATCGTTCGCGGCCGTGTACCATCCAGTCGGCATTCCCTGGCTCGTACGCAACACGAGCGTGAGCCGAGGAAAGGCGCTCGGGATCAACGGCGTTTTTGGAAACGTGGGCTCGGCTGCGGCGGGAGCGGTGACTGCTGCTCTCCTCGACGCCGCCGGATGGCGCGCGGCGTTTTTCGTGCCCGGCGCCGTGAGTATCCTCGCGGGCGTGGCCCTCGTCCTCTGCTGTGCCACGGGACTCATTCGAGAACCGGAAGGGGCGCCACCGGCCGCCGCCGCGTCCGCGAAGTCGGACTCACGCCGCGTGTTCTCGATCCTCCTGGTGACGATGTTCCTCGGTGGGCTCATCTACCACTCGACGCAAGCGTCGCTTCCGAAACTGATAGAGCTCCGGCATCAGGGGCTCGCCGGGGAGGGTGCCTTCGGGGTCGGCCTCCTCGTCGCCTTCGTCTACGCCGCCGCCGGAGTGATGCAGGTCGTGGGAGGCCACCTCGCGGATCGCATGCCCCCGAAGCAGGTCTATGCCGGGGCGATTCTCCTTCAGGTCCCGCTGCTCTTTCTCGCGTCGAGTCTCGGCGGTGTGACGCTCGTCGCAGTTGCGACGCTCATGGTGATGGGGAACACCGCTGCCCTTCCTGCGGAGAACCTACTTCTTGCCCGTTATACCCCCGAGAAACGCCACGGCCTCGCTTTCGGCGTGAAGTTCGTCCTGTTCTTCGCGGCCGCGCCCCTCGCCGTCCAGCTCGCCTCCTGGGTGTCCGCGAGGACGGGCGAGTTCCACTGGCTGTACGTTTTCCTCGGGATCTGCGCCGCCACCGCTCTCGCCTGCGCCGCGCTTCTGCCCGGACCGGGTTTTTCCTCTTCCCCCGTATTGACAGATCGTCCCGTAGTTCCTAACATGGATTAGATCCCAAAAAAATTCAGACCAGGTGCCGCGAGCCGGGTTTCTCACCCCCGGAGGGCGAAAAATGAAGAACGACGATCTGTTGAGCGGAGTCCTGTGGCTTCTCGCCGTCGCCACCGTTTTCCTCATCTCGACCGCCGTCGCCACGGCGGCGGCCCGGGACGGGCTCGTGCTCTGGCACGAGGCGAGCGCGGCGGTGCGGGCTTTATCGACGATCTCGACGATGATGGTGGCGGCGGTCGCCGTCATCCATACGAAGAGCGGTCGCGCCAAGAAAGACTGATTTCCGCCTTCCGTGCCCGGGCGTAGACGGCGTTGATGGCGTCGACCATCCGGTCCGCGGGATAGTGCTCGGCCGCGAACGCCCGGCCCCGCAACCCCATCTCCTCACGAAGAATCGGATCCCGCAGAAGCTCGAGAGCCTTTCGAGCGATTCCCTCGAAGTCCCCGGGAGGGACGAGGAAACCGGAGACGCCCTCCCGCACCACCTCGGGCGCCCCGTCGAGCTCGTAGGTCACGACGGGCTTTCCCACCGCGCCCGCCTGGGGAATGACGCGGGCGATTCCCTCGCGCAGCGATGTGTGCACCACGACATCCATCGCCTGGATGTAGGAGGCAACTTCTTCGGGAGGAACGAGGCCCGCGAAGACCATACGGTCTCCGATACCAAGGGTTCTCGCTTTCTCTTCGAGCTCGCGCCGCAGAATGCCGTCGCCGACGAGAAGGAACCGGCACTCCGGCGCGGCGGCGGCGATCCGGGCCGCCGCCTCGAGGAAGTCGTGGTGGCCCTTCAGAGGAAACAGGCGCGCGATCTTTCCCACGACCGGCGCCGTCTCTGGAATCGAGAGCCTCCGCTTCGCCTCCCCGGTCGTGATTCGCACTTCGAGAAACGTCTCGAGCTCCATGCCGCTGAAGATCTTCACGTATTGAGCTGGAGTTCCGATTCCCGCCGCCAGGGCGCCGTCGATCGTCTTCTGGCTCACGCCGATGATGGCATCGCTCAGAGGGGCGGCGATCCGTTTCAGACGGATGTAGAGGGCGTTCTTCCACGCTGCCTGGTAGGGGTGGAAGACGAGCCCATGGAGCGTATGGACGACGGTCTCGACCCCCGCCATCCGCGCCGCGATTCTTCCCAGGATTCCGGCCTTCGACGAGTGGGTGTGGACGACGTCGTAACGGCCCCGCTTGATGAAGCGATAGAGCTGGAAAAGAGCGATGAGATCGTTCAGCGGCCGGATGGGCCGTATCAGGCGGGGGAGGAGGTGAAGCTCGATTCCTCCTCTGCGCGCGGCATCGTGGAGATCGCCCTCCGGTCCCGGGTCGGGGCCGGCGACGAGCGCGACCTCCATCTCGAGGCGACGCTGCCCGATGGCCGTGAGCAGTGTGTTCTCCTGGGCGCCGCCGACGATGAGCCGCGTGATCACATGGAGGACGCGGAGCGGACGTCCGGACGGGGCGGACGGGTTTCCGTCGGACGTCGAGGCGTGCGTCATGGTTCGCGGTTCCAAGCTTCGAGTTTTGGGTGTTACAGTTCATGCTAACACGCGGCGGCGGTGGCGAAAATCGCACGGCCGTGCGATGCTTTGCTGCGTTTCGCCGCGCCGAAACAGGAGGAGAACCGTGAACAGACGAGATTTGACGTTGGCCGCGGGCATCGTTTTCCTGTCTCTTGGGCTCTACGCCCAGGATCCCGCGGAGCTGATCGATGCTGTGCGGGAAGGTCAGGCGAAAGACGTAACCAAGCTTCTGGGGTCGGGTGCCGACGCCAAGGCGGTGACCGACGGCGGGATGCCTCTGGTTTCGCTCGCGGCGATGAAGGGAAACGCCGCCATCGTCGACGCTCTCGTGAAAGCGGGCGCCGACCTGAAGGCGACGGACAAGACGGGTGCGACCGCCCTCATGTACGCGGCGCAGTTCAACCACAACGACGTCGTGACGGCGCTCATCGCGGCCGGCGCGGACGTGAATGCGAAAGACAGCCTCGGGTGGACGCCGCTCATTCGCGCCGCCGTCGGCGGCAACGCAGAAGGGGCCAAGGCGCTCCTTGCCGCTGGCGCGGACAAGAACCAGGCGGACTTCTTCGGGAGGACAGCGCTTCAGGTCGCCGAGGGGCGAGGGCACGAGGAGGTCATCGCGGCCCTCCAGGGCGGCTAGGCCCTTACTTCACGTACACCGTCTTGATGTTCACGAACTCCCGGATGCCGAAGTCCGCGAGCTCCCTTCCGTAGCCCGACTCCTTGATGCCGCCGAAGGGGAGGCGGGGGTCGGACTTCACGAAGGTGTTCACGAAACAGGCGCCGGCGTGCAGGCGCTTTCGGGCGATCTCCTCGCCGCGCGCGACGTCCTTCGTGAAGACGGCGGCGCCGAGCCCAAAGACGCTATCGTTCGCGACCCGAATGGCTTCGTCCTCGTCCTTGACGGCGATGATGGCGGCCACAGGGCCGAAGAGCTCCTCGTCGTAGGCGGGCATCCCCTTGCGGACGTCGGATAACACCGTCGGGGGATAGTACGCGCCGGGCGCTTTCGGAACCTCGCCTCCCAGGAGGAGTCGCGCGCCCTTCTCGATGCTCTTTCTCACCTGTTCGTGGAGCTCGTCTCTCAGGTCCTCGCGGGCCTGGGGGCCGACGACGGTGTCCTCCTCCATCGGGTCGCCCATCTTCTTCGACTTCATGAGCTCGACGAAGCGCTTTTCGAAAGCGTCCTTGTGCCTCTCGAGGACGATGAATCTCTTGGCCGCGATGCAGCTCTGGCCGCTGTTGATGAGGCGGCTCCGGACGCAGAGGTCCGCGGCCTCTTCGACGTCGGCGTCACCGAGGATGACGTACGGATCGCTTCCGCCGAGCTCGAGGACCGTCTTCTTGAGCATCTCGCCCGCCTTCGAGGCCACGGCTTTCCCCGCGGGCGTGCTCCCGGTGAGCGTCACCGCCATCACCTTCGGGTTCTCGATGACCCGCGCCACCGCCCGTCCGCCAATGAGGATTGAGCGAAAGAGATCCCGCGGGAACCCCGCTTTGTGGAAAACTTCTTCGATCGCGAGCGCCGAGCCCATGACGTTCGAGGCGTGCTTGAGGATGCCGGCGTTTCCCGCCATGAGCGCGGGAGCGGCGAAACGGAACACCTGCCAGAAGGGGAAGTTCCAGGGCATGACGGCGAGCACGACTCCGATGGGCTCGAAGGCGACGAAGCTCTTGCTGGCGTCCGTCACCACGGGGATGGGTCGCAAGAACTCATCGGCCATCTCGGCGTAGTACTCGCAGGCCCAGGCGCACTTCTCGGCCTCGGACCTTCCGTCCCTGATCGGCTTTCCCATCTCCTCCGTCATGAGCCGGGCGTATTCGTTCGCCTGGTCTCGGAGGATTTGAGCTGCCGCCCGCAGGCGCCGGGAACGGTCCGGGAACGCCGTTTCCCGCCAGTCGAGGTGCGCCTGGTGGGCGCGGTCGATGATGGCGTCGACCTCGGACGCCGTCATCTCGTCGTAGGTTCGAAGGAGCTTGCCGTTCGCGGGGTTGATGCTCTCGATGGACATGACCCGGGAAGTTTATCACTCCCGGGCGATTGCCTGCCGATGGGGGAGGATCCGAAAAGTGATTCGGCGCAAGCACGATGCCAGCGGTCACTTTCGTCCAGGAGTGCCAACAAGGCACCGGTGTCGAGCAGGGCTCTAACGGTCACGGCGCGCCCGAAGCCTTCGGCGGACTCTCGCACGAACTTCGCTTGCGCGCCCTGGATCCCCGCTGCGAATCGCCCCGATGCTCTTGCGAGCGGCAGCGTGGAGCCGTCGCTGTTCGTCGTCGTCGTCCGCCGCCGCCCCGAACGACCGTAACCACTCGGTCACGATCCGCTCCAGGAGCCTCGCAACGGACTGTTTCTCCCGGTGAGCGACTTCCTCCAGCTCAGTCTTGACCGCGGGGGAAATGCGCCAGCTATAAACCTCGCTCTTTCTCATGCACTACAGCGTAGTGCACGACTCGGGGGAACGCAAGCCGCCTACCGCAGCCAGCCCGGGGGGACGCCCTTCCTCCGCGCCTCGTCCGCGATCGCCTGCTTTTCGCTTCGGGCCTGCGCGAGGTCTCGTTCCGCGGCCTGTCTCCGCGAGGCGCCCCGGGTGTCCGAGGTGAGCTCGGGGCTTCTGAGCTTGGCCTCGAGGTCCGAGATCTTCTTGTTCACCCCCGATACCCGTTCGCGCCAGTAGGACTCGGTCTTGGTGGGATCCGGCTCCGGCTCGGCCGGAGTCGCTTCCGCCTCCGCCTGGGCCGCACCGGCCTCGGGTTTACTCGCGCCCGAGCTCGTGCGCCGCTGCGGAAACTGGGGCCCGCCGCGGAGGTCCGTCTCGGTGAAGGATTGCTTCCCCTGGGCGTCGAGCTTCTTTCGGCGCTCTTTCTCTTTCTTGGCGACTTCCGTGAGCGACTGCGCCGAAGCCAGGCCCGCCGCAAGACCGAGAACCGCGAATGTGAAAACCAGACGCTTCATGGCGTCCTCCTGAGCTGTTCGGAAAGGTCTGTATCGATTCTGAACAACGGGACGCCGCCGCGCAAGCGCGTCAGAACGGCACGAAATAGAGCGTAATCTTCACCAGGAGCTCGCGCTTCCGGGGCACGGAGTCTCCCGCGAAGATATCCCGCTCTTCGTTGTACACCACGAAGAGGTCGCTCCCCGGCCGGTAGCTGTAGCGAAAGAGGACGTTCGCGAGCGCTTCCTCCGAGTCGTCGTTGTATTGCACGAGAGCCCGGACGAACGCGTTCGGCGAGAAGGCGACCACCCCGCGCGCAATGAACAGGTTGGTCACGAAGTCCCCGCCCTCGATGGGGATGTCGACGTCGTTTCGTGAGTAGGAGAGACTCGCGCGCACCCGGGGGTGGGGCTTGGTGTCGAGCGTGAGCGATACGCTCTGGAGCGTGCCGCCGTAGAAGCCGCCCCCGGAGACCATCACGTTCGCGGCAATCGGGCGGCTCTGGTCGCCCATGTAGCCGAGGTTGTAGCGGTTGAAGCGGTACTGCCCGATCGGGATCTCGACTCCGTCGCGGATCTCGAACGGCTCTTTCAGCCCCTCCTTCTCGTACAGCCACTCGGCGGAGAAGATCGAGCCGTTGTCGAAGACGACGTAGGGCCCGAGCGTGTTGGTCTGGGTCTCCAGATCGCCTTCGTCGTCCTCGATGTAGACGTGGTCGTTCCCGAAGTAAATCTGCCGAATCCCGAGAGCGTGCGGCCGCGGGCTCCAGTACCCGTTGAGCCGATACTTGCGGATGCCGGTCCGGGGAATGAACCCCATTTCGGAGTTGAAGTCCTTACCGATGTCGGCGAAGTCCCCGTAGACGCTTGCCCCGTCCGTCACCCAGTTGGCGTGGATGGCGGCTGCGTGGTCTCTCCCTCCCAGCGTAGGAGTGTCGCTCTTCGCGAAAAACCCCTGGACTTCCGCGTTCTCGGCGTAGGAGAGCTGGAAGTCCGTCGCCGCCACCCGATTGGCTCCCACACCCGGGGGCTCGCTCTCGGACGCCGGGTCCTTCTGGAGGAGCATCGCCCCGACACTGCTCCGGGACAAGACGTCCCGCTTCACCCGGAACGCGGAGAACGCCGTCTGCGGCACCAGCTCCTCCTCGAGCGGCGTCTCCTCGGTGACGATGTGAAACGCTCCGATTTCCGTGCGGCCGAGCCGGCCCGTGAGGCGCGCCCCTCCGAGAATCGGGATCTCGTCCCCGTCTTCCGAGAGACCGATCTGGCGGCTGAAGAACAGGAGCGTCTGCGTGGGCTCGAATGGCCGGGTCACTTCCCCGATGCGGAAGAGCCCCGCGTTTTCGAGGAAAAAGTCCCGTTTCTCGGGGTAGAAGAGGGGAAAGCGGGTGAGGTTCACCTGCTCCTGGTCCGACTCGACCTGGGCGAAGTCGGTGTTCACCGTAAGGTCGAGGTTGAGAGAGGAGCTCAAGGCGAGCTTCGCGTCGAGCCCGCCCGTGACCTCGAGCTCGTCGCCCCCCTCGTCGTAGTCGCGGCGCGCCCCTTCGAGGCCATAGGGCTTCAGCTTCACCTTCCCACCCGGCTCCGCCTTCGAGAGCCCGTGAATCTCGCGGTACGCGGAGACGCGGTACTGGGCGTTGAAGCCCCAGTCCGGGCTGATCGGACTCCAGTACGATTCCTCCCGCGTGCGCGCCACCCGGCGGCCGAAGTTCGCGCCCCAGCCGTTCTCACTCGATGCGTCGAAGCGGAGGGTGTTGAAGGGGATCGACATCTCGACGACCCACCCCTTCGTATCCACCGTCGCGGCGACGTCCCAGACGCCATCCCATTCGAAGTTGAGGGCCGCCCCCTCGCCGCGAACGAGCCCGTCGAGGCGCGCCCCCACCGCGTTCGTCGCGAAATAGAACGCGTTTCGCCGATCGTGAAACGTATCGAGAAAAACCTCGAAGCTGTCCTCGGACTGAAGAAGCGCATCGCGCCGGTACTCCGTCGCGACGATGCGGGAGGGCTCGTCATCCCACATGCGGGCGCCGATGAGGAGCCGGTCGCGGGTATACGCGACGCGGACCTCCGTCTTTCGCTCCGCCGGCTCGCCCGCCCTCGGCTCCGCCTGGATGAACTCCGCGGCCGCGGGAGCCTCTCTCCAGAAAGCTTCGCTCAGGCGGCCGTCGATCCGCGGGGTCGCCTCGGTGAACCGGGCCTCGAGGCGGGCCGGGTCCGCGGCCGCGATCAGGAACGTCAGGAGGAGCAAGCGGGCTCACTCCTCGATCACGTACTCGAACGTGAGCCAGGAGACGACGAGAAACACGGCAGCGAACACCAGCAGCACGCGGATCCAGATCCAGGGGCTGGTGAGGGGGTTCTCGTCGAAGAGGAGCCGCGTCGACTCGGCCGCTCCGATCACGATGGGGACCGCGACCGGAAACAGGAGCACGGGCAGGAGCACCTCCCGCATGGTGGTGTTGGAGGCGACGGCCGCGAGGATGGTGCCCACGGCCGCGTAGCCGACGGTCCCCAGGAAGAGCACGAGGAAGAACGTCCCGATCTCCGAGGGCGCGAGCAGGTCCCACGGGCTCAGGTTGAAGAACACGACGAAGAGAGGCAGAACGAAGATCTCCATCGCCACCATGAAGAGGACGTTCGAGAGGAGCTTTCCGAAGTAGATGGCGCTCCGCGGGGCGGGGGCCAGCATCAGGCCCGAAAGGCACCGGTTCTCCCCCTCGATGGCGAAGCTGCGGTTGAGCCCGAGGGTCGCCGCGAACACGAACGCGACCCACAGGATCCCGGGGCCGAGCTCGATCGCCCGGATCTCGTCGGGAAAGAGCGTGAAGTTGAAGACGAGGAGCACGAGCACCGCGAAGACGAACATCGAGGAGACCATCTGCCGGGTCCGGACCTCGGTGCGGACGTCCTTGCGGAAGATGGCGACCGCGACCGGAAGAGTCCTCAACCCGAGCGCAGCGCGAGCGAAGCGAGTCGCGGAGCGAGAGCCGTGGGGGTGGGGCCCCACGGCATTGATGGGAGTCCTCGACATTCTCACCGCGCGATCTCCCGGATCTCGAGGAGGATTCGCTTCACCTCGGTTGCGCTCGCTCCCGTTGCGTCGAAGGCGATGCGCCCCGCCTCGAGGATCGAGATGCGGTCGGCGACGGACACCCCGCGCTCGACGTCGTGGGTGGTGAGGAGGATCGACGTCTCGCCTTTGACGTCCGAGAGCCTTGTCGAAAGCCGCTCGCTGGAGGGTGCGTCGAGCCCGGTGTAGGGCTCGTCGAGGAGGAGAAGCTTCGGCCGATGAAGAAGGGCCCGCGTCACCGAGAGCCTCTGGAGCATTCCCCGGGAGAGGCTCCGGACAGGGGAGTGGCGCCGAAGGTCCAGGTCGGCCCACACCAGGGCGTCTTCGAGGCTGGGCGAGCTCCCGTAGAGCCGGGCGTAGAGCTCCAGATTCTCGAGGACCGTCAGGTCCGGATAGAGGAAGCTCTGGTGGGAGACGAGGCCGATCCCGCGGCGCACGTCGTCGCCAAGATTCTCATAGGGCTCGCCGCTGAAGAGGATCTCGCCGGACGAGGGACGAAGAAGGGTCGCCGCGATGAGAAGGAGCGTCGACTTACCCGCGCCGTTTCGGCCGAAGAGGACGTGGCAGCGACCCGCCTCGAGCTCGAAATCGATCTCTTTGAGCGCCGTCGAACGGCCGAAGCGCTTCGTCAGACGCCGCGCCGCGAAGGCCGGAGGGACCGCGTTCACGGTCAGTCTCGGCGGGATGACGGATAGAGCGTCTTGAGAATGCCGAAGGCGAGAGCCGCCGCCATGAACATCACGATGACCGCCTTCTCGTACCGGCTGCGATCGGGAATGATCTCGATCTGGGAGCCGGGTGCCGGAGTGCTCTCGCCGCCTCCGTCTTTCGCACCGCCGGTCGAAGCCGCGCTCGCGCTCCCTCCCGAGATCGTCATCTCGAGGGAATCTCCCGCGGCGACGTTCCGTTTGCGGAAGGCGACGAAGCGCCCTTCCGGCTCGGGGCCGAGGTTCTCCCAGCCTTTCGCCTCGACCTTCACGTCGGGAGGTGCGATGAACACGTAGTACTCGGGAAGTGTGTAGAACGCCCGGCTCGCCATCCGATACCCGTCCTCGGGATATCCGACTTCGTAGGAGACGACGATCTCGGTCTCGCCCGGTTTGAACGCCGTACGGGTTACGTAGCCGCTTCCGTCGGGAAGGGGCGCCGCCTGCTGCGGGACCGGCATTCCGCTCCCTCCCCGCGCCGAGACCGACCGGAGCTCCCAGAGGCCCGTCGTCGGGAGATAGAACCGGAAGCCGCGCTCGGGGTCGTGATACGTCTTCTTCGGGCTCGTGCGGTTCTCGACGACGTAGACCTCGTCCGCCAGAAGGTGGTCCCCTTCCCGCCGGAGGAGGACGCGGGCGGTCGACACTTCGAGATCGCGGTCGTTCCATTCCCGGGTCACGTCGTACACCGTGACCTCGACTTCGGCTTCGTAGCCCCGCCCGAACCGCACCGGCTCGTTGTAGTTGACGCCCTGAGCCGTCACCTGAAGGAGCATGGGCCGTTCTCCTTCGACCTCGATGTCCCGGATCTCGAAGCTCCCTTCGACCGCTCCCAGTTTCTTGTCCGGGACCATCTCGTTCCGGAGGCGGAGGAGAGTCACTTTCTCCGCGCGCCCCGGGCCTCCCGACGTCCCGTTCACGAGCTTCACTTTGAGGATTCCGCCCCGCGGCTGGGCTGATAGAGGCGAAGCCGTAAGCCCGAACGCCAGGAGGAGAGCGCAGCGCTTCACGCCGAGACTCTCTTTCCGCAGGCCATGCAGAAGCGAGCGCCCTGTGGCAGCTTCTCGCCGCAGCCCTCGCAAGTGGCCTCGGGGGGTACGAAAGGAGCACCACAATGGGGGCAGAACTTCGCCGCCTCCGGGCTCGCCTTCGCGCAGCTCGGACAGACCTTTCCCGAGGGCTTCTTCTTCTCTCCCTTGCGCGGAGCGAGCGCATCGAGCCTCGCGAGTACCGCCGCCACCTGCGTCATGTAGTCGTTTCGCGCCGTCTCGTAGTCCTGGTCCGAGACCTTTCCCGCCTCTTTCTCGAAGTCGAGGTCGGCGAGCACCGCGTAGAGGCGGCTCTTCTTCTCCTCGAGTCCGAGGATCTCGCGCTCGGTGTCTCCGAGGCTTCCGAGGCCGCTGTCCCGGGCCTCGGCGAAGACGGGGTAGAGAACGAAGGCGACGGCAGTCGCGCCCAGAACGGCGAGAAGGGCGAGGGTCAACTCGAGATTTCCCGGAGCTCTTTTTCGATGCGCGCGCGCTCGGCAGCGCCGATCGGGACGGCTTCCTCCGGCTTCACGTCAGCCGCCGTTTGCTTCCGCCAGGACCGAAGTACGCGCAGGGTGACGAAGAACCCGGCGAAGAGCACGGCGAAGGGCGCGATCCAGGCCGTGAGGTGAAAGCCCGAGGCGGGAGGAGCCGCGAGAATCCCGAGGCCGTATCTCTCCTCGAAGACTTTCACGACGCTCTCGACACTCTCCCCCTTCTGGATGCGCTCGGCGATCTCCTCCCGAATGGGCTCCGCCGAATGGCAGTGCTCCATCGCACAGGTGTAGACGGTGGCGCTGCAGCCCCCGCACTGGCACATGAGGGCGGAGCAGGCGTCCCGATACTCCGGAGTGCTCAGGCGCTCCTGCGCGTAAAGGGTCGCCGCCGGAAGCGCGAGCGAGAGGACGAGGGAGAAGCTCCGTTCACGCCACGTCATATTTCTTCTTCGATTCCAGGAGAAGGTTCTCCTTCACCGCCTCGACCTTCCGCGCGAGCTTCAGCTCCCGCTTCGCCGGCACCAGTGTGACGACGGTGCCGAGGAAGACGACGATCGCCCCGAGCCAGACCCAGCGCACCAGGGGTTTCACGAAGATCTGCACCGTCGTCTTGTTGTCGTCCGTGACGCCGGCGAAGACCATGTACAGGTCCTCCTGGAACGTCGCGTAGCGCCGCACTTCGGAAGTCGGCTGCTGGCTCGCGAGGTACAGGTGCTTTTCCGGCGCGAAGGTGCCGATGGACTTTCCGTTCTTCGTGACTTCGAGCTTCGCCGAGAGCCAGTCGTAGTTCGCGGTCCGGCCCTCGTCGAGGCCGAGGAACTTCACCTGGTAGCCGCGGATCTCGATGGACTGGCCCGCGACCAGATCCGCCTTCTTCTCGGTGTCGAAGGCGGAGCCCGCGACCCCGATGAAGATGAGGACGATTCCGAAGTGCACCACGTAGCCGCCGTAGCGGCGGGTATTGACGAGCGTGAGGTCGAGAAGCGCTCCCGGGTAGCTCCCGCCCCGGTGGAGCCTCCGGGCCTTGGCACCCTTGTGAAACTCCTGGACGATGGTGCCGATGACGAAGGCGGAAAGGACGAAACAGAGGAGCGCGTATCCGTGGCGCGCGCCGAGGGCGAAGAGAGCGGTCCCCGTCACGACGGCGAAGACGAGAGGCCCGGTGAAGTTCCGGCGCAGACTGTCGAGGGAGGATTTCCTCCAGGCGAGAAGAGGGCCGATTCCCGTGAGCGCGAGCAGCGCGAGCCCGATGGGGATGTTCACCCGGTTGAACCAGGCGGGGCCCACCATCGCCTTTTCTCCCTGGATCGCTTCTGAAAGAACCGGGTACATCGTGCCCCAGAGCACGGCGAAGCAGGAGACGAGGAAAAGGAGGTTGTTGTAGAGGAACCCGGATTCCCTCGAAACCATCGAGTCGAGCTCGTTCTCCGATTTCAAGGCCGGGAGCCGATGGAAGACAAGCGCGGCCGAGGCTCCGGCGGCGAGGGCGATGAAGATGAGAAAAACCTTGGCGAAGTCCGATTCGGCGAAAGCGTGCACGGACGAGACGACGCCGCTCCGGGTGAGGAACGTTCCGAAGACGCAGAGGAGGTACGTAATGATGATGAGCGAGACGTTCCAGACCTTCAGCATCCCCTTGCGCTCCTGGATCATCACGGAGTGGAGGTAGGCGGTCGCGGTGAGCCAGGGGAGAAGGGCGGCGTTCTCGACCGGGTCCCACGCCCAGTAGCCGCCCCAGCCGAGCTCCACGTAGGCCCACCGGCCCCCGAGAAGAAGCCCGGTTCCGAGAAACGCCCAGGAGACGAGGGTCCATCTTCGGGTGGAGGTAATCCACTCGGCGCCAAGCCGGCCGGTGGCGAGGGCGGCGATGCAGAACGCGAAGGGAATCACGAACCCCACGTAGCCGGTGTAGAGGATCGGCGGGTGGATCGCCATGATCGGATGCTGCAGCAGAGGGTTCAGTCCCCGGCCGTCCGCGGGGGCCCAGACCTCGGCTCCCGCGGCGGTCACGACCCCGAGCTGTTCGAAGGGATTGCAGATCCAGAAATTCAAGCAGGTGAAGAAGAGCGCGACTCCGCCGAGGGTCGCGACCACGTAGGGCATGAGCTCGCGGTTCTTCGTGCGGTTGGTCAGGACGACGATGCCGCTGAAGAGCAGGAGCAGCCACGCCCAGAACAGGAGCGAGCCGTCGTTTCCCGCCCAGAGCGAAGCGACTTTGTAGAAGAACGGGAGGTCCCGGTTCGAGTAGCTCGCGACGTACTCGAAGCGGAAATCGCTCCGGAGGAGAAGTGCGATGAGCGAGAAGCAGGCGACGGTCGAAAGACCGCTACAGGCGAGAAGCGCCCTCTCGGCGCTCTCGATGAGCCGGGCGTTCTTCTTCCAGACCCCGAGGAGCGCCGCCACGACGGAGTAGGCGGCGAAGGCGAGAATCGCCATCAAGGCGAAATTGCCCAGGTGATGCATGAGTGTTACTCGAGAGTCGTCTTGCCCTGCTCGTAGGCGGCCTCGTACTTCGAGGCGCACTTCGCCTGCACCAGGGTCGCTTCGAAGCTTCCGTCCCGCTGCAGAGTTCCCTCGGCCACGGCCTGGGCGCGATCCACGAGCGTGTCGGGAAGGGGCGCCCGTCCGACGTAGCGCACGGAGAGCCCTTCGCCCTCATAGTCGATGTCGAATGTGACGACACCCTCTTCGTGACGAACGATCGTGCCGGGGACGACGTTACCGGCGACCCGGATCCTGCGTCCCTCTGCGCGGGCACCCATGGCCCGAAGCTCCGGCACCGTCTGGTAGTAGGCCTTGGTCTCTTCCAGGCTCGAGATGGCGAGGGCCATCACGGCCGCCAGGATGACCGCCCCGCCCACGACGAACTTCACCTTTTTTCGATTCATCCCGGGATTATACCCCTCTCAAGCGCTTACCGCAGAAGGCTCAGCCTCCGCCTCCGCGGCGGAGATCGAGCGCAGCTCCACCTTGCAGCAGCGGCGGCAGACGGGGAAGATCCCGTGCTGTAGGAGCTTCTGCCGGAGCTCCACGTAGCGGGGAGCGTTCCAGATCTTCTCGAGGCTCGTCTCCCTCACGTCCCCCATCTCGACCCGGATGAAGGGGCAGAACTGCACCTTTCCGTCGTAGGTGATGCGTCCTCCGAAGAACGGGTAGAAGCACCGGCCCTCGAGCGGGCGGTCGGGGGTGTAGTAGTCGACAAGGTGATCGTAGCTCTGCGCCGGCCGCCAGTTGATGGTGATGCCCTTCGACTCCGCGTACAAAACGGCCTCGCGGAGAACCTTCGGGACCTCCTCGGGGTCGATGCCCGGGTCGTCGGTGACGTAGGTACTGATGACCGAGGGATCCGTCTCGCCGATGATGGCGAGCGTCTCCTCGACTTCCTTGCGGGTCGCGAACATGAGCTGGTTCAGCCCGATGAGATCCACCTCGAGCTTCTCCGCCTCATCGACGACCCGCGGGAGCAGGTGGAGGTTTCCCGCGGTCAAAGTGGTGTTGATGGAGAGGGGGAGAGCCACACCCTTCTTCGCGAAGACCCTGCGGAGCATGAGGATGTTCTCGGCCGACTTGCGGAAGGCGCCCTTCTGGCCGCGGACCTCGTCGTGAAACTCCGGCGGGCCGTCGATGGAGACGCTCACGTGCCTCAGGAACCCCGAGGCCACGAGCTCGGCGAGCGCTTCCGCGCGATCTTCCTGGATGATGGTGCCGTTGGTCGTGATGTAGTCGCAGCGCATCCCCTTGCGCCGGAACAGATCGAAGATGTCGAGGAGGTTCTTCCGCACGAACGGCTCCCCGCCCGTAAGGTTGAATGAAGGGACCAGCCCCTCGCCGAAGATCCGGTCGAGCTCCTCGAGGGTGAGCTCCTTCTGCCGCCAGTCCTCGGGGTTCAGGATGTCGGCGACGTAGCAGAAGCTGCAGTGGAGGTTGCAGAGGAGCGTCGGCTCGTAGACGACGAAGTGCGGGAGCCGGGAGGCGACGCCGTCGCCGGCGCGCAGAAGCTTTCCCGTGCGCCACTCGCGCCGCGCGCGGGTGACGCGGTTCTTGAGCTTCCGCAGCCCCTTCTCGTACATCGAGTCATTATAGGTCGTCCAATGCTCCCAGGTAATCTTTCGCCATTCCCGCCGGGCTCGCCTCGGTTTCCGCGTAGCGACGGGCCGCTTCACCCAGCCCCCGCCTTCGCCTCTCGCTGTGGATGAGGTCCATGAGATCGCAGTAGAGCCCGTCCTCGTCCCCCTCGAGGGCCGAGCGGGCGACGACGCCCTCAGGCAGGTCGCGCGCGTGGATCTGATCCGTGACGACGACCGGCCTCCCGCACGCGAGCAGAGAAAGAAGCGTTGCCGACGTCTCGCCGGCGGAGGGGTATCTGAGGTTGAGGCATAGATCGGAAGCGAAGGCGTAGAGGCGGAACTCTTCCTCGGAGACCCGGCCCGCGAGCCGAACGTTCGCGGCGACTCCCGCTTCCCGCGCCTCCCGAAGAGGGTCGTAATGAGGGACCGTGCCGCCCACCAGGATGTACGTCGCGCGGACACCGGCGGCTTCGAGCCGCGCGAGCGCGCGGATCGCGGTCGTGACGCGCTTTTCCTGGGTGACGAGCCCGAAAGACGCGATGAGGAGCTCATCGGAGGAAAGACCGAGCTGCCTCCGCGCCTCGTCCCGCGACACGAGAGCGGGGAGCGGAACTCCCATCCGCACGCGCCTCACCGAAGCGCCGGGACACGTGGCGAGCACCTCGTCGCGGGCGGTCTCGCTGTGGACGAGGGTGAGCCGGCTTCTTCGCACCAGTTGCTCATAAAGAGGATAGGAGTAGAGGAGCCGGCCGCCCCCGATGCGAAGCGCGATCTCCGCGAGATCATCTCCGACCTCGGGGTAGGCCTCACGCGCCTCCGCGCGGTACTCCTCGAGGCGGCGGCGGGCGCTCTCCCGTTTTGCCGAATCGCCGATGTCTTCGCGGTACGCGCGAACCTCCGGGCTTTCGAGGTGGGAGAAGAGCCGCGCGTGGTGAAGAACGAGATCGTGGAGAACGAGAATTCCGGGATGGCGGAACAGAGCGGGATAGAGGAAATCGTGGTGCGGGCTGTTGCCCACCTGGTACACGAGAGCGTGCGCTTCCGCGGGCGGGCGGAATGCTTCGGCCTGCTCGCGCGTCGAGATCGTCTCGATCGCGAGATTCCGATTGAGCTCCCGGATCAGAATCGCGCTGTAGTCGGCGATGCCGGTCGAGGCCGGCGGCAAGGGGGTGAAAAGGACGACTTTGTCGGGCCTCACACCGGGGGCTTTCTCGCCTCGACCAGAAGGATGTCACCAAGATCGATCCGGACAGGCCGGTCGACGACGCCCAGAGTCGAGGCGAGCGAGCGCGCGACGGCCGCGGCGGGGCCGAGAAAGCTCCGGGCGCGGTCGAGCACGTAGCCGAGCTTCAGGGTCTTCGCCTCCGTCGAGGTCGCGAGCACCTCGAATCCCGCGCTTCGCACCATGCGGGTGAGGCTCTCTCGCGTGAAGTAGTGAAGGTGCATCCTCATGAACCATGGCCATCGGCTGCGAAAGAGCTTTCGCCCCAGACCGCCGAGGTTCACGGTGGTGAACACGAAGAGGCCTCCGGGCTTGAGAAGCTCGTGAGCGCGCTTCAGAGCGGCCAGGGGATCCTCGAGGTGCTCCCAGACGTCCCAGGAGACCACGGCGTCGAAGGGGCCTTCCTCGGGGACGAACTCCTCGAGGGTCCCGTTGAAGACGTGAAGGCCGCGCTCACGGGCGGACTCCGCCGCCCAGCGCGAGGGCTCGATCCCGATCGCGTCCCACCCGGCCCGCCGCGCCTCGTCCAGGAAGAGGCCCACCGAGGAGCCGATCTCGAGAAGCTTCCTTGAAGGGCCTGGAGGCCCGGCGGACTCGAGCCGCGCGAGCGCGGCCCGGAACGCGGCGCGCCTCTCTGCTTCCGAGGCGAAGTACTCCGGGTCTTCGACGTCGCGGTACAGGTCCTCAATGTCTTCCGTGTCGATGGGCGGCTTCGAGCGCGCGAGGCCGCAGTCGCGGCAGACGAAGATGTCGTCGTGGACCGCGAGGTGGGGAGAGGTGCACGCGAGCTCTCCTCTATCGAGAGGCGCGTTTCGGGGCACGTTCGAAGGGTACAGAAGCCTCGTCGGCTCCCCGCACAGAAGGCAGGGAGGCGCTTCAGAGACCGATGGCATTTTCCCGTTCGAGAAGCTCCCGCCGCAGACGGTCCCGATTGCGGAACCCGCGGTTCAAGGCTCCCAGGGTCTCGAAGATGTAACGCAACGAGCTCACGATGTCGACGGAGGAGGAATCCTCGGCGTAACGTGTGGGGATCGCGACCTCCTCGACGCGAAAGCCGAGGAGCACCGCCTGGATGACCATCTCGGAGTCGAACACGAACTTGTCGGAGAACCCGCGGTATCCGATGAGCTCGAGAAACCGCCGCGAATACGCTTTCATGCCGCTGTGGAGCTCGCTGAACTCCGTTCCGAGGAAGTGGTTCTCGATGCCCGTGGTGAGCTTGTTCCCGAGGAAGCGATAGAGCGGCATCCCCCCGGCCATGGGATCGCCTCCGTCCTTGAAGCGC
>Ga0187893_10000758_pt1 | contig 82533 bp, 68 predicted proteins | sample MA1701074metaG_FD_139574 | JGI IMG/M metagenome (GOLD analysis project Ga0187893, IMG submission 139574) | White microbial mat communities from a basaltic lava cave in the Kipuka Kanohina Cave System on the Island of Hawaii, USA - MA170107-4 metaG ... | reverse complement strand
TGGTTGTAAAAAACGGTTTCATCGAGTTGCCGGAAAAGCCGGGACTCGGCATCGAGCTGAATCCGGATGTCGTCAAGGCGCACCTGGCAGAGGGTGAAAAGTGGTGGGGGTGAACGTGTTGCCGAGGCCCGGCCGTGAGGCCTGTTCTACTGGGGAGTGAGCAGGAACCGTTCGGCGCGGCCTTCGGCTTCGTTCACCGCTTCGGCGGCGAGGTAGCCGCTGCGAACGGCACCTTCCATGGTGGCCGGCCAGCCTGAGCGTGTCCAATCGCCTGCCAGGAAGAGGTTGGGGAAGCCTGTTTTGGTTGCGGGCCGCCGCGTCTCCAAGCCAGGCGCGGCGGAGAACGTGGCTCGCACCTCTTTCACTACGTGCGCCTTTGTGAGAGCGGCGTTTCGCACTTCGGGAAGGAAGCCGCCCAATTCCTGCACTGCTAGATCGATCAGTGACTTGCGCTCCATCCCCACCAGGCTGCGCGATGCGCTTACCACTACCATGAGATAGCGGCCGTCATCCTTGTTGAAGAACCACTGTATGGTCCGATCAAGCAGCGTTGCGTGCGGAAGCGCCGTCACTGGCCGGTCGAACCACAGATGAATGCCCGTTATGGGCGAGTGGGTGAACCCGGTCAGGTCCAGGCCCAGCTCCGGCGCCAGCGCTTCCAGCTTTTCGAAGGGCACGGCGCTGATGTAATGGTCCGCATCGAGGCCCGTTGCCCGGCCATTGTCGAAGCGAATCCGATCCACGGTAGTGCGCGGATGGAGGCGCACATTCGGTCTCCCGGACCAGGCCTCGGCGCTGTACAATTCGCCCAACGGAACCGCCGGAATGCCCATCTCCGCATTGCGCGAGCCGCTTAGAAAGCCGAGCCAGAATACCTGAAAACCGTGGATTGCGGCGATGCGGTCGAGTTCTTCGTTCAGCGCGCTAACGAGCACCTGACGCCAAAAGCGATCAATGGCGTCGGGAGTCTGGCGTTTCGCATGCAGCCATTCGAGCATGGTGATGCGGTCCAGGTCCGTGCGTACCAACCGCTCCCGGCGAATCGCAAGCATTGCGCGGACGATGGCAGATTTATCCCGCCAGCCCAGGAAATTGAGTTTTAGAAAAGAAGACGCGAAGTGAGCGGGGGCGGGGAGCCTGCCGAGCTTGAGCGTGGAAAGGCGGCCGCCGGGCTCGAGGAAGTAGAACTCGCGATGAAATCGTATGCGGTCCTGGACGCCCAGCCGGCGGTAGAAGTCGAGCAGATTGACGCAGCAGCCGAGCAGGATGTGCTGACAGTTGTCTATGTGCTCGCCTTCGGTCCCCGGAAGAGGATAGGAGGCAGCTCGTCCACCGAAGTAGGGGCGCATTTCATAAACGTCGACCTGGTGGCCAGAGTCGCCAAGCGCGGCAGCGGCTGCCAGTCCGGCCAGACCGCCGCCGATTACGGCAACGCGGGCCATGAGGAGAATCCCCCGCGGGACGGCGCTGCTAAAGGGATACGGGCAGGCGAGAGCGCCGGCCACCTTCGTCGTCGTCGGAGAGCTTCCATGCCAGCCAGAATACAAGCATCAGGAAAAGAATGTCGAGGGGCTCCATGAGGCGAACTCTGAGTATCTCGCGATTGCATCGGGCGTGGCAAGTACTATCAGCTCCAGTACCCTTTCCAGATCCCGATCCCGAGCGCGGCCAGCGATCCAAATGCGGGGAACGCAGCCAGCGCCAGCGTCAAGCGGAACTTCCAACCCCATGCCGAAGGCCAAAAACTCAAAACGGCTTGCGGAATCACGATGAACAGCCATACGGCAAACTGGCCCGATTGTCCGATAACGCACCAAGGGCAATGCTTCGGTCCGGTGTGGATATTGCAGTGGTCCGCCGCGCCAGCCCACAGCCAGGTACAGCCGCAGCGGTAGACCAAGTCGCAGAAATTAATGAAGAACACGCACGTGACAGCCACCGCAAGGGCAAGAACAGCCGCGCGGGGGATCATCCGTGCCATTTAGACTCGCGCGTGGCCGTATAGGCTGACTACATTCCGCATCAGTTGAAGGCCGCATTCTCCTTCCATGGAGAGCATGGATTCGGGATGGAATTGCACGGCCTCGATTGGCAGATGGCGATGGCGGACGCCCATAATGACGCCGTCTTCGGATTCGGCCGTGATCTCGAGCACGGCGGGGAGCTTTTCCCTGATGGCAAACAGCGAGTGGTATCGTCCCACGCGGAAGCTCTCGGGGAGACCTTCGAAAATGCCGCGGTTAGCGTGCGTGATCATTGACGGCTTGCCGTGCACGGGATAAGGGAGCACGCCAAGCTCGCCACCGAAAGCCTCCACGATCCCCTGCAAGCCGAGGCATACTCCAAAGACCGGCACGCCGAGCCGTGCCGCGTGCCGGACCAATTCAGGTACACCGAAATCGGACGGCCGTCCCGGTCCGGGCGAAATGAGCAGGAGGCTGGGATCGACCTCGCCAATCAAGCGCAGAGGGAAACCGGAACGGTAGGTGACGACTTCGGCGCCGGTTTGCCTGGCGTAGTTGGCCAGAGTGTGGATAAAGCAGTCGTCGTTGTCCACCAGCAGCAGTCTTACGTTGCGTCCCTCGCGGCAATTGACGGCCGGCGCGGCGGCGGCCGCCGGTGAAACTGGTTGCAGGGCGCGGAAAAAGCCGGTCGCTTTAAGGTGTGTCTCCCGCTCTTCGTTTTCCGGGATCGAATCGTAGAGTAGCGTGGCTCCGGCCGGATACTGTGCGACGCCGTCGCGCAAGTGGGTTGTGCGGATGAGGATGCCTGTGTTGGCGTCGCCGTTCAATGCAATCATGCCTACGGCTCCGCCGTACCAGCCGCGCGCGGACTTTTCGATATTCTCGATGGCCTGCGCCGCGGCGCGCTTGGGGGCGCCAATCACGGTCACGGCCCACATGTGAGTGAGGAAGGCGTCCAGCGAATCGAATCCCTCATCGAGGGTCCCCTCGACATGATCGACGGTGTGGAACACGCCGGCGTAGGATTCTATGAGCCTGCGCCCAATCACTTTCACCGTTCCAGGCACGCAGACGCGCGATTTATCGTTGCGGTCCACGTCGGTGCACATGGTCAGCTCGGATTCCTCTTTGGCGGAGGCAAGCAGCTCGCGAATGGCGTCGGCGTCGCGCATTGGGTCGCCGGTGCGCCGCGCGGTTCCCGAGATGGGGCAGGTCTCGATACGCCTTCTCTCGACGCGAACGAACATTTCCGGGGAGGCGCCGATCAACTGTTCGTCACCGAACTGAATGTAGAACTCGTAAGGGCTGGGGCTGAGCCGCTGCATGCGCTCGAACAGCTCGGAGGGACGGCCGGAGTAGTTGGTGGAGAAAGTCTGGCGCAGGACGACTTCGTAATAATCGCCCTGCCGCATTCCTTCGCGGACCCGTTCGACGTTGGCCATGTATTCTTCGGGCGTGTGATCGGAGACGATGGGGCTTGGTTCCCGTGGCGGCGGCGGCGGAACGGCATCGCCGGAACGATCAAGAGAAGTTGTGGAAACCCCGTCCTTCTCAAAATCGTACTGGAACCGCTCGATGATCTCCTTCTTGCGGTCCATGAAGCAGATGTCGTCGGCCAGGAACAAATGCAGCGCCTTGGTTCTGCCGCGCGGAAGGACCAAATCGATGGGATCAAACTGGAACAGGAGATCATAGCCGAATGCGCCGGCCAGCGAGAGGCGGTCGTCGTCGTTGTGGCGAAACTCCTCGATGAAGCTGCGGAGGATGGAGAAGGCGGATGGCTGGCGGCTGCGCTCCTCTTCGGCAAACAGGCCGGGAAGCGGTTTCAAACGGCCGCGCAGGATCCCGCCGGTGGTTGTGAACTCTTCCCAGTGGGGATGGCCGGCGAGCAGCGGTTCCAGCATAAGGCAAAGAATCCGTCCGCGTTCATTGAGCGGGCGAAACTCGAGTTCCGAGCCATAGCCAACTATTTCGAGCGGGGGACAAACCGAGGCGATATCCCAGCGTGAATACCTGCCGGGATACTCGTATCCCGAGGAGAAGTAATAGCCACGCCGCGAATCCAGCTTTCGGAGCAGGTTCCGCAAGCCCCGCTTATAGGGGATGCGGGATGTGCTGCGCGTTACATGGATGCCGCTGCGAGTAGTGTAATGAATCTTTCGCATGGGCACCTCGGAGAAGTGGGGTTGAGTTTCCAGGATAGCAAAGGCGCCCGCCCGTTCAGGGCCGGGCTTCGGATTGTGCTATGTGAAAAGAATACCCGGACCTCGTCACGCCAATGTGGTTCGCACTTCCGCCACCGAATTCAGAATTGTTGTTAGAGACGCCATGGCGACGTCGATCAGGGCGTTGGTCTTGATGGCATCGTCCAGAGCCTCAGCCAAATCGTCGAGTCTGCCCACCACCTCAGGCGCAAGCGTGATGGCGAGCCGCGTGGCTTCCAGGTCCCGGATCTTCGTTCGCGTGTCTCGAATTTCGATGATGGCGCGCTGCAAGAGCGGTTCCCGTTGGGTGATGCGGAAGGGGCTGATATCTACGGCGTTGCGGCGCTCGATTTCGGCCTTGACGGCCTCAGCGGCGGCGAGGGCCGCTTTCATTCTGTCGATTCTTTCATTTGCGTTCATGGCAGGCCTCTATATTAAGGGCGGGAGCAGGTTTTCTTGGTTTCGTCGTAGCGCCCGGTGGATTTCCGTTTCGCCTCGTCGATTTTCAGTGATGCTTGCGCCAGTTTGAGGTCGCTGTTAAGTCGAGCCAGCGCGGCCGCGTCGGAGGCGCCAAGGGCTTTAATTTTGCCCTCAATGCCGGTCACCTCCTTGGTGAGTGCATCAATCTGCCGGCTCAAGTCCGTGCATTCGTGAAAGTCGAGATTGCCTTTGAGGTCTTTTGCGAATTGCGCGTACTGAGCGCCCAAAGCGAGCAGGTCAGGCTTCTTGGTCAAGACTTCGACGGCGTCTCGCAACCCTTTCAGCCTGGCGTGGTCGAGACTCAGATCCTGCAAGGTCCTGATCGCGTCAAGATGGGCGTCGGCGCGCTTCTCATAAATCCTCTGCGTGGTGGTGAGATCGAGCTCGGCGTATTCGGGGAGCAGGGCATTCAGCACCTGCGATCCTGTTGTTCTGCCGGCGAGCACCTGATCGAGCACGGTCCTGGAGGATGCCGTGGTACGCGCAATTCTGAGGCTGGAAAGGGCGTCGGTGTCTTTGAACTCCTCAAAGTCGCGGGCCTCTTCACGGTAGCGTTTCATCTCGTCGGAGAGCTTTTTGCCGGCCTGCGCGCTCAGGCTGTTAAGCATGGCCAGCAGCTCTTCGGCATACGCGATGGCGGTTTTGTCGGCGCAGGAGGTGAGCGCTAAAGCGGCCACTGGAACGATAAGTATACGGAAGGTTTTCATTGGAATGCCTCACTTTGCCGCGATTGCGCCAACAATGCCCGCCGTGGACAGGCTTTGGATCAGATCAGAGAGCGTGGATGGCCTGATACCGCCCTTGTAGTAGAGCGACAGCCGCTGGAGGCCGTTGGTGATGATGGCCTGGTAGGCGGCGGCGGAGACACCCGCCTGGCGCAGCGAGTGAGCACGCTCTTCCAGCGTCTCGCGAAGCTCGGCCAGGCGCACGGGGGTGTGATTTCGAGCCGCCAGCGCGGAGCAATTGTAAAGCAGAAAAAGCATCGTGCCGAGAAGCTCTGTCTCCTCGCCTCCCGTCTTCCGGGCCTTAGCGGCCTGCTCATCCAGGCTCTCGGCAATGGTTTTGCCTGGGAAGAGCGGCTTTATAACCTTCATCGCATTCCGGCTGTTGCCGAGGATCCCTCGGATGTCAGCCAGCTCCCTGTCAAGCCGTTGGCGGATTCCGATTTGATTCTCGATATGCTGCGCTTCGAGACCCAGATGCTGGAGTTTCGATTCGAGGAAGAGCGATCCGGGACTTGCGGGCAAGCTGAGACGAAAGCTTTTGTAAAGCTGCGCCAAGCGATCGAGCGCAGCCTTTGCCTGTCCGGCGGCCTTCAGATTTGGCGCTTTTGCCGCTTCATCTTTTTCAAGCCCGATGAGGTAGTCGGCAAGCGGCTTCACCTTGGCGATGCGCTCCATCCAGTCGCCGGCGAGGTTCAGCGTATCCTGCGGCTGATTGCCGGAAAGCCGGAGCGCCAGTTGTGCAAGCTCCTCGCGGGCCTCGGCTTCTTTGGCCCTGGCTTCTTTAAGCTCCTTCTGGAAGTCGGCCAGGGTCCCCAGATCGGGCGCCAGCGCGGACTCGAAGCGGAGGATTGAGGCCTCAAGGTCGTCCCAGGTCCGCCACGATCCCATTTCCGCCTTCACCAAAAGGCGCGCCGAGCGGAAAACATCCTCGTTGCGCAGCTTCTGCAGCTCGCCCAGGTTGGACACGGCTTTGTCAAACGGCGCGCTGGAAGCCAGTTGCCTGGCCAGGTTGAGGGCTGCCTCGGCCTTTTGATCCTGAGAAAGATTGTAGATTCGCTGCGAAGACGCCGGCACGAACGCCGCCGCCAGGAATAGCATAAGCCGTAATACAGGTTTCATAGGTTTCAATCGTAACAGCATACGCAAGGTCTTTTTCTTTTTATCTGATTCCAATAAGCGAGAGAAGTCGACTTCGCCCGCCACTGGAATGTAAGAGATTCACGCCACCTTTAAGGCAAACATCTTAGCTCTGGACGGATTCATCGTAGGAAGGCTAAGAGATTGCCCCGCTAAACTCCATCTTTGGTCCCACCGATTTATTAGGTGTTGCACTCCAAGGACCAATACGCCCTGAGTGCCAGGACGGAGACATGAAACGAATTCTTTGGCTTCTGGCAATGCCGGCGCTGGCGATCGCGCAAATTGCGCCAGTACAATTGACGACGCCCGCGCTCGGATATGTTTTTGATGCGAACGCTCGCGCGCTTCGCGTTCTGGAAGGAATCCCCGGAGCGGCGGTGATGGGGCATGAAGTAACCGTGGGCGTGGCTCTGGACGATATTCATGTTGCTCCCAACCGGCGTTACGCATTGGGATTGGTCGCCGGCGAAGAGCGCTTTTACCTCGTCAAGCTGAATGGAGCCACCGGAGCCGCCTACCGAACCGAGCTTGTGGTGGGCGCCTTTGCGTTCAGTCCGGGCGGGGAAACTGTGGTGGTTGCCGGAGCAGAGCAGGCGGAGGTCTGGACTCAGGTTGCCGAAGGTGCGGTACGGTTTGCCGCGATGGAGCTTGGCTCGCTTGCCGGAAGAATCGATAAACTCGCCGTTTCCGACGACGGCAACGCCGTGCTGGTTCTTTCCAGCGGCGGATTGTGGCTCCTGGATTCGGCGAACGAACCCAAACAGCTTGGCGAAGGTTACTCCGATGCCGCCTTCTCTCCAATGAGCCATAAAGTCGTGGCCGCATCGAGACTGGAAAGCCGCATTGACCTGATCGAGAAGGCGGGCGAAGACGGCGCCTGGACGAGCATCGCCTCGCGCGCGCAGGGAATCCTGAATCCGGTGGCCGTTGCATTGTCGGCCGACGGGCGTATGATTGTAGCGCTCAATGAAGGCGCAAGCCTGGTCGCCATCGACCGGGAATCCTTGCAGGCGCAGCAGTTTTCTCTGGAACCGGTTTCCGCCGGCGGGTTGTGGCGCTCCCATGGGGGCGCGGTCTTTCAATTAGCTCGCAGCGCCAATCAGGACGTTTGGATCTTCGATGGGGATAACCCCTCGCCCCGAGTGGTGATGGTCCACAGGAGGGAGCAATGAGCATGCGACGGATTCTCATGGCAATAACCGTCTTGACGGCGCTGGCGGCGCCAGGCTTAGTGCCGGCGCAGATCCGCACTAATGCCGCTTTTCGAGCCAATGCCGTCGCTCGAAATGATGACGGATCGAGCAGCATTGTACCTCTTGGCTGGGAGTTGAATTTTTTTGGCCGTAAGCGGACCAGCGCGTTTGTAAACAACAACGGCAACATCACTTTCGACGCGGCGCTGCCAACCTATACCCCCTTCGGTCTTACGGGCGTGAATCGCGAGATCATTGCCGTATTCTTCTCCGACGTCGATACGCGCAACGAGAGATCGGCCCTGGTTACTTATGGCTCGGATACGATCGACGGTCGGCGCGCATTTGGAGTGAACTACATCGACGTCGGCTATTACAATCAGCACGCCGACAAACTGAATAGCTTTCAGCTCGTTTTGATCGAGCGCCCCGACACAGGCGACGGCAATTTCGACATTGAATTCAATTATGAGCGGATACAGTGGGAAACCGGCGACGCCAGCGGCGGCACGGGTGGCCGCGGTGGCGTGTCGGCGGCGGTGGGCTGGTCCAACGGTTCCGGAGTTCCCGGAACATATTATGAGGCGCCGGGATCGCTGGTGCCGGGATCATTTCTCGACGGCGGAGTCTACAGTTTGCGGCAAGGCCGCACGCCTGGGTCTTCGCGGCAAAATGGGCGATGGGTATTCCGCGCGCGTGGAGGCACGGTGATTCCGAGCCTGACCATCACGTCGGCCTGCCCTGTTCCCAACGCGACGGCGGGCCGCTTGTTCGCTCACCGTTTCGACGCAATTGGCAGCCGGCCGCCTTACCGGTGGACGGCAGTGGCGGACCCGGATTCGACGTTGCCCAATCTGTCAATGACCCAGCAGGGCATGCTGAGCGGAACACCCGCAACGCCCGGCCGCCACGAGTTTACGGTTCGCGTTTCCACAACGGATGAAGACGGCGAGGTGACGGTCTCACAGCGCTGCACGATAACCGTGGACCCGCCCGCGGTTTCTTTCCGAACCAACAGCATGCTTCCAGCCGCAAACGCGGGCCAGCGGTATGAAACCAGGCTCACCGCGGAAGGCGGAGGAGGACCGTTCCGGTTCACGCTGCTTGACTCGTTTGGCGTGCCCGGCCTGACGCTTCGAGCAGACGGGACCCTCACCGGCGTGCCGCTGTTCGATGGCGTCTATCAATTCCAGGTATTGGCCGCGAGCGAAGGGCGTGATCAGGCAGTGCCCTCGATCAAGCGGTTTGCGCTGAACGTGCGTTCGATGGAGTTAACAACGCGGGCTGCCTGTCCGCTGCCGAACGCGACCGGCGGCGCGGCGTATTCCCATCAATTCCAGGCCTTCGGAGGCGCGCCTCCCTACAGATGGTCGGCGGTGGGCACGCTTCCTCCCGGGCTTTCGCTAAGCCCCGGCGGCCAGTTGAGCGGCACGCCGCGCGTTCCACACTGGTGGCCGTTCTCGGTCAAAGTAGAAGACAGCGCGGGCAAATCCGCCGAGGTTGGCTGCGGCCTGGTGGTGCTGTTCCCGGAGATTCAGGTTTCCGGCGCATGCCCGTTGCCTTCGGGCACCACGGGCGCATCCTATTCCCACCAGGTGACCGCTTCGGGCGGCTCCGGACCTTACAACTGGTCGGTAGTCGGCAACCTTCCTCAAGGACTACGCTTATCCCGGGAGGGCGCAATCGGTGGCACGCCTCTGGTAACGGGAGCGTCTCAATTCCGGTTGAAAGCCACCGACAGCCGCGGACAAACTTCCGAGGCGGCTTGCAGCCTGATTGTCAATCGAGGCGCCTATGGAGCTTCCGCCTGCCCGCTGCCGTCGGTTTTCGCCGGGGAGTCATACGGGCATACGCTTTCAGCATCCGGCGGAGCCGAGCCGTACTTCTGGAATGCCTCCTCGCTTCCCGCTGGATTGCGGCTTTCTCCGAGTGGACATCTGAGCGGCACTCTCACCCAGCCGGGTAGTTATCCGGTTTCGGTGCGGGTAACCGACCGGAACGGACTGGTGGCTTCCAGCTCCTGCAGTATCACGGTGCAACCGCAGGTCCTGCGCCTGAACAATCCTTGTGAGCTTGAGATCGGAACGCTCGGCAGAGCCTATTCCCAACGCCTGACGGCCTCCGGCGGCGTTGAGCCTTACACGTTCCTGCTCCGCGGCACTCCGCCAAACGGGGTGCGCCTGTCGTCTGACGGGTCGCTCTCCGGCACGCCGCAGGAGCCCGGTCTGTTCCCGGTGGAATTTACCGTCGCGGACCGAATGAGAAGTACCAGCTCATCGGTTTGCGCCATCCTGGTCGGGTTGCCGGAGCTTCCGGCGGTACGCATCACCGGACTTCCCTCTGCACTGGCGCCGGCCTCGCCCGGACCGCGAGTAACCGTGGAACTCGCAAGCGCCTATCCGCTTCCGGTAGACGGAGAAATTACGCTTACCGTCGAGGCCGATACGAACTCCCCAACCGGCTCGGTCAACCGTGCCGACCCCGCTGTCCGGTTCTCCAACGGTCAACGAACCGTGCCGTTCTCCATAGCTGCGGGCTCGCGCCAGGCCTCCGTGCAGATCCAGGCCACCGGGACCGTTGCCAGCACCATTACCGTCGCGTTGAGCCGGATCTCCGCCGCCGGAGTGGAAGGCCAGCGCCAGGCCGCCGCGGTCGCCAAAGTGAGCCGTCTAGCTCCGGTTCTCACCAGTGTCTGTTACGCGCCCAATTCTGAAGGCTTCGACTTGGACGTGACGGGGTACTCGACAACGCGCGATCTTTTGCGCGCCGAGCTGACATTCGGATCAAACAGCTATTCCGTGGATTTGACCGCCGCCGCGCTTGAGTATTTCGCCGGCGACGAATCGGTGCGCACCGGGGGAACTTTCCGTGTCCGTGCGCCCTACCGTGTATCGCAAGCAACCGCGCAAAGCCTGGCGCAGGGTACCGCCGTGATCGGCAATTCCGTGGGCGCCAGCCCCAGCCGGCCCATTCAGCGCTGCCAGTAACCGCCGGTCAGCGGCTCTTTCGGACCGCGTGAAGAACGGCGCCGAGCGCGGCTAAAAACGCAGCCGCGCTAAGGCCCAGCGCCCATTTGAAATCGCTTGCGCCGGAGAACACGTACCGGGAAAAAAACACGGCGTAAACCGATAATCCCCAAATCACCAGCGCATACAACGCAAACAGCGCACGCGCCTTTTTCAGCAATGCAAGCGTCCAGACCAGCAATCCACAGGCGCCCAGGCACAGAATCCAGTAAGTCAACTCAGTGCCTGTCCAGGGCAGCATCGTGAGTTGAAGCTCCGCCCCTTCGATCCAGGCCAGCATGCCGAGGCCGAACAAGAAAAGAGCCAGCGGGAAATGGAAGAGAAAGGCGAGGGCGCGCAACAGCCAGTTGATTAGAGTGCTCAACGATTGCTCCGGTAAAACCTATCATTCTACCAAGGGGAGCAAGCTGTTATGCTCTCCTCATGAGAAAAACTGCCCGCCGGCTAAGCCTGCTCTGGCTTTGTGTGGCCGCGCTGCCCCTCCCCGCTCAGATGACCACGGATCAGAAGCTGCTCGACTTCCAACAGCTTGCGGCGTTGTACGCCAAGCAGTACGCTCCTTACGAGTGGAAGCGCGACGCGCTGCGGTTCGATCTTCTACAACTGGGGCCCTGGCTGGAGCGCATCACGAAATCGACGAACGATATCGAATTCCTTGAGATCTGCGCCGAGTACGTGACCAGCCTGAAGGACGGGCACAGCCAGTTCTTCCTTCCATCCAACTATAGCGCCGACAGCGGACTGTTTCTCGATGCCTACGACGGCAGAGTGTTTATCGACCAGATTGACCGGCGCATACTGCCGCAGAGTCTGTACCCGCTCGAATTGGGCGACGAGGTGTTGGCGCTGGACGGCAAGGCACCCGCGGAATGGGCAAGGGAATTGAGCCGGTTTACGCCCGCCGGCAACGCGCGGGCCGCCATGCGGAATGCACTCGACCTTATGGTATTCCGGCCTCAGTCCATCTATCCTGGCGCGCACCTGACTCCGGATCGCTCACGCATCATGGTCCGGCATCAGAACGGCTTGGTCGAGGCCTTCGACATCCCGTGGATGAAGAATGGCGTGCCGATCACAGCGATCGGTCCGGTGCCACCCCCGTTTCTGCGGGAGCAGGCCGGGATGAACGACGGCGAGGATCCGTCTTTCGAACCGCGCCGCCGCTTCAGAGGATTTCCGGAATTACGCAAGGCGCGCATTCCATTCGTCCGCGCGGTGAAAGGCATCGGATCCATCCAGCCTCCCTACCCTGCTCCCACGGGCTTCCAGCAGCGCCTGGGCCGCACGACGAGAGATCTTCTTTATTCGGGGACCTTCCAGGTTTCCGGGTCTCGTCTCGGATTGATCCGCGTTGGCAGCTTTGCCGACCCGTCCAATCCCTTTCTCGGTTCCCAGATCCTCTCTCAGTTCGCCTCCGAAATCACATTCATGGAACGCAATACCGACGGATTGATCGTCGATGTAATGCGCAACCCCGGCGGCGATTTCTGCATGGCCCAGGACTTGGCGTCCATGTTGATGACCGGGCCGTTCCTGATGCCTGGCGCGGAAATCCGGGCTACGCGGGAATGGATTTCGCGCTTTGAAGGGCTGATTGAGGAGCTGACAATCTTCGGTGCCGAAAAATGGGTTACGGATCTGCTTAAGGCCATGCTCGGGGATATTCGGGGCGCCTATAGCGAGAACAGGGGGCGCACAGGACCGCTGCCGCTGTGCGATCTGGGGCTGGAAGTGGAGCCGTTTCGGGATAATCGTGGAAACCGTATCAACTACTCCAAGCCCCTGATGCTGCTGGTGGATGATTTCACGGCCTCGGCGGCGGAGATCTTCGCCTCGGCTGTACAGGACAATCAGCGTGGAATCGTATTTGGGATGCCGACCATGGGAGCGGGCGGCACCGTCAGTTTTTCACCGCTGCCGACAGGTTGGTATTCCGAAACGTCGGCCACGGTTACGCAGAGCCTGCTGGTAAGGTCCAGAAACATTGTAACGAGAGAGTATCCCATGTCACCATATATCGAGAATATTGGGATACGTCCGAACGTTGCCGGCGATTTAATGACAATCGATAACCTGCGGGGCGAGGGAAGAGTGTTCGTCCGGGCCTTTAGCGAGGCCATGATCAGCCACATTCAGAAGGACTGAACCGCTTCGATCGTTTCGTGTTCGCTCGAGGAGACCCATGCGGCCATTGTGCATCTTACTACTTTGCCTGCCTCCCGTCTGGGGGCAGAATACGAATAACCACCGGATACTGGACTTCGCTCTGGAGGCGCCCAAAGAGGCGTCCGGACTCAAGGGCGAGGGGTGGCTGCGCTTGAACGCCGCGGGCCTGGGCCTTGATCCGGAAACTCTGGATGGCGTGTATCTGTCGCGTCAGTTTAAGACAGCGCACAACGGGGTAACCCACCTGCAATACCGGCAAAGCTTCCACGGCGTCGACGTCTACAATGCCGACTGGGTGGTGAACCTGGATCGTGAAGGCAGGTTGCTGAACACGGGTGGATTCCTTTACCCACGACCCGCCGCGGGCCTGCCGCTTCCCGCGCGCGGCTCGGCCTTTGGCGCCGTGCGCGCCGCAGCTATCGCCGTGAACCCGGAGCAGGGGGCGAAATACATGCCCGTTCCCAAGCAAGGTTCCGGTGAGAAGGCGGTTGTGTTTGACGGCGCCGGCTTTGGCGGCGATGTAACCGGCGAGCCTGCCTGGTTTGGGTTCCGCGGCCAGTTGCGGCCTGCCTGGCTGGTTGCAGTCATGGATGCCAACGAAAGAGACAACTGGTTGGTGGTGGTGGATGCGGCATCAATGGCCGTACTCGAGAAGACGTCGATGACGCTTTATCAGCGGCCTCCACAGGGTTTGGTTTTCGACGGCAGCAGTCCGCAACCCAATCCCACGCCCGGTGTCCGTTTGACCGCCGCACCGCCTGTAGTTTCGCGAGTGGTGGTTTCGTTCACCGGCGATCCGGTGGCGTCGCCGCGCGGTTGGGCTGCCAACAACTCGACCACCGGCAATAACACGGTCACAGGGCTGAATCCGCTCGGCATTCTCCTGTTGATCAACCCGGCCATCGTCACCGCCGCGGACGGGGATTTCCGCTTTCCGCTCGAGCTTGGTCCCGGCACGCCCTCTCCGCTTGCCTTTCCCGAGGCATCGGTAACGAATCTGTTCTACTGGGTGAATCGTACTCACGACCTTTTCTATGAAGCCGGTTTCGATGAAGGCGCGGGAAATTTTCAGCAGGACAACTTCAACCGCGGTGGAACGGGCGGCGACCCGATGTACGCGTACGCGCAGTTCGGCCACGCCAGCGCCCAATTCGGAAGCTTCCGGAACGCCTTTTATACAACGCGCCGCGTGGAGGACGGTCAGCAGGCTGGCATCCATATGTTCCTTTCCTTCCCCATCTTCGGGCCGGCGGAGTTTTTTACGGACGGATCATACGACAACGAAGTCATCATCCATGAATACACGCACGGCGTCAGCACGAGGCTGGTGAGGCAGCTCGGCTCCACGTTCCAAGGCGGCGCAATGGGCGAGGCTTTGAGCGACTTTTTCGCACTCGAGTTCACCTTGCCCGAAGGCGCTCCCCTGGACGGCGTGTTTCCGGCTGGGGAATACTTCATTCAGGGCTGGGGGTTAGGTATCAGAGCATTCCCTTATACCACTAACCTCGACGTTAATCCGATTCATTACGGCCGGCTGGGCCATGTGAACAATGTGCTCGGCATTCACGATAATGGCGGAATCTGGGTTATGGCGCTAATGGAGATGCGCGCCAATCTCATCCGCCAGTTTGGGGAACGCGAAGGCCGGCGGCGGACGCGGATTCTAGTGGTCGATGGCATGAAACTTTCTCCGCCCGCCCCATCGATGATCGATATGCGCGATGCGATTCTGCTCGCGGACCGCACCGGCTTCAAAGGCGAAAGCCAGCGCCAGATCTGGGAGGCTTTCGCGCGCCGCGGGCTCGGCGTGCTGGCTCTGACCGCCGACGGCAACAGCTTCCGCACCGCGGCCTCCTTTGAGACACCGTCGCGGGAGGGGAAGCTGGCGTTTTTTGAAACGCGCTATGTCGCGGGCGAAGAGATTCGCATGGCTTTATACGATGAGAATCTCAACACACCCACTGTCACCATCCGTGTCACCAGCACATCGGGGGATATTGAAAACCTGGTGCTGCGGCGGACGGGAAGCGCCTGGCTCGGCCGTTTTCGCCCAACGAACAATCCGACTTCCACGTACGATGGTCTCCTCTCTCTGCTCCCCTACGGCCATGTGGAAGCGCACTACATGGATTACGACACCGGCGCGGGGGCGAAGCTGATCCAGTTTTCCGCGCCCACCGAACCGCCGCCCTTCCAAACCACCGCCGCAGCCGAGGAACTGCGTTTCCCTAACGAAACGCGACTCAACCTTCGCTTGCTGAACGGCGTGCGAATCGCGTATCCGCTTCCCTTCCCGTTTCCATTCTTCGGCGAGAGACGGAATTTCGTGAATGTCTGGACGAACGGGCTGCTGACGTTCGATCCTTTTTTGGGGGCGTTGTGTAAGGACGCCAATGAATTTCCAAACATCCGGGGAATCGCCCCGCTGTGGACGGAAGGGCGCACGAACGGGACGATGCAGCCGGATGAAGACGTCTACGTGAGCCAGTCCGGGGATGCGATTACGTTTCGCTGGGTGGCGGAAACCGCCCCGACCACGGCAGTCAACCCTGAGGCGCTTAACTTCGCCGCCACGCTGCGCTCCAATGGGACGATCGAGTTCCGCTACGGCGGGGGCAATCGAAACATCCCTCCAGGATTTGCGATCCTTTGCGGCTCCGGTCCGGTGGTGGGTGTCTCCAACGGCAAGCAGACTTACTCCCTGCTGCCGGCGTCCCATTATGGCCGTGTCACGCTGGAAAACGCTCCGCTCGTGCGGCTGCGCACTCCCGCCGAACCGCAAAGTCTCCCACGCGTGCGGGTGGAAACGCTCGTTGAAGGCGAGACGTTCTCCGGAGTCATGATCGTGCGCGGCATCGTCACGGACGAGACGTCATTGATCTCCCGTGTCGATGCCTTGATCGACGGCGCATTCGCGGCGCGCGCGGCTTATCCGCAGGCGCGCGCGGACATCTGCAACACCGAGCGGTTGCCGGGATGCCCGAATATCGGGTTCCTGCTGGCGCTCGATCTCAACGCGCTGCGCGTTGCGCCAGGAAGGCACACTCTGCGGTTCCGGGCTACCACCGCCAACGGCGCCTTCATCGACTATCCGGCCGAACCCTATTCGTTCCGGGTGACCGCGGGAGCCGGGCCGCAGCCTGTCGCGAGGATCGAGAATCCAACGGGCGCGTCGCCGGTGTCCGGAGTAGTGGCCGTTGCCGGCTACGTGTACATCCCTGATGTGCTCATCAATGTTGTCGACTTGATGGCAGGTAACGTTACGGTGGGGCGCGCAACGTATGGCGATCCCAGAGACGCCGTCTGCGCCGCCCTGAGGGACGTGCCGAACTGCCCGCGCGTCGGATTCCGCATCGACTGGAATACGCGTTTCCCCAGCGCGCCCACACTCAACGGCGAACATGATTTGAGCCTTCGCATCATCGATCAGACGGGACGAGTTATCATGACGCCCCCGCTGACGCGCGTCGCTGTCCGCAATCAGGCTGAGCATCTTCCGGTGGGCGCGCTCGAATCGGTCAGGAACAATGACCGCTTGAGCGGTGTGGTTCGTGTTGCCGGCTACGCGTACGATCCGGACGGCCGGGTTACCAATGTTCTGGTTCTGCTCAACGGACTAACGGTGGGCGCGGCGCGCCTCGGGCTGCCAAGGCCGGACATCTGCGCGAACCTGGCGGACGTGGCCGCATGCCCCAATGTCGGCTACGAATTCAACCTGAACACGGCGCTTTATCCCAACGGCGAGTACACATTAGGCGTGCGAATTGTAGACGACCGCAATAACGCTGTAGTCGTGCCGCGGATTGCGGCGAACGGCCTGAACATCGTGATCGACAATCGCTAAGCACCGGCCTCTACTTCAGGACTTCGAAGAGGCTGGAGTAGTCGTCGGTCCAGATTCGCAGATTGGAACGGGCCGGGACCGGTTTGTTGGAGCCCGCAAACGCTTCCTTCTCAAATACCCGCGCATCGGCCAACAGCACCCATGTTGTTCCAAAGCAGTCGCCCTCCTCGTCCTCCTCGGTTTCCACCAGTAGTGTTGCCTTGCCGAGCGCGTGAGCCACCCGCTCGGCGACATACTCCAGATAGAGAAACCGGTTGGAGACATGCAGCGCAAGGATACCCTCCGGGCCAAGATGTTTGAAGTACAAAGCGATGGCTTCACGGGTCAGCAGGTGCACGGGGATGGAATCTCCGGAAAAACAATCCACCGCCAGCACATCAAAGCGCTGGTCCGGCTCGGCTTCGAGAGACAGGCGCGCATCGCCGAGAGCCACCTCCACCTTCGCGCGGCTATCCTTGATGAAAAAAAATTGCTCGCGGGCCAGCCGCAATACCAGCGGATTGATCTCATAAAACCGGTAGACGTCGCCGGGGCGGCCGTAAGCGGCAATGCTGCCCGCACCCAGGCCGAACACACCCACCTTCTGGGATTTGCCGGGGAGGCGCGTGTGAATCGCGCGGCCGATACCGGTGTCCGGGCAATAGTACGTGAGTATTTCCAACCGCCGCTGCGGATGGATCCATTGCTCTCCGTGGTTAATCGCCCCGTGCAGCAATGTCCGGTAGCCGTCCCAATCCGCCGGCCCGCCCGACTGGCGCACGCGAAGCGCTCCATAAAAGTTGCGCTGCACCACGTTGTGGTTGCCGATGGAGTTCTTTACCGTGCGCCCGCAAAAGACGGTGAGCGCAACCACCCCGGCCATCATCAACACAACAGGCGGCGTTGCCCATCCCTCATAAAAACGGGACCGCGGATCGCGCACCAGCGCGACCACGGCGAGGAAACCACAAAATACCATCGAGATTGGCAACTCGAAATAGGAAATAAAAAGATAGGGTGCAACCAGTCCCACGAAAATCCCGCCAAGCGCGCCTCCGATCGAAAGCATAAGGTAGAACGAGGTGAGATAGCGGGGGTGCGGCTTTAAACGCACCATCTCGCCGTGACACACCATGCAGGCCACGAGGAATCCGCTGGAGAAAACGGCCAGCAGCACGCGTAGATTGAAGTCTTCCGTGCCCTTGTCCATGATGTAGGCCATGCCGCCCAGCGCGGGCGCAAGCAGCGGAAGAAACACTTCGCGCCTGTACCAGCCATCGGCATCGAAACAGATGATGAACGAGAGCAGATAGATCGCCAGAGGCACGATCCAAAGAAATGGAATCGACGCAACATCTTGCGTCAAGTGGTTGGTTACGCCCAAAAGCAGCGCCGACGGGCAGGCCGCCAGGGCCACCCATAGCAACTGAAGCTGGCCGGAGGGCGCCGAGCCTGCTTCCGTATCTTCAGCCGTCCCTTGCGGGTGTTCCAAAGGGACGGCCGACTGTGTGCCGGCCCAGGCGCTGGCGACGCACAGCGCCGCAAATACAGCGTACATCACCGACCAGGCGGTTCCCTGTAATCGTCCCGGCAGAAACGGCACCACCGAGAACGGATAGCTGATCAGCGCGAGCATCGATCCGAGATTGGAGAGTGCGAAGAGCCGGTACGGCAGCACGCCTTTGCCGCTGCGCGCATACCAGGCTTGTAACAGGGGACTGGTTGTTGAAAGGAGAAAATACTGGCTTCCAACGCAGGCGGCAAGCAGCAGCAATATCTGCGCGGATGGGTTTGCTTCCGGCGTCGGCTTCCATCGATCGCCAGGCATGATGGGCAGCAGCAGCAGACTCGCCGCAAGCAGCACAGCGTGCACCTTGGCGTGCAGGTGAACTGGAAACGCACGAAGGCTCCAGTGGACGTACAAATAGCCCAGCAGAAGCGAGGTCTGAAAGAACAGCATGCACGTGGTCCACACCGCGGCCGACCCGCCGAACCAGGGAAGGATCATGCGCGCAATGATGGGCTGAACCTGAAACAGAAGAAACGCGCTCAAGAAAATCGTCACCGCGAACAACAGCAGGTTGGCCCCGCGGCGGGCCGCGGGCAGTAGTGGGGGGGAAAGCTCCATTGCAATCCCACTAGCTTACAATGGATGGCTTGAGGAAACCCGAATCCGATCATGTGCCTCGTGGTTTGGGCCGGCTGTTCGGCGACCTGAAAGTGCGCCCCAAGCTGATCGTCCTGCACAACACCTTCTTCCTGATACTGACTTGCGCAGCCTATTTCACGCTCATTCCGCTTGTAGAAGAAGGGGTTGCCAGCGCCCGGCTCCGCGAGAACAGCCTGCTTCTGGAAATCTTCTCCGACGACCGCCCTCTTCCACATCTGCCCGGCTCGGAGATCTACGCCTTTCAGGAAGGCTCCGCTGGAGCGCTCGGCATTCCGGCTGACGTCCAGGTGTGGCTGGATGCCAACACAGGCGCCGTCTGGAGCCGCGCCGGACAACCAATGGTGTACCGCAAATCGCCGGCGTCGGGGTACTACCGCCGGATGCGCTTACCCGACGGCAACTATCAGCAGATGATCGAGCGGGCACAACTGGCGCTTTTCATTGTGCTCGGCGTAATCTACTGCCTGGCGGTGATGACGCTGGAATTCCTGATCATGCCGCAATATGTGTACGGGCCTATTAAGAGAATGTTGCGCGCCGACCGCGCCACGCAGGCAGGCGACCGGGCGCATGAGCTGATACAGGAAGAGGAGATCCTGGACGATGAGATCGGCCAAATCATGCTCTCGCGCAACGCGACGGTGGCGGAATTGCGCAGGCAGGAAGACGAGCTGGCCGCCACGGCAGGGGATCTCATCCAAAAGAACCTGATGCTCGAAGCCGCCAAGAAAAACCTGGAAGATCAGGATCGCCTGGCCAGTATCGGCATGCTCAGCGCGAGCGTGGCGCATGAAGTGAATACGCCGCTTACCGTTCTGCACGGGTCGATCGAAAAGCTGCTCGAGACCGCCCGCGATCAAGCCACGCGGGATCGCCTGGCGCGCATGCTTCGCGTTACGCAAAGGCTGCGCCGCATCAGTGAATCGCTGGTCGATTTCGCCCGGGCGCGCAAGCAGGAAGTAGCGGCGGTGAGCGTGCGCCCCATCGTCGAAGAGGCCTGGAGCCTACTCGTGATTGACGAGAAGACGGCCGGCCTGCGATTCTCCAACGACGTCGATGAACAGCACAAGGTCATTGGAAACACCGACCGCCTGATCCAGGTATTTGTTAATCTGTTGCGAAATGCGCTTCACGCCACCGACTCAGGCGGCTCGATCGCCGTCGGTTCAGAGAGGATTGAGGAGGGCGGGCGGTTCTGGGTTGTTATTGCCGTCGAGGACGACGGCCAAGGTATCCCGCAAGACGTGCTGCCCGGTATTTTCGACGCGTTCGTCACAACCCGGTTGGACTCGAAAGGCACCGGGCTCGGTCTCACGGTCTCCGAAGGGATTATCCGGCAGCACGGTGGCTCCATTTCCGCTTCCAACCGCGCGGGGGGCGGCGCCAGACTGGAAGTGAAGCTGCCCGCGGCGGCTCAGAGGAATCTCTCCCATGCCCAATCCAACGGTTGAAGTGGACAGGAGCATTGATATCGCCGTCCTCGACGATGATGCGGACTTCCGCACTTACATCGAAGATTTACTGGCCGATGAGGGGACGTTCCACGTTCGCGCGTTCGCACATCCCGATGAGTTGTTCACGGGCTGCGAGCAGCGCCTTCCGGAAGTGGTTCTCATCGATATGAAGATGGGTGAGTTCCGTGGGGACAAAGTGGTGGAACAACTCCTGGCGCGCTATCCGGGAATATGCGTCATCGTCGTCACCGGATATCCGTCATTGGAAGATATGCGGAACACTTTCAAGCTCAAAGTGTTCGATTATCTGCCGAAGCCGTTCACACTGTCGCAGCTTCGCCAGACGCTGCGAAACGCGGTCGAGACGTTCGGGCTCGGAAAAAAGCCACAGGACCTGGTGCGGCAACGGCTGGGCCAGCGAATCAAGCTGCTGCGCGTCGAGCGCGAGTGGTCGCTCAAAGAATTGGCTCAAGCGGCCAGACTGAGCGTCTCGCAAGTCAGCTCCATCGAACGCGGGGCGCATCTGCCGAGCATCGAGAGCTTCCTCGCGATCTGCAAGGCCTTCAATCGCCGGCCTTCGGAAGTGCTGGCCTCGATCGGCTTCTGACGGTCACCCTTTTTCCGCCAATTACGCCCAGTGGAATCACACATCGTGCTGGTGGCCGGCGCTGAAGCCGCCGTCAACCGCCAGCGCAACGCCGGTAATCCATGAGGCGTCATCGGAAAGCAGGAATACGATGGCTTTGGCGATGTCCTCCGGCTCTCCCATGCGGCCGAGCGGATGCATCCTTTCGATCTTTTCGCGGCGCTCCGGGTCGGAGAAGATCGGCTCAGTCAACGCCGTGCGCGCAAAGCCCGGACAAATGCAGTTGACACGGATTCTCATGGGGGCGTAATCAAGCGCCATGTTTCGCGTGAGCGACACAAGAGCGCCCTTGCTGGCTGTGTATGCGGCTCGATTGCGCACTCCGGTTAACGCAACAGCCGATGCGACGTGCACGATCGACGCTCCCGGCCCCATGCGCTCCAGAGCGAACTTCGAGCACAGGAAAGCGCCTTTAACGTTCACTTCCATCACGGCGTCCCAGCCGGATTCGTCCTGTTCGGCAAGGGGGAACCGACGCGCGATGCCAGCGGAGTTTACCAGTCCATCCAGTTTGTCCAGCGGCTTGAATATGGCTTGCAGCGAGGCCGATGCGGTGACGTCGCAGGCAAATGCCTCCGCCACGCCTCCAGCGGCCCGGATCGACCGCGCCGTTTCGGCGGCTGCAACCTCATTCTTGTCGAGGATCAGAACTCTAGCGCCTGCGGCGGCGGCGATTTGCGCCGCCGCCCGGCCGATTCCCGACCCGCCGCCCGTGATGGCGATCACTTTGGCGTGAAGCTGGCTCATCGCACGAACTCAGTAGAGCACCCAGCCGCCATCGACATTCACGGTCTGGCCAGTCATTCCGTCGCTCCAGCTTGATGAGAGGAACGCGCAGACCCGCGCTACGTCATCGGGCTGAAGCCGCCGCTTCAGGCTTTGCATGCGGACAAACTCCTGGCTCTGCTCCTCGCTGACAAAGAATTTTTCCGAGGCGGTCTGTATGGCTCCGGGAGTGATGCAGTTGACGTGTATCCGGTGCTCTCCCAACTCCTTGGCAAGCGCGCGCGTGAGCCCGATGACACCGCCTTTGGCGGCCACGTAGTGACTCAGCAGCGGAGGCGCAACGAAAAACGTCACAGAAGAAATATTCACGATCTTGCCGCCGCCCTGGTGAATCATGTGCGGAACCGTGAGCTGCGTCATCCGGAAGGTGCCCTTCAGGTTGATGTCTTGCATCTCGTCCCATTGCTCTTCGGTGATTTCGGTGAACTTGCGCCTTGGATAAATGCCGGCGTTATTCACGAGGATGTCGATGCGGCCGTAGCGAGTTACGGCCGAACCGACAGCCGCGGCCAGTGAGTCGCGATCGCGCATGTCGGCCGTCGCAGCCACCGCCTCACCCCCTCGGCCGGCGATCAGTGCCGCAACGTTGTTCGCGCCCTCTCCATCCCTGTCCAGAACGATCACCTTGGCGCCCAATTCTGAAAACATGAGCGCCGCCGCTTCCCCGATGCCCGCGGCGGCGCCCGTAATGATCGCTACTTTATCTTGCAACACGCATCAAAGCGTACCATGGTTAGTTCGCGCCTAGGGCGCCCCCGTTCCTCCAGGCGCAACGAACCGTACTCCGGTGAGTTGAGCGAGAGTCTCCAGCTTCCCAGCGACGATGCGCCCCGTAACGGTCATCGTGGCCGCATCGTGGCGATCCACCTCGAATCCCGCGTCACGCAGCGACTTGATAGTGGCGGTGTCGTTGCCGGTAACGTACACCTTCAGCTCGATCTTGCCGTTGACAACGAGGCGGGAAGTCAGCCTGCCTTGTTTGATTTGGCTCAGTGCTTCCGCCAGGTCCGGATGCAGCTTCAACGAAGCGCTCGCCATGTTGGGGTTCGAGCGGTAGTCCGCTTCCTTGGCACGAATAGCACGTTGAGGAGGCGCCGAGGGCAAGGCAATCGCGCCAGCGACGCCGGAAACCGGACTGCTCTGGAGTTGGGCAAACTGCTGTAGCCGGTTTTGCGCCTCCAGCCTATCTCCAAAGACGCCTTTGTAGCTGACGCCTTCAGGCATCTCGACCGGCACTTCGATGCGACGCGGCTTACCTCCTTCGATGACTTCCTTCTCTTCGACGGCTACAAACGCGGTGTACTGAGTCATTAGCCGGAATTCCAAACCGAGTTTCGTAATCTCATTGCGCAAGCTATCTGAGACCGTTCCGTGCTGAACGCCGCGAAAATCCTGCGACATGAGGTCGCTGATTCTGGTGCGGGCCCACAGCGAAGCCAGCGTGTCATGACGCGGCTCACTGGCGGGCAAGTCAAGGGCGATGCTTCTGGTGACCGTGTTGCCGGCAACCTTGCCGGAAAGGCGCACCGCGCCGCGAGCGGGTCCGTTGTACCTTCCGTGAATAACCAGCGGCTTGGCGGAGAACAAATCCGGAAAACGTTTGGGATAAACGTCAGAGACCGGCAGCCCGCCCCAATCGACGGCGATGTCGGTCATTAACGGGTTCCGCATGCGCTCGTAAAAGCGGCGCGCCGCGGCGGAGCCGTCGTCTTTTAGCGTTACGTACTCCACTTCTCCGCGCCCATGTTCCGCCATATTGTCCAGAAGGAAGCGGTTCACCGAATTGCCGATGCCAAAGCTGAAGACGCGGGCGTTGGGATGTTTTCTGATTTCGGCAATGATCTCCATATCGTTTCCGACGTAGCCATCGGTGAGAAACGCAACTATGCGTACATGCTTCAGGCTTGCGGTTGGCGCGAGCGAAGCCCTGATGGCTTTCATCATCTCCGTCCCACCGCCGCCACGCCGGCCTTCCATGAACTGCTGCGCGCTTTGCACGTTGGAGGCAGTTGCGGGCACTGGCTCAGGGAACAGGACATGAGCGTCTCCCGCGAACGTAATGATATTGAATGTGTCCTGAGGGTTGAGATTGGCGAGTGCGGTCCGCATGAGTTCTTTCGATTTATCCAGTGGAAAACCGCTCATTGAACCGGAGGTGTCGAGTACGAACACAATCTCTTTTGGAGTCACTTCGGCGGGATTGACCCGTTCGGGAGGCTGGAGAATCAGCGTAAAGAATCCGCCGCGCGACGCACGATGAGTCAGCACGGCATCTTCGGTTTTCTTCCCGGCGACATCGTAGCGGAGAATGAAATCCTTGTTAGGAATGGTGGCCTGCTCTTTCAGTTTGATGACGGCTTTGCGCGGGTCCGGGCGCGCGATGACCGTTTCGTGGCTTTTGGTTTCCAAAGCATCGATGGGGACGCCGGCGTCCAAGCTCACCTCGACGGTGATATCGTGACCGGCGCGCGTGCCGGGAATCGCCACCGGCGGGGTAATGCGGGAGGCGTCCGGAACGCGGTTGGTGTCCGGCGACCAGCCGCCGCCCTGACGTCCGGCTGCCTGCTTGCCGGGGATATAGCGCGGACCCACAACCATCGGGAAGACAAACTCGTAAGAGCCTGCCTCGTACTGCAGCGTTTCCACATAGCTGATGACGATTTTGACTTTTTCGCCAGGCCTGATGTTGGCGACAGACTGCGTGAAGATGTTGGGGCGTTCCTGTTCGAGCAGACTCGCCGTGCGGCCGGCATGGCGCGCCGCATCGTAGATGGCGCGAGCCTCTTCGCGCGTCTTTATCTTGCCTTTGATGACACGGTCGCCGACGTGCATGGTCATGTCATCGACGGCGGCGTGCTGCGGAAGGGGAAAGGTATAGACGGCTTCTATTCTCTCGGCCAGCGGGTTCTCGAAGTTCTGGGTGACGGTGACGCGGGAGAGGAACCCGGTGATTTCGGCGCGTACTTCGGTACGTTTGAGCGGACAAACCGCGAATTCTTTGCCGGACTTGTCGACGGCCATCAGCACACCGGCTGTGGTGGCGCCTTGTTGCGGATTAGCCTGTAACCGTTTGCCGTTGGGCAATAGGCTTGCGGCCAGCACCAGCAGTGTAACCGCGGGAATCAGACGGTTCGATTGCGGATCGAAAGCTTTCATGAGCGCTCCTTCGTAGGAGGAATGCCCCGCGCACAAGCTTCCTTTCAAGAAATCTCAGCGATTGTGAAGTGGAATCTCAACAACGAGGGACTGGGCATCGGGCGAGGGGGCGACTGCGCGGGAAGCCCCCGCGGGCAGCGCCGGCTTGCCGGCAGCAGAGCGGGCGCGGTTCTCCCGGTCCTGCATCGAGAGCGAAAATGCTTCTTTCCTTCTCCCAGATGGACGATACTCACTGATCCTTCCGAGCATGCCGGCGCGTGTGTATCGCAAAATCAGGCTGGTTGATGCTTCGACCGGGAAGCCGCCGGTCGAGGGCAGCGAGATCACCTCGCCAGGCAAGGTAGTCTCAACACTTGCGACGGGGGTTTGCTCACCGTCCGGTCCACGGCGGAGAAGGGTCAACTGGCCGGGAACCGAAGCAGTGAGCTGTAAGCGCAAAACGTCAGATCGGCCTGGGGTTTGCGAAGAAAGCACCGGCTCAAAGGAGCCGCCCCTGGCTAGCCGCTGCAACGAATACTCGACCGACATAGGGCTTTGGACACGCTCTTCGGCGGCCTGCCGCGGAGCAGCGGAGACCTCGGCGTTCTTTGCGATTGCGGATTCACCCGGAATGGTTCCCGTTACCGCGACAACTCTAGGTGGAGGCGGGGCAGCCGCAGCCAGGGCAGTGTCCCTGCGTTCATCTTTGGCGGGCTCCTGACGACGAAGTTGGTCGGCGTTCACAACCACGGGCTGCTGGTCTCTCTCCAACTCGTTGGACGGGCCTGACGCTGGCGCCGGGGCGGCGGCGGAAACCACTTCCCTGCTCACATGCAACTCCCGGTTCGGCACTTTTCCAGCGGGCATTTTGGCTTGAGAACGCAGGGCCGTCTCCACGGGAGCTTGCTTTTCCACAATCCGCGCCAATTCCGAAGCGGGAGCCGTGGAGGTAGTTTTGCGGACCGACACGGTCACCACCAGAGCGGCTGTCACGGCCGCCGCGGCGCCCCAGGCGACGGGAGTTCTCACCCAGACCTGGAAGCGAGTCCAGATCGACGGCTTTTCCGCGATCGCTTCTAGAATCTGCGCTTTGACTCCCGGCTCCTCGATCAGCTCCTTAAGGGCCTGCTCTTCCATGAGTTGGTCGAAGACTTCCTGATCTTCGAGCGCGGATTGAAACAAAGCCTCCTGCTCGGACTCGGAGAGGTTCCCGGTCGCAAAGCCGCCGACAAGCCTCCCTGCCTCTTCGGACTGAGGGTTTCGGTTGTTGTCCTCGCTGCTCATGACGTTATCTCCCGCGATCGAGAGTCCAACTGCCGCCCAAGGCCTCCAGCAGTTGCTTTCGACACCGATGATCCCAAGTATAAATCGTGTTTATGGCGGACACCTTAAACAAGACCTGGATTTCGGCAAAATTTTTACCTTGGAGCTTGTAGCGGATTAACTGGCGGCACCGCTCGCCCAAGCTTGATATAGCGGCCGAGAGCCTCTGAATGGCCTCCTTTCTCATGACCATGTCTCCGGGATTGTGCCGTGAGTCAGGAATGGGGATTTCGTCAACGGACAACTGCGAGGCTTCCCCTCTTCGAATCTCCTTGCGCCGGACCCCGAGTATCACAAATCTCGCGATCTTCAACGCCAGCGGGACCAGCTCCTTTAGTTCGGTGACATGCGGATACTTAACATGAAGCAGCCGCATGACTTCCTGAGCGACATCTTCGGCACGGTCTCCCCGATCACGAGATGCCGCGAAGGCCACAATCCTTTCACGCAGCAACTGGAGAATCTGGTCGCGTTCGATAATCCCGTGCAAACCATCTCAATTCTATCAGGAGATACTGGCGACTTGATAAGCTAATGCTACATGGCAACGGAAACCATAGGAGTGGAGATCAGAGCCGGTAACGGAACTGGAGTGTTGCACCAGCTCACGGGGGTGATCGCGCGGCATCAAGGGGATATCACTTCGGTGTCGATCATCGAAACCCGGGAGGACGAGGCCCGCATCTACTTCGAAATCAAACTGCCGGGGGAGCGGGAAAGACTAACGGCCGACCTGATGGCGCTGGAGGTGGTGCGGCAGGTTCAGATTACGGACACGATGCAGCGTATTTTCGGTAAGCGGATCATCATCATGGGCGGTGGCGCCCAGGTGGGACAGGTGGCGCTCGGCGCGATTGCCGAAGCCGACCGCCACAACATCCGGGGAGAGCACATTTCCGTGGACACAATTCCTCTGGTCGGGGAGGAGGCGCTGGCCGAGGCCGTCCGGGCAGTGGCACGGCTCCCACGGGCCCGCGCGATTGTCATGGCTGGATCTTTGATGGGAGGCGTCATTGAGGATGCAGTAAGAGAAGTGCGGCAGAAAGGCCTCCTCGTGGTTAGTTTGAACATGGCGGGCAGCGTTCCGGAGGCTGCGGATCTGATAGTGACAGACCCGGTGCAGGCAGGTGTGATGACCGTAATGGCGGTCGCCGAGACGGCCAAGTTCAGCCTCGACCGCCTCAAGCGCCGCGTGTTCTGAACATCATTGCACGGGCAGACTGAATTCCCGAAGCATCTGATTCCCGGCGGCGCCGCCATACAACCGAACCCAGTATTGCCCTTTAGCCAGCTTCTTGGGCAGTGTCACCTGCAATTGTTCGCCGGCTGGTTGGCGCGAAACGGACTCCCAGAGCTGCTTTCCCTGACCGTCAACTAAAGAGATTCGCAGACGGTCGGGAGTCTTCAAAGTAGAGACATCCAGGTTGAGTTTGAGAAGCCGGTCTTGGGAACCAACCGCGGAAGAGATCTCGGCGCCGCGAGTGGATCTCAGATTCACCACGTCGTATGTGACAGATGTGGTTTGTTGGAGCGGAATCACGACGGCGACAGCTACCATTGCAGCGGCGGCCGCGAATCCCCAGGCGGGCCCTCTCAAGATTCTGGACCACCGTTCAACTCTTGCCCGTTTTCGGGCGCGAAAGGATTCCTCCGCCGCGCGGATCCGGCCGGCGGCCGCTTTCATGGCCTGGATGTAGTGGCGGACTTCGTCGAGTCGAGTGCAGCATTGTTCGCAGACAAGAAGGTGGTTTTCGGTTTGTTCTTTTTCGTTCGCCTGGAGTCTGTCCATCACATACGACTCCAGGATGTCATCGAGCAAGTGTTCGGTTTGCATATCCCTGACAGGACCGTCCTTTAACACCGGGCTCAACCGGTCCGGTGAAAACCATAGTCCTAAACTAGTGCTATGCGCTCAGGGAACTTCTCATGAAAAAAGCGCGGAGAGGCTTTCTAAGAAGTTTTTTTTTGCCCAGTTCTCCAAACCTCGTCTTGGCACGGGATTTCAACAACCGGAACTGGGTTTCTGTAAGCTTCATTTCTTTACAAATCTGGTCTTGGGGTTGCTCGTCCAGGTAGAACCGGGTGAGGATTTCCCGATCCCGCTCGGATAGACCCCGCAGTACCTTCTCCATCAAATCCGCCTTCTGCTGGACAATGGCGCTTTCCTCGGGATCGACGTGAGCATCCGCCAGCAGGGAGCCGGATTCCAGGTCGAGTTGCTCGCGCCGGCTTTGAACGACCGACTCAATGTGAGCGGCGACCTGGCGGCGAACTACCGTCCGGATGAATCCCATGAGCCTCTCGGGCTCGCGCAATTCACCTCGCCTTATGGTCTGAACCACGATGACAAAAACATCATGTACTTTGTCTTCTAGCTCTTGTGGACCCAGTTGGCGGCAAAGATAATAGCGCACGCCGCGGGAGAAGATGCGATAAAGATCTTCCATTCCCTGGGAATCGCCAGCCTGGATTCTTTCTACCAACAGGTGAAGATTTGATTCGTTTGGGTTCACCTCTTCGCTCAGGTCTTCAGATGAATTGCTGGTGGAACTTTCTTCGTTGTCCATCGAGGTTTGTGGACCCTTTGCTCCATACGTTACCACCATAACCTCTTCCTTCCCGCAATGCCGAAGAGGCAATGCGTTACTCTTAGTCTCCTCCCCACCTATTTCCCTTGGAATAATTAGTTCATCCAACACTCGCTTTCTCTCACGAAATTATTTGAATTCACGGGATTTGGTACTATTCAGTTTCGCGATCTACATTTGACAGAAACGAAGAACGGTGTAACGTCGGTGGTCCGGCGCTCCTGAATATCAGCAAGCCTACAGTTGCAATATGCCAATGCGTGTGCAGCATCCTTTCCAATTAAAGCGCCCCAACTACGAAATAGGTTGACCAATGAGTCGGCCGGGCTTCGGCCCCGTTGCGGTTGAGAGATCGCAACTGCGCCTGGCGCAGGGCCTGAGCGGCATTCCAAAAGAGGTCTTCCCCTTCGGAAGCCTGCAACGAATGGTAGTAGGAAGAGAACAGCTCACCTGCATCGTCTTCAACGGGCCAGAGGCTGGCAACAACGGCCTGTGTGCCGGCCATCAACCAGGCCCGTGTCAGCCCCAGTAAGCCGGTTCCGGGGCGAAAGGGTCCCCGGCCTGAGCCGCACCCGCTTAACGTCACCAGGTCCGGCGTACGTCCAAGGGCCATGATTTCGGAATCCGTGAGCACATCCGGCTCCCCCTCGGCAGTCAGCCCGAGCAGAATGACGGGAGAGCGGCGGTTTTCCGGAGACTGATACACATGGGTGGCAAGGTGAAGCACTTTGGGGTTTTCCTCGATTCCACTGCGCAAGCTTTTCGGGTTGATCTCGGCGCCTGTGAGGAGCCTGGTGGATCCCTTCCAAATGGCGGCGCACGATTGTACTTCGGTGGCGCTGCCAGGAAGACGTGGAAGATAGAGCCTTCGGGAATCACCTACGGCAGACGACGCCGAGGAGCCTCCTTTCAATGGTGATACCCAGCGAGGATCGGCCGGATTTGAAATGGGATCGGCGGCGGCGAGAAAGCCGGTGGCTGCCCGGGCGGCCTTTGCGGCCCGCACGAGGAAGGCGGATGGGGCGAGACGAATGGCGCGAAACTCGATAAGCCGGAGCGGACGGCTGCCATCAAATCGCACCACCAGGGCGGCAAAAGGCAATTCGAACAAAACTTCTTCGGGGACAATTGTCCAGGTTGTTTTGTCCGTCTCCCCCAGGCCTCCGAACAGCAGTGTGTAGAGATGGAACCCCAATGTGGCTTCCGAGGCCTGGTTCAGCTCAACGGCACGTAGGAATTCACGGACTTTCGGAGCAATGACCCCGGATGCGGGCAGCGGCAGAGTCCGGAGCCGGTTTTTTTCGAGGACCCAAAGGAAGGAACGTTTTTCTCCGAGATGAAAACTGACCAGCGCTTCGTTTGGACGAAGGCGGTACCGCAGTTGGCCGCGGCGCGCAGCCGGTTCCTCCCCGCTCTGGCGGTCCAAACCGGCCAGAGACTCTATTTCGACCACCTTGGCTCGTAAATCCACCAATTCTTTCGACAAGGGCGGTGTTCCAGAAGCCAGCGATGCCAACTCCAGTCTCCGCAACCGGGCGAGAAGGTCCCAATAAGAAGCCGGTAGGCGGCGCCTCCACGCATCGTCTGCTTCGAGGCGGGCCCGCAAGCTTGCGGCGCGGTTTTCCTGGGCCGCGTCAAAGGCCTCTTCCGCGTAGTGGGAATCCCCGGTTTCCTCATAAAGCGCGACTGCGGTGTCCACGTAGAGTGAAAACATCTCTTGCAGATCGCCTTCAAAGCTGATCTGCAAGGCGTCGCCAAAGGGCATATGCAGGCGTAAATTCCTGGCCAGCCTTGCCGCCCGGCGAAGCTCACCGATGGCATGAGCTTTGTCGGACCGGGCCAGCCAGTCCATGGCGCGGTCATAATGGACCGAATCGAGCCTCATCCCTGCCGGCGGGTCCTTCAAACAAAGCTCAGTCAACCGTAAGGCTTCCTCCATCCGGCCTTGCGCGCGCCGCAGCTTTGCCAGGCTGTTGTACGACCACCCTAAGAACCACGGGACATGCAGTTTCCGTAAACGGTAGGCCTCCACCAGATTTGACTCGGCTTCCTCAAGACGGCCGGCCGCCGCCAATCGCTGCCCAATCTGATCGAGGGCCGCCGAGGCCCGCAGAGTGTCACCGGCACGCTCCGCTTCTTCCAGAGCGAGCCGGTAATGGCTCATGCTTTCTTCGAACCGTCCCTGCCTTGCCAGAATGGCGCCCATGATGGACCACATGTCGGGAATTCGATATGCTCCCTTCTCTGCGTAACGGAGCATCTGGCGTCCGGCTTGTTCGGCCAGATCGTAACTCTTGGTGGAAAAATAAACCTGGGCCAGGCCGAAGCTGTTCACCGCGGCCAGATCCGGGGCATTAGCGCTCAGTGCGGCATCCCTGCCGGATAATGCAGAGCGAAGGGCTGCACCGAACTCGTACGCCATGTAGTTGGCGCGGCAGGCAGCGTAGTAGAGTCTGGCAGCTTGTCGAAAACGCTCCCTCCCTCGCGATTCTTCCGCAGCTTTGGTGGCCATTGCGGCGGACTCCCGCCAATGACCCCTCTGTGCCAGCCCCTGTACCTGGCTGATGATGGCTTCGATCGAGTCTTTTTGCTTTTTTTGACCTGCGGCGGGATCGTCAGGCAAGCCAGCCCGGCGGCTTGTGCTGCCTACACCTGGTAGAAACAGAACCAGGCAGAAAAGGAAATGGAATCGGGAACGCGTCGGGAACCTCTTCCTAAGTTATTGCGCACGTGTGCGCGCTAGCTGGCGTTTCCATCCCCGGCGGGATCGGACCAGGAGTCCCATATCACATAGAACCCCTGGAACCATAATCTCCACTAAATGAACCGGTTTGTCAACCCTGCCGCCGCGGTTGATCCCAATTGCCTCAGAATCCTAGCCGATAAAAGGCGGCGGAATCGGCGGCCAAACGGGGTATTGATCGTCCCACATTGCGCATGTTCTCCTTTCGCCGAGGCCTGACCGGCCCCTGAGAACAGCGTACTGTTTTAAACAATACTAATTCTTAGTAATAATCAATACTGTATTGAAAACGCAACGGAAATACTTTTCCTTATTGAGTGAATGGTTTGGAGGGAGGATCAGAGCGAGCCGCTAATTGGCGATTCCAGGGGCATGGGTCGAGCGGACTACTTATTCGGCGCGGCCCTCTGAACCAGGCGCGCTTCCTTGATGATCTGGCCGTACACCTCTTTGTCAAAAGGCGGGCAACCGGTGGGATACTGCCCCAGAGGATGGTTTTTCTGCCGCATCAGGTACGTACAGAACGTAACCGTCTTGCAAACCTGGCGCTCTTGAAGCGCGCCGCGGTCGAGGGCGTCGCGGGCAAAATCGGGGTAAGCGAGCGCATTGCGGCCGGCTCCGTAAAAACGTATATTGCCATCCGCGATGTTTCGTGCGGCAGCGTGGATGGCGTAGATCTGCAACCAGCTATATCCCGTGCCCACCATGGGCAGTTCGGGAAAAGTGCGCTGCAACTCGCCTGCGATACGGAAATGGCGCTCGACTCCGTAAAGCTGGTGCTCAGGAGCGTCGTAGTTGCCTTCGTCGGGCTTTTCAAAGGGCCGCCCAACGTGCGGATTGAAATACGGGCAGCCCATCGAGACATTAAGCAACTGGAGCCCCCAATCGCGGAACCACGCAATCGCCTGTTTCACTTCGGTGAGATCTTCGCGCAAAGGATCGCTCTCGTCGTTGCCCAGGCCGTGGGGATAAGGGATCGGATAGGGCAGAGGCACGCCCACGCCGGAGGAGGGGTCGCGCTGGTAGGGCACGCCTTCATAGCAGCCCAGGCGCATGGCTAGCATCATCTGGCTGCCAAGAGCCGCGCGGATTTTCCCAAAAACATTTCGAATGAATCGGGTGCGATTTTCGAGCGAGCCGCCGTAGCGGCCGTCGCGAAGTTTGGCGCCAAGCAACTCATTGAGAAGATACCCGTGCGTCACTTTGAGATCGATGGCGCGGTAGCCGGCCTTAAGCGCCAGCTTCGCGGCATCGACATAGTCGTCCTCCAGCCGCTCGAGCTCATCGTCGCTTATCACCGGGTAATCGGCCGGCACGTTCGTCTTGGCGTCAAGAACGGGATTATGATCAGCAATGATACGCCGCGGCACGCTGTAACGCCCCGAGTGAGTCAGTTGCAGAGGGGCCAGCACGTCGTCGGCATTTCCGTACACCTCGCGGTGAGCAGTGAGCGCCGTTTCGAGCAAACGCGCTAAATCGCCGACTGTATCTTCGTTTAGCCAAAGCTGGCGGGTGTTGGCTCGCGCGGCCCCGCGCACCGCGGTCGCTTCAAACCAGATCAGCTTTGCGCCGCCGCGTCCGAACCGCTCGTAGCGTCTGTATGTAAGCTCGCCGGGACGTCCATCGGTTGTTCCATCGCAGCCTTCCATAGGATGGATGGCGATCGAGTTGCCGGCGAGAAATGACCCCACCGGAACGGGCCGGGCTAATACTGAGCGGATGCGCTCCGGGTCTTCTTCAAAACGGACGTGCTCGAGTCCGAGCTTTTCAGTCTCCTGTTGGAGCTCGCTGAGCGTCCGGTACGTGAAATGTTTCATCCTTTTTTCCATGCCTGGGGAGAAGTGCTATGGCCACGGCGCCTATGAATGCCATGACAAATACCGCCATCAAGGCCTGCTCATAACTCCCCGTGGATTCCCGTAGTCGAGCCACGGCGTATGGGAACCACGTTTGCCCGATTGTGTCCGTTGGCAAGATGATCGCCATGGCGCGCGCCAGCGTATTGACGCCGAACTGCTCGGCGGCCATCAAAGGAATCAACATGTAGTCGGCGCCCATCCCGAAGCCGAACAAAATCGCGAAGATCCACAGGTTCACTTCGCTACCCGGTTTGACTAGCAGCATTAGCGGGATGGTCACGGCCACCAGCACGTACGTAGCAGTCATCACATATTTTTTCGGAAACACGTCGGCCAGCCAGCCGATCAACAACCGGCCGGCGATGCTCGACCACAGAATCAGGACGCTTGCCGTCCGCCAGGCTGCATTCAAGGCCGTCTGGTCCGTGTAGCCCTGATCCTGAAAAACAAACTTCATGTGCTGGTTAATGGAGCCGATAGAGCCTATGGAACAGGCGCTGCCAACCACGAGGAGCCAGAAAGCAGTCTGGCCGAGCAATTCACTGAACGGTCGCGGACTCACCTTCACTTCCGACGGGGGAACGTCGTCGCCATCGGGATTCTGCCCTATCTCGGAGGGTTTGTTCTTGAGAAGCAGCATCGTAAGGGGCCACACGCCCATTACAATGACACCCATGATCATCAGACAGGCGCGGAAACCGAACGCTTCGGTTAGAGGCTTGACCAAAAACGAGCCCAGCGAACCGATCAATCCAACTCCCACGTAGGTAACGCCCATTGCGATGCCGCGCCGGCGGCGGAACCATTGCGAAATCAACACCTGATGCGGGATCGGTCCGGAAAAGATATAGCCCACGACATAGACAAACCAGAGCGTGTAGTAAGCGCCCAGGTTTGCTCCCATCGCGCTGAAGCCGAAGAAGCTCAAAGCAGTAAGGGCGGAGCCTGCGAGCAGCAGCCGTTTCGGGGTGAAGCGGTGCACCAGCATGGGGCCGACCCATAAGGTGAACAGCGCCGCCAGCGGAAAGCCGAGCGTGATGTCGGGTCTCGTCCAGCCGAACTCCTTGGAGTAATAGTCGTAAAAGAACGGCATGTTGTAGTAGGGCAATCCCGTGGAGAGCCCGAACGTACAAACCGCCGCCGCTACGATCCACCAACCATAGAATTTCTTCGACATAAATCCTTACTTTATACCACGGTCGAGGGGCTACAGGGTCCGGAGATGAAAGCCGCCATCGACATCGAGCACTTGTCCGGCGGCGTAGTCGAGGAGCCCGTCCGCGATCGCGCGCACAGCGCGGGCAACATCTTCCGGCTCACCCATGCGGCGCTGCGGGAGGAGCCCCTGAGCGATTCTTTCTTCGTAGACTGTTTCGACTTTGCTGATCATATCCGTGCGGATGATCCCCGGGCGGATCTCGAAAACCCCGATTCCATGCGGGGCGAGCCGCGCCGCCCATAATGCTGCGCTCATGCTCAGGCCGGCTTTTGAAATGCAGTATTCGGCCCGGCTGACCGAGCCGGCGTAGGAAGAAATCGAAGTAATAAAGACAATCCTGCCGGCGGACTGATCGAGCATCCAGCGCGATGCCAGTTGCGTCAGAAAATGCGGGCCCTTGAGATTTGTAGCAATCAGCTCATCGAAACTGGCTTCGTCGGCCCCGGTAATATCCGACCGCTCCCGCTGCGTGATCCCGGCGTTGTTCACCAACAGATCGAGCCTGCCGAATTTTTCGCGGGCGAACCGGATCAGTGAGCTCCTGTCGGCCGCGGAGCTGATGTCGCATTGAAAGATGGTGCAGCCGGTTTCGGCGGCGAGCGATTGTGCGGCATCCAGCCGGCCCCGCCAGGTGCCGATCACCTGATGGGTCCTGGCCAACTCCCGGGCGATGCCGCGGCCGATGCCCCGGCTTGCGCCTGTAACAATAGCGATCGGGTTCAACTAGCCTTTGCCTCCTTACGTTTCTTTGGACCGCGAATCAGCATGTATAAAACGTAGACCGGGGACGCTATTACGAGTACGCGCATAAAACCCGGTCCGGCAACGAAGAAGACGCTGAGCAGGCCAAAAACCATTATCATTGCCCCCGTGGTCACCAATAGCCGCCTTCGCCACACGGGCGATCCGGCCGATCCGCCCCGCACGGCCGCGAACAGTTCCGTCAGCTTAAACTCTTCGGAAGATTTTCCTTGGATCATCATCACCAGCAGCGAACCGATGAATAGCCCGAGGCCAGTGATCATGACCGTCATCGCAAGTCCCAGATAAAGAGAATGGTTTTCACCGATTCGTGCATCGATGGCTTGAAACACGGGAATGGCTTCCGCGATGACAGCCGCGACAAAGATGGCGGCCAGCGCGATCGCGACGTTGGCGGTGGTTCTAAAGAGCCGTCCAGGCAAGTTGACCCGTCGCGGCGCACGAGGTTCGCGTATCCACTTCCGGGCAGGACCCCAAACCAGGACCGCACCGATCACGGTGAGCACAGTCCCCGAAATCCCTTCCCCGATGCCGGACTGCACTTCAAAGTATTCGGCGCCCAGGTGATTGCGGAGCGGTCTTTGAGGAATATAGGAAACGTCCACGGCGTCGCCTTCCCGGAGCGATTCGAAGCGCTCCGCGTCGACGGCGACCGTGTTTTCAACCGGCAACCCTGCTCCGGTCCGGAAACGGTAGCGGATCGAATATCGCGTCCGGGGATTGCCGGCCCGGCTGGCCCGGTCCAGATGTTTTTCGATCACCTCTCCGCGGGCCGACTGCCCCCATTCTTTCATCTGACGCCCTTCGAAGTATTTCTGCGCGCCGGTGACGAGAAGAGCCAGTCCGAAGAACAGAAAGAAAGAACCGAACCAGATCAGGGCGGATTTGGACGATGGTTGCGGCATCGGCCCTACTTCGATTCCCGTCGCGCGAAAAAGCTCTTCACCACAATAACGCCTCCGGCAACGGTGAGCAGCCCTCCGAGAAGACCGAAAATCCAAACCAGCATCGAGTCCAGCTCAGCGCCCTCAGCGAAGTTGTAGTCCGGGTCTTCGGGCAGGTAGGTGACCTTTAGCGGCTCCAACTCGAGCAGACGATCCCAAACCGCCCCGGAGACCTTCGAGGAACCGTAGCGGAGTTGTCCGTCCGGAGCGAGGAAACGGTAGCTGACTTCGAAGTGCGAGGGCATTGTGTCCTTGTCGACGTACTTGGAAAGGACTTTGCCTTCCGCCACTCTGCCTTTGACCGCGACAATGTTCTTGAGCCGGTACTGCTGCATGCCCGCACCCGCCGCCACGGCGAGAAAAATCACACCGACGAACAGCCACACGCCTCCAAACAGCAACCAAAAATGTTTCTCGGAAAAGCTCTCCATCGGGCGCCCCCGCCGCGCGTTACCAGCCTTTAACGATGTTGCAGCCCGGCAATGCCTTTTTCAGTTTCTCGATGCCGGCATCGGTGACCTTGGTCTGCCAGATGTAAAGGCTTTTAAGACTTGTGAGCGCGGCCAAGTGCTCCAACCCGGCGTCGGTGATCGCGGTCCCATAGAGATTCAGATATTCGAGTTTCTTGAGTCCGCTGAGGTTCCCCAGACCCTTGTCGGTGACTTGCGTTCTTTCGAGATGAAGCTGCTCCAGATCGGCAAGCCCCTTGAGATGGACAAGCCCGGCGTCGGAGACGGAGGTTCCGCCAAGGTGCAGTTGCGCGACCTTTTTCAGGTTCGACACGGGCGCCAGATGCGCGTCCTTGATTTTGGCTCCCTCGAGGTAAAAGGCAACCTCACGGCGGTCGTCATTCTGGGCGATATTGCGCACGCTGCCGCCGGCTTTCTCAATCTCCGCGATGGCTTTGGCGTCTGAATCGGCAGATCCAGGGGCGCCGGTTTTCTTAGCCGGCGCAGCTTGCTTGGCAGGCGCAGCTTGCTTTGCCGGCGCGGCTTTTTTAGCTTGAAACAATGCGATCCACTGCATGGAATGTTTCCATCCTCCCCGTAGAGCCGAATCTCAACAGCGAAGGTGTTCATTATATCGGAACCCGCCGCGTCCCGGGGGGGCTCAGGTTTCCGGATCAAGATGCGCGACCAGCGCCACGCCCGCCAATACGAGCGCGGCGCCCAGAATCTGGAACACCGTCACCGGCTCGTCGAGCAAGGCGGCGCCCATCCAAATCGTCAGAATCGGGCCGATCGATCCAATCAGCGCGAAGCGGCTGGGGCCAATACGCCGGATGGCTTCCGAGCTGAGCCAGATCGGCGCCGCCGTTGCGAATAGCGCAAGTCCGGCGACCAGCAGTTGAACCCGCACCGGCTGAACAAGGTCCCGGGCCGGCCGCGTCATCAAGAAATGCCCCAAAACGAAGATCGACGATAAACATGCCGACGCGCCGGTGAACCGCATCGCACCCAGGCGGTGAAGCACCCTGACGTTGCCAACCAGATAAGCAGAATAAGCAAGAGCGCTTGCCAGCACCAGGCCGCCACCAATCCAAAGCGCGCGCGGAGATTCGGTGATCCTGAGATCGCCGGCGAATGCGCAGGCGATCCCCAGAAAGCACAATACCACCGCCAGGATTTCGCGGCCGTGCACGGCTCGTCCGAGAAAGACGGCCGACAGAACCAGCACCATGGCCGGATAGAGAAACAGGATGAGCCGCTCGAGTCCCGCCGAGATATATTCAAGCCCCCGAAAATCGAGGAAACTGGCGAGGTAATAGCCGGTAAAAGCGAGCCAGATCAGATTCCACCAGTCCCGATGCTGCAGCGGGCGCGCGCCCGGCTGCCGGCCGCCATACCATAGCATCAGGAGGAAGAAGGGAAGAGCGAACAGCATACGGAGCGCCATCAGAGTTACCGCATCGACACCAGCGTCCAGGTAGGCCGCCTTGATAAAAATCGATTTGGCCGAAAAGCCGAACGCGGAAGCCAGCGCGCAGATAGGCCCGATGAGACGTTGGTGGAAAGACACTCGAAGAGGAACCTGTTATTGTGACATGTTGCTACTGCCGGCGGGCAAGATCAACCGGCCGCGATTCTTCCGGTCTGGCGGACGTCGTAGCCTGCAATCTGCTCCAGTTTGCCGCGTAGAGTGGCATGCTGGAGCAGATCGAGCACCGTCCGCACCGCGGTCGTTTCCAAGGAGTCGTGCCGCAGCACGAAGTCAAAGCGCTCCGTCTTCAGGGCGATAAAGCCCAGTCCGAATGCACGCGCGGCCGATTCCGTCGCGATGCAGCAATCAACCGCCGCCTGAGCCACGGCTCCAGCCGCCGCGAGGTGGCCGTCGGCCAGTTTGGAGTACCCGCGAATTTTCGTTGGCGCCATACCTGCATCGGCGATGAACCGGTCCAGTTGATCCCGGCTGCCCGAACCTGGTTCGCGGTTGATAAATCGCACGTCCCGGCGCTCCAGGTCATCAAGTCCGCGAATCTGTTTTGGATTTCCCGCCGCGGTGACTAGACCCTCCCGCCAGAGGGCGTAAGTTATCAGAACCATCCGTTCCTTTGGAAATGCGCCGGCTACAAAGGACGAGTTGAAATCGCCAGTCGCCGGATCTTCCAGGTGCGATCCGGCTATGTGGATTCGCCGCAGGCGTAACCATTCCAGGGCGCGGCGGCTGGAGGCGGGCACTGCCACTACATCCACTCCCTTTCTGGCGGCCAAACTCTGAAGGAATCCAAGTGCGGGATCGCAGCCCGCAATCACCAACTGCCCGCTGCGCGCTTCGCTGTCTTCCACCAGCCGCACGAAGATGCGGGCTTCATGGTCCGCCGCCCTGGCTACGACCGCGTTGGAATCGGAAAGAAACCGCGGCGCAGGACAGAGCGGCGCGGCGATCCAGGTCTGGTCCACGCGGCAGGCATTCACGGCCTGTCCCTGCGCCAGCCCGCCAGAGCCCAGCAACTCAGCTTTAACTGCATGCTTCTTCGGCGCAGACAGCGAGAAAAGATCCTCGACGCTTGCGCCGAGTTCTCGCGCAAGGCGCAACGCGATCGCCGTATTCGGAATGTAGCTTTCTGCTTCGATTGCATAGATGGTTTGGCGGCTCACTCCGGCTTTGCGGGCCAGCGTGGCTGCCGCTATACCGCGCGCCTTGCGGAGCGCCGCTACTTTGGTTGTCACCCCCATGGCAGTCTCCTTCAAAAATGCAGTTTCCAAACCACCTCGAAAACGCGCGGATCGCCCGCGGCCGAAATCGTCCCAAAAGCGCGAGTGCCGAACGCACCGTTCGGATTGCCGAGCGGCGGCGTGTTGGCGGCGTTGAAAGCCTCCAAACGGAGCTCACCGCGCAACCGCTCGTGGATCGAGAATGTTTTGCCCAGCATGAGGTCCATGGCCTGAAAGGACGGACCCGTCACCGGGTTTCGTGAGCTGTTCCCTAACGTGAACTGTGGCGCGGTGGAGAACGCGGATGTGGCAAACCATCGCTCAGCAGATCGCTCTGACGATGACAGCCGCGCTTCAGCGATCCGGTTGGGACGCTGGATCCCGAAACCGGCAAAGGCATTCCAGTTCGGATCCTGGGTCACGGCAAATGGGCTGCCGGATTGCGCTCGCACGATTCCCGCCAGTTTCCAGCCGGAGACGAAGCTTCGCATCCAGCCCTTGAATCCGCCTGCTCTAGCTGGCACGCCGGGCAGCTCCCACAAGAAACTTGAGACGAAGACGTGCGGCAAATGCCCGGTCGATTCGGCTTTCTCCAAGCGCCGGTTGTGACTGTCGGCCACCTGAAAAGAAGCCGGCGGTCCGGCCAGAATCGCCGAGTCGAAAACCGCGCCGGCATCATCGATGAGTTTTGAGAATGTGTACGCGAGACCAAGCGTGAGCCCCCGGCTGAAGCGCCTCACCAACCTCGATTGCAAGGAATGATAGCTCGAATGGCCGACATTGTTGCGGTATAAGGCAACGGTCGTGAAACGGGGAAACGGACGCAAGAGATGGTGCAGGCCTACAAAGGGTCCGCCCAAAGGGGAGGACGCCGGAACTGCCCCCAAATATGGGTTCCGAACCGGCTGGGTAAGCTCGGAGCCTAATGACAGCAACCTGGCTTGCAACTGATTCAAATTCACATCGGGTACTCCCAGGTTCGTGAGCTTCGATCCAACATAGCCGGTCTCAAAACTCCATTGGCTGAAGAATGTTTTTTGAAGTGAAAGATTCCAATGCTGCGCGTAGCCGCTTTTCTGATCCCTTTGAACGGCGAATACGCCCTGCCCCAAACCACTGTCCGGACCTGGTTCGCCGATCTCGATTCCGGTTCCCGCCGAGAGTAAAAAGGCCGGGCGGATATTGTCCTGCGTGCGCCGGCCGATGGTGCTGATAAAAGGGAACAACGGCGTCGTGAAAGGCGTAGTTATGCCGGCCTGCTCGATCCAGGTAAGGCCGTAGCCCGCCCGGACAACAAAACTGACAGCCGGCGTCCAGGCTATGCCAAGCCGCGGCGCGAAATTGGCGCGCTCCAGATTCCTCGCCGTGCGAGGATATCCGCTACGCCCCAGGAATCGCACCTGCTCGCTGTCAAGATCGAAAACGGCGCCGCGATCGTATTTGACGGTGGAGGGAAAGTTCAGGGTATACCGCACTCCGGTATTCAGCGAAAACCGAGGAGTCAGCCGAAGATCGTTTTGAAGGAAGAACTCAGTGGCCTGTGCGCGTGGCTGTAGCACTTCGGACTGCACATCAAGCTGAAAGTTTTCCACCTGACCAAGCAAAAATGAGGCGAAGCTGTTTCCGGTGGCCGCAACCGGAGCCCCATCAACCTGGAGACCGCTCGTGGCGATGGCAGTGAATTGATAAAGCCCCGCGGGCGCGGCTGGTTGCACAATATCGAGGGACTGACGCCGGAAATCGACGCCAGCCTTAATGCTGCCATTCGCTCGCGCCCACGTAAGAGTGTCATTGAGATGGACCACGGAAGTAGCCAACCGCGCATGGCTATTAACTGGCGGCCCCAGGTGCTGGAAACCCGCAGTGTCGAAAATCGGCATCGTGCCGGAAAAAGCGGCCGGCAAATGGGTTTCGCCGTTGACGCGCTCAACCCACTTGATGGCCGCTTTACGCGAAAGGCGGCGTCCGGTATGACCGAATCTCAGCTGATTCACGGCGGCTGGATTTAGGGTCCAAACATGCTCCGCAGACACACCCGCTGCTTCAGTTGCCGTATCGCTGAGGATTCCCGCCGCGATCGCGCCACTCCCATCCGGCAGAGGGGTGACGGGGATCGAATCGTCCCGCAGCAGCGTTAGCCGGCCGAACAGCCTGTGCTCGGGCTGGAAGTAACGGTCGACGCGCAGACCAAACTGGTCCTGTGCGTTCTCTTCGTTGCCGGTTCGTCGATAATTGTTGGCGGCTCTTTTTTCGTCCGCTCCATCCGCCTTTGGCAACGGATACCGCCCTTGTATCAGGCCGGCGACAGGGTCCCAGCGGCTCCTGGGAATCGTGCCGAGCGGAAACGGGTCTCTCGCGTGGCCGGCGTGAGCCTGCCTGGTGGTGGCCGGATCAAAGACCGGTATGCGGAAAATCCCGTTGCGCTCCTGTTCCACCGGCACCGTGCTTAGGCGCACGAGGCCGGTTTGCCCTCGCGTCCCCTGCCAGTCGATGAAGAAGAACGCCCGGTTGCGCTCGATGGGACCTCCCGCGACAACGCCGTATTGATTCCTCCGGAAACGCTGCTTCGTTCCGGCCGTCGCAAATCGATTCCGGGCGTTCAGCTCTTCGTTTCGCAGAAACTCGAACACGGAGCCGTGCATCTGGTTTCCCCCCGTCTTCTGATGGAGCACGACAATGCCTCCGTTCGCCCGTCCGTACTCGGCCGAGTAGCTGCTGGTTTCCACGCGAAACTCCTCGATGGCGTCGATCACGGGGAACCAGGCCGGCTGTCCGGGTTCCGGTTGCAGGACGCTGATGCCGTCGTAAAGGAATTCATTTACGCGGGGACGACTTCCGTTGATGCGCGGGAACGCGGATCCAGGCGTAAGATTAACGCCGGGCGAAAGCGCGACCAACGGCAGGAAATTCCGGCCATCCAGCGGGAGATTCTCGATGTTCTTACGTTCGACAAGATGGCTCACAGATCCTTCGGCCGTCCGCAGCAAAGCAGCGTGCGCGACAACCGGCAGCGAATAGGACACCGCGCCAGGTGTCAACGCAAAATCAAGCCGTACTCGATCGCCAACGTGCAAACCGAATCCCACCCGCGTCTGAGCGTCGAATCCAGCCTTGCTGGCGCGGATTGTATAGGCTCCCGAATCAAGCGCCGTATGAAACGAGCCGTCAGCGCCGGAAACGATACGGGTCATAACGCCCGTTACGCCGTTTTGGAATTCCAAGTCAACGCCGTGAATACCCAACGTGGAAGCATCCCGCACCACGCCGAAAACCTCGGGTCTTGCGGCCTGCCCGTAGGCGGCCGCGGATAGCAAGGCGAGCGCGATGCACTGTACTGTTAACAAGACATTATCATTTTATCAGGACAATGCCGGCGTTCGCGCTCCACGGGCGGCGTCCGAAGTTGTTAAATCAACTCTTCGCGGGAATCGCGTCGCCTAGAATGGATCCGCCTCCCTCGCTGACATAGTTGCGGTTCCAGGCTGGGATCTCGACGACGATATCGCCTTTGACGACAGCCTGGCAGCCGAGCCGGGAATGAAGGGTCAGATCGGCAGCCATGTCGAGACGGTCGGCCTCATCCTCTTCCATTTCCGAGAGGTGTTGCTCTCCGCTTTTTACGACTACGTGGCAGGTAGTGCAGGCGCAACTTCCGCCGCATGCATGCTCGAGATGGAAATCGAGGTTAAGCACAATATCGAGTATGGACTCCGGTTTTCCATGACCGCTAAATGGGAGCTTGCCCGACTCGAACTCCAAAGTTACGTTGTCGGGCAGGAAAGTCACCTTCGGCATCTAGCTTAAAGTGTACCACTCCATATTGTTTCAATAGTTTTCGGGGTTTTGCGCAGCCGTTTTTCTGAGCAGCACACAGGAGCGGATAGCCATGCTTTTGGTGTTGCCGGATTCGGAAAGAACCATGCGCTGAAGACAACAGAGGAAGCGGGCGTGCTCTGACTGGCCCATTGCCCAGGCGGCCGCGGTGCGGAAAACGTCTGAAGGATGCGATGCCATGGCTTCCAGTGCGTCTCCGGCTTGACTGTTTCCGTTCTTGAAAAGGACGAGAAGAGCCGTGCTGGCGACCCGGTGGTGTACGTCCTTGGTGAGCGGAGCGATTACGTCCAACTCCTTTTCCCCCGGTGATGTGCTGAGCATGCCTTCGACTGTATTGGCGCGGACACGTGGATCGGGATCGAGAAGTTGTTCGCGCAACCACTCTGAATTGCGATGGGCGCGAGCGAGCAGAAGACCGGCTTTGGAACGAATGCGGGTATTGGACATGCGGAGGAGTTTCATCAGGTAAGGGACCAGCCGGCAACAATCGCTGATCTCATCAATGATCTCCAGTACCCGCTCGAGTGCGATGCCATCAACCTCCTTAGTGGCGCCGGGATCTTCGTTGAGCACCTTGCGCAACAGCCTGGCATCGAGATGTTCATCCATCCGGTACAGATTCCTAGCGAGCGAAAGGGCGCTATCGAGCGGAAAGGTTTCCGGGTTGGCAAGCGCGGAAACTACCACGTCATTTTCCAGCAACAGGCTGATCAGGTAGTCGGTTCCCGGACCGGAGTTGGACTCATTCATGATTCTCAGGCTCGCGGCATAAAAGGATGCGGGACTGTGCGTGAGCAACTCGCGCATTGCCCGGCGTGCAACCACAGGATTCGAGGCAAATCCGTTGACAAGATCCAGCAGAAGGCCGGACTCCACTGTCGCGCAGTTGCCGGCTTTCCCGCACTTGGCGAATTCCTGGACCAGCAATGTCAGGAGATTTTTCGGCGTACCCGACACGATCGGGGTGTTGGTCATTGGTTTGCATATCGGCCGCGACGGCCCGGCTTTTAGGGTCGCGTGATGCTCTTGACGCCTGTTCGGCGACGGTTGGCGATCAGATGGTCGTTCATCTGCCCGATGGAAGCAAAATACCCCTGAAAGGACTGCTCATTGCGCGAAGGGCACCGGCGGGCAGGGTGAAAATCGCGAGCCCGGAAATAGTCCGTGGCGCTGATGATGGCTACTCCCATGGGGCGGTACTCGTGTGTGCCTCTCGCCCAACTGATGCCCTTCCCGATATACAAAGCGAAGCCCATGTTTGTCAGTCAAGTGCCTCATTGAGATAGCCCTGGGCAATGCGACGTAGCAACTCAATTTGCCAACTTCTGAAACTGGTCCTTCGAATCACCACAGCCTCGCGACAGGCAAATCGAAGGGTGGCGGAACAGCAGGCCGGATAACCGAAGCCAGAACGCAGTCAGATAAGGCAATTGGCAGACCGGCGTTGACCCGCTCGTGCAGCCAGAGGCGGTAGCGGGAATGCCCTGACGAATCTCGCCGAAAAGCGTATAAGAGGACGTTTGTGTCAATTAGTTGCACGGCGGTCCATAAAGGTCGTGACTGTCCTCCTTATGCATCAAAACATACCCTAGTATCATTAACTGTCAATCTGAGCGTCTAAAGCAACCGCATGGAGCGGGAACCAGAGAGTTTGCGCTCCAAACGGACGGCCCGGCGCCGCAAGGCGTCGCTGGCAGTGGTTTCAAGCGCCTGGCGTGTGAATTCGAGCGCCATGGCGAAGTTCCGCTCGCGATGCTCGTAGTGCTTGGCAAGCTCTTCAAGCGCGGCGGCGCGGAAGGGATTGCTCGTCACGGCAAGCTCGCTCAAGGCGGCAAGCGCTCCGGCCAATCTGCCCAGTTTGCGCTCCAGTTGGGAGATGTCCCACAGGGTTCGGAACAGAAGGTCATCCCGCAGCGGGCGGCTCAATGCTTCCCGCATCCAGGTTATGGCTTCCTCGAACCGTTCGCTACGGCGCATCCAGCGCGCGACCCCGATCATCTCGGCCCCGTGAATCAGCCGGGCTTCGCGCGGGTCGCGAAAAGCATAGGGCACGATCGCGGTCAGGCAGGCGAGCGTAAGAATATCCAAGGCGTTGTGATGAAACACGGGCACAAGCCGGAGGATCTCGCCCTTGCGAAGATAGTCGAAGTAAAGATACGGGATCAACTCACCAGGGACGTCGCCTTCGCGCTCGACACCCAGAATCTGATTCTCGAGCTCGATCAGACGGCAGCTCTCCATCCGTAGTTTCCACAGCCTGCGCGCGCCATGAAGAAGATCCAGATGCGCCATTCTCTCAAAGGGCGAAGGCAGGCGCGCCATGCGGAAGCGTGTTTCGAGTAGCGGCTGATCGAATGCCTTGCCGTTGTACGTTATCAGTACATCAAAAGCGCGCAGATCTTCAGCAAGAGCTTCCAGCGCACTTGGCTCCTCGCCCGGCTCCCGGAGAAAGTATTGCCGCAAGCGGAAGCCTTCGCTGGTGACAAATCCCAACCCGATGAGAAATGGAAACGTTCCGGATCCAGCGGCAAGTCCCGTAGTCTCGGTATCGAGGAAAGCCCAGCGTTGCGGCTCGGACGCCGGCACCGTTCCGTCCGACACCGCCTCGAGCAGATCATGCGGCAACTCGGCCAGCGACGAAATATCCATGCTGCCGTGCCGCCGATGCCGCTCCCAGAAGCGGCGTGTCTGATAATGACAGCCACGGGGCGTTACGGCCTGCTCTCCGCTCAGCCATTCCTCTACAGCGAATCGCGCACTTGGTGAAGGTTGCGGCCGGGGCCGGTCAGCCGCGGGTCCACCGGTGTATTTCCGGTCGATTTGTGCGATGCGGCTTCGAAGGAATTCGAGCTGTGAATAAAGATCAGCCAAGTTCGCTTTTTCTTTGCCTACTGTATCACAAAGATCGAGGCGTTTAAAGCGCGCTACTTGGTTTGAAGATTGGGCGTCTGTATCCGTTCCTTGAAGCGGGAAAGGGCAGGCAACAAAACCACTTTGGTATGCAGCCGTAAGAGCTGCATCATAGTCCCGAGCAGGGAGCGAAGGCGGAAGAACTGCGACCGGCCATGAAGCCGAGGATAGTGGTAGACTGGCACCTCGACAAATGCGGCGCCGCTCAACTCGATCTTTTTCACCAACTCAACGCATATGGTTCCGCTGGTGGAGGTGAGTTCCAGCCGATCGAGCAGGCTCTTGCGCATCAGCCGGAAATCGCAGTCAATGTCGCGCAACTGAACCCAAAACAAAAGGCGGGCGAAGTTGTTATATACGTTGCCAATCCAAACACGATGCCATGGATCCTGGCGCAACAGCTTGTAGCCATTGACCAAGCCGACGCCCGGGGTCATGGCATCGAGCAGCTTCGGCAACTCCTCGACGTCGTATTGGCCATCACCATCGGTGTAAAAAACGAGTTCCTTCGTGGCGGCGGCGAATCCGCTGCGGAGCGCGCCGCCGTAACCGCGATTGGTTTCATGAGTTACAACGCGCATGCGTGGTCCGAAGCGCTCCTGTAGAGCGGCCAACACCTGCGCGGTATTGTCGTAGCTGCCGTCGTTGACGACAATCACCTCGAAATCGCCGGCTGATTCCTCGAGTACGCTAAAGGTCTTTTCGATCAGGCCGGGAAGCGACGGTGCGTCGTTGAAGGCCGGAAAAAAGACGCTTAGCGATATATCGGCAGGCCGGAAGTCGTCGTCCATGTTGTCGGAGTGGTCAGGCATTGGAGTCATGGCTTTGATGGATCGCAATAAGGTACGGCGCCGCTAGATGGATCATAACCTCGCGACGCATCTACCACAAACGTCGACGGTCGATTGAGCACAAGTTGGGCGGCTTGAATATAAACGTCCAGAGCATACGGCACGCACTGGACAGCAATCGGCTGTTCGGAGTTGGCGGCGAAATTCAGGAATCGCTCGGTCGGCTCCGCTCTACGCTGATACTGAGGCAATTTCTTGATCCACAAGTAGCCGCAATTGTGAAGCAGCAGAACCGCAAGCAGAGCCATGTGCCAGTTTCTGAACTGGCGCAGGCGTTCACTGGCAACGAGCATCGCGGCGCCGACCAACAACGCCAGCCCGGCGCTGGCCAGATAGGTATGCCGGCTAGGCACTCGGTTCATGTACGCCAAAAAGCTGTAAGGCACCAGCGTAACGACCATCCAGAAGAGTGATATGCCCAGCAGCCTGCGCCACGCATTGGGACGCATAACGACCAGGGCTATCAAAGCGAGAGCTCCCCAAAACCAAAGCATCCGGCCTACACTGTTTGGCAAAGTCAGCCAGAACGTGGACTGCCAGTTAAAGGTGCCGTCGTTGAGATGAAGGTGTTGTTTGGAGGCAGAGAAGATCGATGCGGCGTACACGGCTGACAGAACGCTATATCCGGCCAGAGAATAAAGGCCATTCCGCTGCCGGTTCGGCGAGATCCACCAGGCGCCAAAAAACAACGGTACGAACGCAACTGCCGATTCCTTCGAGAAGAGCGCCAGAACAAACAGCAACAAGGACGCAAGAGAGTAGGCGCGCCCGCCGGATTCCAGCCACCGTATCCAGCAGTCCAGAGCTAAAAGCCCAAACAGAAACACCAGTAGCTCGGGCAATGCCGCGTGCCACACCACCGCTTCCTGGTGCCCTTCATATATACCGAAAAAGAGTGCCGCCCAGAAGGAAACACGATATCCTATCAACGGATGCCTTCCCAACCGGTACACCAGCCACGTATTGAGCAAATGGAAAAAAAGGTTAACGAGGTTGAATGCAAGGATACTGACCCCCAGCCATCGATCTACCCAATAGGAAACGAGCAGGGACGTAGCACGGCAGCGGTAAAGGGCATCCTGCAACAGATTCCCCCAAGCGTCAGTGGGGCCGTACTGGCGGGCAAGGTAGATTTGAGTGTAATCGTCTGAAATCAAAGGAATTGGGAGAAAAGGCAGGTAGGCTATGAGCGCCGGGAGCAGGAGGGCAAGACTAATACCCGTTTTGCCTCCAGGGAACCGCCCAACTTCTTGTAGAGGCACATCAACTGGTACCAGAACCGATGGGTGGCGCGTGGTCAATAGAAAAGGTTACATCGATTTCAGGTTTTCGCGCAAAAAATCTTTCGGGCAAAACGGACTATCTTTCGGGCGGAATGCTAGTTTATCCGGGCTAGGGCGTGTCTAATCGAGTCAAGAGATCAGGTGTGGGAAAAGATACACCAGAAGATCGCCTGTTGACGGTCAGCCGGGGTTGGTTGATCGCCACGAGCCTCGCGCTATTGCTTTCGGCGGCCGCTCTGGATGCGCTGTCTGGGCTTGACGTGAGCTTAGGGGTACTCTACGTGCTCCCGATTCTGCCCGCCTCGCTCGCATTGGGCCGTGGGAAGATCTTTCTGCTGGCCGTGCTCTGCGCCTGCCTGAGGATTTTTTTCACATCGAATCTTTCACCGCTCGACGCCGTGCTGCGGTTCCTCCTTGCCCTTATCGCCTATACCAGCACCGGTCTGTTTGTGTCGGAAATTGTCCGCAGAAGAAGACTGGTAGTCGATCACGTAAAGGAGGTGGAACGCCAACAGAGCCTGCGTCGGGAGGCGGAGGAGGAGTTGCGGGCCCTGGTGGAAAGCAGTCCTGCGGCGGTCTTTACGCTCGACGAGCAGGGGCTCATCTTGAGTGCTAATGAGGCGACCAAGCAATTGTTTCAGATGCCGTTGGAATCTGCTCCCGTAGGTGTAAGTGTGGTGGAATGGCTTCCGGTTCTTTCCGACGCGCTGCAACTGGATCCGGAAACGCAGTCGTTCCGCACCGTTGCGCAATGTCAGGGACGGAGATCGGACGGGGAGGTATTCGTGGCGCAGATCTGGTTTTCCACCTATGCGACGGCCAACGGAAAGAGATTGGCGGCAATCGCAGTCGACTGTTCCGAGGAAATCCGGGAACGGGAGGAGGAGAATCTGAACAGGCTTTTGGAGAACAACCGGATCATCGCGGGCGCCGTGTCGCATGAAATCCGCAACGTATGTGGAGCAATTAATCTGGTGTATTCGAACCTCAGAAAGCTGGAAGGCGCCGCGGCGAACGAGGATTATCGTGCGTTGGGAAACCTGGTGGGAGCGCTGGATCGCATTGCGTCCGCCGAATTGCAAACGCGGGTGAAGCCCGCTCTTGGGTCGGTGGACCTAAATGAGTTTCTGATTCATTTGCGAATGATCATTGAACCGGATTGGAGCGCAGTGGGAGGAAGCGTGAACTGGCTTCTGCCCGCCAAAGCCACGACGGTGACGGCGGATTCATTCGGATTAACACAAGCATTTCTGAACCTTGCGAAAAACAGCCTGCGCGCTGTTTCCGGTCAGCCGAAGCGGGAACTCATGATCTCCGTGACCATCCTAGAGCGAATGGCGCGGGTCAGTTTCGACGACACGGGATCTGGCGTCATCGAGCCGCAGCGGCTGTTTGAGCCGTTCCAACAAGGCGCCGACCACGTGGGCCTGGGCTTATACGTTTCACGTGCAATCCTGCGCAGCTTTGGAGGCGATCTGCGGCATGAGCCAGTCAAAACGGGTTGCCGGTTCGTGGCCGACCTGCCGCTGGCGGTAGCGCGAGGCGTTCAGGCGGCATGAACCCGGCAATCGAGCTGATTCTGGTTGACGATCACGCCCTGTTTCGGGAAGGGCTGAGTCGTGTGCTTGAAGGGGAACCGGATCTCACGGTGACCGCCACGGCGGATTCGGCTGCCGCGGCGCTCGAGCTGCTCAACCACCACACACCGGATATCATTTTGCTCGATGTCGATCTTGGCGGCGAACGAGCATTAGAGTTCGTCTATCAGGCAAGAGAAGCGGGCTATGGTGGGAAGATTCTTGTCGTCACTGCCGGCGTGAGCGATGCTGAAGCCGTGCAGTTTGTCCAGGGGGGTGTTTCCGGGATTCTGCACAAGCATAGCCAGCCGGCAACTCTCTGCGAAGCCATCCGCCAGGTGGCGCGCGGCGAAAACTATATTGAGCCGAAGTATTTGAAGCCGATATTCCAGAAGCTCGACGCTACAAGCGGCGCCGATCAGCCAGAGTTGAGCGAACGGGAAATCGCAATGGTCCGGCTGATTTTTGAAGGCTTGGCCAACAAGGAGATCAGTCAACGGCTGTCGCTTTCAGAAAGCGCGGTAAAGGCGGCTCTGAGAGCGCTCTTCGGTAAGCTAGGAGTTCGAACGAGAAGCCAACTCGTCAAAGTAGCGCTCGATCAGTATCGGGACCAGCTCTAGAGCGATCAGCGCGCCGGCTCAGGCCGCCTGGCCACCGGGACTGCATGCCGGCTCGAGAATCGCCGACATCGATCCCTTTGATTTGGGGATGCGCCAGTCGGCGCCGTACCCATGAATCTGGTCACGCGCATAAGAAGCCACCGGCAAGTCGGCCGTAAGGACGATGGTGCGGCTTGAACTGTCGACTTCCACAGCATGCCGGTAGGCCCGGTCGCGTGAAAGAAGAAACAGCGTTTGCAGCATTTCGATCACGTATTCGTAGGTATGCTCATCGTCGTCGAGCAGAACGACGTGATACATGGGAGCGAAGACTTCCTTGACCTCTTCGCGCGCCCCTGGAAGTGTGGTGGTCGTCGGCATGGCGTGCCATTAACAGGATGCCATGATTCCGGTCCAGTTTTCACGCGTTGGTGCTAAACTGAAAGAGGAAAGGGGGCGCAACGGATTCGACGGGTTAGAGTCAGTTTGGAGAGGCGTGCCGGGTTCCGAGCTCCCGTTAAACGATCGGAAAACCAAAACTGCCAATCCGCAGTTTGCATACGCTGCCTAAACTCTAGGTAGCCGTTCCCGGCGGTGAGCCCGTGCGCCGCCGACCGAGCGTCATCTTACGGGATAGGCCGAGAGCTTCGGTCCGGAGCAGAAGGCCGAGATCAATCGGGCTAGGTTGCCGGGGTCTTGCCCGGTTCCGAACCGGTGACCGAAAACTTAAGAATCAGGCTACGCACGTAGGCTTTCCAGGTTGGGCTTTCTCGGACGCGGGTTCGACTCCCGCCGCCTCCACCAGACCTATCTTGCTGAGAATAAGATGACTTAGCAGGATTGTGCCTTTCTAGCTTCAGCTAACGAAAGTCTCTTTGACGATATTTGGGAGCAGAGGCTTCAAGTCTTCAAAATCCCGGAAAACATCATGGCGCGCGACAAGGTCCGGGACCAGGTGGACCTTTTCCAACATCGAGAGATGAAAGCCGCTGATACCGGCGATAATTACTCGCACACCATTCATGCGAAGGAATTTTATCGCCTCATCCAATGCGAACAGGCCTGTCTGATCGATATAGCTGACACGATCGAGCCGGAATACCACGATCCTGCCAGAGGCCAGAGTACTCGCTGTCTGTTGAAAATTTGAAGCAAAGCCGAAAAACAGGGGACCATCGATGTGCTTTATGAAAACGAAGGGCTGGACCTCCTGAGGGATTCCCAACTCGTCGGCCCAGGGTTTATCTTCGATGCCAGAAATGCTGGTCATGGTTGCAGTGATGTCGCCGATCTTCTTCATGAAGACCAGACTGGCCAGGACAACACCCACGGCCACCGCAGTGATGAGATCCTCAAATACGGTGAGGAAAAGGACGAACAGCATCAGGAAGGCATCCAGCCTTGGAACCTGCCTGATGTATCGAAGACCCTTATAATCCATAACCGTAAGTCCGACTGTGACGAGAACGCCGGCCAGAACGGCCTGTGGAATATGGTGGACCAGTGCAGCTCCACCCAGCAGAACGCCAAAGAGAAAGAGGCCGTGAACCACCCCGGAGAGTCTGGTGCGCCCGCCGGCATTGATGTTCACCACGGTGCGCATGGTGGCGCCGGCTCCGGGGAGTCCTCCGAACAGGCCGGAGATCATGTTGCCGATCCCCTGGCCAATCAGCTCCCGGTTGCTGTCGTGCGAGGTCTTGGTCATGTTGTCGGCAACCAACGAAGTCAGCAAGGAGTCAATAGCCGCGAGCAGCGCCAGTTCCATAGCCGGAACGATCATTCGCTGTACATCATCCAGCGAGATGACAGGCATGATGAACTTGGGCAAACCCTCCGGCACCTCACCGATCAGAGGGACGTCAAGTCCAAGAAAGTACGAAGCCGAAGACACCAACAGAAGTGATAGCAATGAGGCTGGCAATTTGCGTGAAAGAAGGCGAAATGCGTAAATCAATGCTACGGTGATGGTGGAGAGCATGCATGCTGCTAGGCCTATGCCTTCGCTCAATTGGCCGAGATTGACAAGAATATGGAGCGGGTCTGAGGACGGGCTGGTTCGGCCGAAAAAGGGGAAGATCTGGATCGTGATAATGATGATCCCGATTCCCGTCATGAACCCGGAAATCACCGGATAGGGGATGTACCGAATGTAGGCGCCAATTCTCACGACGCCCAACAGTATCTCGAACAATCCCGCGAGGACGAAGACGCCAACCAGGAATGGAATATTGGGTTGGCCTGAGGGGGTCAAAGAGGAAGCGATCACCACAGCCGAGACGACCGTCATTGGTCCAGTCGGCCCGCTGACCTGTGTAGGAGTTCCGCCAAAAAGGGCCGCAAAGATTCCCAGTATGGCAGCGCCATAGAGCCCAGGAGCCGGTCCCAGCCCGCTGGCCACGCCGAAAGCCAGAGCCAGAGGCAGCGCGACGATCCCGGTTGTGATGCCGCCGAAGATATCACCTTTCAGGGTTTGGGGCAATCGCATGATTTTGCTACCTCGTCATGAATTTCGACAGGTAATTCGTGTGGAACTTCCCGGCATGGAAGTCTGAGTCAGCCAGTATCCGCTGGTGCAGGGCAATGTTGGTATAGATGCCTTCCACAACGAACATGTCAAGGGCCCTACGCATTCGAGCGATGGCTTCCATGCGGTCCCGACCAAAAGTGATTAGCTTGGCGATCATCGAGTCGTAATAAGGTGGAACGACGCCGTCCGTGTAGGCAACCGTATCCACGCGCACGCCAATACCTCCCGGGAGGTTCAATGCAGTGATGCGACCGGGTGAAGGGGTAAAGTTCTCAGGGTGCTCGGCGTTAATCCTACACTCGATGGAATGACCTCGCAATGTGACCTTACCTTGGAGGATCTCGGTGAGCGGCGTACCGGCCGCAACCTGGATCTGACCCTTTACCAGATCAACGCCCGTGACAAATTCGGTGACCGGGTGTTCGACCTGAATGCGGGCGTTGACTTCAATAAAGTAAAGATTGCCACTCTGATCCATGAGGAACTCGATGGTTCCTGCATTGGTGTAGCCGATTTGACCTATGGCGTGAGCAAGCGTTCGCGTGGTCGATTCGCGAAGCTCGGGAGACAGGCTGGGAGAAAGGGCTTCTTCAAGTATTTTCTGGTGGCGCCTCTGAAGGGAGCATTCCCGCTCCCCCAGAATCTCGACATTGCCATGCAAGTCGGCGAGAACCTGAAACTCAATATGGCGGGGGTTTTCGACCAGTTTCTCGAGGTAGAGATCGCCGCATGCGAAGGCCGCGGCGGCTTCGGCTTGGGCCTGAGCATATAGGTTGGGGAGTTCATCGCTCGATCGCACAACCCGCATGCCGCGGCCGCCTCCCCCCGCCGAGGCTTTGATCATGACGGGATAGCCGACTTTCGCGGCGGTTTCCCGCGCCGCTTCGACCGACTCGAGAATGCCTTCAGAGCCGGGGAGCGTGGGAATACCGGCAGCCTTCATGGCAGCTCGTGCCTGCTGCTTTAGCCCCATTAGTTTGATGACGTCCGGCTTCGGTCCGATAAAGGTGATGCCCGACATCTGGCAGACCTCGGCGAAGTCCGCATTCTCGCTGAGGAAACCATAGCCTGGATGGATCGCATTCACGTTGGTGATCTCGGCAGCGCTGATGACGGATGGGATGTCCAGGTAACTCCTCGCGCTTTTTGCAGGGCCGATGCAGACGGCTTCATCGGCGAAACGCACGTGGAGACTGTGCCTGTCGGCCTCGGAATAAACCGCAACGGTGCGGATCCCAAGCTCTTTGGCGGCGCAGATCACGCGGAGAGCAATTTCTCCGCGATTGGCGATCAGGATCTTTTGAAACATCAATTCCGTCTACAGAGGCTGGTAGGTAAAAAGCGCTTCACCGTACTCGACGGGCTTGCCGTTCGGCACGAGTTTGCTCACGATCACGCCTGAAAATTCCGCTTCGATTTCATTCATGAGCTTCATTGATTCAATGATGCAAAGAACCTGACCGGGTTGAAACGAATCTCCAACTTTGACAAAATCCGGCGAATCCGGCGACGGGGCATCGTAAAACGTTCCTACGATGGGAGCTTTGATCGTGGGGTACGTCTCGGGCGCCGGAGCAGGTGACTGGTGCACAACCTGGGGCTGCGCAGAGGACCATTGAGAAGCCGGAGAGGGCTGGCCCGATGGGACAGGCAAGGCAATTTGCATTTCGCGATCTGCCGTAGGAGTACGTTTGATCCAAACACGGTTTTCGCCTCGTTGAACTTCAATTTCCGAGACCCCGCTTTCTGTAAGAACCTTAATGATTTGGTTGATTTCGTCGATGGTCATCGTTCAAGTTGAACCTTTGACTTGCAGGTTAGATTACAGTCAGTTCTTTTCCGGTTGGAGTCAATATTTCACAGCCAGTAGGGGTAACGAGGACGGTGTCCTCGATACGGATTCCCCCACCGCCCTCCAGGTAGATGCCCGGCTCTACCGTAACCACCATACCGGCCCGAAGCTTGTTGCGATCTCGCTTGCCCAAGCGCGGTTCCTCGTGGATTTCAAGCCCCAACCCGTGTCCCGTGGAATGGGTAAAGGCCTTGTCGAGCCCATGGGATTTGAGGACTTTACGCGCCTTCTGGTCTGGTCTGGCGGTTGGGACACCATCGCGAATTGCGTCGATGGCGGCCAGTTGCGCCTGCAGGACGGCCTGATAGGACTTTTTCCATTTATGGGTGGGTCTACCCAGGAAGATGGTGCGGGTCATATCGCTGGTGTATCCATCCTGGATTGTCCCCATGTCTATTAATAATAACTGATTGGCCTCAACGGATTTTGAGGTTGGCCGAGCATGAGGCAACGCGGCTCTGGAACCGGAGGCAACAATTGTGTCAAAAGCCGGCCCATCACCGCCCAAGCGGCGCATCTGATACTCAAGGTCGGCAGCGATTCTTCTCTCCCCCAGCCCGGGACGAATTGTGGGGAGCACCTTTGAGAATGCTTTGGAATTGGTTTCGACGGCGCGCCGAATGGCGTCGATTTCGACCGGCGATTTTATCATGCGCAAGGTCTCTACCAAGTTGCGGGTCGGAACGAGGCTGCCTCCCGGGCGGAGGCCTTGATTAAGGAAAGTGTAGATATGAAAGGGGATAGTGTGATACTCAAACCCAGTCTTGCGAAGTCTCAAGCGGTTGATTGCCTTTGCGACGGCAGCCAAAGTGGGACCCTTTACCGTGCGTACCCGGCACGAGGTCTCTCGTTTGGACTGAACCGTGTAACGAGGATCGGTGAAGAGGATCTCGCGAGAAGGGGTTAGCAGGAGGATGCCGTTACTGCCCGTGAAGCCAGTCAAATAGCGGATATTGAGTAGCGCGGTGACAACCAAAGCGTCGACGTCCAACTCGGCCAGATTCTCGCGAACACGGGTCCTGCGTACTTTAAACTCGGATTCAGGGAACAATGCTACAGTCTACCACCGCTTCAAGGAATGAGAAGCAGCTTGCCGGTGGAAAGGCGCCCTTCAAGATCGCGATGTGCCTGGGAGGCATTTTCAAGTGGATACGTCTTAAAAATGTTTTGTTTAAGGGCGCCTGATGCCAGCCAGTCCATCACATCTCCCGCACGCCAAAGCAACTCCTCTCTGGTGGCTGAGTAGCTGGCAAGAGTCGGCCGGGTCAGGAACAGCGAGCCCTTCTGGCTGAGCAAGAGAGGCTCAATTGCAGGAACCGGGCCGGAGGCGTTGCCGAATGCGACCATCATGCCTCTGAGACGCAGGGAATTAATGCTCTTGTGAAAAGTGGCGGCGCCGACGGAGTCGTAGACAACATCGACACCTTTCCCTTCCGTGAGGCGACGGGTTTCGACCTCAAAATCCTGTTGGGTGTAAATAATGACTTCGTCGGCTCCGGCTTGGCGGGCTCGAACGGCCTTGGATTGGCTGCCGACAGTGGCGATAACCCTTGCGCCGCGCATTTTTGCCATCTGTACGATGAGCGCTCCGGTCCCGCCGGCGGCAGCATGGACCAGGGCGGATTGGCCCGGTTGCAGAGGAAAACTAGAGTGGGTGAGGTAATGAGCCGTCATGCCCTGAAGCATGGAGGCCGCGGCGAGGGAGAGGTCAAGATCGTTTGGGACTTTGACAAGGGTGGCGGCCGGCACGACGGCGTATTGAGCGTAAGAACCGCGCGTCATAGCGTAGGCAACACGATCGCCGGGGGAAAAATCGCCGACATCGGCGCCGACCCGCTCGACGACTCCGGCGGCTTCCATTCCGGGAACAAATGGCGGATCCGCCTTGTAAAGCCCGGTTCGAAAATAGATATCAATAAAATTCACGCCGGAGGCAACAATCTTCACCATTACCTGCCCGGCAGCAGGTTCCGGCGCTGGGATTTCTTCAATTCTCAGTTTTTCAGAATCGCCGTATTCCCGGATCAGAATAGCTTTCATACACGCACCTTTCGCCGCAGATGAACCACGGCAGCGTACAGTAAGAGATAACAGAGAGTAAGGGGAAACAGCAAGAGGCGGGTGATCGTGGTGAAGGGATCGGCACCTGTAAGGCCGAGGCGAAAAAAGGTGAAATGAAGCATGGTTCGCCAGTTGCTGTAATCGAACCAATAATAGTCGCCATTCTCGTTGAGGATGAAAACCTTGGCCGGAACCCGAAACGCGAGCCACCATTTCCATTTCGTCATAATCGGCTCGCCGGAACAAATGATGCCGCACACTTGAGGACTAAGGGAGAGGAGATCCTTAAGCAGCCGCTTACGGGCCGCGGGATCCGGGTAATCCCAGACTCGGAAAACTCTCGATTCCCCCGGGAGGCTGGAGGGAACGCCGGTGAAGCAGGTCACGAGGTCGATCCGAATACGATCGCCGTAGAGATGGATCAGGCCGGGAAGCAGGTTGTCAAAGATGTAACGAGATCCGCTTTCGACCAGCAAGATCTGAGTAAACTCCGGCGTGGCGCGGGAAAAGAAGAGCCGCATCTTTCTCCGCTAATCAAACACCCCAGCAATAGTCCTCGACGACGCGCTCGATAGTATCATCTTTCTCCAGAAGCCGCATAAGTTCGAGACGAATGGCATCGAGCAGGGCGTGCCAACTTGCGTCGATTACGTTGTCGGAAACGCCTACGGTGACCCAACTGCGGCGATGGTCTGACCACTCGATAAGTACACGCACTTTGGCCGCAGTGCCTTTCTTCGAGTCGAGGACACGGACTTTGTAATCAGTGAGGCGAACGTTGGCGATGTCGGGATAAAGTTGAGAGAGGCAATGGCGAAGGCAGACGTCGAGCGCGTTGACGGGCCCATGCCCGGAGGCCGTAGCGGAGTGGATTCCATCGAGCGCCTTGAGTGTTACCGTCGCAGTGGTTTGTGACTCCTTACCATTCGATCGAGAAGTAACTTCATAGCTCACGACTTCGAACAGGTTCATGCCGGGGTGGAGGGCTTCACGGACGAGCAGTTCGAAGGTTCCTTCAGCCGCCTCAAGCTCATAGCCGGCGAACTCCATGTGTTTGATGCGATCGAGCAGCTCACGGTGCGCGGCTTCCTCAAGCCGGTCGACCAAACCGTGCTGCTTAAGCTTATAAAGAATATTGCCGCGGCCGCTGAGATCGCTGAGCAGAACGCGCTGGCGATTGCCTACGAGGTCTGGACAAATGTGCTCATAAGTGGCGGAATCCTTCAGGACGGCGCTGACATGGACGCCGCCTTTGTGAGCGAACGCACTCCGTCCCACGAACGGCTGGTCATTGCGAACGGTGAGATTGGCGAGTTCGGCGATGAAGCGGGCGACGCTTGTGAGCTGGTTCAGTTTATCGGGACCGATTGTGGTGTGGCCAAGTTTCAGCTCGAGGTTCGCGATGATGGAGCAGAGGTTGGCGTTGCCACAGCGTTCGCCGTAGCCATTGAAGCAGCCCTGTACATGAGTCGCACCTTGTTCCACGGCAGCGATAGTATTTGCCACAGCAACGTCGGAATCGTTGTGACAGTGGATACCGATAACGCCATCGAAGCGCTTCCTGACTTCGGCAAAGACTTCCACCAGGCGAGGAGGAAGCGTGCCTCCGTTGGTGTCGCAAAGGCAGAGGACCGCAGCGCCGGCATTCATGGCGGCTTCGAGAGTACGAAGCGCGAAGGCGGGATTGGATGAATAGCCGTCGAAGAAATGTTCGGCGTCGTAGACCACTTCCTTGCCGTGGTCCTTGAGGTATTTCACAGTTTCAGAAATGAGGGCGAGGTTCTCTTGCTCCGTGATGCCAAGAGCTCGCTGGGTGTGGAGATCCCAACTCTTCCCAAAGATGGAACACACTGGAGTACCGGCCTCGAGGAGTTGGCGAACGTTAGGATCATGATCCACGCGGTTTCTGGCAAAGCGCGTGGAACCGAAGGCCGTTAGTCTGGCGTGCTTGAGATGCAGATCACGCGCGCGAGCGAAAAACTCCTTATCGCGAGGGTTGGAACCTGGCCATCCACCCTCAATGTAGTCGATTCCCAACTCGTCGAGTTTCTGAGCAATGACGAGCTTGTCGTCAACGGAGAAGGAGACGGCCTCACCTTGCGTGCCGTCCCGGAGGGTGGTGTCGAACGTAGTGATTTTCATAGCAAGATTCCTTTTGATCCCGGGCCGAGAGGAGAGCCCGGCCGGAATCACTTAACTGCCGCGCTGGTCTGGTCTACGGGTACTCCGACCTCCTTCTTGCGCTTGAGAAACGTCATCATTTCGCGAAGGGGCGCACCGGTTTTCTCAATTAAGAGATTATGGCCGTCTTCGCGCATTGCGAGAAACTTATTTCGACCGGTTTTGTTCTCCTGAATCCACTCGCGGGCAAACTGGCCGGACTGGATCTCGGACAGGATTCTTCGCATTTCCGCTCTGGTTTGATCGTTGACGATACGAGGGCCGCGAGAATAGTCCCCGTACTCGGCTGTATCGGAAACGGAGTAGCGCATATACCCCAATCCGCCTTCGTATATCAGGTCGACGATGAGCTTGAGTTCATGCAAACACTCGAAGTAGGCGATCTCAGGGGCATAGCCGGCTTCGACAAGAGTTTCAAACCCAGCATTGATGAGGGCGCTGACACCACCACAGAGCACGGTCTGTTCCCCGAAAAGGTCGCTTTCGGTCTCCTCTTTAAACGTAGTCTCAATCACGCCCGCTTTCAGGCAGCCGAGAGCCAGCGCGTAAGCGAGGGAACGCTGGAGTGCGACTCCGGAGGCGTCCTGGTGGACGGCGACAAGGGCCGGAACGCCGACCCCTTCAGTGAAGAGCTCGCGGACTCGATGGCCTGGAGCCTTAGGTGCGACCATGGTGACATCCACTTCGGCCGGCGGTTTGATCTGATCGAAGTGAATATTGAAGCCATGAGCGAACATCAAAGTCTTGCCGGTCTTCATTTGAGGGGCAATCTCGTTGTTGTACAAGTCGGCCTGAATATGATCTGAGACGAGGATCATAATGATGGAAGCCAGGGAGGCGGCCTCGGCAACCGAGAAAACATGGAGACCGGCGGCTTCAGCCTTATCCTTGCTCTTACTCCCCGGATATAATCCGACGATCACGTCAATTCCGGAATCGCGCAGATTGAGCGCGTGCGCGTGGCCCTGACTGCCGTATCCGACAATAGCAACGGTAACACCCTTCAACAGGTCGAGGCTGCCATCTTTTTCATAATAAGTATTAGGCATTAAGGACTCCATTTCGATCTTTTGGTTTATTGGCGTCAACACCTGGAGGGACAGGTGGAGAAAGCCGGAGTTTCTTACTTTCCAAGGAGACAGCAACAAGGCCCGATCGAGTTACTTCAATTTCACCATAACTTCTCATAACGTCAATGAACTCGTCCATTTTTTCCGCATCGCCGGTAGCCTCGATGGCGAACCCCTCCAATGACGAATCGACAACGCGACCACTAAAGATCTCAGCCTCCTTTAGGACGGCGGTTCGGTTCTCCATGGGCGCCCTTACGCGAAGAAGGACCATTTCCCGCGCAACAGCGGGCCCCTCGGTGAGGTCGGCAGCCTGCAGAACATTTACAAGCTTATTCATTTGTTTGATGAGCTGGCGACGAAGGTGCGGCTCGATATCGACCGCAATCGTCATTCGAGAGAGAGTGGGGTCGAGGGTGCGCGCCACGGTGAGGCTTTCGATATTGAAGCCGCGTGAACTAAGCAAGCCGGTAACACGCATGAGAGCGCCCGGCTTATTCTCGACGAGAAGCGATATAACTTGAATCATTGAATCACCATTCCGTTACTTGGCGACTGGAACAGGCTGGGGAGGGCCAAGGACCATTTCATTGATTGCGCCACCGGCCGGAACCATCGGATAAACATTGTCATAGGGGGACACTTGCACATTGAGCAGGTATGGGCCCGGCTCGCGAACCGCTTCCTCCAATGCGGAAGCGAGATCAGAGGGCTTATCAATGGTGCGTCCCTTGAATCCATAAGCTCCCGCGAGAAGCTCAACCTTAGGGAAACAATCGAGTTCGACGGCACAAAGTCTGTTGTTATAGAACAACTCCTGCCATTGACGCACCATGCCCAGGTAGCCGTTATTCATGACGATGATTTTGATGGGCAGGCCGTAGCTTGCAATAGTGGCAAGCTCCGGGATGGACATCTGAAAGCCGCCGTCACCGAGAATGGCGAAAACGAGCTTGTCGGGGCGCGCGAACTGGGCTCCGATGGCGGCCGGGAGGCCAAAGCCCATGGCCCCAAGTCCTCCTGAGTTAATCCACAGGCGGGGATGATTGAAGCGGATAAACTGAGCGGCCCACATTTGATGCTGGCCGACGTCCGCGGCGATGATCGCCTCCCCGGCGGAGAGCCGGTCGATTTCAGCCATCAGATGTTGCGGTTTGATCTCCGAGGTAGAGAAGACGGGCGACAACGGATTTTCGGCCTGCCACTGACGGATCTGCTGCCACCACGCGTGCCGATTGCCTGAGTTGAGTTCCGACATTGTGGGCCGCATTTCAGCGAGGGCTCTGTTCAGCTTAGGAAGGACGCGTTTGAGGTCACCGACTATCGGTAGATCAGGGTTACGGTTCTTGCCGATCTCGGCAGGATCGATATCGATGTGGATGACCTTGGCATGTGGCGCGAAAGCCGCGAGACGGCCCGTTACCCGGTCATCAAACCTGACACCCAGGGCAATAAGCAAGTCTGCATGAGTCATCCCCATATTAGCGGCATAACTTCCATGCATTCCAGGCATGCTAACGAAATTGGGATGAGAAGAAGAGAGACTTCCAAGGCCCATGAGCGTACAAACAGCGGGGGCGTCAACAGTTTCGACAAACTCCCGGAGTTCTTCGTGAGCGTCCGAGGCGACAATGCCGCCTCCTGCGTAAACGAAGGGACGTTGAGCCTCCCAGATCATATGCGCAGCGCGGCGGATCTGACCGGAGTGCCCTTCGGTAACAACTTTGTAACCCGGAAGATGGATAGCGTTGACGGGCGTATAGTGGCCCTGACTTTGGAAAACGTCTTTTGGCACATCGACAAGGACAGGGCCGGGCCTGCCGGTGGCAGCGATATAAAAAGCCTCGTGAATGATCTGCGGCAAGTCGCTGAAGTGCTTTACGAGGAAATTATGTTTCGTGCAGGAACGAGTGATGCCGAAAGTGTCAGCCTCCTGGAAAGCGTCGCTACCGATGAGCTTAGTCGAGACCTGCCCTGTAAGAGCGACGATTGGAATGGAATCCATCATGGCATCGACAAGACCAGTGACCAAATTGGTCGCACCCGGGCCGGAAGTTGCACAACAAACTCCAACTTTCCCAGTGGAGCGAGCATATCCTTCAGCGGCGAAGGCGGCATTCTCCTCGTGTCTTACGAGGATATGCCGAATGGGGTGATCGTAGAGCATATCATAGAAGGGAAGCGTGACACCCCCCGGGTATCCAAACATGACATCGACGCCCTCTCTAGAGAGACATTCCAGCAACATCTTTGCGCCACTCATCAGGTTCGACATTGAATACGATTCCTTTCTTTAAAGACAGAAGTTACTTTTCATTAAGAAAAAAGGCCACCGGCCGGCTTTGCCCCGCCTGGTGGCCTCTGGATACAGGTAATCCCGAGGAACTCAGACGGGGCCAGCTACGATGACCCCATTAATAATGATTCCGATTATCAGCAGTGAAAAACGTACGGGGAGGGCGACCGAGGCAGCGGAACGGTTTGGCGTGTCAAGAGCCACGATAGAAATCCCTACACAAAGAAGGATAGGCCAACTGCGTGGTAAATGCAAGAGGGTATCGCGATTAAAACCATTGATGACAGCATAAAGGGTGGGGCAAGGGAGAGGGCTTCAAAAAGAGAAAGACATTATTTTGCAACAGCTTGCGGAGAGATGGCGGTAGCCTCTACGGAGCCATGCCGGAGAGAGCATAAAGATCCGCAACGGTCGTTCACGGAGCCAAAGAAAAGAAATGCCCCTTTGTTTGCATAGCGTAAGGGGCAGTCGCAGGATTGGCACAGTGGCCGCGCTGATACAGTTGAGTCAGGAAGGTCACTGCTTGACGGCAATCGAAACAGAAGCAGGAAGAATCCAGGAAAATGGCCGAGGATGCGCGAACTTAAGAGCGGAGCAAAGAGCAAACAGGCCGGGAAAGCGGGCGCGAAACCCGGAAAGGCAAGAGAGCAAAGGAGCAGGGAGTTCGTAAACGATCTGCTGGAAAAGGTAAAGGAGCAGATGAAGGCGGCAGATTACAAGGTAAGCGTGGCAGACCTAATCAGGCTGTTGCAACTCCAAAAGGAGTTAGAGGAGGAGAGCGTAGAGGAGATCACGGTGAGATGGGTCGAAGGCCGGGAGGAAAAGTAGTCGAACAGGACATCATATACTCCCCTTTACCATCGCAAGCGCAGTTCCATGAGTTGCAAGCCCGGTTCAAGGGGTTCTCTGGGCCGATTGGCAGCGGCAAGAGTCAGGCGCTGGTTAATGAAGCTATCAAACTCAGCTATGTAAACGCTGGTCGGACAGGGCTCCTGGGCGCGCCCACGTACCCAATGCTTCGTGATGCTACCCAGACGGCGTTCTTCGAACTGTTAACAAGCAATGATGTGCCGTATGAATTCTTTAAGGCTGAGAACGTAGTGGTAATGAAACACACAAGGTCTAAAATTCTGTTTCGAGCTTTGGAGGACTTTGAGAGATTGCGCGGAACAAACCTCGCATGGTTTGGAGTAGATGAGTTAACGTACGCGCCAGAAGAGGCATGGTTGAGGCTGCAGGGAAGGTTGCGGGACCCAAAGGCGGCTCGACTGAGCGGGGTAGCAGTGTGGACGCCGAAGGGTTTCGACTGGGTCTATCGAAGGTTCTTAAGCGAGCCTCGTGAGGATCACAAGGCCGTGATGGCAGAGCCACGGGAGAACCGCCACCTATTGGATAAAATACCGGACTTCTATGAGCGGCTGAAGTCCAGCTATGACGAGCGGTTTTACAGGCAAGAAGCGTTGGGTGAATACGTAAATCTCGCGGGAGACAGAGTGTATCACGCGTTCAACAGGCTGCTAAATGTGCGCGAGCGAAAACCGGATCGTGGGAAACCGCTGCTCTGGGCGCTGGACTTCAACGTCGACCCAATGTGTTCGATTGTAGCTCAAAGATATGGGGAGGAGTTTCAGGTGCTTGACGAGATCGTACTAAGAAGAGCATCCACTCAAGAGGCATGCGAGGAATTGGCGACCCGTTATGGAGGGTGGAGCGCGGGAGTGATCGTGTACGGTGACGCGTCCGGTAATCATATGCAGACTTCGGGAACCAGTGATTACACGATTATTCGAAACTATTTTACGAGGTCGGGGATGCGCAATATACATTATTGCGTGGCCCCTTCAAATCCAATGGTCCGCGACCGAGTCAATCTAGTCAATGCAATGCTGCGGTCAGCAGAACAGAATACGCGGTTGTTTATAGAGCCTAGATGTAAAGAACTCATTCTAGACTTGGAACAGGTTACATACAAACCACAATCACTCCAGCTAGACAAATCGAGCGATCCACGCCGAACGCATTTGAGCGACGCGCTGGGATACCTAATATGGCATGAATGTGGAGAAAGGCCAACCATTGGAGAGCGACGTGAGCGACTATTGTAACAATGTAATACGCAGTACAATGACAAGGCATTCACAATGGATATAACACTTGAGCACCCCCACTATGCCGCCGAAAAGGAAATGCTCGGAAAATATTGGGACTTGTACGTCGGAGGCGAGCACATAAAAGCAAAGGGCAGAGACTACCTGGCGCAGAGGCAAAAGGAGCCGCACCAAGTGTACATGGAGCGCCTCTCCAGACTCTTCTATGAAAACTACATCGGCTCCATAGTCGATTGGTACGCGGCGACCTTGTTTAAACGGGAACCAGTCGTGACTCTGGAGAGCGACCGGGGAGACGCACGCACATTTTTCGGCGAATTCAGTGAGGACTGCGATCTCAAAGGAAACACTCTCACGGCGATATTAAGACAACAGCTCATCTCGGCGCTGGTGCAAGGAAGAAGTTACCTGCTAGTCGATTTTCCGAAGAGCACACGGTCGCCGCGATCACGCGCCCAAGAGGAACAGTTAGGGCTGGCGCGAGCATATGTGGTTGATTTTCGAGCTGACAATCTAACCAATTGGTCCACAGATGAACGCGGCGCCTTTGAATGGGTAATTCTAAGGCAAACGTTTCTGAGGCAAGCGCAACCCATAAAGGGCGAGCTGCAAAGAGAAACGCGCTGGCTGTACTATGACCGGCATATGTACAAAGTATTTGCGAAAAACGAGAAGAGTGAGGAGCAGGAAGAACCACAACTCGTGGATGAAGGTGTACATGGCCTTTCTCATCAGGGTATGGTTCCGCTGCTGGAGTTACGGATGACGGACGGCCTTTGGCTAATGAACAAAGCCGCTCTCTTGCAGCTCGAGCATTTCAACAAGTCCAATGCACTCGCCTGGGCCCTGACTATGGGTTTGTTTTCGATGCCCGTTGTGTACTCTGACCGGGAGTGGAAACAAGTAATGGGAGAGTCCTACTATATTCAACTCGGACAACAGGACCGATTTGGGTGGACGGAGCCGGAGGGTCGGGTGTTTCAGATTGCGGCGGACAATCTCACACGGCTTCAAGAGGAAATTTATAGGGTTTGTTATCTGCTCCATCAGTCGCGGGGTGTGAACAGCAGCGCATTGAGCCAATCAGGTCTCAGCAAGCAAAGGGACTTCGCTGTAACGCATGAAGTTCTGAGAGCGTTCGGCGATCTTGTTAAGGAGTATCTGAAACGGGTGTTAAGAACCATTCATGCAGCGAGGGAAGACGAAGCCCGAATTGACGTCTCCGGCATGGACGATTTTGACATCGGAGACTTCAGTGGCGACCTGGCCGACGCGGAGCGCCTGCTACGGCTCGAGTTCGGCTCGCCAACACTGCGTGCACAGATTTTCAAGAAACTTGCAGGTAAGTATCTCTGTGATGTGCGGCAAGAGACTAAGGACCAGATTTATGAGGAGATTGACGCTTCGATAAAGACTGGCAAGCAATAGCGCGACACCGATCTAGGAGGATCTGGCGTCTCAACGCCCGGCCTGCCGTCAACAACCAAGGGGGAATGATTATGGAACAACACGATAATCCATCTGGGGACGATATAAAAACCATTATCAAGCAAGTGGTGCGAGAATACTCGGACGCCGAACGGGAGCGTGTAGAACCTGCCTACAAAGCCGAGTTGGTGGAGGAGCGCAGAAGGCGGGAGCAATTGGAACGCCGCGTAAACGAGCTCGTGGAGGAAAGCCGGCGAAGCCGGGCGATCGCTGAAGAGGCGGAACGGCATTCCGCGATCAAGGCCGAATTGCAGAGGCAGGGAATCTCAAAGCTGGAGCTCGTATTCAAAGCAGTGAAGGAGGACGTTCGACGGCTGGAGGACGGCCGTTTGGTCGGAGTAAGCGCCGAGGGAGAGATGCCACTTCGCGAGTACATTGCGCAATTTGCTTCTGAGAATCCTGAGTTTCTACCGGCGCGTATGGCCGGCGGTTCGGGGTCCGCCGTTGCCCAACGAAAAGAGCCGCCCACCAGCCGGCCTGTTATCGACGTTGAGGGAATCAGGCCGGGGATGAAGCGTGAGGACCTGGACAGGATCCGTCAAGAGGTAGCCCGCGTTGCGCTGGATACCTTATCCGGCCGATGACGCCGGATCTGGCGGCTGAAGGATGGACCCCAGTCGGGGACTACAAAGCGATTTTGCAGTGAGCAAGTTTAGATTGGGACCCTGAGAGGACCCGACCGAAAGGTGGCCCCCTTTAACGCCGGAGCCGCCTAACCGAATAACACTAAACAGGAGATATAGAAGTCCGATGGGAGCTATTACTTCCTCGAATATTGCGAATGCGATTGTGAAGCTGGTGGCCGTTGATGCCCTGCCGGCGCTGATGGGGAACCTTGTAATGGGAAACCTGGTCAATCGCGATTTTGAGCCGACGCTTGGTCAAGCGGGCGATACAGTGAATGTACCAATTCCGCCGACACTGGTGGCAAACAACATTGCGGAAGGCGGGACTGTAGTCACACAAAACCCGAACCTGGGAAACGCGCAGATTATCCTGAGCACGCATGCTGAGGCAACTTTTCAGATTCCGGACGTCACAAAAGTACTTGCGGTTCCGGAGTTGCTGCAACTGTATATGCAGCCTGCCGTCGTTGCACTTGCAGAGAAGATCGAATCCGATCTGTTGTCGCTGTACTCGCAGTTTACGGCAAACCCCATTGTGGGAACGCCTGGAACGACGATCACAGAAGCAGTGGTGGATGCCGCCGAAACCGCTTTGTTCCAAGCGAAGGTGCCGGCGAGCCAGCCGAAGTATCTTGTCGTGGACGCGGGGACGTACTCACAACTTCGTCAGATTCCGCGCTTTAGCGAATTTCAGTCGGCGGGCGAGGCGGGGCTTCGGGCGCTTGTGGACGGAACCGTCGGCAAAATCAAAGATTTCTTTGTGTTTCGATCCCAGTTTGTTCCCAAGACGGGGAGCGCCCCAGCTACGACTCACAATATCGCCTTTGCAAGAGATGCCGTTGGATTGGTTATCCGCCGGCTGCCACAGCCACTTCCTGGCACTGGAGCCGTGGCAGAGTATGCAGAACTTGGCAACTTTGGGATGAGAGTTGTTATGACGTACGAACCGAACACTTTGTCTCAGCAGTTTACGGTCGATGTGCTGTATGGGACTGCAGCGCTTCGGAACAACTTCGGCGTACAAGTGAAGAGTTAAGCAAGGGAGAAGCCTTGGCGGACGGGACTAACGTCGTTTTCCACAGCATCGAGTACCGATGATAAGGGGCCGTCCGCCACGCCCTTCCATTACGCTAGCAGGAGAAGCCGATGAATTTACGAGCATACTACAAGAAGATCAGGGAAGTAGAGCACAGCATTCCCGAAGAATTCACTATTGTGACCAGTCTTGAAACACCAGATGGAGGGCGGGCCGGCGTCTGTACGGAGGTGACTCGGGCGCAGGCGGCAAAGCTAATCGTTGAAGGCCGAGCTCGCCTGTCTACACAACCCGAAGCGGAAAGGAATCGACGAGACATTCTTGAACAAAGAAAGCTCACGGAAGACCGGCAAGCAGCGACAAAGCTCCAGATAGCGCTGGTATCCGAGAATGAGCTACGTGCTATCCGATCCGCGACGAAGGAGTCGAAGTAAGTAAAAAGGTAAAACAAACATGGCGCTGTGGAAAGATGCGAGCACACCAACCGTTCACGATCTGCGGTTATATGAAAGTGGCATATTGGACATGGCTAGTACGGAGAACGTGGATCTAGGAGATAAACTGCTTGTTGCAAGAAGGGAAGTCGGAAATGAGTTACAGGCTTATCTCCACGAAGACATGAACACGGCCGCGGCGGACTTGAACCGAACCGTTGTAACGCCGCATCTGCGCCAATGGCTAGTACTACACACATTGTCCGTAGTGTATCGCGACGCACACTTCAATCAAGTCAGTCCACGATACAAGGGCAAATGGAATGAGTACGCAGCACTGGCAAATGAGGCGAGGCGGAATCTGTGGATTGCAGGCGTGGGGCTTGTGCATAACCCACTCTACCGGCCCGGAGGACCACAAGTGGCGACCATCAGCGGCCCGCAACCGGCCGGATCGTATTTCGTGCGAGTCAGTTGGGTGAGTGATATGAATGAGGAGAGCGAGGCCAGTGAAATTATAGGCGTCGTCAAGATGTCCCAAGGGCTAATAGCCGTCACCGTAAGCGGGGCACCGAGTGGCGTGATGGGGTGGAATGTTTTCGTGGGGACAAGTGAAGACACGGTGCGCCGGCAGAACCAAGGGATTATTTCCGTTGCGGATACTTGGACGGAACCATCGGGTGGGCTGGTAAACGGCGAGAGTCCTGGTCACGGACAGGACCCGGACGTTTTCATTCGCAGGCAAAATATTCTCATGCGGGGGTAGGTGTGGCGCTACTCAGTACTTTGGCGACAAACGCGTTGCAAACGATATTGACCGGGGAAACCGGGCTCAATATGTCAATCGAACAAGTGGGCGGCATCGCAGGCGAGCCGCTTGCGATGCTCAGCGAGAGTCAGATCGTGCGGCAGTACATTGGCGTGGAGGCCGCCGAAAAGAGCCCCGTGCGCTATCCAATGGCCTATGTGTACTGTGAGAAGGTCACAAACACTTTAAGGGAGAAGTTCAGGGCTATATCTGCGAAATGCCGCCTCGTAGTCGAAGTGCGAGTTTCGCAGGACCGGGTGGAAGGACTAGAGGCGCAAGCACAGCGATATGCAGACGCAGTATGTGACGTGTTGAATCATCACCGTGGCGACTGGGGCAACGGTCTGTATTACGGCGGCGGATACGAGGCCACATTCGCCGCTGTACGAACCGGTGGGCGTAACTATTTGCAAACAGCAAAAATTACCGTGGACGTAGACATTTGTAAGGAGTAAGGAGCAGAGTGGAATGGCGTGTTACATTGCAACGTGGGATAACCGCTTTTACGGACTGACGGAGAGTACGTATGGCACCGTAGCCGGCATTAATGCGAGTAATCGCATTCCCGCGCTAAGTTTGACAGCGGGCCAGCAAAATATCCGGCCAAGGCGAGATGACAAAACGGGAAGCAGGAGTTTCGGCGGGTACGCGGCGAGCCTAAGAAAAGAAACCAGTTTTGCGTTAAAGGGATATCTTGCCAACTGGGGGGTGCAGACCGGGCCGCCTAGCTACGGTTTCTTGTTTGAGTCCGGACTGGGAGATAGCGTTCAGATGTTCACCGGCGGACTGGTGGACTCGATGCCGGGGCCAAGTACAGTTCGACTAACGGCGGGTCACGGGCTAGCGGTTGGGCAGGGTGTTACATTTGGTGGCGAAATTCGATTTGTCACGGCCATCGTTGATGCGCAGACGATTCAGCTCAACACCGCGTTCAGCATCGCCCCAACCGCAGGATCACCCCTTGGCACTACGGCGAGCTATCGGCCATCAAGAACACTAAAAAGCGTTAGCCTGTATGACTATTGGATCCCTGACACTGCCGTGCAACGCCTGTTGGCCGGCGCCGTTGTCGACCGTATCCGGATCTCGGTGAACGGGGACTATCATGAGATGGAGTTTAGAGGCCCAGCCCGAGATTTGATTGACAGTTCGAGCTTCGCGTCCGGGCAAGGCGGATTGAGTTCGTTTCCTGTTGAGCCCCCCTCGAGCGCGGCACAGTTTACGCCCATCGCCGGGCACCTAGGGCAGGCTTGGCTGGGAGGAATCCCGGAGCGGTTCTACACGATCACGGAAGGGGTCATGCAGATAAACAACAATGTGGAGCTGAGGTCGCGAGAGTTTGGCAGTACCCTTCCTACATGTATAGTTCCTGGTGCACGGGAGGTAACGTTCTCGATGGCTCTCTATGCGCAGGACAGCAATGCCACAAGGGCACTTTATCAAGCTAGCAGGCAGCAGTCGCCGATCCAGGTGATGTTCCAGATGGGACAGCAGTCCGGTCAACTGATGGGCGTTTACATGAAGAGCGTAGTTCCGGAGATACCCGAGTTTGACGACCGCGAAACGAGGCTGCAGTGGAAGTTCTCCGGATGCGTGGCTCAGGGGACGAATGAAGACGAAGTGTTCGTTGCATTTGGGTAGAAACAAATGAACCACGAGAGCACAGTTCGATTAGCGTCACATACCTTTGACGGTGTAAGCTTTGTCCTCTATCGAATGTCGTTGGGTGGGCGGATACAGCTTTTGAAGGCCGTCAGAGATTTGGCAGCACGGCTGGAATACCTAAAGGCAGGGCAAGGAGAATCGGATCAGTGTGAAGCTTCTTTGTTGGAGCGAGAGCTCCAGCGGGTTTATATTGATTGGGGCTTGGTGAAGGTAGAGGGCATCACGATAGATGGCTTGCCGGCAACCAAACAAACCGTGATTGATTCGGGGCCTGAACCACTTGTTAAGGAAATACTAGCGGCCATCGAGGCGCAAATCACTTTTAGTGAGGAACAGCGAAAAAACTGACAGTCGCATTCCAGTTTGCAATCTCCGGACAGGCCGGCTGGAACTGCGACACCTGCAGAAGAGACGGCCTGGAACGAAAACGGCGTTGCGGTTGGATTGATGAGCGGGACCGAGGCCCTGAGAAACCGGTTTGGAGCCGCGGCGGCGTTGTGACAACGATGTGCCCGAAATCCCTCATTTCGGCTGAAAGCGAGGCATGGATACATCTGTTCAGTAACTACAAGGCTTTACATTACAGCCCTAGGCCGGATTACTTGGACGCACGTACGGCGGATGCACTGATCATACTGGAAAACGAATGGAGGAAAGAAATAGCGAATGCCTCACGAGAACCTTGAGCGCGCACTACGCATCGTGATGGGTGGGCCGGGGCTGAGAGGGACCAGCGAACTCTGGGAGACGGTCCGGACAGTCATGATATCACTGCTTGGACGCAGCGAGTACGCGAGCACCAATCCCTCATTGAGCCGATTGCCCGTTTCCGAGGTGAGTATCTTCAGGCCAAGTGAATCGCACGGCTTGGGTATTGCTCAGAGCTTGTTGACCGGGACCCCAACCAGCGGGGGACGTGGACTGCTCTCGGCACTTGTTCCGGCGCTGAGGTTCCTAGGTGGGGGCGAGAGGCAGATCAACGAAAACCGGTTGCCCATTCCCTTCTCTATGCCCGACGCCATCCGACTGCAAACGGCCGCGGGCGTCCACAACCCCTACACGGGGGTTGATTACGACCAGAGGGGGACGCCAAGAGTAGTTGAGGCATCAAGCGGGCAAATGACACCCAATATCACCGTGCAAGTCAGCGCGATGGACAGCAGATCCTTCATCGAGCGAAGCGACGAAATAGCCAAGGCCTTGAAGGACGCGCTGCTCCACTCCCACGCAGTTGCGGATGTCCTAACAGAAAGGTAGTCACGAATGCCCACCTTCCCGCTCCTCAAGACAGGCGTTATAGCGCAGTACCCGCTTATTCGCCAAATAGGTTATCGAACAAGAGTACATCGCTTTGTGGATGGCTCGGAGCAGCGGCATCCGGTCCAAGGCCAAGCGATTCGACGCTGGCGGGTGCAGTTAGCTGCTTTGGATGAAGGGGAAGTGCGTGCGTTTCGGGACTTTTTCATATCTCTTCAAGGGCGCTATGGCACATTTACGTTTACAGATCCCACAGACGGAACCGTGTACTCAAATTGCGATCTCGAACAAGACGATCTGGAAAGACATTACCTCTCCGAGTTCGGCCACAGCGCCGCATTAGTGATACGAAGCAAGGGATAAGGATATCGTTATGCTCGCTTTTCCCCAATTGGCGACCGGCACTTGTGCGCAATACCCCCTACGCACAAATACCGAGTTCCGCACCGTATTCAACCAGTACAACAGCACTGTGACCTATAAACATGTAGATATTGGTTATCGCTTTTCCACGTGGGAACTGCATCTCCGCCAATTGACAAACGCAGAACGAGCAACGGTTCAAACGTTTTTTGACAGCGTAGAGGGGAGGCTCAAATGGTTTACTTTTCTCGACCCCACCGACAACCTAGTGGCTCGCAGCCAGGATTTCGGCGCCGCCATTTGGGTTAAAGACGCCGGAATGATAATTTCCGGTGGACAAAGTGATCCGCTTGGCTCCACCTCGGCAACACTCATATTGAATTCGGGAGTTGTTGCAGGCCGAATGACGCAAAGGCTGCTATTCCAGGTGGGTATTATTATACATTCTCGGTGTACTGCCGCATGGCGGTTAGTGGACTAGTAGGAGCCGTCAGAGGGCCGGTAGGGGCAGTGACTGTAGATCCACGACCAGTCGGGCCGCAGTGGAAGCGTGTCATAATCAGCGGCCAAGCTGTGAGTTCGGCTGACGAGTACGAAGTGGGAATCGAACTTCCGCCAGGAGAAGAGATTACGCTGTTTGGATTCCAGCTCGAAGCCCAGCCAACGCCGTCCGGTTACAAAATGAACCTTGACACGACGGGAGTCCACACAAGGTGCCGCTTCTTGGACGATGAGATTGTCTGGCGAATCGAAGATGTGGATTCCAACAGGACGACATTGAGAGTGGTGAGCCTATAATGCCGGGAAGCATATACACAGTTAAGGAACAAGAAGTCACGGACACTCCCGTATTGCTTTTTCACTGTAGCTTTAAGAATGGAATGGAGGAGTATTGGAGCACGTACGATTTGTCCTATCTAGGAAATAGCTATCGGCCGCGTGTATTGGCGCACAATACGTTTGATCTGCGGTTTGGAGCCGAAGACAGCATAGACGGGCAGTCGCGAGTATCGGTAACACTGGCGAACGCTGATGGACACCTCTCTCAGATCGAACGCACAACGGGATGGAAGGGCGCTTCACTTCAGGTATCGGTATGCTTCTTTGATTTGAAACAAGGGATTGCAACGAGCGACACTCGGGTAGTATTTTCAGGTCTCTGCACCGCCTTGAATGAAGTAACGGAGAGCAGTGTAAGGCTTAGCTTTTTTAGCAGACTCAGTTTTTACCGGGCAATCATTCCACAGCAAAGAATCCAGCGAAGATGTCCGTGGCTCTTTCCAAGAAACGCAGCGGAGCGAACCGAGGCTTTCAATGGTGGGCCGTCCGGGGCGTACTCGCTTTTCTACACCTGTGGATACTCGGCTGATATACAAGGGGGAGTAGGGAACCTAAACGGCGCCTTTGCCTTCACGGGTTGCGATTATACGCGGTCAAACTGCGAAGAAAGAGGCATGTTTTCTCAAGATGCCGCCATGCAGATAACCAGGCGATTCGGCGGAATGGAGTTCGTTCCGACGGCGAGTGTTGGAGCGGCTGGACCGAGCGGCAGCGGAACAAATGATGCGGCGTACAACGAAGTTGTACCGATTGTCTATGGAACAGGATGGTATGAACCTCCCGTGGTTTGGGCTCAAAGCGATGAGCGCTTTACACGGACGGAAGTTCTGCTCGGCAATGGGCCGATGCAGGCTGTGTTGAAGGTAGTCGCAAACCAGGTGGAGATTCCAGAGCATCAGGCAGATCGAGACATGGCAGCGACAGGTTGGTACCGGGTGGTAAGCCTCGGAGACAGGACTGGCGCCTTCAATCCGGATTTTGTCAGTTCGTCTGGAAACGCCTCTGGAAACCCGTACGGCAGCATGGCTTACTTATCCGTGGTGCTGCCGAAGCAGATTCACAATGGGCTTTCGACACCACGGATTCAACTACTGGCCCAGGGCCTGAAGTTGGCCAGATACGATATCGCGGGCGGCTATATTGGAGATTTCTTCAGTAGCAATCCAGCATGGATCGTTTTGGACATTGTTCGAAGGCTGGGGTGGAAGAGTTCCGAGTTGGATTTGGCGAGCTTCGGGAAATGTGCCGCGCATTGCGACGAATTGATCCCGGCCGTTGGGGCCGGAGGCTCAGGGATCATGCTGCCGCGGTTTCGTTGTAACGTCATTGTCCGGCGCAGGCGCAGCGCCGCCGAATTAGTGCGTGGAGTATGCTCGGCTAGCAGTCTCTTCATGCAGCATGGCGTGGATGGGAAGCTCAGATTATCCATTGAAGGAAGCATTAGCGTACAACAAGGAACAAAACCGGCGGGCAGTAATAGTGTTGCCATGCTGAATGGAGGGTGGCCGGCCTACGAGTTTGGCGATGGTGGAAACGGTTTTTCGGGGATCCTTCGCGGGGAAAATGGCTCGCCGCGGCTGCGCATATGGGCACGGCCATCCGCAGAGACGGCGAACAGGTTCTCCATTGAGTTTCAAGATGAATTTAACTTCTACCAGAAGGACAGCTTGTCAATTGTGGACGTGGAAGATGTTGTTCGCAGCGGGCAAGAAATCACCGGCACTTTTCACGGCGTGGGAGTATCAAACTTAAGCCAAGCCCAGAGAATTCTGAGCCTGTATGTAGCTAAGTCGATTTCCGGCAACTATTATATCGAGTTCGAGACCAGCATTCGTGGGGTGAGCGTAGGCCCGGGCGACATAATCACGCTGACATATGCACGGGAAAATCTGAACAGAACCCCCTTTCGGGTCCTTAGGATCGGTGCAGATACAAACTGCGAAGTACTAAAGATCGTTGCACAGAGCCACAACGACTCATGGTACTCGGACGCGTCCTGGAATGTAGGGGATCATCCGTCTCAGCCTCCATTTCACATGGGCGTGCCTCGCTCTTTAGTTGGAAGTGTTGTAGACACTGAGGGGATAGTGCAGTTTGATATTACAGAGACGGCCGTTGCTTCAACCGATGGAACGGACTCCATTGTCATCAGCGCCGGATTCAATCCTCCGGCGAGTGCGCCCGCCTCGGTTTCAACGAGTCCGAGGATATCTCTGTCTGCCCAAATCATGACGGATGGGGGTACGCTGACTGGAGGGCAGATACAGTACTACGCAGTATCAGCGCTGGACGGCCAGGCAATGGAAGGACCTCTTTCGTGGACCGTGGTGGCGAGAATCCCTTCGGGACCGAATACGAACAGGGTAGTGCTAAGCGAACTTGGCTTTCCCAGTGGAACAACTGCATTTCACGTTTATCGCGGGTCCGACCCGCAGCGTCTTTTCCGGATTGCATCCGCAGTGAGCGTTTCGCCGACATTTACCGACACCGGTCTGCCAGGCCAACTGATTGGGCCAGTAGATCCGAACTTCGCACGCGCCAACTTCTATTGGAGATATGAGGAACAACCGCCGGTGTCGGCGACCGTTTTCAGCGCCTCAACAATCGGCAGTACGGCCCTGTCAATGGTCCCGAATCTCTATACCGGTTCGATTGTGCGAATAACAAAGGGTAAAGGGGCGGGGCAAGAGCGAAAGATCGTGTCAAACAGCGCAACCCTAATCACCATATCTGGCTTCTGGCTGGCTTCACCAGATAGCAGCAGCTGGTTCGCGATAGCCGAGAGCAATTGGCGTTTTGGAGCTTCCAGCCGGACGAGTCCCGCCGAGTTCGAAGTCCCCAATCGGAAGGATGTGACAGCGCATGTACTCGGAGTTGCAGCCAACGCACAGAACCAGGAAAGCGTATACGAGGGCGCCATCGTTACCCGTTGGAGAATTGGTGGTTCAACAGGAAGCGCAGTAGATTCTACTCCGCCAGGGCCGCCTTCATTCGGGCTGGCCTTAACCGGACGGGGGACCGTGGAGGTGACTGGAGTCTCCTTTGTCTCCCTGAATAACACACGAACAATCGAAGCCGGGACGCTGAGCCTTTTGTATTGGAATGAACTCCAGAATCCGACTCAGTACAGCTTGGCTGGAGCAATAGGGATTAGTGAGAGTGCAATAGATCTCACCACTGCAGGCTCAGCCCAACCAGGAGACGTCGTCCAGGTAGAAGCCGAGTTGATGCTGGTTCAGCAGGTGGAAAACGGTGGACTGCGTTATCAAGTTCTTCGAGGGTCTCACAGCAGCATGGCGGCTGCACACGATTCCGGGAAAAAAATGCATCACCTCTCCAGAAAAGTTGTGATCATATCATTTCCCCACGACTTCTTTGGAAGTCCTGCCAGCGGCGCCTATTCCCATGGCATTTTTCTTCCCAATGTGCGGATCGCCGCAGGGGAGCTTTTTGTCACTAATAGCCGCGGAACGAGCCCAACGACTAAGGAAACATTCACCAATACAACGGATTTTGGGCTTCGTACTCTGTCAGGCGGTCAATTTACAATCCAAGTGGAGGGATACCTTGCAATTCAAAACTCCGCCGCCCCGCCGCTTGTTATAGAGGACGGTCATTCCGTGCGAGACATTTTCGCCACAATGACAGAGGCGCCGATCGGTGCTCCAGTGCAAATGCAGCTAAAGCAGAACGGTATTCAGTACTGTACCCTGACCGTGCCGGCAGGAACTGCAAGCTCCAATATAGTCGCTGGATTTGGCCTTCCACCACTAATCCCGCAAGCCGTTTTGACGCTGGACATCACATCCGTAGGCCAAGCGGCCGGTACGACTCCCGGGCGGGACCTGACGGTCACGATCCGACTATAACTGGTATGCCGGAACCACTTGAAAAGTTGCGCCCCGACGGGGACCTTCAGTGCTATTTTGAAAGGCCATCGGCAATTGCCGCCCTCAGCAACGCATCAGCCACGGGCTTCACCGTGTCTGGGACCTGGAGGCAGCAGTTCGACTGGGCTGTTTTGGAGTGGAATCGCAACAATGTGTTCGAACACCCCATCCTGCGTAATCTACCGGACGGGGATCTGTCCGGTCTACTGTTGACATATGACGAGACGCGCTCCAACTGCATTGGCATTGACTCCAATCTGTTCGCGACAGTGGACTGGCCCCATTTGCGGGTGTGGACAACGTCAGGCGGCGCCGACGTTCTCTATAATGTACCGTTGAAAGATAATGCCGTTCCCATAGAGGGCTCATATTCGTGCGCGTTTGCGGATTTTACGCTTCAAGGCTCACTGACGGCAGGAGATTACATTGGACTGTCGTGGTTCGAGGAGCAGTATAACCACATCATCACGGGCAGCGATACTCTGGAGACGGCAGCGCAATCCCTGGTCGATGCAATCAATAGCTTTTCTCCGACAATGGATGCAACGCTGACAGGAACGCAAATACGATTGGTGTATGTAGGCGCAGGCCAGACTCAGCAAAACAGCACGACGGGTGCAAACGGAAACCGGGTCGGAGCATACGGCTTCGTATCAGGCGCGCAGACAGAGCAGTGGAGTCCCTCTTGGGCGACGTTTTCCGGGGGAGTTTCTCCAACGAAATGGCGCGTGACACTGGATTTCGCCAACCTGCGCGATATTCAAAATATACTGATCCCCACATCAAATGTACGAAAAATGAGATGGACGTACTCGGCGGAGCTGCAATCGGGTAGTTATCAGCGATCCGAGTTCAGCGTTCAAGTGACAAACTGGCAGGTTTCAGGGCAAAACAGGGGCTATAAGGTGGCGGGAACGGGGAGCCAAAGAGTGGAGGACGACAGTGCCTCGGTAGGTTATGCCGGAAACTGGACTGCGAGCAAAGGGAACTTCAGTGGGGGCTCTATCCGTTTCAGCCAAACCGCGGGCGATGTGGTGACGGCCAGCTACACCTGTTCCACGTCACACATTCTCTATATTGGGACAAGACTTGCGGATAACGGGGCAGCCATTTCGATTTCGATCAACGGGCAACCTCCAATTGCGTTTGACCTTGCACTGGCGGGGGAGGATGTGTTGGTTCGCTTGAAGGTGGCGGATCTGGCGGCTGGCTCCTACACTGTAGTGATCACCCACGCCGGCCCAGCGGACAAATATTTTTATTTCGACTACATTGAGCCGGCGATACCGGTTGCAAGTTTGCCCACCCTGCCAGTGGAGCCGAAGATTACATTGGCTACGGACTGGGACACCGATCACTCCATCAGCCTGGCGGCGGAGAGGACCGCCTGGAACATCTACCGCCTTGGCTTTCGAGGAAGGGTAAACCATTACGTCGGCGCCTTGTGGTTTTACGAGTTATATTCTCAAGGCAATCAATACGCCAACGCGACGATTACCTTTACTGGCACGCCGGTGTTCAGCGCGATTACCGAGATTAACATCAATCGAACGGGCCTGCCGCCGCAATCCGCTACTGTTCTTCAACACGTGAATCGGATTGGAGATACGGCGGACACGATTGCCCGGGCCTTTGAACTAATCATAAACAGCGGATACACCGCTATCCGGGCTGTTGTAACGGGGAACGTCTTAACGATATATTCTCGCTCGATGGGCACCGACGGGAATCAGCTTACGATTTCGGCTGCCCCAACCACAGGGCCATTCGTGGCCCAGAGCAGTGGCTCCACGTTCGCGGGGGGAGTGAACGGCCAGTGGATAACGGATCTTACAACGGTTCCCAGGCTGAATCGCGCAGTTCGGGACTGGTCGAAAAGTTTCTTTATGGCGTTACACGGCTATGGAATGGACGCCGCATCGGCGTTCAGCATGGAACTTCAGCACGGCGACCCATCGGTAGCGGCGGGCATTGCCCAGAGATATCCTAGTGGGAATCCAGTTATCCTCAACACGCCTGCAATACAGACAAACTTCTCCCCAGTGAGCATTGCTTACTGGAAACAAGTATACCTGGAAATGGCGAGTCTAATGAGTCAGGCTGGATTAACGCCGTACATGCAATTTGGTGAAGTGCAATGGTGGTATTTTCCGTATGACAGCTCTGGCCTCCCCTTTCACGACGCGTATACGAAGAGCGAGTTCCTGAGTGCATACGGATTCGATATTCGAGCGGTTCCCAACGGAAACGCGGACCCTTCAGTATATTGGCAAGAGGCCGAGTTCCTGCCGGGCCTAATCGGTACTTTTTCAAGCCAAGTCATCAATTTTGTCCGCGGCAGTTATCCGGCCTGCCGATTTGAAGTGCTGTACCCGACAGACGTAAATGAGGAGCAGTTCAATCGCATAATAAATTATCCTGCTTATTGGTCAAGCAGCAACCTGGATTGCCTGAAGACAGAAAGTTTTATCTACACCGGCAGCCGGGATCTGAACAAAGCCCACGGTACGATTAAGTTCAGTGCGACGATGGGATTCCCGAGGCCAAAGCGAAGCCATTTGGTTGGCATCGGCGACGCCACCGCTCCATGGCTGAAGGAGACAAGGCTGGCGCTTGCCGACGGCCTGGAATCGGTCGTCCTGTTTGCACTGGATCAATTTTGTCTTATCGGGTTTAAAACGCCGCTGACAACCTCGACACGGCGCAGCGGCAAGATGGCATAAGGGTATCAGGCGAGCATCTGGCGGATGGTGATTCCAACCAACGCAAGCGTCAACCCGCTGATGATAATCACCGCCAGCCATGCAATCGTGTTGTAAAGCGCAGAGTTGCCCCAGTCCTTCATAAGCCGCTTTTTGTTAATAAGAATAAGCATATAAATCAAGACAACCGGCAAGAGCGCTCCATTAATAACCTGGCTTAGAAGAATCATCTTAACGAGCGGAACTTGTGGCAATAAGACGGCGGCGCCGCCCACGACGATGAGGAAGGTGAATAGGCCGTAAAAAATCGGCGCCTCGCGGAAGGAGCGATTGACTCCGGATTCGAAGCCAAGCCCTTCGCAGACCGTGTAGGCAGTGGAAAGCGGCAGAATGGATGCCGCAAATAGGGATGCATTGAATAGACCCGCACTGAACAGCAAGTAGGCGTACTTGCCGAAGGGCCGGAGGGCATGCGCGGCGTCGGTCGCGTCCTCAATGTCTCGTGGGGCTACGGACCAAATGGCGCCTGCCGAGGCCACAATGATGAAGAAGGCGATCACCGACATGACAACGCATCCAACGATCACCTCAATGCGGGACTCCACATATTCTTTGGCTGTCACGCCTTTTTCGACAATCGCGGCCTGGAGGAAGAACTGCATCCATGGTGCAACGGATGTACCGACCATGCCGATAAGCATGGTGAGGTACGCCGGTTCAAAGAGAAGAACGGGACGGACACTGTAGATGGCCGCTTCTTTCCAATCCGGTTTCACCAATATGCCGGAGATGATGTAGAAAACGTAAAGGCTGCATGCGAAGAGGAATATTTTCTCGACACGATGATAATTGCTTTTCACAATGATCAGCCACACGAGAATAGCCGCCAAGGGAACCGAAGCATGCTTGCTGATGTGGAACAGTTCCAGCGAGCTGGCGACGCCCGCAAAGTTCGCCATCACATTCGTAAGATTGGCCGCAAACAGAAGCGACATGATCACGAACGTCGTGCGCAAGCCGAACTCCTCGCGGATGAGGTCGGAGAGACCTTTGCCTGTAACCGCGCCCATGCGGGAGCACATTTCTTGCGTGACGATGAGCAGCAGCGTTATGGGAAGGAGGGTCCATAGCGGCAGGTATCCGAACCTGGCGCCGGCCTGCGAATACGTAAATATGCCGCCGGCGTCGTTATCGACGACGGCCGTAATAAAGCCGGGGCCAAGAACGGAGAAAAAAACGGCGATATGATGACGGAGTCTCCGGAACATCGCGATGCCGCTACTTGTCTCCTCTCAGGACGGTGATGACATCGTCCGCGGTGATCACGCCGAGCAGGCGCATCTGATCGTCCACTACGGGCAGAGTCAACAGATTATATTTGTCGAACAACTCGGTTACCTTGGATTCGCGGGCCTCCGCGTTCACAAATACAAGGGGCTCGACGGTGAGTTCACCGAGGGTTTGCGAGGCAGGCGCCGCAAAAAGGCGGCCAAGGGGGACGGCGCCCGCGAGTTGTTCGCCGCCATTGAGCAGTATGATTGCATTCAAGGTATCGAGTATGTCGGAGGACCTGAGAGACGCGATGGCAGCTTCAACCGTTGCATTTTTCGAAAGCGCAACGTATTCCGTGTTCATTAATCCGCCAGCCGTATGCTCGTCGTACTCGAGCAGTTCCTGCAACTCCGACTTAGGATCGGACTCCATCTCTCCCAGGATCTCGACCGAGGTTTCCTCCTCGAGTTCTTGAAGGACGTCCGCGGCTTCATCTGGCGCCATCTCCTCTAAGATCTCGGCGGCTTTCTCCGTTTCGAGGGATTCGATGATGCTGACCTGTATGTCCGTCTCCATTTCTGAAAGCGCCTCGGCGGCCGCCTCGCTATCGATGGATGTGAGCACGGCTTCGCGGCTGTCGGGCGGCAATTCTTCGACAATGTCGGCAAGGTCGGCGGGATGAAGTTTTTCAAGCTGCTTCGGCGAGATATTGAGCCGGAGCCGGCGCATAGGATCGGGCTCAATGATGTTGCAATACTCCCAGCGGATGTAACTTGGTCCTATGGGGCCTTGCAACTTGCGGATCCAGCGGCGAGGCAGAACACCCTGCATCAGCCGCCGGAACACGCTTCGTAATCCAATGTCCACTTCCTGAACCAGTAGCGCGGTGAAATTTTCAAAGGGCCGGATCTCGAAGGTGACATCGGTCACGCGGACCACTTTTCTTCCATGTGCGTCAATAATCTGTTGGTCAAGCAAGTCGCGCACCATGCGCAACATGTACTCATCGGAGTGATAGGGTGTAAGATGCTCTTCCCGCAACTCGATTCCATCCAGCGTGATGGAGCGAACCTGATCGAAGCGGATGGTGAGCCAGGCGTTACCGGCGCCGATCAGGACGCGATCAATTCGCGCGGGATCGACCAATGGCACAAGGGCTGCATCTTTGACACGGCCGAGCGCGCGCCCCTTGAGGTCGTAGACCGTGAGGCCGAGCAACTCGGTAAGGTATAGAATCGTGTCCGCCATCGAGGAAGATCTGTGCCCATAAAGGTTAAACGTGGACGCGCGTCCAAGGGAGTTCCCTAACTAAATATGGACCAACCGCCACGCCCCCCGCAAGGGAAAATTTGGGCGTGTGTGAAACAACGCTGGTATTCTTAAGCTGAAATGAGCAAGAAAATCCTATTGGTCACCGGCGATGCCGGAGAAGGCTACGAGCTTCTGTACGGCTACCACCGCTTTCTCGAGGCCGGCATGCGGCCGACCATCGCCGCCC
>Ga0187893_10000757_pt1 | contig 82575 bp, 65 predicted proteins | sample MA1701074metaG_FD_139574 | JGI IMG/M metagenome (GOLD analysis project Ga0187893, IMG submission 139574) | White microbial mat communities from a basaltic lava cave in the Kipuka Kanohina Cave System on the Island of Hawaii, USA - MA170107-4 metaG ... | reverse complement strand
CTCCAAACTGCTGGCGAAACTCTTTCACCGTCAAAATGCTTTTGGGTTTGGAAACTCTTGGTTTTGTCATGCCTGGCAGGATATCGCCTTTTCTTCGCCGGAGCAAGCGTGATATTCACTCTGCGATATTACCGCCATGCCTATGGGATTTTGCACAATGCCGTACGTCTTCACGGGAACGCGCACTTCAACATGATTGACCGCGCGCTGAACGGAGCGGACCCGGGTCGTGATCAGGAAACGATTGGGCTGCTTGACGACTGGCTCAAACGTCCTGATGACGATCGATTTGTCGACCTCCGCCAGCCTCCCTGGAACCACCCCGCGTGTCCTCCGCCTGCTGACCGCGGATGCGCCGTCGTGCCGGTAGCCGAGCGCGTCCGCACAGACTTTCTCTGGCAGCGCAGTCCCTTCCTGCTCTTCGGTGGCGGCGATGGAACCATCAAAGGCTCCGGCATCGACTTCATCCTGCCGTATTGGATGGCGCGCTACTACGGAGTTTTGTGAGGAAAAGGCCAAAGGTTGAGCTAGACGCGTTAACCCAGTCCGGATGGATCAAGGCACCCACCTGAGCATCGATTGTCAGCCCTTGGAACTAGCGGACAAAAAATAGCACGCTCGCTCCGGCACCCGCTGCATAGGCCAGGTATTGCGACTCCCGTTTGTGGTGAGACTTGAGCCAGCCCCACCCCAGCGCCATGAACCACATGACGACTATCAGTGCAAGTGTGACGCCGGCGCATTCCCAGAGTGACAGCGACCTACCGTAGAGGCCTGCCAGGCTCGAGTTGCCCAGCGGGAGATGATACAGAAACACAATGTGCGCCACATAGACTAGCAATGATTCGCGGCTTAAGAACATGATCCATTTCGAAGGAATCGCCGGGTGTTGCTGTAGGTGCCAGCAGATCCAGACCCAGAAGAAGACATAACCCGCACGCAGCGCAAAAAAGACCGGATGCGCTCGCACGCTGTTGGATCCGTAGGGCCAGGGAAAGCCATAGCGAGCGAACACGTACCCTACAGCGATCAGGAACATACCCACGATCGCTGTTCGACGCATGAAGCCCAGGGTTCTCCCCGCTAGATCTGCACCGTTGTAGGTTGTGGCGCAGGCCCCGCCAAGCATCAAGAATCCCAGCCAGGGGAATTGTGGGAATAGCGCGTGTGACCGTTCTGCCCAGTAGCCGGAAACAGAGGAGGGCAGGCGTTCGAGCCACTCGCTTGCCCAAAGCCAGGGAGTGACCAGAACGACAATCAGAACACCCAGCCAAAGCAGTATGCCGAACCGGGCGTCCGATTTGACCAGCATTCTAATTGCGAAAAGGACCGACAGTCCTGCGGCGATGCAATGCAGAATGTCCACCTGAAGTAGAGTTTGCCAGGCTGCCGTATCGTCGGCTTGCCGAAATGCGCTAAAAGCAAAACCGGGCATGTGGAGGGTATAGCCCAAGATCCAGATCAAACCGATGCGTTTCAGTTGCTGCCAGAAGGCGGGTCCGAAATGGAGAAGGTCTTCCAGCTTTCGCGTGCTGGCAACTACGAAGGCCCACCCGGAAACAAAAAGAAAGGACGGAGCGACCAGCCCGTTGAAGAAATTTAGCACGTGAAACCAGCCCTCTGCTTTCAAGAAAGGTTTCAGCAGTGAGTTGAAGACGTGGGTCTCGATCATGAACAAGATCGAGAACCCACGCAGCCAATCGATAAAGACGAGCCGTGACGCTCGAGGTGGATTCATAATTGTGGGGTCGCAGAAGAGCGCGCGCATTGTATCATGGCGCTCACTGCGGCTTCCGGTGAGATGAACGAGGTTAGTCTGGACCGCTTCGACGAATTGTTCTTGAAGCCAGTCATGCTCACGTGGCACTGTACGCCGTTTGACAAGCTTTCGACTCGCGAGCTTTACGCCATTCTGAAGGCTCGACAGGCAGTTTTCATCGTCGAACAGAACTGTCCCTTTCTCGATGCCGACGATGTGGATCAACACTGCCTGCACCTCTCGGGATGGGAAGCCAGGGATGTCGGGAATGCCCTCACTGCTTATGCACGACTCGTCCCCCCGAATGTCAAGTACGCTGAGCCTTCGATTGGAAGAGTGATTACCTCACCCGAGTTCAGAGGGCAGGGGTTGGGAAAGGAATTGATGCGGCGAGCGGTCCAAGCGATGGTCGAACTCTACCCAGGGCTCGCGATTCGCATCGGCGCTCAACAATACTTGGAGAGGTTTTACTCGGGATTTGGTTTCGTCACCGCTTCTCCCACTTACATTGAAGATGGTATTCCCCACGTGGAGATGGTGCGAGCTTCCGTTCCGCACTCGTGACGAAGCCCTGCGTTATGGGCGGCGCATTCAGATTGGTGGAAGAATTTTTCTCTTAGCCCATGAGCAGGTCCATCGGGGTAACTGAAGGGACATTCGGTTAACTCTCTCACCTGGAACGTGTTCGACGAGCCGATCTGCTTTTCTCGGAGTCACCGAGACCGAGGCAGCCTGATTGCACCCCTAGGTTTTATAACCCTGGACTTTGTCTGGCTGCAATGGTTTCTGTCGAGCTTGAAGTTAGTGACAATGGTGTATCGATGAACACGAGGCCGCGTTGCTCTGTGAAACTGGTTTTGGGCCCAGCGGCACTTGTTTTGGTTAGCATGATGGCGATGCCGCATGGTCTGCTGGGGGCAAGTCCCGATGAGGCGGCTCTGGGGTTCTTGAAGAGCCGAATAGGACCTGTCGGCCTTCTGGATTCGTTTGTCGAAGACAGAACGGATTATTCCTACACTTATGACAATGCCCTTGCCGCGATGGCGTTCCTTTCCGCTGGAGATCGCCTTTCGGCACAGCGGGTTCTGGATGGATTCATCGGGATTGGACCGGCTCCGAGTGGGGGTTTTCTACATCGCTATCAAACGACGGGCGCCAATGCGGGTGGCAGTTTGGCGGTAGGGCACAATGCCTATCTACTTCAGGCGCTCAATCTGTTCTCCTGGCGAACGGGTGACCACCGTTACGACAGCATTGCCCGTGGCATTGCCGATTTCCTTCTCTCGCTGCAGGACAGCACAGACGGCGGAATCTTTGGCCGTCCGGGAGTTACCTGGAAGAGCACCGAAAACAATCTGGCTGCCTACTCGGCGGTGGCCAACCTCGCTCTCGTCCAGAATCTGCCAGCCTACGGAATTCGAGCCGCGCAAATTGGAGACTTTCTGGTTCGAGAATGTTGGGACGGAGCACGGTTCCTGACAGGCAAGAGCGATCCAATGATTGTGACCGACGTTCAAGCGCTCGGCACGCAGATTCTCGGCGTGGGTTATTCGAATGGCAGTTTCTGGATCGAGTCCTACACCAAAGCAGCACAGCGCTACTCTGGGAAGAAACACGTGACTGGGTTCGACTTGAGTACGGACCGCGACACCGTGTGGACAGAAGGTACACTGCAGCAGGCGCTGGCGTTCTGGCTTGCTGGCGATAGTGCCCACTTTGGCTTCTATCGAACCGAGGCCGAGAAGCTGCGGCAGTCTTCAGGCGCCTTCTGGGCAGCCAGCAACAGAGGGACAACTGGATTTGGCGAGTTTTTTGAACGCTGGCAGGCTGTGGCGCCAACGGCGTGGTACATCTTTGTCAGCCAACAGGACAACGTCCTGGGCCTGCTACCGTAGGCATCAGTTGGTAGTGCGCCACGTCAGTGGCACAGAAGCACAGGCGTGCTCCACTACGAGCCTGTCTTGCTTAGGGCCAACCAACAAAAGAGCCCGCTGGGATCAGCGGGCTCTTTCTTGCTTTGGTACTTGCAGTTCAGTGAACAGCCACAGTCGATTGAGCGGCCAGCTTGGCAAGCTGCTCGGCCTTGTCAGTTTTCTCCCAACTGAACGATCCGTCGCTGGCTGGCTGGCGTCCGAAATGGCCGTAAGCGGCAGTCGCCTGGTAGATCGGGCGTTTCAGGTTGAGCATGTCGATGATGCCTTTGGGGCGCAGATCGAACGCTTGTCGAATGATGCGGACGAGCTCGTCTGAACTCACTTTGCCGGTCCCAAACGTGTCCACCAAGACCGAAACGGGTTGGGCAACGCCGATCGCGTAAGCCAGTTGCACTTCACACCTGCGAGCGAGGCCGGCCGCCACGAGGTTCTTGGCGACGTAACGTGCCGCGTAGGCGGCGCTGCGATCAACCTTCGAAGGATCCTTGCCTGAGAATGCTCCTCCGCCGTGACGAGCCCAGCCGCCGTAGCTGTCGACAATGATCTTTCGGCCCGTCAGACCCGTGTCACCGTTGGGTCCTCCGACGATGAACAGTCCCGTGGGATTCACATAAACCTTCGTGCTGGCATCCAGCAGCCCAGCTGGCAGGACCGTTTCAATCACCTTCTCCCTCATGTCCTTTTCGATCTGTGCCAGGCTGGCCGATTCCTGGTGCTGCGTTGAAATCACGACGGCATCGATTCTCGAAGGCTTGCCATCCACATATTCGACAGTCACCTGGCTCTTGCTGTCGGGGCGAACATACGGCAACGTCTTGTTCTTTCGTAGCTCAGCCAGCTTTTCAACCAGCTGATGAGAAAGCACGATGGGCGTTGGCATCAGTTCCGACGTTTCGTCACAGGCATACCCGAACATCAACCCTTGATCGCCGGCCCCCTGCTCCTTATGAAGCCCTTCACCCTCTGTCACTCCTTGCGAAATGTCGGGCGACTGCGGATGGATCTTGACGTCAACCTGGCAGCTCTTCTGGTCGAACCCGATTCCCGGTTCGACATAACCAATCTGTTCAATCGTGCGGCGAACCACCTTCTCAATATCTACGGCGGTTTTCGACGTCACTTCACCAGCCACGATGCAGTAGTTCGTTGTCACCAAAGTTTCGCAAGCGACACGGGAGTTGGGATCACCGGTCAGAAACGCATCCAGGACGGCATCCGAAATCTGATCCGCAACCTTGTCGGGATGACCCTCGGACACTGACTCGCTGGTGAACAACATTCTTTCAGAACTCATTTTCGATAAGGCTCCTTCGATAGAATTTCACAGACGTATCGACGAAAAACTCGAAATGACTTAGGGATGGTTTCAGAACAGCAGGTTGATAGAGTGCCTTGCTGAGACGTGTCGAACGAGCCTAAGCTCATCGCCGTTTAAGCATCCCTGGGCCAAAGGCTTCACTGTGCCTAAACCGTTGAAAGATAGAATTCTAGAGGGATGTTTGTCAAGCGAATTGGGCTAGGTGCGCTGGGCGGCTGACAGGCGCTAGAACAACCTCATCTGCATGAGTTCAGCGGTTTCACGTTCCTCAAAGATGTCCAATTGTCCCCAAACGCCGTCATAGCCAGGCGTGATCTTAAAGTAACCCTCGCGCACTCGAAGGATACCCTCTGCAACCTGCTGGCCGACCAAACCCAACAAATCGGTCTCGTTGAGCTCAAACAAGATTTGACGCTCGGTCGCATCCCTGCAGAGGGCCTTTTTATAGAGACTCTGCACCGTGCGACTTTCGCGCCCTTTGACGCCGTAGGTGGCAGCGATGATACTTTGCAGGGGAATAGACTTGCGAAACGGCGGGCCCTTGAGCCGGCGGCTCCGGATCCAGCTTTGTTCGACGACAATGTCGAGCTCCTCCGGCGTGCGGGTGGCAAGCTCGAGTGTCCGTTGAAAAGCTCCGATGGTCAGCTCCTTTCGGCAGGCTGGACAGCGCCGTCCTTCGAAGTGCGTTTCGATCGGTGACTTGGCAATCTGGCACTCACGGTGGCCGTTAAAGAAGTGCGGGCCCAGCTCAGATACCTTTTCGATCGTTCCCTGAATTGAGGTTCCCGGCAACCCCTTCAGGGCACGTGTTAGCCCCGTGTAGGATAAATCACCGCTTAGCAGCGTGCATTCCCGGCCGAGGTTGCGGAGTGAGTTTGCCGCTGAAGCACTCACAATCTGCTTCCCGTCGAGATCCGAGAATCGCCAGCACATGCCCGGATCTCCGGACAAGCCCGTCTCGACCCAAGTGATTTCATCGGAAAAACCACCAAAACACTCTGCCAAAGACGAAAACCCATTCTTCGAACCATAGGCAGAAGAGCACGGGCTCCAGATGTGGGCAGCAGCGATCAACGCATCGGGACTGGCGTTCAGAATCCTCTCCACCAATTCTGCGGGAGTCATCTTAACGCACGGCATTGCTTCCGCCCCCAAGTCGGAGCAAGCACCCAGACTGCCTCGCAACGCCTCCACCGCGCCAAATCCCGGCAACCCAACCAATAGATGAACGCGCGCTTCGCGCTCTGCAACCCGAAAGGCGGCTTCCACCTCAACCGTCAGAACGAATCGCAGAGCTCCACCCTGTTTCGGACGGAGCAGGCCGGAACCGTCTTCCTCTAGAGAATCCAAAAGCTCCTCAAGCCATCCCGGATGCAGACAATCTCCGGTTCCGAGCAAATCGATGCCCTTGCGTGGCGCCCATTGCAACAGGTTCTGAACCGACATCTGCAGCGAGGCTTCTCCGCAAAAGCGTGAGTGAATGTGAAGATCGGCAGCAAACTCAGGCATGAACTTAATTCGAAGCGAGGTTCAACGTACCCAGGAGTGCCGCGGATGATATCGAATTCACGGTCCAGCTACTACGAAAAAATATTTGGGAGGTCTGGCTCTTGGCGGAGAGGGCATACTGGGCGAATAGGAGGCATTGCAGGCCCGTCACACACCCCGTCCACTCTGGCGACGTTTTAGCTCGTGATAACGCTCGCGTGCGACGCGCGCATCGCCGGTGTGCACCAACCAAACGCTTTTGGGCGTGGAAATGGATGCGTTCGGAATCAGTTCTACCGGACCGGGTACCTGGAAGTCCAACTCAACCTTCTGGTCCGGCGCTGCACCCACGGTAGCAACGAGCTCGCGGCTTCCAGCCGACAGGTCGCCGACGGACATGCCCATGCGGGTTGTCCACAAATTGATCAGCATGCTCCCGTCTTGAGGGCTGCGGAAGGACCGGGAATAATTCAGATCGATCTTGGTGGGCGGCCCGCTTTCAGATTCTCCGAAGGCAATCCAGAACTTGTAGGAGGGAGAGCCGGCGTTGCCGCGCGCGGCGTCCATGCGGAAGAAGGAGATGGGCGATCGGGCCACAACGATGGAAGCCGCCTTGTCGGTGTTGCGGTAGGTGGCTGACACCAATGCCGCATCCGGAAAATCCTGGTAGAGCTCAACGGCCAGCTTTTTCTCAATAATCACACCCTGAGAGGTCTTTGCGTAGCCCGTGAGGTTCAACTTCCTGCCGGGGCCGAACTGCGTTCGAATCTCCGACGCACCCACGTTCGTATAGTCCACCTGGAAGTCCCTTAGCTCTTCGCCGTTCACCGCGATGAAATGGGGTGGTCTGGCTTTTGCGGGATCGGGCGGAATGTCATTGATCGAATGAAGGCTCCCGTTCTTGGAAAGATAGACACGGCAGTACATCTCGCTGTCGAAGCGAAGCTGGATCTGCGAATTCCGGAACCAGATCTCGCCATCCGGAATCGACTGAAAGGTAATCGCCGGCGGCGTGGTCGCCGGCTGTATGTTGCATGCCCCCAACGAGAGCGCGGACAAGCCAACCAGGATCTTAAGGACAGCATTACCCGATTGAAACGGCCAGAGGCGGCCCTTTCGAGCCATGACGAAGTAGGCAATGACTCCCAGTAGCATCGTAGCCATCCCATACGCAATATAGCGAGCACCCGAATTCAGGAAAATAGCCATCCAGCCAAAGAAGGCGATGCCGCTGGGCAGGGGATAAAGCCACATGCGAAAGGGCCGGGCGATATCGTGGCGAAACCGCCGCAGAAATTCCAGCGCGGCAATCTGGCCGCAGAACTGAACCAGAATGCGGGCCGCCAGTAGCGCCGTGATAACGTCAGCCAGATCGAAGAAACCGGCCAGAGCGGAAAGTCCGCCGATCAGCAGCAGCGAGTAGTGAGGGAAGTCCTTGCTCGGGTGCAATTTCGAAAACAGACGAAAGAAATTACCATCCTCGGCTGCGGCAAAAGGCACTCGAGAGTAGGTCAGGATCAGCGCGTAGACCGATGCAAAGGCGGTCCAGACAATCAGCAGCGTCATCGCAACTCCTGCCCAGTTGCCGTAGATTCGCTGCATCACCACGGAAGCGACAAAGGGTGAAGTCATCACTTCACGCCACGGAACGACGCCAATAATGCTCAAGCTGACGAGAAAATTGATGGCGAGCACTCCCAGGATTGAAATGATGATGGCACGGGGAATTGTGCGCGTCGGCGCTTTCACCTCATCGCCGAGATAGCACACGCCGTAGTAGCCCAGGTAGCAGTACATCACGTACAACGTGGATGAGCTCAGGCCCAGAAAAAATCCCCGATTGAAGGTGAACGCTTGAGGAGGAAAATCGAATGCGATACCCGCATTGAAGTGCCACAGACCCGAGACAATCAACCAGCCAACCGTGGCCAGCATTCCAATCCAGAGGGCGACCATCAGTCGTGCGATGGATGTGATCTTCCGGTAGAGCAGGATTGTTGCCAGCACCCCCACCAAGACAGCTGCCATTTTCACTTGCCAGGGAGTCATTCCTGGCAGCAGATAGCCTAGATACATCGCGATGGCAATGTTGCCGGAAGCGATCTCCAAAGGACCGCTGCAGATCAGTTGAAAGATAAACAGGAAGGCCCAGAGCCGGCCCCAGGTATTGCGGTTGAACGAATCGCGCAGGTAGACGTACGACCCGCCTGAACCCGGGAGGGCTGCGGCCAGCTCACTCCAGACCATGCCATCGGCGATGGCAATGACCGCGCCCACCAGCCAGCCCAGCAATGCCTGGGGCCCTCCCATGGCGGTGATCATGAGCGGCAGAGTAATGAACGGCCCGGTGCCCACCATGTTGGACATGTTGATCGCGGTGGCGTTCAGCAAGCCAAGTCGGCGCTCGAGCGAGTGGGGATGGTTGAACCCTGATGAGTCCTTCTGGTTTTGGGAGTCTGGTGTCACTTGTTGGCGATGAGGTTTAGACTTTCAATCAAACAAGAAGCAACTCCCCCTCCCGTGGGGAGAGGGGTGAACGCTTGAGAAGCGTTCACAAGGCCGGGTGAGGGGACAGCGGACAAGGCAGGCTGACCATGCGTTGTCTGCCAAGTGTGCCAGTGCTCTCAAAACCTAGTGATTCGATCGGATTGTGACTGCGAACGCACGTAGACTCGTCCATTAATCTTCATCTGCGTTCCTCTGCGAAATCTGCGTTCCATTCCTCCGTGTTCTCCGTGCCTCTGCGCCTCAGTGGCCAGTTTCTACTTTCCCGTGAACTCCGCTTTGCGCTTTTCGAGAAAGGCTCTCATGCCTTCCTTTTGATCTTCGGAGCCAAATAGCAGATAGAAACACTTTCTCTCGAAGTCCAGGCCGTCTTTCATGCTGGTCTCAAACGCCTTGAGAATGGCTTCCTTCGCCAGCTTCACTGCCAGCGGGGAGCGTTGACAGATATCTCCGGCCAGCTTGCGCGCGTCGTTCAGACAGGCGTCCGGCGGCACTACGCGGCAGGCCAGTCCCACGGCCAGCGCCTCCTGCGCCAGCATGGTTCGTCCCGTGAGAATGAATTCCATGGCTCTGTGCTTGCCCAGCAACCGAGCCAGGCGCTGCGTGCCGCCGGCCCCAGGAATGACTCCGATGTTGATTTCAGGCTGCGAGAAACGCGCCGTGTCGGAAGCCACAATCATGTCGCACAGCAAAGCCAGTTCGCAGCCGCCTCCCACCGCGTAACCGCTCACGGCTGCGATGATGGGCTTTGAGACGGTTTGAATCCGATCCCAGAGAGCGATGCTGTTTTTTTGCAGCATTTCGATTGGCCCGGCCTCGGCCATTTCCCGGATGTCGGCGCCCGCTGCAAAGGCTTTTTCGTCCCCCGTCAGAATCAGGCAGCGAACCTTGTCGTCCTGGTCCAACTGCTGCAACGCCTCCACCAGTTCCTGCATGAGCGCGCGATTCAGGGCATTCAGCACCTTGGGCCGGTTGAGCTGGACAATTGCGATGGGGTCCTCACGCAAGACCAACAAGTTTTGGTAGCTCATGAGGCGGCACTCCTTCGGACGCTGGCGAGCACTTCCAAATGATCGAGGCAGAATTGCGACCAGGTTTCCAACTGTTCCCGCCGGTTTTGCAGCTCCTGCAAGGATAGAAAGCGCAACTCGGTCAGGCTGGCCTCGCCCCGCGAGACATTCTCATCGGTGAGCTCGCACACGTGGACCACACCCAGATGCACCTTTCCCACTGGTGTGGAATCGTCGTTCAGCAGTGCCACGATACGCGTGTGGAACTCGCCGTCGGTATGCAATTCTTCGTGCAGTTCGCGTTGTACGGCCCGGTCGTAAAAGTCACGCCCTGAATCGAACAGGCTCTGATCCTCCGGATTGATGTGACCTCCAACTCCAATCGAACCCTTGGCGACGAGACGTTTCTCACCAGACCCCTTGCCCCGCACGTAATGGAGCCAGCGGTCTCCCTGTCGAATGAGCACGTAAGGAATGATCTGTTTGAACTCGGGATTCTCCTCAGCCTGTGAGCGCGACATGAACCGCGTCTGGCCGCCATCGAGGATGGAGCGGATGTAGCGGTTGGCGTCTAATTGAATTCCCTGAAAATCTCCCAGCGTGTCCAACAACTGCCTGGGAAAAACGAGCACCAGTTCTTCTGCCATAGTGTGTGCGCCCTTGAATCGCTCGTTTGGACCGTCGCAACGCCAATAGGCGTTACCGCCGCCGACACACTAGCTGCGACGATCGCTGGTCATTTCTTCCACGGTCGAGGAGCTGACTCGACTGAGGTGCGTTAGTAGTCAAGATAACCACTCACCTCGTACTCGCAAAGCGCCATCAGCCTAAGAGGGAAGGACGCCAAATGCAATGTGGAATTGCTGAGAGCCCGTGTCCCAATCACACTCACCCCAACCGCTGCAAACACTTCACCAGATCGATCGTGCCGCTTAGAACGGGTGTCCAAAGGTCGCCCGTCTTTTCGAGGCGCTTGTGAATCGTTCGGATGGTGAACTCTGACGGATCCAATCCATGCTTCACCTCCTCCCACCGCAATGGCGTTGAGACCGTTGCGCCAGGATGCGGGCGCACGGAGTAAGGCGCCGCCAATGTCTGGCCACGCCGGTTTTGGAGGAAGTCCAGGTAAACCTTCTTCTGCCGCTTTGCAGGGTTTCGTTCCAAACTGGTGATCTTCGGCAGTTCCCGATGTGCGAGACGCGCAATGATCTCGGCGAACTGGCGCGCCTGATCGTAGCTGCAGCAGCCACCCAACGGGACATACACGTGCAATCCGGTCTTCCCGGACGTTTTGCAATAGTTTTCCGCGCCGGCGGCATCGAGAACCTTGCGCACCGCGAGAGCCGCATCCACCACGGCTTCAAACGTGATGTCTTCCGGATCCAGATCGATAACGAAGAAGTCGGGCTGCTCCAGCATTCCCAGGCGGGAGCTCCACGGATTGATCTCGATGCAGCCGAGGTTGGCCATGTACACAAGCGTGGCGGCGTCCTGGCAGAGCAGAAAACGAATTTCTTTGTCCTGAGACTCGGAACGAACGGGCACCGTTCTGACCCACTCCGGGTGATGCTCGATATCCTTTTGGTAAAAACTCTCGCCCTTAATACCGTTGGGATGGCGGTTCAGCGACTGAGGACGGTCTTTCAAGTACGGCAGAATGAAGGTCGCCATCTCGTGGTAGTAAATCACCAGGTCCCGTTTGGTGAACTTCTCTTCGGGCCAATAAGCCTTGTTGAGGTTTGTAAGTTTCACGGGCCGCCCATCGATTGAGACAACCCCCTCTTTTGTTGGCAACTTGAGCTCGGCGTTTCCCCCTCCTTGGACAAGGAGGGGGTCAAAGGGAGGTTTTTCTTTGTTGGTCGTCCGTGGAAAGCCCCCCTGTAGTCCCCCCTTATCCAAGGGGGGACGCTTGCCTTTTTTGATTTCGCTGGTTGGCAACGCGTCAGCACTTTCCCTGCGAACCGATTTGGCTGGGTGATTTTCGAGCAATCTCAGAAAGACAGGATGGCGCATGACTTCATCCTTGGTCCATTCGGGAAAGCTTACTTCACAAACCAGCTCCGGCTTGACCCAATGGACCCGTGCATTGGCCGGCGGCTTTTTCTTGAATGGACACACCGCCTGAACCAGGGGTTCCAGTTTCTGACCAATGTCCCGCAACCGCGCCTCGTTAAAGCCAGTGCCCACGTGGCCGACGTAAACCAGTTCCTTTCCTTCATAGACACCCAGTAACAAGGAGCCGAAATGCTTACGGCCTCCGCCAGGCTGCGTAAACCCTCCGATGACTGCTTCCAGGCGTTGTTCCGTCTTGATTTTGAGCCACGCGGCGCTTCTCTGTCCGGTGAGGTACGGGCTTGAAGCATCTTTCGCCATCATGCCTTCAAGACCCTGTTGAGAAACAAGCTCGAAGAACTCTTTCCCGTGTTCCTCGACGTGATCGCTAAACACAAGCTGCGGGTCGGCGGGAAGAATCTGCTTGAGCACCTCTTTGCGGCGGACGAGCGGCAGCTTGCGCAAATCGTGCCCGGCCAGATGGAGCACATCAAAGATGCAGTAAACCAACTGGCCGTGTCGGCTTTTTGTGTAGTCCTGCAAGAGTTGAAACCGGGGCTTGCCGGTTGCATCGAGCACCACGACTTCGCCGTCGAGTACTGCGTCATGACCCAGTCGCTGCAGGAGAGGAAGGAGCGGAGCAAAGCGATCCTCAAGCGAAAGCTGATTGCGGGAATAGAGACGCACCTGCCCGGCCTCAATCTCTGCGATGGCCCGATAGCCGTCCCACTTGATCTCGAACAACCAGCCTGCACGATCGAAAGCACGGCCAGTTGAAGTGGCGAGCATCGGCTTCACCTGATGAAGCATCTTGGCGCTTGGCGCGTCGCCGAGATCGGGCAGAATTGCTTTTGCCTTGTTGTCCCAGATCTGCTGCTTCGCCGGCGCTTGCTGCGCGATTTCGTCCAGGCTTCGATTTGTCAGCACCGAGCGGTCGAACTCCAGAACATCTTTGGCGTTTGCAAACACATCACCCTTCTTCAACAGCAGCCAGGCGTTTTCCTCGCCGCGTTTCAACCTCACCAGGGCAAACTCCCCCTTCAATTTCTTACCCTCCAGGATGAAGGTGATGTGTCCCTTCTTGAGGCCGTCTAGAAGAACCCGCTCGCTCTCCTCGCGGTCTGCCGTTTGCCGGGAATAGTAGGTGCCGTTGTCCCACACCATGACGGTGCCGGCACCGTAGTTGCCTTTGGGAATGATACCTTCGAACGATTGGTACTCTAGTGGATGGTCTTCGACCATGACCGCCAGCCGGCGTTCCTGCGGGTCGTTCGAAGGACCTTTGGGCACTGCCCAGCTCTTGAGCGTGCCCTCCAGTTCGAGACGGAAATCGAAATGGAGTCGGGTTGCCCGGTGCAACTGCACGACGAATCGCAGCGGCCCGCGGACTTCGTGCTGGCCGCCCTCGGGTTCAGGTGTCTCTTGAAATTTACGTTTTTCGCGGTATTTCTTGAGGGTCACAGGTTGAGTGTAGGGTCGCTTGACCTGGCAGAGACAGATATTAACATGTGGTGTCGAAATGAATCGGTGGGTGCTTGCAACAAGCGAGGCATTGGCCAACTCACCCTGAAGCTGTGAAAACATTCAATGGTAGGGACGCGCTGCTGCGCGTCCGCGACGGTAGGCCCAACACAGACGCGGAGCACCGCGTCCCTACCGGATTACGCTAAACGACCAGCCGAACGTTCTCACGGCTTTCCTTGTCACCATACAAAGAGGGCAAACACCGGAGGCGTTGGGAGCGGTACTGTGCTCCCGCTGATACTCAGCTTTCTCGCTCTGTAAGACAACCCCCGGGACGGCTACGCGACCGCCGCCGTCCACCTTATTAAGGGGGAATTCTTCCACGCATCCCTCCGGACTAAAAGATCGCGCCCGAGTTCCACTCTGCGCAGCAGGCTCGTGTGCTATTATTTCTGGGCGTCTGACCTACGGAGGCTTGTTCTTGGAACCAGCTCGATCACTGGAAGCAGAAGGAATGACGGCAAGAATCATAGATGGCGCACGGATCGGAAAAGAGATCCGAGAGGAAGTCCGAGTGGAGGTGGAGACCCTGAAACGTCAGGGTGTCCAACCCGGACTGGCGGCGGTTCTCGTCGGCGACAATCCGGCTTCCCAAGTCTATGTTCGGAACAAGATCAGGGCTTGCGAGAACCTTAGCATCTACAGCCTGGAAGTTCGGCTGGCCAAGGAGACGACGACCCAGGAACTGCTGATCACGGTTGAGACTCTTAACCGCGATGATGCGATTGATGGCATTTTGGTGCAGCTTCCACTACCACGCCAGATCGATGAGGCGGCCATTCTGCTGGCGGTGAGTCCGCAGAAGGATGTAGATGGGTTGCATCCGATGAACGCAGGTAACCTGGCGTTGGGCCGGAAGGCCTTGACTCCTTGCACCCCAACGGGCGTCGTCGAAATTCTTCGCCGCGAGAGGGTCCCGCTGGAAGGCAGCCATGTCGTGATTGTTGGGCGCAGCAACCTGGTGGGCAAACCACAGTTATTTCTATTGCTCCAGGAGCAGGCGACGGTCACGATTTGTCACTCCCGGACGCGGCATCTGCCGCAAGTGTGCCGGGAAGCAGACATCCTGGTCGCTGCCATGGGAAAGCCTGGCTTCATCACGGCGGAGTTCGTCAAGCCAGGTGCTGTGGTGATCGACGTCGGCATCAACAGGATTGCAGGAGAGTCGTTGAAAGGTATGCTGGCGGCAGATCCTTCATTGGTGGCGCAGTACGAGAAGAACCATGCTGAGATGAAGGAGTACGTTCTCACCGGCGACGTCAACTTCTCCAGTGTTGCTGCGGTTGCCTCGGCGATTACTCCCGTTCCCGGCGGGGTGGGGCCGTTAACCATCGCGATGCTGATGAAGAACACCGTTCAGGCGGCTCGCCTGCGACGAAATCACTAATGCGATGTCCAGGACCATGATTCATGTTGGGCTCACCGGAGGGATCGCCAGTGGCAAGACGACAGTTTGCGATCTTCTCCAAGAGAAGGGTTGTACCATTCTTGATGCCGATGTTGTGGCACATCACCTCTTGCTCCGGGGCCAAAGGGGCTACGAGCCGGTGGTCGCCGCTTTCGGCCCAGGCATTCTTGGGGCTGAGGGCCAGATTGATCGCCGTAAACTCGGAGCGCTGGTGTTTGGAAACCCAATTCTGCTGGAAAGGCTTAACAAGCTGGTGCACCCAGACGTGATTCAGGAGATTCGCGCGAAGCTGGAGGCCTTCGAACGGCTGGCCCGGATGCGAGTCGTCGTCGATGCCTCTCTGATGATTGAGTCGGGTCTGCATCATGATTTTCAACGGCTTGTTCTGGTGACCTGCACGCTGGAGCAGCAAGTGGGACGCCTCATGAATCGGAACGGTCTTTCCCTGGAGCAGGCGCAGCAGCGAATAGCGCAGCAAATGCCACTGGAGGACAAACGAGCGTTTGCGACAGACATTGTTGATAACTCGGGGACAACTGAGAATACCCGGCGGCAGGTGGATATCCTGTTTGATGACCTGGAACGGACTGCATGGACAACGTCGCACTAATTCCCGCATTTGTTGCAGGCGTGCCTTCTTTTGTTTCACCGTGCGTGCTGCCACTATCTTAACTATGCTTACCAATGGGGGCCGATGCCCGTTAGTGCCAAACGAAGGTGTGAGGCTTGCACAATGATGAAGAACTTAAAGATGGTTGTCTTGTTTGCCGCGCTGCTGGCCGTGGCGGTTCTTGCCGGATGTTCCACTCCTGCGAAACCCGCCTCCGATGTCCCGCAGTTCTCTTTTTCCAGCCTCGAAGGCAAGACCGTGGCCATGAAAGACCTTGGCAACAAGGTGGTGATTGTTGACTTCTGGGCGACTTGGTGTGGCCCTTGTCGCGAGGAGATCCCTCATCTCAACGAACTCTATTCAGAGCTAAAGAGCAAGGGCCTGGAGATCGTGGGCATTTCGATGGATACGGACGGGACTGATGGTGTCAAAGACTTTGCCCGTGAATTTCGAATCCAGTATCCCATCGTCATGGGGGACGAGAAAGTGGCCGAGAGTTTTGGAGGCATCATCGGATTGCCAACGACCTTTATCATCGACCGCGACGGGAGAATCGCCAAGAAGTACATTGGCCTTCCTCCGGCTGACGACATGGCAAAGATAGTCAAAGATTTGGTGGCAGGCGTGGCAGGTGGCGGCTTCCGTGACTGATAGCGAGGTCACATTGCGATAATCCCAGTGACGCGCTCTTTAGCTTCTCCTCCGGTAGTCCCCGGCAACGCTCCTACTCTCAAATTCTGTTTCGAGACCCATTGAAGTGGGAAGGCGAATCATCGTTCAAGAGGCACTATGATTACTCTGCGTTGGCGCACCCTCCTATTGATGCTTGTTCTAGCTGGCTTAGCAACGTGGGTTGCAGATCGTCTGCTGACCCGACATTTCACACCGGGGCCGTACTTTACGGAAGGCCCGTCGGCCGCTGCGGCGGATAAACCGTATTTGCCTGCGACTCAGGATGAAGCCAACAGTATTGAGATTTACCAGCGAGTCAGCCCTGCGGTCGTAAACATTACTTCGACGACGGTGGATTTCGATTTTTTCTTCAATGCCATGCCCAAACAGGGCTCCGGCTCCGGCGCCATCATCGACAAGCAAGGACACATTCTGACGAATTACCATGTCGTGGAAGGCGCCCGCACGCTGGAAGTGACGCTTTCAGATAAACGGAAGCTCAAGGCGAGGATCATCGGAGCGGACCCCTCCAACGACCTGGCGGTCATTCGCGTGGACCCAGCCGGCAAACCGCTCAGCGTGGTGCAGTTGGGCAGCTCGTCGAACTTGCAAGTAGGCCAGAAGGTGCTGGCGATTGGGAATCCGTTTGGCTTGGAGGGCACGCTGACCACGGGAGTCATCAGCTCCCTGCGGCGCTCCATTCGGGCAGAGAACGGAAAGCTGATCGACGATGTCATTCAGACGGACGCTGCTATCAATCCTGGCAACTCAGGCGGCCCGCTTCTCAACTCTCAGGGAGAATTGATTGGCATCAACAGCCAGATTTTTTCCACCAGTGGCGGCAACATCGGAATCGGGTTTGCCGTTCCAGTCAACACGGCCAAGACCATCATCCCCGATCTGATCTCTGAGGGCCGCGTCCGCCGCGCCTATGCCCGCCTTTCGGGACATGAGCTGACACCGGACCTCGCTCAGGCGCTGGATCTGCCGGTGGATCACGGCATTCTGGTGGCGCGCACCCAGTCAGACGATTCTTTCGCTCAAGCAGGTATTCGTGGAGGACGGCAGACTTATCTGGTGGGGAACTCGCTGATGATTCTGGGTGGTGACATCATTGCTGAAGCGGATGGGCAGCCGATCAGTTCGATGGCAGAGCTCGATCGGGTGATCGATAGGAAACGGCCCGGGGATACTGTGAACCTTAAGATCTATCGCCAAGGCCGGGAGATGGCGGTGGGTGTGGCTCTGATCGAAAGAACTCGGCCCGGGCAGTTTCTGTAGGATTTGATTGACGGCCAACATGTCCTACTCTCCCCTTGCGACCGACAGCGGTCGGTCGCGCATAAGGGGACGTCATCACGGCGGATGGTAAGCCGGGATCAAGAGAAATGGCCCTGCTACTAATGATCCAATGCCCCCTTACCCCAGGGAATACTAGAAGAAGGTCCGGTTCGATTCAAACGCTCACGGCTTCTGAGCCTTTGGGGCCATCTCCTTCACCTTGCTCACAATCAACTCTTCCACGCGCTCAGCAAACGGTCCAGGCATTCCATAGTAGATACCTGAGCTCAAGGCTTCGTAGCCGCCCTCTTTGAGAATCCTCACCGATGGAATGTAAGCGAACACATCGTTGGCGTATCCGATGGGCCACAGCGTCTTTGCGCTGAGTTCCTTTCTTAGACGAATGGCGTAGTCCACAACGACCTCGCCTGCCAGCGCCACCACTGTCAAATCCTGGCCCAGCTGACACAGCTGAATCGGATAGGAATAAAACGGCGGGATCTTGCCTTGCTGGTCCAATCGCTGCAGCATGTGGCGCGCGTGCCGTTGGCGATAGATATCTTTGTCCTGGCTGCGCGTCTGAAACTCTTCGCGGGATGGCACCACTAAGGGAAGGTTAATGAACTCGAGTCTCGTCTTCAGACCACCCTGGACGGGTTGCAACGGTTTGGCGAGAACTTGAGAGACGGCCTCAGCCAGTGTTTTGCCGTGACGCTCCGCCAGCTCGAGCGTGCTCCTTGGGTTTGGATTCGCGTCGGCGCCGCATCCCGTGACGAACAGTGCCATAGCGCCGGGGTAGCGTTCCTCCAGCGCATACTGGGCGAAACCCGAGTAGTCTCCGCTCAATTGGTAGAACTCGCCAGTCAACGTCGTATTGTGACAGGCGTAGCCCATCACCACAGCGCGCAAATTACCACGCCGGTCGTCGATTCGTAGCACCGGCACGCTGTGATCCACTGGACCTTCCCCATTGATTCCAATCCTGAATCCAGTTGGAGATGCCACGCGACGGTTGACTGCGAAGTCCGCCTGCCCGGTTCCGTATGAAATCGTCGCTGAGGACAGATCCTGCAAAGCTTTTTCGACCAACTCGACTAACTGCTCAGTCAGCTTGTCACTGTACTCTTTGACCACTTCCGCCTGTTCCGGGTTCAGGTCGTACATCGTGATCAAGGAATCCCGAAGCACAGGACCGGTATGGGTATGCGATGACGTCAGCAACAACCGCTCCCGTGGAAGCCCCGAGTTCTTTTTAACACCCGCGGACACTTGTTCCGCCAGACTGCGGCTGAAACCAATCAAGTCCGTCGTGACCAGCACCATCCGCTTGCCGGCTGGATCCTCCAAAGCAAGAGCCTTTGCGTAAAGATCATGAACCTTCCCTTCCGACGGCTTGTTCCGGTTGGCATAGCCCGACATCCAGATGGGCTTCTCCGGCGTGATCGCCACTTTGGCCAATCCCGCTTTCCAGGTTTTGAGAGTTTTCGGACTGGCAGGGGCGGCGTCGAGACGTACGAAAACAAGACAGAGCGCTAACACAAACGACGAACGTATCTTCTCGATCATGGTTGCTCCTTACAAACGTGTTCCGGCAAGGTGGGCTCACAACAGCAAATCTAGTCGATAGAGGGCGCTTGTTCCAAAGGAACCAATGCAAACGCACAAACACTTGGGTCGTTGTCGAATCATTCCCACTTACCCGGCCTTTGGCCAGCCACTCCCCAAGGGAGAGGGGATTGGGGGTGAGGAGAAAACACAATACTAACTGCGTTTGCATTGGTCCGCGAGCCAGTCCTCTACCGGTTCCCACCCGCCACGAAACGACTCACCGAAACTGCCGGTCGGATTTCATCGGAACGAGATTCCCCCGGATAGAGCACCCGCTCGAGAAAGAGGCCAGCGGCGGGAGCCCTCCACTGGCCCACCTCGGCTGGAGGTTTTGCGAGGAACTGGGTCACAGCCTCGACCTTGAGTGCTCCCATCCCAACCTGGACTAACACCCCCACGACGCGACGCACCATTTTCCACAAGAAATGTGAAGCCACGAAGCGCACCAGAATAAGGTCCTCGACCGGCTTCAGGCGAAGATCCTCCACTACTACAAGCGTGGAGCCTTGCTCACCGGGCCTTTCCGTGAAGTTGTGAAAGTCATGCTTCCCGGCGAAGACTTCGGCGCACTGTTCCATGCGAGCCAGATCCAAACGGGACTTCACCCACCAGACGTAGTCTTTTGCAAACGCTGTGCGGCGCGTGGAGATCTGGTAGAGATATTGGCGGGCGACCGCGGAATGCCGAGCGTGGAAGCGCTCGGCCACAGACTCAACCTTCAGAATATGAATGTCGGCGGGCAGCCGTTCGTTCAGCGCTGCCTGAATGGGTTCGGTGGAGCGCTTCTTCACGGCGCGCAAATGAGCGACCTGCGCCAGCGCGTGAACGCCGGCGTCAGTTCGTCCAGATCCGCCGAGATCGACCTTCTCGCCTAAGTAATCTTCCGCTGCTGTCCGAATCGAACCCTGAACAGTTCTCCCGTGCTTCTGCTCCTGCCAGCCCAGATAGCGGGTTCCCTTGTATTCGATGGTCAGTTTCCAGGTAGGCATCGGCGCGCAGTTTAACACACACGAGAAGGGCGAAGGGCGAAGGTCGAAGTTCGAGTTGCGAAGGCCGAAATATGAATGACGAAGTGAAAGGTTGTTCCGGTGTTACCGGGAGGGTTAACGCACCGGCTTGCCGCGGATGTTCCAAGAAAGCGGGAAGTGTGTTGCGAGGGTAGTTCTTTTTCACCCTCATGTTCGTCCTTCGCAGTTCGTCCTTGGTACTTCGAATTTCGACATTCGTACTTCCTGGTTCGCAAGTGGATGAAATCATCTATAATCTCCAGTCATGAAGTCGGTGCCTTCGCTTGAAGATCGTTTTCAAGGCTGTTTCCTCGGACTCGCCATCGGAGACGCCTTGGGATACCCGACCGAGTTCCTCTCACTTCCCCAGATCCAGCAACGCTATGGTACCGGCGGCATTCAAGACCTTTCCGGTAATCCCGCTCTGCATTCCGACGACACCCAGACGTCGATGGCCGTTGCCCGCTCGCTCATCAGCGCCGGCCAGGACGGGATAGAGAATTGGATGGAGGCACTCGTGCAGGAGTTTCTAGCCTGGCTGCGCAGTCCTGAAAATGATCGCGCTCCGGGGAATACGACGATCAAGGGATGCCAGAACTTGGAATCGGGTGTTTCCTGGACAGAGTCGGGCTTGCCTGAATCGAAAAGTTGCGGAGCGATCATGCGGGTTGCTCCCATCGGACTGTATTACCACAGTGATCCGTCGGAACTGCGTCTGGCTGCCTGGGCTTCGTCTTTGGCCACTCACGCGCACCCTACCGCATTGGTGAGCGCCGAAGTCACCGCCTTTTGTCTTTCATGGGCGGTGGCTGGCTTTGCTCCCGACGAGTATAGGGACCGAATCAAAGCTCTGCAGGCCGACTCGGTGCAAGCCTGGGAACCCACACTTGGTAGAAGCTGGGAGAGGGCTGGCTATGCTAGCCCGAAGGACTACCTGACGCAAGGCTGGAAGGAGTTGCTGTTCGAGTTCGACAAGATTCCACTGGCAATGGCCAAGGACTCAAGCGACATCTGCGACGTTCTGGGCGGCGGCTGGGGTTCCGACGAGGCTTTGGCGTGCGCGCTTGCCTGTGTGCTCCGGTTCCCGAAAGACTATGCTGCGGCGATCAAACGCGGCGCCAATACGGGAGGCGATTCGGATTCGATTGCGTCCATAGCCGGGGCCATCAGCGGCGCCTACCTGGGTCACAACGCTGTGCCCAAAGACTGGCGCAAGCGCATCGAAAACCGCCAAGTCCTGATTGATCTTTCCAAGCAGCTTTGCCAGAGGCACGCCCGCTAGATTGTCGTCGCAACGGCTGCCCGCACGCTCTTGCTCAACCCGGTGAACAGTGCTAGATTCCCGCTGTCATCCAACTTTTGAATTAGCAGTGATAGGAGTTGTCCGATGGGTATCTCACCTCGGTCCAGACGTCGATTCATGAAGAGCAGCGCGCGAGCTACGGCCGCCACGTGGCTGGCGGCTGCGTCCTACGGGAAGGTCTTGGGTGCGAACGAGCGGGTGCAGGCCGGATTGATCGGAATTGGCTTGATCGGCAAGCGGCACCTGCTCGATTTCATGGCGCAGCCTGATGTCGATATCGCAGCCATTTGCGAAACGTACGAGCCGCGCCTGGAAGAGGGCGTTTCAACCAGCGGCGGCAAGGCGGAACGTTTCAAAGACTTTCGCAGGATGCTGGATCGCAAGGACATCGATGCCGTGGTAGTCTCGACTCCCGACCACTGGCATGCGTTGATGACGATCATGTCCTGTGCAGCCGGCAAAGACGTCTATGTCGAAAAGCCGCTCACGTTGTTCACCAAGGAAGGACGATGGATGGTTGAAGCAGCGCGGCATTACAAACGCGTCGTGCAAGTGGGCACGCAACAACGCTCTGGCTCGCCCTTTCAAAAATGCCTGGAACTCATTCGGTCCGGCCAGATCGGCGACCTGCGTAGCGTCCGCATGCATTCCTTCCGCAACATCACGCCAGGTTTTGCCTCACCTGCGGCCGATGGAAACCTCAGTGAGGAAGACTGGAAGATGTGGCTGGGGCCGGCACCCTATGTGCCTTTCGACAAGAAAAGGTGCATCTATCACTTCCGCTGGTTCTGGGACTACTCGGGCGGACAAACGACGAACCTGATGGCCCACGAGATCGATATTGTTCAATGGGTGACACAGCAGTTGCCACAGTCGGCGGCGGCCATGGGTGGTCGCTATTCGCTAACGGGCATCGGTGAAACCCCCGACCTCTTCGAAGTACTTTTTCAGTACAAGCAATTTATCGCCAATTGGTCGTGCCGAGAGCTTGCCGGACGGGCAACAGCGCGCTTTGGTACTGAGTTCGTTGGGACATCGGGTACGCTGGTCGTCAGCCGCTCCGGCATGGAGGTGTTTCCCGACACGGTGATTCCTCCCGATGACCAAATCCCTCAATTCACTCGGCCACGACCCACCCAGCAAGGCCCGCCGGTGTTGCGGACGAAGCCTGTAAAACTGGAAGGGATCGAGCAGGTAAAAGATCAGTTCCAGCCGCATGTGCGCAACTTTGTCGATTGCATCAAGTCGCGACAGCAGCCAGTATCCGATGTGGAGAGCGGTCACCGCACAGCCACAACCTGTCACCTCGCAAACATCGCGATGAAGATTGGGCGTACGGTACGCTACGACTGGGATCGCGAGGAGATCCTGGGTGATTCTGAAGCGGCCAAACTCCTGATTCGACCGTACCGCTCCCCTTGGGATCGTGAGTTGAAAGCGGCGCTGCCGAAACACTCCTGAAGTGCAAATGACGACTTCTGGAAGTGGAGGCGGCTTCCAGCCGCCCAGCGGCAGATGCCGCTGCCACCTTGTCATTCGTACCCCCATTTCTCTGAGGACCAAAGTGCATGAAACTCTTTTCCCATGATCATCCCAAAGGCACTCGCCGCGAGTTTCTCCAATCCGTGTCGGCCCTGGCACTCGTTCAGACTGTCAAGCCGGCTATACCAACGGCTCTGAAGACTCTTGGAATTGCGTACACCTCCTTCCCCATTCGTTCCCGTCAAGCCGGTCAAGGCGGTGAAGGACCGGCGATTCCGGCAGAGAAGTTCATCGATCTGTGTAAATCCTTTGGTAGCGATGGCTGCCAGATGGCCTTCTCACAGTTGGTATCGACCGACGAGGATTATCTGAAGCGCCTGCGTCGCGCCTTGGAAGACAAAGGGATGTTTCTGGAATTGTCGCTGGGAGGGAAAGTTCTGGCTGATGCGGAAGAATTTGCCCGCGTCGCTGCGGTCGCAGGGCAGTTGGGCGTTACGCGAGCGCGTGTCGCCATCAACGGACGCCGATACGAAGAATTTTCAGATCTGCAGAAATGGAAGGAGTTTGCAAAACATTGGCAGCAGGTACTGCTTCAAGCAGAACCGATGCTCAAGCAGCACAAACTGGCCATCGGAATTGAAAATCACAAAGAGTGGCTGGTGGATGAACTCGTTGAAATGCTGAAGAAGGCCAGCAGCCCTTATCTTGGCGCTTGTGTGGACTTTGGAAACAATCTCGCCTTGCTGGAGGATTCGTTGCTGGTTGCCGAAAAGCTTGCGCCGTACGCCGTGACCACCCACTTGAAGGACATGGCTGTGGCGCCCTCCGAGGAAGGGTTTCTGCTTTCAGAAGTACCATTGGGTCAAGGCATCACTCCGCTTGGCAAGATCATGGAGGCTGTGAGGCGTGGCCGGTCGGACATTCGATTCTGTCTGGAGATGATTACCCGCGATCCCCTCAAGGTTCCATATCTCGATGACAAGTACTGGACGAGTTACGAAAAACGCGACGCCGCCAAGATTGAAAAGTTCAAAACGTCAGTCTTGTCTAAAGCGTGGACGAAGCCACTGCCGAAGATCAGCGGGATGAGCAGCCAGCGGATGCTGGCGGTCGAAGACGATAATATCCGCCGCTGTGTAGCCTACGCGAAAAGAACTTTGGGCCTATAGAGAAGTGCCAACCCTGGATAGCCGGCGTCGCTCGAGCGTTCAGTTGCTCGTCCAAGACTAATCATTCTCCTGCTGCCTGCCGATTCGACATTTGTACCTAGAACTTCGAGCTTCGCTTTTCGCGCTTCCCCTATGAAGTATTTGATCGGACTCCTGGCTTCGATGCTTTCGGTTTGGATGTTCTACTTTCTGGTCGCTGCGTTCTTCGTACAGATTGAGTCTCTACCTGTAGTCCTCGTTTGGCTGGCCAACCTGGTCTTTTTTGCCTTGAGCCTCAACGCAGCCCACGTTATTTCCCGGCTATTTTCCCTGCTGGCGATTGAAACGATGGTGGTTCCGCTGTCAGCCTTCCTGCACACGAGTGCCAACGACCAGGATTTTCTGACCTCGCTCCAAAGAGAGGGGCAGGACCCGGCGCTTATCCGTTACTTGATTGCGAGCGGCTGGGACACTGAGCACCTCATTTTGACGTCCCTCGGCTTTACCCTCATTTTTGCGGTCTTCTCCTATTACACGTCGCCGGAACGCTTTACGTTCAAGTAGCCGGAAGACACGACCCTTTCACTTGCGACCCACGAGAGCGCTTGGGAGTTGCGTCTCGTTGTAGAGTGCTCTCTCACCCAGCCTTCGGCCAACTCTGGGTTGGGAGTGAGGGGTCAGTAAGTTAACAAACTTGACCGAGATTCGAATCTCATTGCCACCACGGTAAACACTACAACGAGGCATCCACGGGCCCGGCCACAACGGCGTGCACACGCTCCATGAGAGCATTGACTTCTGTTCTTGGAATGTTCTTGGTCTCCATGGTGTCATGGAGGTGCACCGCAATTCTGGACGGCCGAAGCAGCCAGCTTCCCTTCCGATTGAATTGATAAGAACCGCAAATGCTCATCGGGACTATGGGTGCACCGATCTGATGCGCCATCACAAATGCGCCCTTCTGAAAAGGGCCCACCCGGCCATCCAGCGTGCGCGTCCCTTCGGCAAAAATGATGACGCTGATGCCGTTTGCGAGGTGTGAACGAACTTGTTCCAGGGTTTTCTTGAACTGGGATGGTCCACCGCCACGACTAACGGGGATGTTCCCGAAGCGCTTCATCATCCAACCGTAAGCCGGAATCTTGAAATGGCTATCGAGCTCCAATCCCCTCACAAACTGTGGAATCGCAGAGTAAATGACGAAGGCATCAAACAGATTCACATGATTGCAGATGAAGATGCTGGTGCGTTCCGCATCAAAACCTGCAGCACGCTTCACCTCAAAACCGACACCCGCAACCCGCAGGATGTTGCGAAAGAACCAGCGCTGCGGCCAGTCGTTCCAGCGCGGATCGAAGAAAATTCCGAGGAGCACCAGAAACGTGCAGACCGTGAAGAAGTGCACCGCGCTGACGATCCAGATGAGGGTGCTGCGCAGGATGAGATAAAGATGCTTCATCGAGTTGTCCGGAAAAAGTGATGCGTAGTACGTGATACGTGAAGCCAGAAACTCTGTCGACGAAGCTCAGTACGGGCAGGCTACGACATATCACGAATTAAGCGCCCCGTAGCCCGTACCACGAACTCAAACCATCACATCCAAAGCCAAAGGCAGCACTTCGAGTGACTGCGGCTGGCAACGAACAATCTCGCCATCGATCATCAGGTTCACCGCATCGGGCAACTGAAAATCGACGCGGCGAGCCGGCGCTCTCGAGATGAGCGAATGCTGCATATGTGCTCCGCTGAAGATCTTGGGAAACGTCATGGCGAAGTCCCAGCGTCCGATGGGGCCGACGCGGGTCACTTCGATCAATCCGTCTGCCGTGTCGGCAAAGGGAGCAATCATCAGCTTGCCGCCGGTAAACCTGCTATTCGAAAACGTCAGGTAAGTGCAAGGACGCTGGTCCAGTTCGGCCGATCCGTCAAGGCTGAGAGGAAACACAGGGAAATGCAGACGCATCCAGGTGAGCAACGTTGCCGCCAGATAGCCGGCTTCTCCCAGACGCTTGAATTGACGATTGGTCAACTCGCCAGCCTCCGCCGTGAATCCAACGCTCATCAGGTTGATGTAATGCAGAACTCCGTCCTGGTGTCTGAGTCGAATCACATCGCACCCGCGGGTACGACCAGCAACGATTGACTGGATGGCATACTCCGCGCCCGTGTCCGCAAAATCCCTCAGGAAGGAATTGCCAGTACCCAGAGGTAGAAAGCCCAATGACACACGCTCTGCTGAGGTGTCACGAGAAAACAGACCATTGATGATTTCGTAGCTCGTTCCGTCGCCGCCAGCGGCCAGGAACCGCCGGAACCCTTGCGCGTATTTTTCGCGTGCGATGCGGGTGGCATCACCGGGTTGACGGGTTTCGACCACCTCGACACTCAACCCATGAGACCTCAACCGTTGCAACGTTCCGGCGGCGAGTTTGCCGCAACGTCCACCGCCGGCAGCGGGATTGATGATGGCGAGATAGTTTTTCATGAGGGACTTATGATCGCGAAGCTGGCAACGACGGATCAGACATCGAAAAGCGCAGGTCTGCGAGGTTTGCAGGTCTTCGGTTTTTCGGTGGTGCTCCATCGACCGGAAGCTGCAGACCTTCCATCACGCCGGAGGGCTGCGCCACCTCAATCGTTCACAACTCCTTTAAAGCGGACTCCCTTGCCAATTGTGCCGCGATTTGCTCCGCCAGAACATTGCGTTTGATCTTCATCGATGCAGTACGTGGGAAGTCGTCCTCGCAGACCACGTATCCGCTCACGCGTTTGAAGTCGGCCAGCGAGCGGTTTCGCGACCTCAGATCCTCCACCAGGCCTTTTGTCACTTCGGCACCCGAATCGAGCCGCAAGACAATCATCAACTGTTCTCCCGCCAGGGACTGCTGTTTCCAGACGTAGTTAACCGCAAAGACGCAGAACTCCTTCACCGCTAATCCGGCAAACGCGGCTTCGATATCTTCGGGGTAGATGTTCTTGCCGCCTTCGGTGACGATCATGTTTTTCAATCTTCCCGAAAGCAGCAGGTGCCCGCTGGAATCCAAGTGCCCTAGGTCGCCCGTCAGGAGCCAGCCATCCACTAAGACCTCGGCAGTCTGCTCAGGGTCGTTCCAGTAACCCTCCATCACGGTTGGGCCGCGCACCGCCACTTGGCCAATACGTTCCTCGTTCGCATCGAGAATTCGCAGCTCGACACCGGGTAGTGGCTTACCCACGGTGTCCGCGCGAAAGGGTTTCAGATCGTTAACGGTCACCGCCGTGCCGGCTTCCGTCAACCCGTATCCGTTGGCGATGGGAATCCCCAAATCGTAGAAGAACTCCAGCGTGGCTGGCTCGGCGAAAGCGCCACCCGTGATCAGGGCACTCAGTTCGCCGCCCAAGGCTTGATGAATCTGCGGAAACAAGCGGCGGCTCAACTCCGGGCGTGGCTTCCTGCGCGTCAGCATGCGGTTGATGGTGATGAGTCGGTCGAGAACCCAGCGGCGAAAAGGCGGCAGCTCGTTGAAGCGTGTTCTCAAGCCGCCTTCAATGGCCTTCAAGACCATGGGGACGACGCTTGCATAGGTGATCTTGAAACGAGCAAAAGCTTCCTTCAGATATTCCGGCCGCAAGGTGCGCAAGTGCACCACGGTAGCACCGCAAACGAACGGGCCGATGAAGCCGACCATGAAATCGATGGCATGGTTTGTCGGCAGAATGCTGAGGTAACGCACGCCGGGCCAAAACGGGTACCAGGTCATGAGCGACTGACACTGCTCGAGGTAGTTGCCGTGCGTCAGCATGCATCCCTTGGGTCGGCCACCCGTGCCAGATGAATAGACGATGCAGGCCAGATCGGTACGTCGGCGCTGGACGAAGCGGGGCGTGGTAGTGCTATTGCATTCTTCCCAGCGTTGGACTCCCCTCAGATCAGCGTTCCTGGGGGCTTCAGTCACCAGAACTTGTGCCGCAGAAAGGTTGGTGAATCCCGGTGTCTGTGAGAGAGCGCGCCAAATAGGAAACTCAACGATCAAAAATCTGGTCTTGGAGTGAGCCAGGAGGGCCAAATGCTCAGCGGCGGTCAGTTTGAAATCGATCGGAACGAGAACACCACCGGAGTAGAACACCGCACACGCCGCGATGAGCCACTTCGACTGGTTCGACATGATGATGGCGGCGTGGTCGGCTTCGGCAAATCCAGAGGACTGCAAAGCCGAAGCGATGTTTTTAGCAGCCGCCTTGAAGTCGCTGTAAGAGAGCCGGCAATTCTCACGTTCACGGTCGGCTTCGATGAGACAGAGATGTCCCTGCCACTTATCCAAAGCGACACGAAGTGCTTCGCCGAGGGATGAATAAGGAGACAGGTCGGGAGCCTGGTGGCTGGTCACAGTCGCGCTTGAATCCGATCGGCGAGGGTTCGAAAATCGGTTACGCCTTGCAGTTCGTAGTCGGGGAGTTCGACGTTGAAATGGGTCTCCAACTTCGTCAGGAGGTCCAGAGCCTGAAGGCTATTGATCTTCAGCTTCTTGAAGAAGTCATCGTCCGGATTAAGTTCTGTGGCAGGCACCCGAAAATGGCTGGCGGCGAGATCAATCAATTGCAGCAGCGTTTGATCAAGTGTTGACATGGTTTGTTCGCCTTTGTGCTCCTGCTCAGGTGCACCGGCTATAGCCACTCGCTCTCCCGTTTCATGAGGAGAGGGGTGAACGCTTGAGAAGCGTTCACAAGGCCGGGTGAGGATCCTCGGCGATCCGAGGTTGCTTCCTAGTCTTTACGGCAAATACGGCTGAGGTCCGCTGTTTTCTACAAACCTGCGCAAGGCCGATTCGACGGCGGGCTTCCCCATGAGCTCGCAGAAAATTCGGATTTCTTCCTGAAACTCTGCATAAGGAATAGGCTTGATGAACTGCTTGGCCGCCCTGGCCGCCGTCCGATCAAACTTCGCGGCTTGCGAGGCAATGCTGCGTGCCACGCGTAAAGCTTCTCCAGGCGCCACCAGCTGGCTCACCAAGCCCACAGCGGCAGCCTTGGTCGCGTTGATGCTGCGCCCGGTCATTAGGAGATCCCGCACAAGGCTGTTGCCGAGATCGCGCTTCAACCGTGGAATGCCCCCAAAGCCGGGGATAAGCCCTAAGCGCAACTCCGGAAAGCAAAACCGGGCAGTTCGATCAGCGACGATCATATCGCAGGTCAGCGCCAGTTCGAAGCCTCCTCCAAACACAACGCCATGTACCGCAGCGACAGTGACCACCGGAACGGCATCGATCTGGTTAAACACGCGATGAATTCCCAGCAGAAAATCCCGGACACCATCCTGGCGGGCGGTAATTTCTAGCGCCTGCATGCCTTGGTACAACTCGCGCAGATCGGCGCCCGCGGAGAAGCCCTGGGGTTGCTCGCTGTAAATGATCAACGCATGTGCCGACAGTTCGGTCCGGTCGAGAAGCTCACTGAAGCGCCCCAGTTCAGCGAGCGTTGCCGTACCTATCTCGTTGCAGGGTTCATGGTGCAGGCGCAGCTCAATCGTCTCGTCTGTTTGCGACCATGACAGGGTTTTTCCGGAGTAGGGTTCCATGAATGATCAGACTTCTGACAAGTTTAGAGTCATGTCTCACGTGGAAGAGCAAAGATGACGTCGAAGCGCTGTGGTGAGCGTGGGAGCCGCTCTCCGAGCGGTGATTTGGATGTTGCGATAGTCTCCGGTCGTCGTCCTGAGGCTGACTTCCACACCCAAAAGATGCCAGGCCTCGTGCCCTTGGGTCCCAGCTTAGTACACAAACGGGATCAACTTCCGCGTTTCCCGTGCATAGCGGCTGAATTCGGGCCCGAACTCTTCCAACAACAACTTTTCTTCGTCCCGGATTCTCGTTTCCATCCAGACCCAAACGAGTCCACTCATGACGACAGCCGCCAAAGGATTCGCGAAAACCAGAGAGGCGCCTGCCATGATCCCGATGACGCCGGTGTAAGCCGGGTGTCGCATCCAGCGGTATGGCCCACGGGTGGTCAGCCGGTGCTGCTCTTGAATTGCAACAGCGCAGCTGAACTGCGGCCCTTGAGCGCGGATGGACTCGATACGCAAACCGTATGCGATTCCAAAGATTGCCAACCCCAGCCATCGCAAGAAGGTAGAACTTGACGTCGCGATTTGATGACGATCCGCATAGGGCAGATAAACAAACCAGCCGATCAGTGCCGGTAACACGAACCAAAAAACCTGCCGATGTTTCCGAATCTCATTTTTCCCGCAGGCATGGCTTGTTCGCGTGTTGGCCTGAGCGCCATACCAGCAGAGTCCCAGCCAGACGAGCAGCAACACGGGCCGGGCTGGTTCTGCGATGAACCCTTTGCCATCGTCCCAGCCCCAACCGGTCCACAAAACCAGGGCGATCACCAGCCAGGTGATGGTCGCATGCGCCAAACGATTTGCTAACGATTGCGGCATGGGTCTTCGGTCCAGATTACTGAGCGACGCGCTCCTTCTCGGCATCGCCAGAGGCTGCGTACAAGGCTTCGATCTCGCTTTGAAAATGCGCTTCGATCAAAGAGCGTTTCAGTTTGCGATTGGCCGTCAACAAACCACTCTCGACCGTAAATGCCACCGGACTGCGAACGAATCGTCGGATCTGTTTGTAGTGCGGCAAAGCCTGGTTTACGTTGCTCAACGCGGACTCGATCCGGTCTCGCGAAAGATTGCCTGTGACAATCACGGACAGGAACTTGCGGCCATTGCCCACAGCCATGACGTGTTCGGCTTCTGGCAGTGCGCTCAAGACCATCTGCTCGATGGGTTCCGGGCTGATGTTGTGGCCGGAGCTGGGAATGATGAGGTCTTTGAGGCGTCCGACGATTCTCCAGTTTCCCTTCTCATCGGTCTCGCCCTGATCGCCTGTACAAAACCAGCCATCCTTCAGAACCTTGGCCGTGGTCTCGGGACGATTCCAATAGCCGGGGAAGATACTTGGACCACGTACCAGGATCTCATCATTTTCGCCCTGCTTCATCTCAATGCCAGGAATGGCAGGTCCAACTCGCCCGGGCGTGTAGTTGTGGACGTCGTCCATGGTGCAGATCGCCGTAGTTTCAGTGAGGCCGTACACCTGCAGCACCGGAATGCCCAGCATCATAAAAAACAGCTGCGCTTCCTCAGACAACGGCGCCGAACCGGAAATCAGCGCCACGAGATTCGGTCCGATACGCTGCTTGATCTTGGTGAACACGAGTCGCTTCGCGAGCATTGTCCATATGCCGTTGGCAATTCCGCCTTTGCCTTCGCGACGCGCGAGCCAGGCTGCCTGCCCTTTCTCAAATACCGTGAGCGCCAGGCCGCCCTTCTTCTTCAATTGACCGAGGATGCCATTCCGGATGCGGTCGAGGAGCGCCGGCACATTCAACAGATAGTGCGGCGTGGCGACCTTCAGCTCATCAGCTAGCCTGTTCAAATCCATCGACATCACCAACGCATTATTTCGATAGAGGCAGGTGAGCAGCAGAATCCAAGAGCCAGCGAAACAGAAGGGTAAGTAGTGGAATACGCGATCGTCTCCGTTCTTGGAGACTCCAGCCATCAGTTCTTGAAGTCGGGCTGTGGTGCGCTGGACCATAAAACTGAGATTGCCAACATTAAGAACCACGCCCTTGGCGTCGCCCGAAGTTCCGGAGGTATAGATGATGGCGACAGGTGAATCGGCTAGGAGGAGTACAGGGCTTCCGACACAGTCCTGTTTGCTGGCACTAGAAGGAAAAATGTCGCTATACAGCAGCGTCCTGGGAGCATTGGGCCAGATCGACAAGATCGACTGTTTTAGCTCCTCATCCGCACAAACGAGAAGCTTGGGCGTGCAATCCTCCATCATCGCCACCAGTTCCACCGGCGCTTGGCGCGCATAGAGAGGTACCACAATCCCGCCCTCAGCCATGATGGCCAGATCCACTGCAACCCACCGGCTGCTGTTGGGCGCCAGCAGTGCGCAGCGATCACCGCGCTCCAGCCCAGCTTCCTGCAACGACGAGCGGATCTTGGTGATGGCTGTCCCCAACTGCTCGCAAGAAGTCGAGACCAGACCGCTCTCATGGACTTCCGAGAGAATCACCTTGTCGGGTGTTGTTTCGAGGTTACTCAGGATGACTTCAAGAAAGTTCATGCACCCCTCGATCCGCCTTCTTTCCCGTCACTAGTGATTCTCAACCAATCTTAGATTCATTTTGCAGCAGCGGCTGATTCGTAAGCTCCCACCAGATGATTCAGCCCCGGACTCAAGGGCGGTAGATAGTCTTCCCAGGACAAGCGCCCTGTACGGACGGGGAATTCTGGATAGCGCTCCTGGACGTGTTGCTGGAAATAAACTCCCATGCGAGCCATGACCTTCAGATTCCGAACCACAGTGCGGCCGATGCCGTCGCGGATCGATTCACCCTCCTCTAGCAGTTTGTTGAGGATGACGACCAACTTGCTTGCCAGCTCGGGATCGTCCACTTCCAACAGCAGATCGTGATGGCCGCGCTCGCGCATGAGATTACGAATGCGTTCGTCCATCGTGACGCCCGCCGACGGCACCAGCGCCGGCATGCAAGTAACGATGCCGTGATAACGCGAAGAGACCAACAGATGGCAACGGCGCAGAATGCTGACGAGTTGATACATGTCAAATTGATCGGAGATGAACAACGGCACTCCTCCCAGTCGCTCTCCCATGATTTCGCACGCGCGCCGGTCCAGAGCCTCCATGCCGATCAGCACCGGAAACACTTGGTGATCGCGGCGGAACGCCTGCACCCCGTCCGCGAAGGCATTCAAGTAGCGATGAAAGACTTCGGTGACACCGGCCCCATTCCTGAAGAAGTAGATGGAGCGATAGTGGCTGTCCTGATAGAGCCTCAGTGAAGACCACAAGCCCAGCTTGAGCAGGGAGGGCCTCACGGGCCACCAGAATGGGTTGATAGGGCAGAGTCCCAGCACAGGCATCTGCCCGTCCCAGCCTGCCTGGCGAAGCGCTTTCTCACCGTACTCGGATCCCAATGATTCGAAAGTCCAGGCTGTGTCGGTGCCCAATTCGGTAGGAACGCCCAACCGGCCCAAAACGGTCTGAGATTCTTCGTTGCGAGTGATCACCAAAGAGTCCGCGCAATAACGCCGGCTCATTCTCTGAATCAGGGGGTCCATATGCCCGGCTTCAGCGCCGTAACCCACCGACAGTTTGTTCTCGGCGGCTGCAATACCGAGAGAGCCGATCATCATCGATGTCAGCGCATTGGCAAACTTGCTCTTGAACATCGAGCCTTCGCACGCCAGAACACCGTGATACTGGCTGATCTCCCGAAACAGGAACGGCGGGAACACGTCCGGCAGTTTCACCTGTCGAGTCCGGTCGAAGTAGCCTTCAGAAAGAGAAAGATTGTGGGACAGGACGCTCAGATCGAGATGCTCGTCGCCCAACACCCGCCGCACCTGGCGGATCATTTCTTCCACTCGAACGTCCGCACCCGTGTTGCGGTTGCCGTTGTATCCCGCAAACAACAACTTCAAACGCGCGCTTGGCTGCCAGGCCTCACCGGCACCCAGCATCCAACGCAACTTGGAGAGTTCAATCAATCCGCTGACCCACATGCCGAGGGCAAAATCCATCATTAGACGGACCTCCCGACAGCTTCAGGCCATTCCCGGTAGGGGTAGGTGAAGTGATGCTTGCTCGAGAACTCAAAGAGAGGAAAGCCGTATTGCGTGAAGTTGGCGGGTGATTTCCCCGTTTCTTGCACCACACGCTGGTTGTCGAACACCGTATTCCACAGCAGATAAGGCAAGAAGACTTTGAGCAACGCTGCCAATTGGCCAACTGACGTGCCGCGGCGGTTCGAAAGCCAGTTCACAATTCCTTCGAACGGTCGGGCCAGAACAGGAGCATACAGTGGGCCTGTTCGGCCGCGGGCTTTGGCGAGTGCGTCAGTAATTTGCCTGCACGTGGGCGCACTCGTGCCCGAAGAAAGATGATAGATGTCGTAGAGTGGCTTCTCTTTCTGATGAAGGGTCACAATCGAGTCCGCAACAAAATCGACGTTGACTATGTCCAGCCGGTCATCGGGACGCAGTGGCAGCACGCGCCTGTTCGCCAGGAAAACAAACGCCTTCACCATGTCAAACTGCGTCGTTTCGCCATGGCGGCTGTCGCCCAGAACAATGCTGGGCCGAAAAATGGTGAGCGGCACGTCCTGCAGGAGCTCTCGAGCCATGTGCTCACAGAACTTCTTGGTGCGGGCATACGGATCATAGTCCGACCGTTCCCAATCAATCGAAGTGGCCTCAGTGACGACTTCGTTGCTGCGCATTCCCGCAACCGCAACGGTGCTCACGTGACTGTACCGCCGGAGCCCATGCTGGGCCAAAACGCGCCCGGCAAACTTCAAGACCTCGAGCGTTCCCCGCAAATTCACGTTCAAACAGGCCTTTTCAGATTTTCGGTTCAGCGAAGCCGCAATGTGCAGCACGGAATTCGTCGTTCTGACCAGTGTGGCGTAGTCGCCCTTATGCAAACCGAAATCTGGCTGAGTAATGTCGCCTAGAAAGATTCTGACGTTGGAACTGAGCCAATGGTGGAAGCGTGGGAAATCCAGATGCAACTGCAGGGCGCGCCAGAGTTTGAGCTCAGCCGCTCGCTGGTCTTTGGCCCGAACGAGGAGGTTGAGTTTTTGATCGTGGCCTTCAAGCAAGCCACTGGCAACATGAGAACCAAGGTAACCAGTGGATCCGGTGATGAATATTGCCATGTTGGATGAGTCTACCCGAAACCTGCGGCAGTGGGGGACGCGCTGCTGCGCGTCCGCGACGCCAACCGTACAGGGACGCAGAGCACCGCGTCCCTGTACGAATCGCGCTTACAAGCCCACCAATTTGTTCACAGCAGCTAATCAGGAGTATCTTGCAACCACTCGCTTCGGTATCGGTTGTGAAAGCTGCGGATCAACTAGCTACCGGTCTACTCCCCAACTGCCCGCTCCACGGTCTGAAGGTTTGCGGCAGAGGCGGCTTCGCGGGAATCTCCTGCGAGCGACGCTTCTGGCCGGTCGGCCTTTGAGTATAACTTGAAGCTTCTTGGCAGCAGCCCGGTTTCGGGCCGCCGTCCTTCAATGAGTGGATAGGTCCACCGGCGCAGTGCCGGAACGTGCAAGTTGATCCAATAGTCGTACCAATCAATCCCTTCTGCGTCGTAGTCGAACAGATCGACTTCTTCGTCGGGAAGGGCCTGAGCCAGCGACTTGATGTGATCCGCAGCGAAGAAGTATTCGTTGTCGAGAATGAACGGCTCGTACAAATCGATCACCTTCTGCACTTTCTCGAGGGCGCGCTGGCGGCGGGCCAGCGGCTCTCCCCCTTTGGCTGGCAATGGAGAAAGCAATCTCTGTGCACCCTCGATCACACGTCTAAAGCGCGGCAGAGACACGTTGGTGTAGCGTGTTTTCGAGACGGGAATGGTGTCGAACCGGGCGCGCAACCAATGTTCCAGTCCTTCCAGCGATCGATAGTGTTTGCGATGTGCCAATCCGGTTAACTCGATCGTGCGGCGCATGTCGGCCGGGTTGGTCGCGGAAGTGGCCAGCTGATAAATCCTCTCGTGGCATCGCTCGATGACAGCCGCTGCAATCAGCGTCAGCCCGCGGCAGACCAGATCGACGGGGATCACATCCAATCGTTTACGCTTGTTCGAAGGCAGTTGTCGGAAGTAAGTGCCCAGCAAGTAAGAGAGCGGAGCCGTCGTGTTCACTCCCTCGTTCCAGCCACGAAAGGGCTGGCTCACTGAAGACTCCACGATCGACGGCCGCGCAATGCTCACCGGCAGACTGCCCGCTTCCGCTTCGAGCAACGACTCACCCAGGCTCTTCGTAAAGGTGTAGATATTAGGCCAGCCCCAGCGCTGGGCTCGTTCGATCCCAATGTCGATCAAACGATCTCGAACCCAGCGAGTGCGGATCTTTCGGATCTGGTTGTTAGCGGCCTTTTCATCACTTCCATCAGTGCTGCACTTCACTTTTGACAGAGCTTCGTTTCGGAACTGCGACTGAAATGCCGGGCCGTCTGCCTCCTGTTCGATCCTGGTTACCTCCGAATGCAGGAATTCCCATTCGTGGCGGGCGTTGAAGTCGGAAGCTCCGCGGGGTGTATAGCTCGGCTGCAGCTCTTCCGGAACGCGCCCATCGGTTCGGCCGTTCACGAAGCAGGTGGAGACATGCACGAGCCCTGCCCGCCGGCAGCGCCGCAAGAACTCCACCAGATGCAGCACGCTATCTGCGTTCGTGGACAAAGCCAAGCGAAGGTCCGGGTTGAAGTCGGTCAAGCCCGCCGAATTCACGACCAGATCGAGGTCCTGGTAAAGACTCTTGGCGGTCGCACTGTCCAGCCCGAGTCCTGGTTCCGAAACGTCTCCTTCCAGGACCTCGATGCGTTCGGAAAGCCAGCGTCCCAGGTCATCTCCGTGCCGCTCGTGCAGCACTTTAAACGTTGGAGACTCGGCCACGATGCGTTCAAAACGCTGCAACGCCGAACGCGAGCCCTGTCGCCGAACCAGCAGATAGATGCGGCCGATCTCTGGCAGGTCTTCGAGCAACATGGTCAGCCAGACTTTGCCAATGAATCCGGTCGTCCCGATCACGAGCAGATGTTTTCCCGCCAGCGCTCTTCGAACGGAGAGACGTTCGACACGCCGCGGCTGGCTGCCAAAATCGACAACGGCATGCTTTGGAACGGAATGTTGGCGAGCCGCAGGAAAGATCACCTCGTTCGGAGAAACGAAGCGCCAGTTTGCGGGAAGCTGTGACCGGCTGCTTCCCCAGCCAGGGGTTTCTCCTCGCTCTTCCGGCGAGAAGCTGGCGGCGCCTCCGAGCGATCCGACCACCGGATTGAGCAGCCGGCCGGTTGCCCTTCCGTCACGGAACTCCAGTCGGTTGCTTAACAAGTGCTCGACTTTGAGTTCCTGCGCGAGCGGTCTGATGAGATGATCCAATTCCTGGCTCACCAGCACCACAGGCCGGCCCGTCTGTTGCCATTGCCTGAGCCGTTGCAGTCCTTCCGGCCGAAGCCGGGGCCGCACAACGTAGTTGAAATACTCCTCGCCCAACAAATCCAGGCGGTCACGGCTCATGCCGCGCAAGGGCAGATGCATGCACCGGACTGCAAACTCGGGATTCTCCACAGAAACCACTGCCCGAACCAATCCAAGACACGCCACCGCAACGAGTCGATACAGTCGCTCCGTAAAGGCCTGGGCGTTTCGTGCAAAATGAGCCGGCACGCTGAAGGGCCTCAAAGAGACGAGCAATCCTTCCGCGCGCAGAAAAACACAGTCCGATTCAGACGTTCGACTTTCAGGGCCAACCGTAAGATGGTTCACAATCGAATGACAGGGGAAATGATCTGTGTTTGAAATCGACGGCAGAACGAACTCCTGTGGGCTGGGGCATTCCAGATTCCCTCCGCTTGAGAACGGCCTTTCACCGCTCGCGCCCGTCCGGTCTGCCTTTTGGCACACCAAGGATACGCAAGACAGCCTGGTTTTTCAAGGGGTTTGCCGGTCCTCGGGTTTGCTAGTGCATTGCCACCAGTATCGATGCAAACAGCTCCGATTCCCTCGAGCGCGCTCGGGCAGACTGTCCGCCTACTCCTGGGCACCATGAGTCATTCCGGACTTCCAGTTCGCTCCCTTCCCAAAGGTTTCAGAACCTGCTAGCATTTCCGCCGTTCATTCGGTTAAAAGTCCGTTTTACGCCACGATTGTCATTCGAAACTTCAAGGAGGCGACATGCAAATGAGCCGTTTAACTGGGCACTGGTGTCGGGTCGGTCTGGGGCTGGCGCTAGGTCTCATCGTATCCCTGCCTGCGCGAAGCCAGGACTTTCAGCCAGAGATTCAACCGCTGCCGAAGCAACTAGCGACTTACGAAGAAATGCAGATTCCTGCCGACAATCCATTGACGCCTGAGAAAGTGGCGTTGGGCCGGCAGCTGTTTTTCGACAATCGCCTGAGTGTTGATGGAACGCGCTCTTGTTATTCCTGCCACCTCTGCGAGAACGGTCTGACCGACGGCAAACCCAAAGCTCTCGGCGTCGGAGACAAGCCGCTGAAACGCAGCAGTCCGACATTGTGGAACATCGGCTACCACAAGGAATTCTATTGGGACGGTCGCAGCGCCTCGCTCGAAGCGCAGGGCGCGGCAGCCTGGCGTGGCGGCAACATGGGTGCAGGCGGGAAAGAAAATGAAATCGTCGCCAAGATCAACGGGATTCCCGGATACAAAAAGCAGTTCCAGAGTATCTTCAAGAGCGACGCCACTGTTGACAACATCTTCAAGGCGATCACTTCATTCGAACGAACGATCATCAGCGGTGACACGGCTTATGATCGATTCAAGGCTGGCGACAAGAAAGCGATGACCAAGCAGCAGCAAGCCGGATGGAAGCTCTTTCAGGATTTGAAGTGCAACAACTGCCACGACGGCGTTTTGTTTACGGACCAGCAGTACCACAACGTGGGCGTAGGCATGGACGGGGAAAAGGCCGACGACGCGGGACGTTTCGACAAAACCAAGAAGATCGAAGACACCGGAGCCTTCAAGACACCAACGCTGCGCGACATTACGAAGTCTGCCCCGTATTTCCACGACGGCAGCATGAAGACGCTAGAAGAGGTTGTGGACTTCATGCTTGGCGGCGGAAAGGACAACAAATATCTTGACAAGAAGAACCTGGAAAAGCGCAAGGCGACGCCCGCCCAAAAGAAAAACTTGCTGGCGTTCCTGAAGGCGTTGGAAGTCGATTGCAAACTGACGGCTCCGAGGCTGCCGTAGCCGGGAGATCGGGAGTCGGAGTTCACCGCGAAGACGCGAAAAAGCGAAGTCAGCAGAGGATAGTCGACTCCTCACCCCGGCGGATTGTTAGCCGGAGTCCAACTGGATTCCGGCTTTCGCCGGAAAAACGACTCATCGTTGCTTCGAGCGCTCCGCGACTTCGCGGTTTGCTGTCTGGGGAGGTTCGCTACGCCTAAAGCTGCCGAGGTTGAACTCGTCAAAGGACTGGGTCTCTTCGATGCCACCATGCTCATCGTTGGTTCGATGATCGGGTCCGGCATTTTCATTGTCTCGGCAGACATTGCCCGCCAGCTCAGCTCGGCGGGTTGGCTCCTCTTGGCCTGGGTGGTTACTGGCTTGCTGACTGTGGCGGCGGCGCTTTCGTACGGCGAACTTGCAGCCATGATGCCCCGCGCGGGCGGGCAGTATGTTTACTTGCGGGAAGCCTTTTCGCCCCTTTGGGGTTTTCTGTATGGCTGGACGTTGTTTTTGGTTATTCAGACAGGTACCATCGCCGCAGTAGCTGTTGGGTTCAGCCGTTTCCTGGGTGTCGTCGTTCCTGCCGTTTCACCCACAGCTTGGGTCATCAAGCCCGTCAACCTCTCAACCGATTACGCGATCAGCCTTTCGCTCCAACAACTGCTGGCGATTGTGCTGATCGTATTTCTTACGCTGATCAATTCCCGCGGGTTGAGCATCGGGAAGTGGATTCAGAATATTTTCACCTCAGCCAAGACGATCTCTCTGCTGGCCCTCATCGTCCTCGGCATATTTGTTGGTCGCAATGCCGAAGCGATCTCAGCCAATTTTTCTCAGTTTTGGACGATTCAGAGCGTGAGCATCATCCAACCTGACATTTCCTGGTTGCCCGCGGTTACAGTGACAGACGGACTCTTTGGCTTGTTCGTGGCATTTTGCGTGGCGCAGGTGGGTTCGCTATTTTCTTGTGATGCCTGGAACAACATCACCTTTACTGCCGGCGAAGTACGCGAACCGCAACGTAACATTCCGCTCGCGCTGGTATTGGGAACCGGAACCGTGGTCGTCCTGTTTCTGCTGGCCAACGTTGCCTATCTGAATACTTTGCCTATCGAGACGATTCAGCAAGCGCCGGATGATCGTGTTGCAACGGCGATGCTATCGGTCATTTTCGGGGACAGCGGCGCCGTTATCATGGCTGTGGCCATCATCATTTCCACTTTTGGTTGTAATAACGGTATCGTTCTGGCTGGCGCGCGCGTCTACTATGCAATGGCCCGTGATGGATTGTTTTTCAGAGCGACGGGAAAGTTGAACAGTTACCGCGTCCCCGCATTTGGGTTAGCCCTGCAGTGTATTTGGGCTTGCTTGCTGGTACTTCCGCGCACCCGCTTGCGTGATGGTTCAGGCGCACCCCTTCTTGACAAAGCAACTGCGATGGAACGGTATGGAAATTTGTACAGCAATCTTTTGGACTATGTCGTCTTTGCAGTGTTGTTCTTTTATGTTCTCACCATTGCGGGGCTTCTTCGATTACGGCACACGCGGCCAGACGCTGAGAGGCCGTACCGTGCAGTCGGTTATCCGGCAGTTCCGGTGTTGTACCTTGTGACGGCGACAATCATCATGGCGGTCTTGTTGCTTTACAAAACCCAGACAACCTGGCCCGGGCTGATGATTGTGTTGAGCGGTATTCCTGTCTATTTTGCGTGGCGAAGGACTGTGCCGGGGCAGTGAGAGTGGCGCGACGCGTGTACTCGGCTTTGTGTCGAGGACGAGCACGAGGACGACAACGACGACGATTTTTAGAGGGAGCGATTGTGGATTCGAATCTTCTAGCAACCAAGTCGATTGAAAAGCTGGTGGGAGACGTCGAGCACGGCGCCAAGGCGTTGAAGCGCTCGCTGACCGCGCTGGATCTCACGCTGCTGGGGATTGGCGCGATCATCGGCACGGGCATTTTTGTGCTGACAGGAACGGCGGCGGCCAACCAGGCCGGGCCGGCCATTGTCATTTCCTACGTCGCGGCGGGATTGGCCTGTGCGTTTGCCGGGCTCTGTTATGCCGAATTCGCCGCCATGATTCCGATCGCGGGCAGTGCCTACACTTATGCCTATGCAACACTCGGCGAGGTGTTCGCCTGGATGATCGGGTGGGACTTGATCCTGGAGTATGCCGTGGGTTCCATGACCGTGGCGATCGGCTGGAGCGGTTACTTTCAGCGCATTCTCGCCGGGTTTGGCATTCATCTGCCGCTTTGGATGACTGCGGCTCCGACAGCAGCTCCCGGTGCCGTCATCAACCTTCCGGCGATCGTGATTGTTCTGATCATCACGGCGATTCTGGTGATCGGAGTCCGCGAGAGCGCCCGCTTCAATGCCGTTATGGTCAGTATCAAACTCGCCGCCATTCTGTTTTTTATCGTTGTGGGCGCGCATTACGTGAAGCCAGCGAACTGGGTGCCATTTGCTCCCTACGGCTGGTCGGGCATCATGGCTGCCGCCGCGGTGGTTTTTTTCGCCTACATCGGGTTCGACGCGGTTTCCACAACGGCCGAGGAAGCTCGGAATCCGAAGCGAGACCTGCCGATCGGAATCATTGCTTCGCTGCTGATCTGCACGGCGCTGTACCTCGCGGTGGCGGGCATTCTCTGCGGCATCATTCCCGTCACCGAGTTGAAAAGCGACGCCAAGTTTCTGAATGCTCCTGTGGCGTACGCGCTTTCCGTTATTAACCAGGACTGGGCTGCGGGTCTGGTTTCGGCGGGAGCCGTCGCAGGCATTACCAGCGTGCTGTTGGTGATGCTGATGAGCCAACCGCGCATTTTCTTCTCCATGAGCCGCGACCATCTGCTGCCCGCCGGCGTCAGCAAGGTACATCCCCGTTTCGGCACTCCCTACATCACCACCATCATCACTGGCCTGGTTGTGGCCGTGTTTGCTGGCCTCTTGCGCATCGACGTGGTTGGGGAGATGACCAGCATCGGAACTCTGTTCGCTTTCGTGGTCGTTTGCCTGGCGGTGATGGTTTTGCGAATCAAGCGCCCCGACGCACACCGTCCGTTCAAGGTTGCTGGAGGCTTCGTTGTTCCGGTTCTGGGGACGTTATCCTGTGTCTACCTGATGGCCAGTCTGCCGGTGATCACATGGGTGCGTTTCCTGGTGTGGCTGGACCTGGGTATGCTCATTTACTGGTTCTACGGCCGCACCCACAGCCCGCTCGTGAACAAGTCCGAGGCTCAAGCACGTAGTAATTCTGAGGGTCTTGGAAACTTTGTCTCCTTTGCCTCCTACCTCATCCTCTTCAATGGATTCTGCATTACCGTGCTGGCCTACCTCACCGAGTTTGGTGTGACCACCGAAAACTCAGCCAAGTGGCATGAAATTTCGGTGACCCCGGAGCAGGCGGACACAGTGGGATGGACGATTCTCGGAATTGGGATCGCCGTTCTTGTTGCCGGTCTGTTGCTGAGAAAGACGTCTTCCAAACCAAAGGCAGCGTGACACAATGATGCGTGGGGCTTGAGGGTTCATTACAGCCCTCAAGGAGACGACGGATCATGCTGCTGGGGCTGATTGGGCTTGTCATCTTCATCACTTCGTTTGTGGCCACCACGGGACTCACCGTTTGGTTTGTGGTGAAGCTGCCCCCTGACTATTTCGTCAACGATGGCCGGCGGCAATCTGAGCAGCGAGCTTCACTTTCAGATTGGGTTCGATTCCTGCTGCGCAATCTTCTTGCGGTGGCTCTGGTTGTTCTCGGTGTTATCCTTTCCCTTCCGGGTATTCCTGGACAAGGTGTGTTGACCATCCTCCTGGGGATCATGATTTCTGACTTTCCAGGCAAGGAACGCCTGGAGCGCAAGATTGTGAGCTATCCCAAGGTGCTTGAGGCTTTGAACCGTCTCCGCGAACGCTTTGGAAAACCACCGCTGGTGACGTGAGTCCGGTTCGTTTGAACTTAGCCCGTCCTCGTCGTCGTCCTCGTGCTCGGCCTGAGCCGCAGCATTCAAGGTCAGAACCTCACTTGCTATGAGCCAGGAAAGGCGAGGACGAGTACGACGATGAGGACGAATGAAGCCAAAGTGATAAGAACGGCGTGATGATTTCCGATTCTGCCAAGAGAGTGCTGCGAATCGAAGCGGAAGCAATCACTGGTCTGATCGACCGTATTGACCAGCGCTTCGAACAAGCCATCGAGACGCTCGATGCCTGCCGTGGCCGTGTTGTCGTCACGGGTATGGGCAAGTCCGGCATCATTTGCCGCAAGATCGCTGCTACATTTGCCAGTACTGGGATGCCCTCGCTGTTCTTGCATCCAGCCGAGGCCAATCACGGCGATATCGGGATGATTGTGAAGGGCGATATTGTACTGGCTGTTTCCAACAGCGGAGAAACTGACGAACTGCTGCGGCTGGCTGAGGCTTTGAAGCGTTTGGGAATTTTCCTGATCAGTCTGGTTGGCAATCCCGCTGCTTCCCTAGCCCGGGCCAGCGACATCGTATTGGATGTGAGCATCCGGCGCGAGGCTTGCCCGCTGGGGCTGGCCCCGACAGCCAGCACGACAGCAGCTCTTGCGATGGGCGATGCGCTGGCCATTGCGCTTTCCGAAAAACGCGGCTTCAAGGCGGAGGATTTTGCGCATCTCCATCCCGGGGGCAAGCTTGGCAAACGTTTCCAGCGCGTGGAGAACCTGATGCACAGCGGAAACCAGCTTCCCGCCGTGGGTATCCAGACGCCTATGCGGGATGTGATCTATGAAATCTCCAAAAAAGGGTTGGGCGTGACGGCGGTGGTCGGAGAAGGAAACAAAGTAGCGGGGGTGATCACCGATGGAGATTTGCGCAGGTTGCTTCAACAGGACGAGAGCATAATGAAGAGTACGGCCGGCGCCTGTATGCACCCGAACCCACTTACGATCTCCCACGACGAACTGGCTGCTGTGGCGCTTCGAATGATGGAAGAGAAAAAGGTGACGTCCCTATTGGTGGCGTCGCCCGAAGGGATTCTGGAAGGCGTCATCCACATCCACGACCTGTGGCAGACACAAATGTTCTGACGCCCGAGCTTCGAAGTTCGAAGATCGAACGCCGGAGAAAATCGAAGGATACGCCAATTCCGCGTTCGCACTTCGTCCTTCGCACGTGCTAGAGTTCTCGGTTGCAGAAGCGGCAAATTTTGGCGTCGGATTTGATGGTTTCGGCGCAGTACGGGCATTTGCGAGTGCCTGTGGAATCGCTGAAAGCACCTTCTTTGAAGGTGCGCTGGTGATCTTCAACAATTTGCTTGATACGTTGCGCATCCCGTTTTGTGTGGCCGTGGCTGTAGATTTGGTTGGTCCCGCCTGAAGATTCAATCCAGATATCAGACCAGAGAACCCCCGTTTTGATGCGGACCGAAGAGATATGCCGGATGTTGATGGATTCTTCGTCTGAGGAAAGCCAGGATCGCTTGGTTTTGATGACCTGCACCGGGCTCACCGAAATCTTCGTTCGGAAGATTCGGTTGCCCTTGGTCCAGCGGCTGGCCATGAATGTTTGAGTGCTTTGAGTTGAGCTCACGTTGTTGTCAGTTGGACTCAAGAACGCGTTCTCGGGACGAGTCCGTTTGTTAGTCGCGGCTTTAGCCGGAAGCCGCATAGGCCGCCACTGCGATCTTCTTAACCTCCGCCAGTCCCTGATTCCTGGCCGCTTCCTCGCAGCAGAGCTACGGCGAAGTCGCGGTTGAGCCTCGCAATGAATTCGACCGAGATCTCCTTCGGACAAACCGCCTCACAGGAATTCGTGTTCGTGCAACTGCCGAAACCTGCCTCATCCATTGCTCGCACCATGCTAAACGCCCGGCGGTAGCGTTCTGCGCGACCTTGCGGCAGGAGGCCAAGATGTGCGTTTTTGGCGGCTACAAAGAGCATGGCAGACGCATTCTTGCAGGCGGCGACACAGGCGCCACATCCAATACACGCAGCCGCATCCATGGCGCGGTCTGCTTCTACCTTGGGAATCGGAATCGAGTTTGCTTCAACTGCCTGGCCCGTCGAGACAGAAATGAATCCACCGGCCTGGATGACGCGATCGAACGCTGACCGATCCACGACTAGATCCCTAATGACAGGAAACGCGCTGGCGCGCCAAGGCTCAATCACAATACGATCGCCGTCGCTAAAGTGGCGCATGTGGAGCTGGCATACCGTCGTACCCTTGTGTCCGCCATGGGGAACGCCGTTGATGACGGCCGAGCACGTTCCACAGATGCCTTCGCGACAATCCGACTCGAACGCGACGGGTTCCTCACCGCGGTTGATGAGGTCCTCGTTCACCACGTCCAGCATCTCCAGGAATGACATGTCGGGAATGATGTTCTTTGCCTGGTACTCGACAAAGTGGCCAGGCGTTTTCGAGTTCTTTTGCCGCCAAACTTTCAGGGTCAGGTTCATGCTCTTGAATTCTCTAGGATACTTCGCTCAATGACTTCCGGCTCGCAGCCAATCGACGCGTGACGGTTTCTCTATTTATAGCTTCGCTGCGCCATCTTGACTTCTTCGTAAGAGAGCGGCTCCTTGTGCAGAACGGGTGGCTTGTCGGGACCTTGGTATTCCCAGGCTGCGACAAATGAGAATTGCTCATCGTTCCGCAAAGCCTCGCCATCCTCGGTTTGATACTCTTCGCGGAAGTGTCCTCCACACGACTCCTCCCGAGTTCGCGCGTCGAGGCAGAGCAATTCGGCGAACTCCAAAAAATCCGCCACGCGCCCCGCGTGCTCGAGAGACTGATTCAGTTCCGCACCATCCCCCAAGATGTTGACGTTCTCCCAGAACTCCTGGCGCAGCGCTGGGATCCGCTGCAAAGCTTCCATCAGGCCGTTCCGGTTGCGTGCCATCCCGCACTTATCCCACATCAGCTTGCCAAGCTCTCGATGAAAGGAACTGACAGTCCGCTTGCCTCGGATTGACAGGAGCTTGCGAAGACGTGCCTTGACTTCCTCTTCCGTCTTCCGAAACTCTGAATGGCTGGTCGAAACTTTCGCTTGTTTCGACGAAGCGAAGAAGTTCCCAAGGGTGTTGGGCAGAACGAAATACCCGTCGGCCAAGCCCTGCATCAAAGCGCTGGCGCCGAGCCGGTTGGCTCCATGGTCGGAGAAATTGGCTTCGCCGATGACGAACAGGCAAGGCAGCGAGCTCATCAGGTTGTAATCCACCCAGGTTCCGCCCATGGTGTAGTGAACCGCCGGGTAGATGCGCATGGGCGTCTGGTAGGCGTTCTCCCCGGTGATGCGCTCATACATCTCAAACAAGTTGCCGTAGCGTTCGCGGATGGCCTTCTCGCCTAGCCGCTGGATGGCATCGGCAAAGTCAAGGTAAACCCCCTTGCCTCCCGGGCCAACCCCTCGTTCATCGTCGCAGGCCTCTTTGGCTGCGCGAGAAGCAATGTCGCGAGGAGCGAGGTTCCCGTAGCTCGGATACTTGCGCTCCAGATAATAATCGCGTTCATTCTCTGGAATTTGTGAAGGCTGTCGGTGGTCGCCTTTCTTCTTTGGCACCCAAACACGCCCATCGTTGCGTAAGGATTCCGACATGAGCGTTAGCTTAGACTGATGGTCGCCACTGACCGGAATGCAGGTCGGGTGGATTTGGGTGTAGCAAGGGTTCGCGAACGCGGCGCCCTTCTTGAAGGCGCGAAACGTGGCCGTGACGTTACACCCCTTCGCGTTGGTAGACAGATAGAAGACGTTGCCGTATCCGCCTGTTGCCAACACCACTGCATCCGCCGCATGCGAGGCAATCTCGCCAGTGCAAAGATTGCGGGTCACAATGCCCTTCGCCTGACCGTCAATGACGACCAAGTCCAGCATTTCCGTCATGGGAAACATTTGGCAACGGCCGAGCCCGACTTGCCGCTCCAAAGCCTGATAGGCGCCGATGAGAAGCTGTTGACCGGTTTGTCCACGAGCATAGAAGGTGCGCGAAACCTGAGCGCCGCCGAAGGAGCGATTAGCCAGCAACCCGCCGTACTCCCGCGCAAACGGCACGCCCTGCGCGACGCACTGGTCAATGATGTTGACGCTGACGTGTGCGAGCCGGTAGACATTGGCTTCGCGCGCCCGAAAATCGCCGCCTTTGATCGTGTCGTAGAACAAGCGATAGATACTGTCTCCGTCGTTCTGGTAATTCTTGGCGGCGTTGATTCCCCCTTGAGCTGCGATGCTGTGCGCTCGACGTGGCGAATCTTGGAAACAGAAACATTTGACGTTGTAACCTAGTTCCGCCAATGAAGCTGCAGCGGAAGCACCCGCCAACCCGGACCCGACGACAATGACGTCGAACTTCCGTTTGTTGGCCGGATTCACCAGCTTCATCTCCAGCCGGTAGCGTTCCCACTTCTGCTGCAGAGGGCCTGAAGGAACTTTGGAATCCAGTTTCATAGATCAGTGATGAGTGACCAGCGGCGGCCTCACGAGTGACCCGGACGAAAAGCTTGTCATCGGGGTTACCGCCCCTGTCACTTGATGATTCCTGCCAGTACTGCCAGCGGCATCGAGCAATTGCCGAGAAAAACAATGACTGCCAGAATCTTTGAAATCCGATCGATCCAGACAGCGGTGTCCTTGTTCTTGAAGCCAATGGATTGGAACGAGCTGCCAACGCCGTGGCTTAGGTGCAGGCACAGCAGTGCCATTGAAGCGATATAGAATGCCGATACTCCGGGATGCTGAAAACCCAGAATCGTCATCCGATAAACATCGTGGTGGCCGTTGGAATCTCTGAGCTGCAAATAGCTTGGATCGACAAGCCCTACGGTGAAGTGCATCAGGTGATAGACGATGAAGGTGAACAGCGCAAAGCCGCTCAAGACCAAAGTACGCGAAGCATAGCTCGCCTTGTAGGGTTTTCCGTAATCGTACTTCTCCGGCCGGGCCGCACGATTCCGCAGCGTCAGCTGAACAGCAGTCAGGATGTGCAGAAACACGAGGACTAACAGGCCCACTCTTGCACCCCAAAGCAACGATGGCTTGGACTTGAGGAAGGCGGCGTAGTGGTTGAGTGTTTCGGGCCCAAGGAACACCTGCAGGTTTCCCAACATGTGCACCACGACAAAGCCGAAAAGGCCTGCACCACTGAGCGCCATGATGTACTTTTTGCCGAGGGTGGAATGGTAGAGATTTGACAGAGCACTCATGACTCAACTTTGGTGCTTGCAACAACCGAACGATGGCTTCGACCAAAGAAATTTGTCAGTGGTCATTGGTGATCTATCATTTTTCATTTTTGGTCCGCTGATCGGGTCTTTGCCGTGTTGATAGATGAAGTAACGACAAGATGGAGACTCCACGACTTCACCTGCTCTTCAGTCATAGTATTCCAACCCTAGATGGGTGATCAAATCCTCGCCTCGCAGGTAGCGTAAGGTGTTTTTGAGCTTCATCAGCTGGATAAAGAGGTCGTGCTCCGGGTAGAGCTGGGGCGCACATTGCGGACTCTTGAAGTAGAACGAGAGCCATTCCTGAATCCCTGACATGCCGGCGCGTTTAGCAAGATCGAGGAACAAGACAAGGTCGAGACAGAGCGGTGCTGCGAGAATGCTGTCGCGGCACAAGAAATTTACTTTGATCTGCATGGGGTATCCAAGCCAACCGAAGATATCAATATTGTCCCACCCTTCTTTGTTGTCTCCACTCGGTGGGTAGTAGTTGATGCGGACCTGATGATGAAAGTCCTTGTAGAGCTCTGGGTATACCTCGGGTTGAAGGATGTGATCGAGCACCGAAAGCTTCGACTCTTCCTTGGTCTTGAACGACTGAGGTTCGTCCAGCACTTCACCATCGCGATTGCCCAGAATGTTGGTTGAGAACCATCCTTTTAGGCCCAGCATTCGAGATTTCAAGCCGGGTGCGATGATGGTCTTCATGAACGTCTGACCCGTCTTGAAATCCTTCCCACAGATCGGAGCTTTGTTCTTCTGAGCCAACTCCACCATGGCTGGGAAGTCTGCTGACAAATTCGGTGCACCGTTGGCGTACGGGATCCCAAGTTGCAGCGCGGCGTAGGCGTAGATCATGCTGGGCGAGATGCCTGGGTCGTTCTTTTTCAAGCCTTTTTCAAACTCGGCCAGTGACGAGTGCACCGTTCCAGGCTTGAGAAAGATCTCAGTGCTCCCACACCAAATCATCGCCAGTCGATCTAGATTCTGAGATTTCTTGAAATTTTGGATGTCGTCGATCACCTGCTGGGCTTGGTCGAACTTCGTCTTTCCCTTCTTGACGGTCTTACCGCTGAGTCGCTTGACGTATTTCTTTTCAAACACGGCGTTCCAAGGCTTGAGACTCTGGAGCTGCGGCTTCAGCGAGTCCAGGAGCGTTCGCTCGAGGACACCTGAACGGAGCGTGGTCTCGTAGCAATTCTCGCCGTGAATGTCCCAGCCTCCGAAGACGAGATCGTTGACGCCTGCCAGGGGCACAAAATCCTTGATCATTGGGACCCGTTTGTCGGTACGTTTTCCGAGGCGGATCGTTCCCATCTGGGTGAGCGATCCGAAGGGTTTGGCTCCCTGAGTCCGAATGGCTTCCACACCGGCAATAAAGGTCGTGGCAACAGCGCCCATCCCAGGAATGAGCACACCGAGCTTACCCTTGGGCGCGGCGATCTTCGTGCCTTTCTTGATCACTGTGATTGGTTCTCCAGTCTTAGGAATGTGAGTAGAGCAGGAATGACCGAGCAAAACAGTCGTGAATGATGCAATGAACGTCTGCCATTTGCAACTTCAAATTCGGTCGGGAAGGGCCACGGAGGCACAGAGACGCGGAGAGGCAATTGGGTGGGACGCGGATTTCGAAGATGAACGCAGACAAATAACCGCAGAGAAGCGGAGACGCAGAGAGAAGCAGGGAAGAGGCTTGACCGCCTTTATTGTCTTTAGGAAAACGATGAACGACGATGTGGATTCAAATGCCGAAGACAGACCATCTTGAAATCCCGACGGCTGACTGTTCTCACAAGCAGTTCTCAGTGTCTCTGCGGCGCCCTTTACCTATCCTTCAGCGCGGCCGACGACAATGATGCCGATCGGAAGATCTGCAGCTGGCTTCGACGAGGACTTGATCTTTAAAACCCAGTGTTCCATCTCATCCTTCTCCAGCGTGGCGCTGCTGGCTGCAGCAGGTGGCGAGGCCAGATTGATAACGGCCGGGTGATTCGTCCCAGAGGCTTTTCGGCTCAGTGCCACCACTTCGTCGGTGCTCATGACAGCATCGGGATCTCTTGTGTCTTCGTCCGCTGGAACCAGCAACACAAAATCCAGAATTGGAGCGGCGCCGAGATGATTGCCGTCTTGCAGGATGAGGCAGTAGCGCAGGGTATAGACACCGGGCTTGATGGCTTGCCCACGATAGTCAGATCCAGGGGCGCTAAATTTCATCACTCCCAGAAGCTGGCCCAGGTGAAGTGCTGGATACTTCGCCTCGGGCGAAGCGGCCTTCCCAAGGTTGGCGATTTCCTTGCGAATCCACACCTCGCACCAGGCGACGCCCTGTTCGTTCACGATCTTGTAGCCTTCGGCCTGTAACACTGCTTGGAGGCTGGCGCTCAGACCCTCCGGTGCGCTAGAAATGGGTTCGAGCTTGTAGGAGGCAGCCATGGCATCCAGAGTGCCACCGTTCCAAAGTAAGACCGCCATTAAGGCAAGAAGTCTAAGTTTCATCGATTTCTCCTAGCAATGTTCACGTAAACCAGCCGAGTGGTGTTTCCGCTCTCCGCTGCTGCCATAGTAGCCTGGATCCCGGCTGCGCTGCACTTGGCCGGAATGACGGAAAGAGGAGCGTCAGTTTGGATTCACCGCTTTCGCAGGAATGACGATTCCCAATTCAGCCCCGGCGCCCTTACTTGCAGCTAACAAAAACAAACGGAAGCCGAAGCTTCCGTTTGTCGAATTGTCCAAATTGTGAGATGCAAGAAGGGGCCAATTTACTTCATGGAAATTACTTGCGCAGGTGTCGTGTAGGAAAAATTACCCACGAAGGAGCTTCTCTTACCATTCAGTTTCCAGGTCACTCCCAAGCCCCGCCCAGTAAATTCGTCATTAAGTGTAAACGCTGGCATTGCGTGGATCAGTTCGGTGAGTGGCTGATAATAAACATCTTCGTTGCCACAAAGATGATCTTTGCCATGCAGCGAACGGGTTTCGATTTGTGCCAGCGAGCCAGCAGTCAACTTTGCATGCCCATGCTGGTCACCTTCGCCAACTTCAACCTGGATGGGAGTGGACTCGACCCTGACTATGTTCTTCAAGAGATTCCCAGCCATGGACTGAGCGAAGGACTTCAACGCCGCTTGTTGTTCGGTGGTTGCGCGGCTATCGACAATCAAAACCGACTTTGCCGGGTAGGGGCTGGTGAAAGGATCCCCCAAAGTCGCATTGGCTTTAACTACTCCAACGACTCCCAGTCCATCCAAGGCAATGCCGTTCCAGCTCCCCTCCTTGATGTGCCAGGCAAGGATCGCTTCAGTGCCGGTAAGATTCACTTCACTATTGGCAACACAAGTTCCCGTATAGACATCGGCGCTGCGGGTTTCGATATAGTCTCCGCGAATTTTGCCGGCGGATGCAGCCATAATTGGGGCGGCAGTTGCAACAGCCAAGCAAAGGGCCAAGCTGACGATCATCAGTCTCTTCATAAAGAACCTCCTAAAACGGATGTTTCAAGATTCCACTTCGCGCAACGCCCCGATTATAACGTGGCTTGGGCGTTAGTTGAAGAAAGAACCTTAATATACGAACTGTGGTTCCATAATTCCGAGTGGGCCTGGGGCGTAGGCCCGAAGACGAAAAGCCGCAGACCACTTGAAAAAGCGGTCTGCGCTACATTCCATCTACTTCAGAATGCCTCTTTGAAACAGGCCCGTCCCGGCTTGCAACCTTCAAGGTCAACCAGCTGTCCATCCGGGCCAATGACCCGCTGGGTCAAAGCACACCAGTAGCTGTCGTCATTGGAAGGAGGAACGGAAGGATCCCGTTCCGATTCATAGAATTGGCTCTTCCAACGAACGCAGTTGCAAACCTCGTGGCCAAGATTCTGTAGACGATGGTACATGGCTTAAGCTCCTCCTTGAGCCGCTTGCAGGAGAGCCCGCTTAGCAGCCACGCGTGCGAGTTGAACTTTGTAACCATTCTTGCTGAGAGGCTTGGCCCCGCTGACTGCAGCGTTACCCGCCTCAGCGGCAAGGCCTTCGCTGATCGTCTTGCCTGCCAGGGCTTTCTCAGCGTCCTGAGCCCTCCAAGGGACCGGTGCCACATGTCCCAGAACAACCCGGGCACTTTGCACCGTTTTGCCACTCATTTTAAGAGCCACAGCCGCGGCCGCGAGTGGCCAATCGAGAGCTTCTTTCTGTCGAACTTCATAGGTGGCACTGCGAATACCCTTCGCAGGAGGGACGATGATTTCACCTACAATCTCGTTCGACTTCAACGCGGTTTCGCGATCTCCATCATTCTTTGGTGTTACGAAAAACGCCTCGGCGGTTACATCTCTCCAGCCCGCGGAACCGAAGATCCGGACTTTTGCTTCCAAGGCGATCAAGGCGGGTGCCAAGCTTGATGGATTTACAAAATATGCGGGCCCAGAATTTCCCAGGATAGCATGGTGTTCATTTTGGCCGCCGGCGATCAAATCTCTGCCAGCGTCATCCTTAGGGAAGTAGCCCAGCCCGCTTCGGAAATACCAGCACCGGGGACGCTGGCACAAGTCACCACCAACGGTTCCGGTGTTGCGGATCTGTGGACTGCTGACTCCCTCGGCAGCCTGGGCTAAGGCAGGATACTCTTTCTTCACAGTTGCATTTCCAAGCAGCTCTTCCAGAGTTACCAATGCTCCCAGTCGTAATCCAGTTGAAGCGTTGTATTTGATTCCCTGCAGTTCCTTGATGTCCTTGATGTTGACGACACGCTTCGGTGTCGTCAATTGATCCTTCATCAAGCTCAACAAGTCTGTGCCTCCGGCCAGAATCTCCGTTTCGCCCCACTGGGCGCTCAAGAGGTTCACGGCCTGTTCTTTGGTTGTGGGGGCGGCGTATTCAAAGGCATTCATGAAGAGAGCCCTCCTTTCATTTCCAGTGCTGCCAGGATCCGAGCGGGCGTAAACGGCGCTTGAGGCACCCGAACTCCGACGGCGTTTGCGACGGCATTGCCGATCGCGGCTGCAGGCGAATTCGCGGGCGGCTCACCCAGTCCGATCACTCCGCGAGCGTCTTGCTCGGGATCGTCCTTCCACATGTGAACAACGAAATCACCAATGTCGCCAATGCCTGCCAGTTTGTAGAACTCCATGTTGGCATTGAGGGGTCTTCCGGTCACATCATCCATTACCCGCTCTTCAAACAATGAGAAACAAACCCCCATGATCATGGCGCCGAAGACCTGGCTTTCGGCCGTTTTCTCGTTCAAGATCAAACCACAATCTTGCACGGCCACAAACTTGTTCATTTTGACGATGCCGGTCTCTATGTCCACGGTCACGTCGGCCATCTGGACGCCGCCGACGCCTTGATCCGTAAGCTTCCCATCTGTTGCGGAGGGTGCTTGAACATTCTTTCCGGAAACCACCAGTGGAGTAACCCCAAGTTTCGCAGTGGCCTGTTTCCAAGTAAGGCTCTTGGCTGGATTGTCTTTCACCTGAACTTTTCCGCCAACAGCCTCTAATTCCGAGGGTTGGGCAGACAGAGCCGGGGCGACCTTTGCGAAAAGTTCTTCGAGAGCGTTTTGTCCGGCACGTCGCGTGGCTGCGCTCACACCACCGACCGTCGTGCTTCCACCCGAAGGTCCAGAAGCCGGATACTCGGGTGCCCGGCCGATGTTGATCTTGATGGCGTCGACCGGCAGCCCCAAGGTTTCAGCCGCCACCATCGCGAGGATCGTGCGAGTACCGGTCCCCAAATCCTGAGTTCCCATGTGCAGCGCTACAGAGCCGTCCGGATTGATTGTCAGCCGTGCCTCACTGACGTGGCCGCGTCCGCCCCAGGTATGGAAACCCAAGCCGACGCCCTTCTTGAGGTGTCCGGCCGTTGGGTCTCCGCGTGGATGCCACTTCTTCTTCCACTCCATCAGCTCAGCCGCCTTTTGCAGCTCTCTGCGATAGAGGTCGGCACGCTCACCGGCGAGGCTAAGGTTCTTCAGGTAGAAATCGAGCGAATCCATGTTTAGCTTGGCTGCCATGTCGTCGAAAGCGGCGAACGACAGCCAGCACGCCTGCGGATGGTTCGGTGCTCGCCAGGCTCTCTGCGGGCCCGTATTGGTTGCGACGGCAGAATGTTTCTTGCGGCTGTTTGGAATATTGAGGACGTAGGGAAGGGGCGCCATGCCTCCTCCACCCGGACCGCCGGTAGACCAAGACTGATGCTCCCAAGCTGTCAGCGTTCCATCCTTCTTAGCGCCTACCTTGATTCTGGCGAAGTGCGAAGGCCGCACTCCGGCGACAAACAGCTCAGCGTCGCGTTCGAGGAAGACTTTTACCGGCTTCCCTCCGGCCTGCTTCGAAAGATGCGCACCCTCAAGCCCCCAAGAATCGGCGCCGAACTTGCTCCCGAAACCGCCGCCAATGTGATCCATGCTGACCTTGACGTTGCTCGCTGGAATCTGCAGCGGCTGGGCAAACTGGCCCACCAAACCGCTCACGTTCTGGGTTGAGGGATGGACTGTAAGGTTGTCTCCCTCCCACTCCGTGATTTGTCCGTGCGGTTCGAGACAGCAATGAGTGATGACCGGGATGCCATACTCACCCTCAATGACGACTTCTGCTTCCTGAAACGCCTTGTCCGGGTCCCCTGCTACTTGCTCTGCTGCCGGCTTGGCACGGTCGCCCGCTTTACTCAGATCTCGCTCGTTGACGAGGTGGGGCAGCTTCTCGTACTTCACGACAATCTTGCGCAACGCGTCTTCGGCAGTATGTTCGTCGACCGCCACGACGCCGACAACTTCATCCAAGGCCCAGAGAATTTCGCTCCCAGGGCCTTTCTTCTCACAAATTTTTACCGCCTTCACGCCAGGCATTTTCTCCGCAGCGCTGATGTCAATGCTGACAACCTTCGCGTGCGCGTAAGGACAGCGCAGGAACTTCGCGTACAACTGGCCAGGACGCTTGAGGTCGGACGCATACTTCGCCCTGCCCGACGCCTTGTCAGGACTGTCCAACTTGGAGACGCGTTGTCCCAAGATGGCGCGTTTTGATTTTTCAGGCCATTCATACTTAGGCATTGGCGCGTCCTCCTTTCTTCTTGGCAGTTTGGAGAACTGCATGGGTAATCCCCACATACGTGCCACAACGGCAGAGATTGCCTCCCAATCCCTTGCGCACCTGCTCGATGTTTGGATTAGGGTTCTTGTCGAGGAAGGCTTTGCACGCCATCACAAACCCCGGAGTGCAGTAGCCACACTGCTGGGCATCGTTATCCACGAAAGCTTGCTGGAGCGGGTGCAGCTTGCCGGGCTCCGACAAGCCCTCAATGGTTTGAATATCTTTGCCCTGAGCCTCGATCGCCAGCATGGTGCAAGAGTAAACCGATTTGCCGTTGACGATCACAGTGCACGCACCACAGGTGGTGCGGTCACACACGCGTTTTGCGCCTGTGAGTTCAAGTTCGTCGCGCAGCGCGTCCAGTAGCGTCAACCGTGGCTCTATGTTCAGAGGTTTGTTGACTCCGTTGATCTTTAAGGTAACCGGTGCCTTGCCCGGTCCGATGACCTTGGCACCTTCTCTGTTAGCGGCCTCCAAAGCCTCGGTGCCCGCCACAATCCCTGAAGAGAGAACTGCGCCCGCTCCCTTTAAGAATCCGCGACGAGACACTTCCAATTTGGATGGCGGTTCAGGATGATCACGTTTTGGCATTCAGCCCTCCAGTGAAAATTGAGAACCTATGGGATGTTTGGTTTGATTGAAACAACGCTCCCAGGTCGCTCGAACCTGGAGGCCTATTTGAATAATAGAGAACAATTGGAACCTAGACTCAACGACGTTGATTCTTAGGAGGCAATTGCATGGAGAAAGACAGTACGTTTCGAAAGATGCATCATAGGAACGGGCTTTTCCTATTGTCAACACAAAATACCACTCTCCCAGGGTTGCAGTTCCCCACTTCACAAGACGCTTATAGGCAGCGCGCTGCACCCGCTGTCTTTGTCGCGCCAGCAATTCAGGCAGTTACATAGTCCAGATTTAACGTGAACGTCACATCCTTGTAACGCTCACGTCACAAGGCGTGCATAAGCTGGCGCCATGATGAGGGTGCTTACTTCCATGTCCCACCAGTTTGACCAGCAACTGGACGAGCTTAAGAATCGCATGCTCTTCATGGGCAGTCTCGTTGAGCACGCCATTCATCTCAGCATTCAAGCCATGTGCGATCGCGACGAGCAGCCTGCGATGCGGGTTCTTTCGGAGATTGAGCCCCAGGTAAACGACCTGCACTTGGAACTTGACGATCGGGCGCTTCAATTGTTGTCGTTACAGCAACCCCTGGCCGCCGACCTTCGTTTCATCACCTCCACCATGAAGATCAACAGCGACCTTGAGCGCATCGGTGACCAGGCCGTGAACATCGCACAGCGGGCGCTGTCGATTGTCTCGCAACCTGAACTCAAGCCCCTCGTGGACATTCCTCTGATGGCTGACATCGTCAAGAGAATGGTGAAAGACGCACTCGACGCCTTCGTGCAGAAGAATACGGACCTGGCTCGGGATGTCGTTTTACGTGATGACGAAGTGGACCAGTATCGCGACCTGGTTTTCCGCGAGTTGGTTCCCCTGATGGGCAAAAACCCCGCCTGTATTCAACTTGCGCTGGATTTGATTCTGGTTTCCAGAAACCTGGAACGGATTGCGGACCACGCGACCAACGTGGCCGAGGATGTAATTTACATGGTGCTTGGACGTGACATCCGCCACCGCGCGGAAGAAAGGCTGTTGCCGAGATGAACAAGCGCATCCTCATCATTGAAGACGACAAGGACATCGTTGAGGCCTTGCGGTACAACCTCGAAAAGGAGAAAGGATTTTCGGTGTTGTCGGCCAACACCGGGGACGAAGGGGTGAACCTAGCCTTTCAGGTGAAACCCACCCTCATCATTCTCGATATTGGCCTGCCAGGTCTGAATGGCTACGAAGTTTGCCGGATGCTTCGCCGGGATGTCGAAACGCGGGACATCCCAATTCTGATGGTAACGGCTCGAGTGGCCGAATCAGACAAGGTTCTGGGACTGGAGTTAGGGGCAGACGACTACATCACGAAGCCGTTCGGGATTCGGGAACTCATTGCGCGAGTGCGAAACGCCATTCGCCGCCGTGAAAGCGAGCACGATACAGTGGAAGTGTTCGACGACGGGCGGCTGCATATTCATTTCGGGGACTACATCATTCGTTTCGACGGCCAGGAGCCTAAGCTGACATTCAAGGAGTTCCATCTTCTAAAACTTCTCGTGCAGAATGCGGGGAGAGTGCTGTCGCGAGATAAGATTCTCGATTCTGTCTGGGGCTACAATTATTATGGCGAGTCGCGCACGGTTGATGTTCACATCCGCCGGATCCGCAAGAAGCTGGGACCCGGAGTTGACGACTATCTCGACACCGTCATCGGCGTCGGCTACCGCTTCAAAGCGTTGAAGTCGACCCTCGAACCCATGGCCCTGGCAGCCCGGGCATGAGGCTAACAGGAATCCTAGCTGGGACGATTTTAGTTTGCCCACTCGCCTACAAGCGCCGCAGCAACAGCAAAGTCATGTCATCCTGCTGTTCCGCGGCACTTCCCCAAGCTGAGGCGGCTTCGGTGACCAGCGTCACTAGCTCATCCAGCGGCCGCCGAGCATTGCGAATGAGAAGCTCCGTCAGGCGCCGTTCGCCAAACTCCTCACCGTATTCATTCTCCGGTTCGGTAATTCCGTCCGTATAGGCTGCCAGGAGATCGCCCGGCTGCAACTCAACACAGCCGTGCCCGTAAGGCTGATTGGGGAAGGCACCCAGAACCATTCCATTTACCTCGAGCAGTTCAACGCGGCCCTTACGGATCAGGATGGGAGGGAGATGGCCGGCATTGGTGTAATACAGGTGGCCGGCTTCTTCTTCGTAGATTGCGCAGAAGAACGTCGCAAACTTCTCTGCCGATGTGCTCTCATAGAGCTGTGTGTTCAACAGACGTGTCAATTCAGACGTTGAGAAATCCTTGCCGTTGTTTGTGGACTCGGGAGCACGCGTATTCACGCTGAGTTGTGCCCGCAGCGATGACTGGATGCTTGCCATCAGCAGAGCGGCTGAGATCCCCTTGCCTGCGATGTCGCCAATTGCGAGTACCGTCCAGTTTGGTCCCATTTGAATGAAGTCGTAGTAGTCGCCACTGACCATGCGGGCCGGACGACAGGCGCCTGTGAGCTCCAAGCGCTTCATTTGCGGGGCGGACTTTGGAAAAAGCTGCGACTGAACCTCACGCGCGATTTCGAGCTCCGATTCGAGTCGTTCCTTTTCCTTTGATTCGATGATGAGCTTCTCGACGTTGGCGGTCATACGGTTGAAGGAAGCAGCCAACTCGCTCAGCTGATCGTTGGAGCGAATCGGGATGCGATTCGAGAAATCGCCGGAGTTCACCTTCAGGGTGCCCTCATACAAGTCCTCGACCGACCGAGTCATGGTCCGCGTGAGATTCATGCCAAAGATCAAGGAAGCCACTTCCACAAGCAGCAATAACCCGCCGATGATGTACAGCACAAACCGCAGAGCACCCGTCAACGGTCCATGCGTGCTGAACAATTTCTGAATGATAAGCGAGGGCCGGGAAGCCACTCGAATCAGCACCTGAGTTGGCTTGGCACTGTCCCATGCTCGCAATGGGAAAAGGGTGCCCCAGCGAACGGTGATATCCCACCACGAGCGAGGAGGCTGCAGGGCAATTGCCCTTTCCTCACGATCCTCACCCACAGCCCGGAAGTGAACTCCCTCCGAAGATTGCTCCGGCTGCTGGTTCTCCGTCTCCCGATCAATCGACGAATGATCGTCAACCGAAAGCAGGCTGATCGACGCCATGCCCGGCAGAAGGTTACCCAGCAGAGATGTGTCTGCGGATTCGTAAGCAAACACTTCAATCCGATGAGACGGTTGTTCAACGCGAACATCTGCGGCCAAGGCGTATTCCCGGCCGGCGGCTACAAGGCCAAGGAACCCGTGCTGGCTCCATCGAGGGAACTCAGAAACGCCCGCATTTCCTGGGATTTGAAAGCTCTTGCCATCCACACTGACTACGGCCCGCAGGCCTGCCAGGCGCCGGCGCAAGGGTTGAATGAACTGCTTGGCGGCGGCTTCACCCTGGTCCGACCCCAAATGATCGACAACGTGCCAGGCCAGCGCATAGGCGCAGTCGCGCACTACTTCATTGCGCCGGTTCAACTCGGCGGTCATTAGATAAGTTGCCACTTGGCCCATCAGAATGTACATGCCAAGGCCGAGCATGACCAGAATGAGGGTGATGGGCACCACGCCGATGAAGACATAGGCAAGTATCAGACGATTGCGGAGTCGCCAGACAGTCCGGCGGAATAGCCGAAACAAATATTTGATGGCAACGACGAAGCTTAACGTGAAGAAACCCAACCTGAGCAGACCATCCAGAGGCAATGCAACGTCCGCCAAACGGTCCAGAGCCTGATAGGCGACCTGCTGGATCACTAGAAGCAGCAGAACCTTCTCCACGAAGGATCGCTGTCGCAGGAATCCCAACAGTCGGTTGGAAAGCTTAGCCATATCAATGTGGGGTGTTTGGCCGGAAGCAAAGGCGAAAGCCAGCCGCAGGAACATCGGCAGGCGCGGAGCGATTATATGTCAGTTTGGAGAATGGCAGCGAACATCGAGCAAACAGGAGGGCTCCTCAGTGTGGCGAACTTCGAGCAGCGTACTGCCTGGCAAGTGAAGTCTGCCGAGCCGACGGACTCCAGGCAACCGCGTTTATCGACCGCCGAACCGGTCTACTCCGGGGTCGCGACAGGCACGATGTTGACTTGCGTTTCGAACTTCCGGTAGTTGGCGAAGTCGCTCAGGAACTTGACGTTGAATCCTTTGAAAAGAAGGACTCGACCGTTCGCAATCACTTCACTGTGATACGGGAACCAGGCCTCGTCGTTCACCTTCCGTTGCCAGACTTTCAGCGTGCTGCCGCGATTTATCTTGGCCAGGAACCCAGCTCCAAGTTTGAAGTCATCGATGAACTCGATCTCAGCGAGATTGATCTGTGCCTCGGCCTCATCAACCCAGATTTTTCCTTTGATGATCTTCAAGATCCTGAGATCGGAATCTCTGGGTACGTAGCCGGAGCGGGGACTCACGGTGAATATCAATGTCTTTCGACCTTCCAAATGCTCCTCTCCAGAAAGTACAAGGTCAAAGGCTTTGAGTCCCTCATCCCAGAGCTGCTCTTCCTTGCGGCGTCGCTCACTTCTCTTCTTCTCGAGATTTTCGCGTTCCGCCTTGGAAAGATGTGAGTACTTTCGAATGTTGTTGTCCAATTTCTCCTGTTCCTTCCTGGCTTCCTTGTCAGACAGCAGCTTTCCATCTTTCTTTACGAGCCTGCGATAATCGCCATCCTCCAGCGGAGTCACCTCGAACGTGTGCGATTCTACTTCCAGTACCTCCGAGTTGTTGCCCAGAGAGAACTTCTGGCGCGTTACCTCATAGACATAAGACATCTCCAGCAGCCGGTTTCGCTTCTCATTCTCGGCCACGCGCTGCGCCAGCGATTTGAAGCGCAAGCTGTCATCCGCTTGGAGAGCGACTTTCTGAAACAACAGAAGAACCACCAGGCAAACACAAGATTTGTCGATTACTTGGTTCGCGATCTGCATCGGAAAAAGTTCAGGACCAATTGACGCTTGATTTGTGATGCCGGCGCATGGCGGAGGTTTGCCCACGCGCCTAGAGGGTGAAAACCGGGGGAGGTGAACCTTTATGGCAGCATCCAGGACATTTAGTAGGGGAGGAGTCCTGGAATGGGGGTGTGATTGGATGCAAGCGCCATTGGAACTTGGAGTGTTGACTCAAACGTAGACCCGTTCGGCCCGGCGCAAAACGCGATACCGCTCGAAAACTTGCCGCTCACCCTCCAGCCCCAAAAAGGATTTCCAGGTATTGCCTCGGTAGGTATGTCCCAACATCTTTGCCGCGTTGCGAAGGACGAATCCCGGACTGTGAAAGAGCGCAGCCGGCATGTGCTTCGTTTTCATCTTGCGTTCAGCGCGCCAGCGCATGAACTCTATCTCCTCTGCGCTGAGGTGTTCACTACGAACCACAGCGGTGGTGCCGTCGTATTCTTCCAAACGGTCGTTGATAATCAACCCCCGCTCCTGAAACTCTTTCGTCATGGGAGTCCGCGGATAGGGTGTTGGGTGTTGGATGTACGGCCAATCGATGTAGCGCTTCGCAAAGTCCAGATTCGTCTGAATCGACTCAGGGGTGTCGTCCGGATTTCCCACGATCAACCCACCCACGACGTACATCCTGTTCCGGTGAATATGCTCAATCGCTTTCAGAGTCGCGTTGCCCACAATGCGGCCATGGTCCCGTTCTTCGTTCTTGGATTTTGCACGGAGAAACTTCAGATCGGCTTCCAGAATGTTCTCGATTCCCAAAAAGACGTAACGGAAGCCCGCTTGGCGCATGAGTGGTGCAAGTGTCTCTCCGTGGTTGGCAATCGCCGAGGTCATTGCTTGCACGGTGTAGTCCAGCTTGTTGAGACCTGCACTAACGATTGCCTTGCAAAAAGCTTCGAAGCGGTGGACGTCCAAAGTAATGTTGTCGTCGATGATAAAGATGGCCCGGGCACCATGGTTTTGAGCATCCCGGATGTCTGCAATGACCCTATCCAGGCTATAGGTAAAGAAATTGCGCCCCCGCATTTCGATGATCGAGCAGAAGCTGCAATCGAAGGTGCAACCCCGTGAGGTTTCGATGACGTCCACCTGGCGGCCGATGAGCGTGTAGCCTTTTAGGACTCTTGCGGCCCGGTTCGGAGGTCGAATCTCGTCGCGCTCTAGGCGGCTGACGTGGCGGTCGGGGTTGTGGACAACCTCAGTTCCGCGGCGAAAAGACAACCCGTCAATCGCGGTGAAGCTGCTACCGTGCTCAAGAGCGCGGAGCAAGGACGAAAATGTAAACTCGCCTTCTCCACGGACGACGAAATCAACGCCGCTGTCCGGGCACGTGTAGGCGTCAACTGCCAAACTCGCGTCGTAGCCACCCACAACAATGTGAACATCAGGCTTCAGCGAGCGGACCAGAGCCACTATCTTCAGCGCGGTTTTGCGCTGGAAAGTCATCACGGACAGGCCAACCACGTCCGGGTTGGTCGTGCGGACCAACTGTGTAACAGTTTGCCGCACGCGCTTCGGCACAAGGATCAAATCAGCAACGGCTACTTTGTGGTGAGGGTCAATATTTCCTGCCAACGAAGTGAGCGCTCCGTTTGGCATGCGAATGGCCACGGTGGGCATGTGCTCGAAGGAATCAGGCATCGAAAGGAGGAGAATGTTCATGTTGCCTCCTCAAGTCAGTTTGGCTGGATCCGAACGAGATGACTGTATGACTCGCCTGTCCCGATGTCAAGAATCCAGCCAAGATTCATCCTAACGGTGACTGCTTCGAACAGATCCCGAAGCACTCTGCGGCTGAGTTCGGTTAGAATACGCGGAACTTGCTAGCAAGGATCCTCGTAGAAAGAGCTGGATTGGTTCTGTTCTGGATTTTGCGGAATCTGCGTCGCGGAGACGATGTCACATCGATTGATTCTTAAGGAGACTGATTCATGAGCTACTGGTACTTGGCGATCAACAACAAGTCGGAAGGCCCTTTCACGGTTGACGAAGTCGGCACTCGCATCCGCGGTGGCCAGGTGACGCCCCAGACTTTGGCGTTCACGCAGGGCATGGCCGACTGGACGTCCCTCAACCAGCTTCCGCAGTTTCACTCGATGTTTCGCACCGAGGTGCTCTCCATGCCGCCCGTTCCCAGCCGGCCCGCTGGGCGTTTGCGAAGCCACGAAATTGATTACGAGGTCTTTGGCGACGACATGCAGTTCGTCGAAATCACCCTCGATCCGCAGGAAGCCGTCATTGCCGAAGCGGGCAGCATGATGTACATGACACAAGGGATTCAGATGGCGACGCAGTTTGGAGACGGCAGCCAGCCAGCCGCCGGGTTTTTTGACAAGGTGCTTAGTGCCGGTAAGCGCGTCCTGACGGGCGAAAGTCTCTTCATGACGGCGTTTTCCTGTGCGTCTTCCAAACGCGAGAAAGTGGCATTTGCTGCCCCCTATCCAGGCAAGATCGTACCGGTTGATCTCGCACAATATGGCGGAACCATGATCTGCCAGAAGGACGCCTTTCTCTGCGCGGCCAAAGGAACTGCCATCGGCATTTCGTTCAGCCGTAAAATTGGGCGAGGGCTGTTTGGCGGCGAAGGGTTCATCCTGCAAAAGCTCGACGGTGATGGCATGGCCTTCATGCACTCCGGTGGAACGATCACGAGCATGGAACTGGCTGCAGGTGAAACGTTGCGGGTGGACACGGGTTGTCTGGTGGCCTTCCAACCGAGCGTCAACTATGACATTCAGTTCACTGGCGGTATCAAGAACACACTCTTTGGTGGGGAAGGGTTGTTTCTAGCAACACTGACGGGCCCCGGAAAAGTCTTTTTGCAGTCGTTGCCGTTTAGCCGGCTGGCCGATCGCATCTACGCCGCCTCGCCGCGTGCCGGTGGAAGCCGTCGGGAGGAAGGCTCTCTTCTGGGTGGTTTGGGCGGATTGCTCGACGGGGACAACTCTTGAATCGGCAGGCTCCAGCGTTCCCCCGAGGCGGGACCTACTTGTGGGTTTTGCCTGAGGATTAACCTGGCTCGGCTTTTGGCTGAATCAGGCTGGAGATTCAGGTTCGACTGACTTCGTTTCGGGAGTCTTGATCAAGTCAGGGCTAATGGAGAGGATCAGTCGTTGTTTCCGACGGTCTAGGTACCAAGCAAGAAGAGGCAGCAGCAGCAAACCACCGGGAAGCGAGAAGACAGCAAGCAACGGAAGTGAGGCGGCGACGCTCTTCAAATGTAGACGAATCTCGGCCTTGTCTTCAGCGGTCCAACGCATTCCGTTGCGTGGCTTCATGAGGAGACGCATGAATCCCTGGATGTGATAGAGGTCTCGTAGACCGATCGCCTTGAGTTCGACCAAGAACGCCGGAGTTGTCATTAGGGGCCTCGCCAGACCGCTATCTAAAAAGCATTAGGAACGCAAACTGCTATCGTGTTTATCGGCAGTTACAGACAGGTCAGTAGAGCAAACGTCAAAGATTTATTGATTTCTTCTCAGCACAAGCGTTGACTTCCTGCTGGCGGATTTAACGAACCCGATAAGATCGATTTTTCACCTGTCGAAGCGATTTTTCTCTCTCCACTCGAGTGACTCACCAAACGATTAAAGTTCGCACTCCGCCGGATTTCAGCTTTTGGCGGACGGCCTTCAGCCATGGCTGGTGTGCATTGGAGCCCTTCGCTCTGGACAGACAACAGCGGCGCTTGTCGCGCGTGTTGAGGAGTACTCAAGGCCCGGTGCTGGTGGAGATGACCAGCGAGGCTCCGGAGGTTCTTCGACTGTTCGTCCGTTCGCGGCAGCCCCTCGCCAAACCAGGTGTTACTGGCCTCAAAAAACAGGTGGCCGTCATGTTGCGGCTCGACGAGTCGCTCGAATCGTTTTACGCGACGCTGGACCGTGTATCTGCTAACGGAGAGTTCAGTTGGGTTCGCCAGGAACGCGCAGGCCGACTGCTGCGCAGTCCGGATCTCTTTGAAGACGTGGTCAAGATGATCTGCACGACGAATTGCGCCTGGAGTGCGACGGAACGCATGGTGATGAACCTGGTGAACAAGCTGGGATCTCGTTTTGACGAAGAACACGCCGACTTTCCAACCGCTGCGCAACTGGCCGCGTCCACCGACGAGTTTCTGGTGCGGGAAATCAGGACTGGCTACCGCAGCCGCTATCTGCTGGAACTGGCGCAGCGAGTCGCCAGTGGCGCACTGGATTTCAGCCGCTGGTTACAGCTTGATGAGGAGGAACTCTATAAGGAAATCGTTTCGATCAAAGGTGTTGGGCCCTATGCGGCTGGAAACTTGATGAGATTACTAGGCCACTATCGACATCTAGCTCTGGATAGCTGGTGTCGGCCACAGTACTCCAAGATTTATCGAAATGGCCGGAAAGTTAGCGACAAGACCATCGCCCGGCACTATGGGAAGTATGGTCCGTGGAGCGGGCTGGTCTTGTGGCTCGATCTGACGCGGGAATGGTTCGGAGACAGTACAGAACGGCCGTTTTGAGAAAGGGTGTTCAACAACCGCGGAGACGCCGAGACGCAGAGAAGAATGGGACAAGGACTTCTCCTAACAAGTTCAGTTCCTGGGAACGGATGACACCAACTACGTGGGCCATCTCAAGGGATAGTCTCTGCGTCTTCGCGGCGGGGTTTCTCTGCGCCTTTCAAACTGCTTGGTCTTCGAAGAGCAAATAGTTCTTGCCATTTTGAGGTTTGTCGCTATACTCCCCTCGGGGTTGCATCAGCGTAGTCAGTTCCTCTGGAATGTCCAGATTCCGCTTCCTTCGCCGAATGTGCCGCCGTTTGAATGTGTTTGCTCACCCTTCTGAGATGAGCAATCTCTCCTCAGCCGCGCTTGGCCGCTAACCTCACTTACACAAATTACCAGATGACCGGTCGTTGTGCCGTGTGCTTGTTTTCCTGACGGTCTTGTAGCTTGCCCAGCATTTTGGGAAGACCACTCTGTGAGACTGGCGGTAGCAGGCGGTTGTCTGAAACTTCGGACGGGTTTCCGTCCATTCAAGGAGAAGTCATGTCGTTTCGTAAACTAGGTCTTACTGAAGAACTGGCGCGCGCCGTCGAGAAGTTGGGTTTTGAAACCCCGACTCCGATCCAAGCTGAGGCTATTCCTTCAATTCTGGAAGGCCATGATGTCGTGGGAACAGCGCAGACTGGTACCGGTAAGACAGCGGCGTTCGTGTTGCCGCTACTACAGAGGCTGGGCCAGCCCGGTGGCAAGGTTCGGGCCCTGATCCTGACTCCAACCCGCGAGCTGGCTCAGCAGGTGGAGGCTGCTTTGCAGGAGTTGGGGCGCTTTGCCAAGCTGCGTTCCTGCACGATTTTTGGTGGAGTTTCACAGCGTGGGCAGGAGGATGCGTTGCGGCGCGGCGTTGACATCGTTGTGGCCACTCCGGGCCGTCTGCTGGATCTGCTGGAACAAAAAATTGTGTCCCTTTCCTCCGTTGAAGTGTTGGTGTTGGACGAGGCCGACCGCATGATGGACATGGGGTTCCTGCCCGACATCCGCCGCATCGTGCGGCTCGTTCCGCCTCAGCGTCAAACCTTGTTGTTTTCTGCCACTCTACCGCCTGAAATTCGCGAGCTGACAAGAACGCTGCAACGCGATCCGAAGATGGTTGAGGTGGGCGGCAGCGGCACGCCTGCCGTCGGAGTTGAGCAACGCCTGTTTCCTGTGCCGCCACATTTGAAGTGTGATTTGCTTCTGCATCTCCTGGGCCGGGAAACGATGCGCCCGCTGCTGGTATTCACCCGTACTAAACATGGTGCCGACCGGCTCCACCGCGCCCTGGAGAAACAGCGTCACAAGGTAGCTCGCATCCACTCCGGGCGGTCGCAAGGCCAGCGCCAGGAGGCACTGGAAGGATTCCGGAGGAATCATTACCAGATTCTGATCGCCACGGACATCGCTGCCCGCGGCATCGACGTCAGGAACATTTCGCACGTCATCAATTACGATATTCCGAACAATGCAGATGACTACATCCACCGCATCGGGCGCACCGCCCGTGCGACGGCGACTGGCTTGGCCTACAGCTTCATTACTCCGGACGAAGAGGATCAAGTGCGTTCGATTGAGCGCAGTTTGCGCCGCAAGCTGAACCGGATTCGCCTGGATGACTTCGCCTATGACGCAAAACCCCAGCCAAGAACGGAGTCTCAACCCGATTCGAACTCGACTGTTGAGCGGCGTGCTTTTCGGCCAGCGCCAACTGGGCCAGCGCGAGTGTTCGATCGGTTCGCGCATTCAGGCAATTCGCGGCGTCCCTCTGCCGGACCGAAGTCCCGCCCAGGATTTGGAGCAGCCAAGCCTCGGTCGGGCAGGGGAGACCGTCAGGAATTTCGCGGCAGATCCACTTCCTGGTCTGAAGGTTCGATTGGTGCCCCTTCCTCGGAAGAGCAAGCGGAATTGAAACGGTTGCAGCGGAAGCTCTTTGGGTCCGGCCGCACCCGGCATCGCCACGTGCTTTCGTAAACGGCTTCGAAGAGGCGGGCCCGTAGTTCCGCCTCTTTTTCCAGCAGTCCCCGCCAAGGCAAATGCGTTCTCCTGGACGCCATCGAAAGCCCCGCCAGGAACTGCCCAAGAAGTGACTGCCATGCTATGCTTCGGCTTGCCTGAGTAGGGCTCGTTGGCAGCGCTGTTGATATGGGCATCCCGAACCTGCTCCTCAATATTTCTCGCCGTTCATGACCCAACACCACGAAGAAGAGGCCATCGACAAGGCTTACGATGCGCACCTGATGCGTCGGTTGTTGCAGTACCTGTCGCCCTACAAGGTGCAGGTGCTGGTTTCCATGCTGATCATCGGCGTCGTTTCGCTGCTGCAAGTGAGCAGCCCCTACCTTACCAAGATCGGTATTGACAACTACATCGTGCATGGAGACCTCGCGGGTCTAAACAAGGTGGTTTTGATCTACCTGGCCATCATTCTGTTTGGATTTCTCTTGGGATACCTTCAGACCTACATCATGCAGCTCACCGGGCAGCGAATCATGTTCGATCTGCGCTTGCAAATTTTCACTCATCTGCAAAACCTTCCGTTGTCATTCTTTGACAAGAATCCCGTTGGCCGGCTCATGACGAGGGTTACCACCGATGTTGACGTTTTGAACGAGCTGTTTACGGCGGGCGTGGTCACGTTGTTGGGAGATCTGTTAGTGCTGTTGGGAATCGTGGCCATCCTCTTCGTACTGAATGCGAAACTGGCGCTGGTGGCCTTCTCGGTAGTTCCGCTCCTGTTCCTGATCACCATCGTATTCAAGATCAAAGCCAGAGACTCTTACCGCCGCGTGCGGACGGCCATAGCCCGAATCAACGCATTCCTGCAGGAGCAGATTAGCGGCATGTCGATTGTTCAGCTCTTCAACCACGAACAAAAGAGCTTTGAGCGATTTGAACAGATCAATCGGGTCCACCTGAAAGCCAACCTGGACTCGGTCATGGCCTACTCGCTCTTTTATCCAGCTGTGGAAGTGGTCAGTGCTCTCGCGATCGCCTTGATTATCTGGTACGGGGGCGGGCAGGTGCTGCAAAAGGAGCTCACGTTTGGCGCGCTGGTGGCGTTCATTCAGTACTCCGAGAAGTTTTTCCGGCCGATCGCCGACCTCAGTGAGAAGTACAACATCCTGCAGTCGGCCATGGCGAGCTCGGAACGGATATTCAAGTTGCTCGATACGCCCGTAGATATCCAACCACCGGTGAACCCGTTGCGATTGAGTGAAATTCGCGGAGAAATTGAGTTCCGCAACGTTTGGTTTGCCTATAACAAACGCGAAACTAACGCTTCACTTACCTCGCACGAGCTCTCATCATCGAATGGAGAGGGTCACGACTGGGACTGGGTGTTGCGTGATGTTTCGTTTCGAGTGAGGCCCGGTGAGTCAGTCGCTATTGTAGGGCACACCGGAGCGGGCAAGACAACTCTCACCAGTTTGCTGATGCGTTTTTACGATGTCCAGCGAGGGCAAATTCTTCTGGATGGGCATGACATTCGGCAGTTGGACCTGAAGCAACTGCGCAATGCGTTTGGGTTTGTTCTCCAGGATGTGTTTCTGTTTTCAGGTAGCATCGCCAGCAACATTCGACTTGGGACGCCCTGGATTACTGAAGAGGCTGTCTATCGTGCGGCTCAGGATGTAAACCTCGATGAGTTCGTGGAAGGACTGAGCAACGGTCTGGCCGAAGAAGTGAAGGAGCGTGGAAGCACGCTGTCAACCGGTCAAAAGCAATTGATCGCATTTGCGCGCGCCCTCGCGCACGATCCCAAGAACCTGATTCTCGACGAAGCTACCTCAAGTGTGGACACGGAAACCGAGCTGAAAATTCGAGAAGCCATAGCCCGGCTGATGAAGGGCCGCACATCGATCATCATTGCCCACCGGTTGTCGACCATTCAGAATGCAGACAAGATTCTTGTCATGCACAAAGGACAGGTTCGAGAGATGGGGAGCCATCAAGAGCTGCTGGCAAAGCGCGGCATCTATTACAAATTGTATCAACTGCAGTATAAAGACCAGGCGCTGAAAGTCTGAAGAGTCTGGGATCCCCAGGGCGCAACTTAAAGTGGGCCGCACGAGGTAACTTGGGATGGGTGCGACACATTGCGCCCCATTGAAAGACGTCACGCGTCGCCGCACACGCAACGTGGCTCGAAATCAGTCATCTTTTTTCTGACGGGAGGCTTCTTTTTCTGGCATCATGCCTCCTCAATCGTCCTCCATTCGTTTAGACGTTGGAAGTTTTGATTCTGGCTGCCGCCATCGAGTGACAATATGAAACCGACGCTTCGACGCCTGTTCTTGCCGTCCCCGGGTTGCTGCACGTTCCGAGCCTGGATTCTGTGGCTGACAAGTCTCGCTGCAGTCTGCCTGATCGTCTCGTTTTCAGTGAAGGCGGTTGGCAATGGAAAGGCAGCCGGCGAGAATGTGCTCTCTGCCAAGGAGAAATCTGCGGGCTGGAAACTGCTGTTCGACGGTAAGTCCACATCCGGCTGGCGCGGCTTTCGCACGTCTGACTTTCCCTCGGAATGCTGGGCGGTTGCGGACGGCATCTTGAAGCGTGTGAAACGGGACGCCAATCGAGAGGAGTGCGGAGACATCGTAACGGCGCAACAGTACGACAATTTTGAGTTCCAATTGGATTGGAAGATTGAACCCGGTGGAAACAGCGGGATCAAGTATCTCGTCAGGGAAGACCGACCCGCAGGTTGGGAGCAAGCTTATCTCGACTATCACCTGTTAAGCCTGAAGAAATCCGGGAAGACCGAGCCTCCAGAGAAGCTCAAGCCGGAGCGGTGGAAGTACATGTCAATGAGCTTCGAGCTACAGTTAATCGACGACACCAGGAATGCTGATGCACGCAGCAGTCCCGACCGCATTACCGGGGCACTTTACGATCTGATGGCCCCAAGCCAAAAATCGGCGATTTCCCTAACCGATTTCAATACGGCGCGCATTGTGGTGCAGGGTAAACACATTGAACATTGGATCAACGGCGCCAAGGTGGTGCAGTTTGAACGCGAAAGTCCCGAGTTGCAGAAGCTGATTGCGGGCAGTAAGTTTCGGCATTTAGACAGGTTCGGCACCTTCGCCAACGGCCATATCGCGCTCCAAGACCACAACAGCGAGGTTTGGTTCAGAAACATTAAGATTCGGGAGCTGAATGGGCACTGAGTGCGGGTGCTCAACCGACGCCTCGTTGCCGGCACGGAACGGAGCATCCATATGACTTGATTGAGAAGATACTCACTCATGGGCCGTTCCTTCTGGATTGCCATCCTCACCGTATTCCTTCAAGCACTAGTTGGTATTATCTTGGGCCTTCCCGCCAACGTAGGATCTAGCGGACAAATCCGTTTTGAAGACGTAACTCTCACCGCTGGACTCAGCTTGGAGCGCGTTGTTTCTCGAGATAAGCGCTACCTCATTGAGACTACAGGGGGAGGTGTCGCCTTTTTCGACTATGACAACGACGGCTGGCTTGACATCTATCTGACCAACTGTCCTACAGTGGATTCATTCAAGGCGAAGCAGGTGTATCCCAACCGCCTCTACCACAACAACCGCGACCGCACCTTTACGGATGTCTCGGAACGTGCCGGCGTAGAATTTCGTGGTTGGTCGATGGGCGCAAGCGTTGCGGATTATGATGGCGATGGCGATTTGGACCTTTACCTCACGAACTTCGGACCCAATGTGCTGTACCGCAACAACGGCGACGGCACGTTTTCCGACGTCACAGACCAAGCGAGAGTGGGTGACGCTCGATATTCCACGTCTAGCGGCTGGGCAGACTATGACCGCGATGGTGACCTGGACTTGTTTGTGGCGAACTATGTCGAGATGGATCTCGAGAAGCTTCCGGCTTTTGGACAGGGACGTTACTGTCTCTATCGTTCGCTCCAGGTACTATGCGGACCAAATGGCTTGAAAGGTGCCGGCGACAGCCTGCATCGAAACAATGGCGACGGCTCGTTCACAGACGTTTCGCAGGCTGCGGGTGTCTCGGATGCGCGTGGCTACTATGGGCTGGGAGTTGCCTGGGGCGACTTCGACGATGACGGCGACGCCGACCTGTACGTCGCAAACGATACGAACCCGAACTACCTTTACTGGAACCTGGGCAATGGAGTGTTCCGCGAAGGGGGGCTTCTTTCGGGCGCTGCAGTTGATGCCAACGGCAAAGCACGTGCCGGCATGGGCATTGCGGTAGGCGACTATGACAACGATGGGAAACTAGATCTGAGTGTTTCCAACTTTTCAGAGGAAGCCAATGCGCTTTTTCACAATCGCGGCTCGGGAACCTTCTCGGATCAGGCCGCAATCGCCGGAATCGCAACCCTCACACTCCCTCGTCTTGGTTGGGGAACTTTCTTTGCCGACTTCGACAATGATGGTTGGAAGGACTTGTTTGTTGCCAATGGCCACGTATACCCGCAGGTCGATTCTGTGGACATCGGGACGCAATACCGCCAGCCCTGCCTGCTCTTCCGCAACCTTGGAAACGCGAAGTTTGCGAACGTGACTCCCCTCGCAGGATCGGCGCTCACCGAGCCGCGCGCTTACCGTGGTGCCGCGTTGGGAGATTTTGACAACGATGGCGATCTGGATGTTTTGGTAATGGATCTGGACGGCGGGCCGCATCTTTGGGAGAACCGTGTGCCTGGTGCTACCTCATTTGTGCGCGTGAAAGCGCCTGTTGGGTCCAAAGTGACAATCGAGACCGAAGCCGGTACGCAAATGGATGAGATCCGCGCGTCAGGAAGCTACCAGTCTGCCTGCGAGCCCGTCGCCCACTTCGGGCTGGGCCGGATGGAGCGGGTGGGTCGCCTCACGGTGCGTTTCCCCAACGGCAGAACTCGCGTTTTCGAAAGCGTCAAGTCGCGTGAAGTCCTTTTGGCCAAGCCATAGACTGCTGCAATCATGTTCCGAAGGACCAGACTTTCTTCTCTGAGTTTAGTTCTCTGTTGCGTGTGGTTCGCACCGGTGTCTGAGAGCCTTTGGGCACAAGCCTCCGGAATACCAGCCTTGCACCAGGAGGCCGGAGCGGCCGCGAAACGTAAGGACTATGCGACAGCCGCCCGCCTGTACGAGCAGATTCTGAAACTTGACCCTAGTCTTCACGAAGTGCAATCGAATCTGGGAATGATGTACTACCTCGACCGCAAGCTGCCTCGGGCGGTGATTGTTTTCCAAAAGGTTCTGGAATCGAACCCCAGACTCTTTGTGCCTCGTTTGTTTCTGGGTATCTGCCTGCTCGAGCAAGATCGGGCGGCCCAAGCATTGCCACACCTGGAACGGGCGGTTAAGGGAAAGCCACTCGATACTCCCGCGCGTCGACACCTGGCACGGGCTTTTCACGTGCTAGGCCGCGATGACGAGGCATTGTCTCAGTTGATGAAGCTCAAAGAACTCGAGCCCGCTGATTCGGAAACACTGTATCTGCTGGGCCGCGTGCATTTGAAGCTTTCGCTTGAGGCCTACGAGAGTCTCAAGCGGCAAGACCCGGAAAACTACCGCGTGTACCAGCTTCTAGGGGAAAACTACGAGATCCAGGGGCTCAACGGTCCGGCGTTGGCCAACTATAGGAAAGCTCTTGAGCGGAACCCGCGAGCCCCGGGCATCTCGGTGAAGATCGGCGACCTGCTGATGGCCGCGGGCGAGACGGCAGCTGCCCTGGAAGCATACCGCCGCGAAACGGAGACTAATCCTGCAAGCGCGTTAGGTCATTACAAGCTGGGCAATGCCCTGCTGGACCAGGGACGAGCAGCAGAAGCATGCGGCATTCTGAAGAACGCCGTAGAGCTGGATGAGGCTGCCGTAAACACCCGGGTGGCCTACGGACGTTGTCTGCTTGAGCAGAACCGCGTTCAGGAGGCGATCAGTCAGTTGAAGAGAGCTGTAGAACTCGACGCCAAGTCTGCCCCAGCCTATTTCCAGCTGGCCCGTGCGCATCAGTTGGCTGGAGAAACCGCTGCCGCGCAGAGTGCAATGGAGAGTTACGAGCGGCACCGGGTGCGGCCTTGAGACGCCCTGCGGGGCATGTAACGCTTCCCCTTCAGAACTGAGGAACCGACGACTTAGCTACACCTGGTCGCCGGATCTCTTACCGCCTTTTGCCAATCATCGGCCCAAGCCAGGCCTTCAATGAAGAGTTTGAGCCTCGGTTGAAATGTTGTAAGCTGACTGGCATCTATCTCGCACAGGTCGGAGCAACGAGCCGTCTGCAGAAATCTCAGACAGGCGACCAAGGCAGCGTTCCAGCCCCGCGATTGAAAAGTTTGCGATTGATCAAAGGAAGGAGCAACTGCGATGAACCGAACAGCGACGGGTCAGAGGTTCTTTCTATTGCCACTGGCAGGCCGCCTGGTATTCCGCCTGCCGCATGTGGCGCTATCCTTATCGGTCGTTTTTCTCTTGCTTGCCGGTGGATGTTTTGGTCAATCGTTTACAGGCAACATCACGGGTGTTGTGACCGACCCGAACAATGCAGTCATTGCAGGCGCCCAAGTAGCGTTGACCAATACGGCCACGGGAGAAGTGAGGAGCGTGGCGTCTAACGAAGTAGGGCGATACACCTTCCCCCAAGTCTCGCCTGCTACTTACAACATGAAAGTGACGATGTCAGGATTCAAGGAGTATCAGCGGACCGGCATTCTGCTCAGCGTCAATCAGACGTTGGAAATAAACGTCGCGCTGGTGATTGGCGAGTTGGCGGAAGTGGTAGAAGTTTCTGCTGAGGCCCCGGTGCTCGACACGCAAACAGCCAACCAGTCGGTGACACTCGATTCGCGTGCGGTGCAAGAGCTGCCGGTGAATGCGCGCAACCCTTTTGTGCTTGCGCACGCGACGGCGGGAGTCGTGGCGATCCGGACCGGCGTTTCCACGGCCACGCAGGACCAGAATCACAACCGTTTTTCAATGAACGGCGGACGGGATGAGACAGTGCTTGTCCTGATCGACGGCGTGCCTGCATCTGCCGGTGACTGGAGCGGACTAATTGCCACTCCCGGGGTCGATTCGGTCAGTGAAGCACAGATCGTGCGGAATACCTACGAGGCGCAGTTTGGTAAGACGGGTGGGGGCGTGGTCAATCTCACATCCAAAGGGGGCACTCAGAAGTTTCACGGAACCCTGTTTGAATACCACCGCAACGACAACCTGGATGCCAACAGCTTTTTCAACAACAGATTTGGCCGCTCTAAATCGGAGCTGAAGCGCAACCAGTTTGGCGGTAACTTTGGCGGACCCATCTGGAAAAGCAAGAAGCTCTACGGGTTCTTCGGTTATGAAGGCCTGCGACAGGGCAGTCCAAACGGCAGGATTACGACTGTCCCAACTCCATTGGAACGGTCTGGGGACTTCTCTCAGACATTTAATGCGAACGGGACGCTGGCCCTCATCTACGACCCGCTCACGACGCGACCCGATCCGAATCGACCAGGGCGGTTCATTCGCGATCCGTTTCCTGGCAACCGTATTCCCACTGACCGAATGGATCCGATAGCTCTGAACGTGTTGAAGCTCTTGCCGCCGCCGAATCAACCGGGTGAAGGTCTGGCGAAGATTAATAACTTCGTGAATAACGGTACGATTCAGACGAACAACGACCGCTACGACATTCGCATCGATTGGGCCCGCAGCGACAAGCACACGCTTTTTGGACGTTACACGAAATCGCCGCAGACCAGCTTGCGGCCTTCTCTTTACAATGGCAACGACAACGCCGAGACGGACTGGCAAGATTACAACCCGCGCTGGCATCTGTCGATTGGCAATACCTTCACGTTGAGTCCTACTCTCGTGGTCAACGTTTTGTTGGGTGGCGGGAATTGGACCGAGAAGCAGATCTCAAAGGGCTTCGGTTACGCCTTCACTTCGGAGCTGGGATTGCCTGCGTCGATTGCCAAGCAGTTCGATATCGAGACACCGTTCCGGTTTAACCTCGCCGACTACGCCACGCTTGGAAACACACGGCACCTCGTGGCTGCGCGCAACATTCGGAACGGCCAGATCAACGTCAGCAAAGAACTGGGAGCTCACAGCCTGAGGGCGGGCTGGTCGCTGGAGTATTCACAACTGAATTTCACCGACGCCAACTCTGGCACCTTCAGCTTCGACCGCTACTTTACCTTCGGTCCGGACCCGGATCTGCGCACCGCAACCGCCGGCAATACCATCGCATCCCTAATGCTAGGCACAGGCGCAGGTGGAAGCTCACCGATCACGGTCCGCCCGGCAACCACACAGTCTTATTGGGCTTGGTACGCCCAGGACGCCTGGAAAGTCAATCAGCGACTGACTGTGAACTTCGGCTTGAGGTACGAGATTCAGAAGGGACGGACGGAGCGATACGACCGGCTCAACTGGTTTGATTTTGATGCGGTCAGCCCCCTCGGACAGCAAGCTGGACTACCTAACTTGAAAGGGGGCCTCCGCTTCCTTGGCGATGAGGCGTACCAGTGGGATGCTCCACGCACCAATTTCGCCCCGCGTCTCGGGATAGCTTACAAAATTAGCGAGAAACTCGTGGCCAGAGCGGGCTATGGCATCTTTTATCTGGGGACTGTGAATGTCGGACCCACTGTGGGCACGACAGGGTTTTCTCTCACTACGCCGTGGGTATCCACTCTCGACGGTGGCCGCACACCGAACACGTACTTGCGAAACCCATACCCCAGCGGACTGTCTCAACCAACAGGCGCGGGCCAGGGACTACTCACGGGAGTGGGGCTCGACGTCAGCAGTTTTCAGCGCGTGCGTCCGACACCCTACATGCAGCAGTACAGTCTCGACCTTCAGTATCAACTCACCAACACAGCACTGTTGGAATTCGGCTACGTAGGTAACCAAGGACGTAAGCTTTCCTATGGTTACGACACGGGGCTTAACCTCAACCAGATTCCCGATTCCGCGCTGTCGTTGGGGGCGGCACTGCGTGAACAGGTGCCGAATCCGTTTTTCGGCCTGGTTGCGTCTGGGCCCTTGGCCAGCCGGACTGTGGAGCGAAGGCAATTGCTGCGTCCCTACCCGCAATTCCTCAATGTCAATATCCCAGACATGCCTGGTGCATCGTCCAGCTACAACGCGTTTGTGGCGAAGTTGAACAAGCGTTTCTCGGCTGGACTGACGCTGATTGCGTCCTATCAGTTCTCCAAGGCGCTTGACAATGCCTCCGAAAACCAAGGCTGGGAGATTGGTGATCGTTACCGAAATGCGAACAACCTGTCGCTGGAGCGCTCAATCAGCGGACACGACATGCCCCACAGCATGGCTGTGGCCTACATTTACGAACTGCCAGTCGGCAAGAACCGCAAGCTGGGAAGCAACATGCATCCGGTTGCCGACGCTGTCTTAGGGGGATGGCAAGTGAGTGCGATCGTGAAGATGGACTCTGGACTGCCGCTGCGCTTCCAGGCGCCGCAAAACGACTTCTCCTACAGCTTATGGCAGTATCCGAATGTATCTGACGTGAAGGCAGCGAACCTGGAAAATCGCACCATCGATCGCTGGTTCAATACCAGCGCTTTCAGCCTGCCGGCAGACTACTCCTTTGGTAACGCTCCACGTTTCTTCCCCAATATCCGATTCGGACGAACCAACAACTGGGATCTGTCGCTGGCCAAGAACTTTGTTATCAAAGAACGCCTTCGTGGGCAATTCAGGGCTGAGTTCTTCAATGCTTTCAATCGGGTGCAGTTTGGCAGGGCAAACACTAACATTGCCAGTCCAGGCTTTGGACAGGTGACGGGGACTGCTCCGGGTGCAGGTCCGCGGAACATCCAGTTCGGGCTCCGCTTCGCATTTTGAGCGCGCCAATTTCCTAAAAAAGCGACTCTGGCTGAAGGAGCACTCTGGGTTTAGAACTGCGGTTGTCGGCATCGTCGGCTTTATCCCTTGCCGTTGCGACGACAAAGGGCGCGGCTCAAACTCCTTTACAAGCCTTTCTGGCTTATGGTAGATTTCTGCTCGCTTTTTGAAGGGATTTGACTTAGAGGAGCTCAGTGGCATGGTTTTCACCAGTGAATTCAAGACTTCCGTGATCACTCAGAATCGGGTGCATCCCACAGATACGGGATCTCCGGAAGTCCAGATCGCTCTGCTCAGTGAACGAATCAACTATCTCACCGAACATTTCAAGACTCACAAGAAGGATCATGCCTCCCGCCGGGGCCTCCTCAAAATGGTGGGCCACAGGCGCCGGCTTCTGGACTATGTTAAGGCGAAGGACGCTGAACGCTATCGCGGTATCATTCAGCGGCTCGGAATAAGAAAATAGATCCTTCAATTTTTTGTCGTAACCCAGTTTTGAAAACCAAAGCGACCTGGGTGGTTTCCGGAGAAACAATGGTTTCCGGGGAAACCGAAGGGTCGCTATTTTTATTGCTGCCTAAATTGACAATGCAGGAGGGTTCGCGAATACCCTTTGTGACTGCATTTCTGGGTGGCCGTTGCCCCTATTTCGCGAACAAGGAAGGTTCACAATGATACACAAAGCCAGCACAACCATCGGAAGTCGGGAGCTTTCCATTGAAACTGGAAAACTAGCCAAGCAAGCGCACGGGTCTGTTCAGGTTCGATATGGAGACACGGTGGTTCTCGTCTCAGCCTGTTCGAACAAGAAGCCGCGCGAGAATGCGAGTTTTTTCCCTTTGACCGTGGACTACCGTGAGAACTATTACGCTGCAGGTCGAATTCCAGGGGGCTTCTTCAAGCGTGAGGGCAAACCCAGCGAAAAGGAGGTTCTGACCAGTCGTTTGATTGACCGCCCGATCCGGCCACTCTTTCCAGCGGGTTTTGTTTGTGAAACCCAAGTGATCGCTTTGGTGCTCTCGGCGGATGGCGAGAACGATCCCGATACGCTGAGCATCACGGGAGCTTCGGCTGCGCTCACCCTTTCGAACATTCCCTTCCACACGCCCATTGCAGGCGTGCGCGTCGGACTTGTCGATGACAAGCTGGTCGTTAGTCCGAGCAACGCCGACCTCAAGAAGAGCCGGTTGAACCTCATCATTGCCGGCAGCGCAGATGCCATTGTCATGGTTGAGGCGGGTGCGCAGGAAGTTTCTGAAAAAACGATGGTCGAAGCTCTTAGCTTGGGCCATGCCGAGATCAAGAAATTGGTGGCGCTGCAGAAAGAGCTTGCTGCCCAACTGAAAATCCAGAAACGGGAATTTGTTGCTGCAACCCCGGATCAGAAGCTGGCTGGGGAGATTGCTGCAAAGATTTCAGCCGACTTGCGCGACGCTCTTGACACACAAAAACACGAAAAGATCGAGAGTTACGACCTTGTAGATTCTCTGAAGGAAAAGCTGGTGAGTTCCTATCCTGAGGAACCGGCAAACTTACGGTCGGACGTTGAAGACATCTTCGATGCACTCAAAGAGAAGATCTTTCGCGAGGATATTCTGGACAAGCGCCGTCGTCCTGACGGTCGGGCATTCGACCAGATCCGGCCCATAGCCTGCGAAGTGGGTTTGCTGCCTCGTACTCACGGCTCAGCCTTGTTCCAGCGCGGCGAAACCCAGGCCCTGGTTGCGACCACGCTTGGGACTGCCGACGATGCGCAAAGAATCGACATTATGGAAGGTGAATCGTCCAAGCGCTTCCTCCTTCACTACAACTTCCCGCCATTTAGCGTCGGTGAAGTCGGGTTCATGCGGGGCCCTGGTCGCCGCGAGGTGGGGCACGGTGCCCTTGCCGAGCGCGCCATTCTGCCCATCATTCCGGGGGAAGACAAGTTCCCGTACACGATCCGAGTGGTCTCCGACATCTTGGAGTCCAATGGATCTTCATCGATGGCGTCAGTTTGCGGTGGAGTTCTATCTTTGATGGATGCGGGCGTTCCGATCAAGTCACCAGTGGCAGGAGTCGCCATGGGCTTGGTGAAGGAAGGTGACAAGTATGCCATTCTGACCGATATCGCAGGCGCAGAGGATCACTATGGCGACATGGATTTCAAGGTCGCCGGCACTCGCGAAGGAATCACGGCCCTGCAAATGGACATCAAGATTGGCGGGTTAACGATGGGAATTATGACCGAGGCCCTCGACCAGGCTCTTCGCGGAAGACTTTTTATCCTCGACAAGATGCTTGAAGCCATCCCTGCTGCGCGCACCAACACTTCCCGCTACGCTCCTCGAATTCACACCCTCAAGATCAGCACGGACAAGATCCGCGACGTCATCGGACCCGGTGGCAAGGTGATCCGCTCCATCATTGAGCAGACTGGCGTTAAGATCGACGTCTCCGATGATGGCAAGGTGAACGTGGCTTCAGCCGACGAAGCCTCAGCCAACAAAGCCATCCAGATGATCAAGGACATTACGGCCGAGGCCGAAATGGGCAAGATCTATCTAGGCAAGGTGGTTCGGCTGGCAGATTTCGGCGCTTTTGTTGAAATCTTTCCCGGCACGGATGGCCTGCTGCATATCAGCGAAGTGGCAGAACACCGCATTCGCGACGTTAGAGATGAACTGAAGGAAGGCGATCAACTTCTTGTCAAGGTCATCGGTATTGATGGGCAGAAGGTCAAACTGAGCCGCAAAGCAGTGCTGCGCGAACAACGCGAGAAGAAAGAGACGGCTCACTCCTGAGTCGGGCCTAGTCCAGCGAAACCAGTGCGAGTGTCGAATAACGTCACTCGCACGCGGTTCTAAGGGTTTGACTGCCTCTTTTTGTCCCCTCAGCTTCAATAACGCTCCTTCGGTTGTCTTCCCCCTTAAAAATCTGTAGTTTAACTGTCAAGATTTCCCGAGCATTTACGATAAGTATAGGCGTATAAAGCAACTTGAGGCTTTGGCCTCGAGGTTGGAAGCAGGTCCACGACTCATAGCGGTTCATGAACTTACCGAAGCTACTCAAACAAGCTGAGAAACTGGTCTCTTACGGAAAGATCGGGGAAGCCATCGAGGTCTACCAGGAGATTCTGTCCGAGGACTTTCAAAACAATCAGGTCCATAGCCTGATTGCAGACCTCTATATTGAAAAGAAAGACATGCAGCGTGCCAGTCGGCACCTCTTCAAGATCGCTTCCGATTGGTCGACTCAGGGTAATACTGTTGAAGCCGCAGCAGCTTATCGCCGCATTATCAAGATTCTCCCCAAGAACACACTGGCGCGCGAGAAGCTTCTGGAAATCTTTACCAAGAACGGGGCCCGAGCTGAAGTTGTCAACCTGATGATGGAGCTTTGCTCTGTCGCAGAGAGTGAAGGCAATACGCCGAAGACCATCGAGTACCTGGAAAAACTGATTTCCCTGGATCCGACCAACCGAAGTCATTCGAGCAAACTGGCCCTTTTCCTGAACGACCGTGGCTTGAAGGCCAGGTCGGTTGAGATCTTCTATCAACTGGTCCGCGACTACTTTCGAGAGGAACACTTCGAAGAAGCTTTGGCTGCACTGGAAAAGATTCGCGCCATTGACCCGAAGGATCGGAACCTTCCCATCCGCGTCAGCGAGGTTTTCGAGAAGCAGGGAAAGATCGAGAAGGCCATCGAAACACTGTTAACTTCACTGGCCGAAGAGCCGGCCCAACCAAACACCATGGTATTCCTGGCCCGGCTGTGTATCAAAGCTGGCAAGATCGAGGAAGCGGAACGCATCTACGAAAAGCTCGTCAAGATTAACAAGAGCTTTCTGGCCCAGACAATTCCGTTTATCGAGGTGCTGCTGGCCGAGCGGAAACTCGATCGCGCTCTGGCACACATTGAGCGATTGCACAAAGAGGTCCAGGAGACGGCGACGCGCCAGAAATGCGTCGAACTGTTGGAAGAAATTCTGAAGCTCGACCCGCAGAAGCTAGATGCCTATCGGCTGTTGGAAGCGCTCTACGGAGCGGCATTTCAATATGACCAGCTTGCCGTCACATTGTTGTCGCATGCGGATGCCTATATCGCCAAGTGCGAGTATGCCAAAGCGCTCGATCTGGCACGCCAGTTGATTGACCTGGAGCCCTACAACGAGGAATACCGAAGGAAGCACCAGGTGATTGAGAAGCTGTTGTCCGGTGGCGGCCGACCCCAGGCGCCGGGAAAACCTGCACCTGGCGCTCCGCCTGAAGAAGACGATGAGGACAGACGCTACGCGAGCACCAAGGTCGATTCGCACTTCGACAAGACGGTGTCGATCGTCACGGATGAAGATGTGGAGAATTTCATCGTGGACATCGAGCTCCTGGAGAAGTTCGGGCAGCATGCGAGTGCCATCGGCCGCCTCGAACACGTACTCAAGCAATACCCGAACGAGATCAGACTGCGGCAGAAGCTGAAGGGCATTTACTTTGACCGCAAAATGCCGAAGCGGGCTGCTCAGGAGTGCCTTGAAATTGCCAAGAAGCTGCAGCAGCAGAACCAAAAGGAAGAAGCCAACAAGTACCTGCGTGAGGCTCAGCGACTCAATCCAGTCCTCTCCAGCGCCCGCCGGGAGGCAGTGCCGGCCGCGACTGCGCAGGCATCGGCCGCTCCCACCAGTCCGGGCAGCGTGGCTGCTCTTAAGGGAGATCTTTCCGAAATTGGCTTGCTCGATGTCATTCAGATTCTGGACAACTGTCAGAAGACGGGCGAGCTGCAAGTGAGTTCCGAAGGTCAGGCAGGAACGATTTTCTTTAATGGTGGGCGCATCGTAAACGCGGTCTATCAGGAGAAAGCGGGCGAACAAGCCATGTATGCGCTTGTGGCGGTGAAGGGGGGTACCTTTGAATACAAACCTTCGGCCACAGCCTTCGACGTGGTGATTCACAACAGCAACACCAACCTCCTGCTCGAGGGACTGCGGCTACTGGACGAAGCCAACCGAGACTTGAACGAAGCGGAAGCTCTTCTCCTGGATGAACCGGAAAAATCGGAGCAGGCCAAGCCTCAAGAGCCTCTCGAAAGCCAAGCCCAACCTGCAGCCGCCGTCATGCCATCGATGGCAACCGTCCCAGTCCTTCAAGCCATCGACGATCAGAACCCGCTGGAAGAAATCTGACGTCATCGCTGAGCTCAATCGCAGCATCGCACCGAAGACTGCGGATCGCATCGTGACCTGCCTTCAAAGCGTGCGTGTCGCTTCTACTGTTTCTCCTCCGGTTCTGAAGACCCACGCATAGACGGTCGGCAGGACCAGAAGCGTCAGTGTCGTTGAAGTTATCAGGCCTCCGATGACGACGGTTGCGAGAGGCCTTTGCACTTCGGCGCCCATGCCGTGGGAAAGAGCCATCGGGATGAATCCCAGGCTCGCAACCATGGCTGTTAGCATCACTGGCCGATACCTGACCTGAGCCCCTCCGTAGGCTGCGTGGCCGGCTGTTTTACCG